>Ga0247832_1003679_pt1 | contig 20560 bp, 15 predicted proteins | sample LaCruzMarch2015__10_FD_192407 | JGI IMG/M metagenome (GOLD analysis project Ga0247832, IMG submission 192407) | Freshwater microbial communities from meromictic Lake La Cruz, Castile-La Mancha, Spain - LaCruzMarch2015_4m | ecosystem: Environmental > Aquatic > Freshwater > Lake | place: Spain... | reverse complement strand
CCGGAAGATCGAGATGGCTGTCGGCAGTGGCGCGGCCGTGTCCGGGGATATGTTTGATCACCGGCAAGACGCCGCCAGCGATATAGCCAGCCGCCACGGCCTGCCCGAGGGCGACGACGCGCTCAACCGTCGATCCGTAGGCGCGATCACCGATGATATCGTGGGAGCCGGGGACCGGCAGGTCGAGGACCGGCGCGCAGTTGGTGTTTATGCCCAGCGCGCGCAGGTCATCGGCGACCAGCCGGGCGGCGTCGAACGCGACTCTGCAGGCCTGCGCAAGGTCGGCGTCCGCGAGTTGGCCATAGGCGGCCCCTGGTGGCAGCGCGCGGCCAAGCGGCGGACGCAGGCGTTGGACGCGGCCGCCCTCCTGGTCGATCAGCACGAGCACGCTCGCCGAGCCTATCGCCTTCAGGGCGTCAGTGACGAGCGATCGAATCTGGTCGTGGCCGACGCAGTTGCGAGCAAATAGGATGATCCCGCACGGGCGAGTTCTGGCGAGAAACGCGCTCTCTTGCGGCAATAGACCCGTGCCGCTGAGGCCGGTGATCAATGCGGTCGCGGTCATGTCGGCAGCTGCGCGGTCAGAATGCGGTCACCCAACACGACGCGGTGTAGCCAGCGGCCTTGAGTTGCGTGCAGACGCCTGTGGCAGCTTCGCGAGAGGCCGGCGGACCGACCACGAGGCGGTGATAGGTGCCCTTATCGGCAATTTGGGCCTCGACGACGTCGGGAGCCTTACCGGCGAGTGCCGCGCCATACTTTTGTTGCATGGCGTCGAACTGTTGAAGCGCCGCTGCCCGGCTTGCCGCCGTGGCCGGGACCGATGCCAGCACCGCGACGAAACCGCTGCCGACAGCGGATGCACCAACACCAGATGGTGCAGCAACCGTTTTCCTGACGGTGACAGGCTTCGTGTCGACGACAGCAGACGGGTCAGCTTCGGCGGCGGGAGCAACGGCAAGGCGGGTCGGCTTGACCGGTGCGGCTGGAAGCCTCGAGCCTGGAGCCGAAGACGCCTGACCCTGAGCTGGCGGCGGAGCCGGGGCAGCCGACGACTGGGCAGCCGACGGTTGGGCTGCTTGCGGAAAGGCCGAGGTTGTCGCTGGCGGTGCGCGAGGTGGGAGAACGACCGTCATTCCGGGGATCGGCTGAGCCGTATTCGATTGCGCCGCCGCGACGGCCGACATCGTGACCGGCTGCGGCGGTTGCCCAGCGCCGCTGTTCTCGGCGACCGAGCCATCCAGTCTGACGGTTTGTGTCCTGACCGTGCGTGGTCCGCCGTCTGACGAACCGGACAGGTTTTCCATCAGCTTGCTGTCGGCCCCGCCGATTTTGGTCCCGCCGGGGTTGGCTGGCTTTTCCCGATTGGCGGTTTGCGCGTTCCGGACAACCGGCGTGCTCGCAGTCGTTTTCGGAGGGGAGAACAACGTCTTGTAGGCGTAGGCTAGCCCGCCGCCAGCCGTAATGGCCAGCACGAGTGATGCCGCGATCAGGAAATAGCGCGGTCGGCGCGGCGCATCGTCCTCGATATCGTCGTACTCGTCATCGGCGGTTTCGAGCGCTTGGCCGGCCGGCACTGGCGGGGCATAGGCCGGTGTCAGGTCCGGCTCATAGTTGCCCGGGTGACCGGCGTGCGTTGCGCCACGACCGCCTGTCGGACGGCCGGTGGAAGGATCAGCGGAGAGCGCTGGCTGCCAAACTTGGGGTTGGCCGAAGGATTGGCCCTGAGGCGGAAGGCCAAGCGGCGGATGCTGCCCAGTGCGTGGGTCGCGCGCTGGCGCATCGCCAGGGTAACCACCGGCAGTGTACTGCGAACGTGGATCGGGCTGGTTGGCGGGCCATGGATCGAAACCGGGCTGCGGCACGGGCCGTCCGGTTGGCGGGCTGTCGAATCTGGACTCGCTGCCGCGCTGGGGAAGGCCCGTCGAACCGTACCCTGGCGGGACGGATGCCTGAGGAACGTGTGCCTGAGGAACGTGAGTCTGAGGAACGTGAGCCTGAGGGACGGGCGGAACATAGGACTGAGCGGCCGGGAACGGGTCGTGGAACGCAGGCTGGGGACCAGCTTGTTGCCGCTGCGGCAGGCCCTGTTGCGGGGCGCGAGGTGGCTGGGAATGTTGGGGTTGCTGTATTCGCGCCGGTCGTCCTGTCGTCGGGTCGGACGGCGGTTGAGCTGGCGGATAAGCAGAGCGCGCCTGAGCGTATGCACCAGCTTGGGTGTGTGCTGGGTAGCCCGACGGCTGGGTGGATGGCTGGCCTTGTTGCGGCGGGTAGTTCGCAGCCTGGGGATAGGTGCCGTGTTGTTGTGGCGCCTGAGGCGACGTTGCTTGTGGGTAGCCACCTTGTTGATAAGGCGACGGTGCGTTATCAGGGTGCTGGGTCGGGGGCGATTGGGGCGGATACGGCTGACCGTAGGCGGCGGGCGTTGGCGACCAGTTCGGCTGGCCTTGAGGCGTCTGGGGATGTTGCGGTGTCGCGTACGGATTGTTCTGGCCCGGATGGCCCAGGTTACCCTGTTGCGGCATCCCGTATGCCGGATGACCGTGCTGCGGGTGCGCCGCGCTTTGGGGATTTTGTCCCTGATGCGGTTGGCCGGGATGCCTGCCCCCACCGTCGTGAGCGCCCTGCGGAGGCGTGCCAGCAGGCCCGTTTGATCGCGACATCTGCGTCACCCAACCTTTCACGACGGCCAGCTCGAACGACGCCGTCCTCTGTAGGACCGGCGTTCGATATACGGATTACCGGACCATTGGAAACCTCGCCGCAGGTCGACCTGTCGGCGGCTGCCATGCCCTAAACCCGTCGCCGTCACCTCAACTCCCAGGCGTCAAACACGATTCGCGCCCGCATCGGAAACGATTCTAGCGCATCGCGTTCGGTGCATGCACTCCGAGGACGCCCAATCCCGAAGTTATCACCTGCCGTGCGGCCTTCAATAGTTGGAGCCGCGCGACGGTCGTTCCCCGATCTTCGGTAATGAAGCGCAAATGTGGCGAATCGTTGCCACGGTTCCATTGGCCATGGACGGCCGATGCCAGCTCATAGAGATAAAATGCCAACCGGTGCGGTTCTTTGGCCCGAGCCGCCCCTTCGATGATGCGGGGGAAGTCGGCGAGGCGTTTCATCAGCGAAATTTCGCCGGGGTCGTCGAGCAGTGACAGATCAGCATCAGCGTAATCGCAGCCGTCAGGATCGAGGTCGGAGAACGCCTCGGCGGCGTTGCGCTGAACGGAAACGATCCGTGCGTGCGCATATTGCACGTAGAAGACCGGATTTTCTTTCGATTGCTCGGTCACTTTGGCGAAATCGAAGTCGAGCACCGTCTCAGGTGTCCGATAGACCATCATGAAGCGGACGGCATCGGGACCGACCGTGTCGACCACATCGCGCAAGGTGATGAAGTTGCCCGAACGCTTACTCATTTTCACCGGCTCGCCGTTGTCCATGAGCTTGACCATTTCGCCAACCTTGACTTCGAGCGACCGCGTGCCGCCCGACAGTGCGGTTACGGCGGCTTGCATGCGTTTGACGTAGCCCTTGTGGTCGGCGCCAAGAACGTTGATCAAATGCGTAAAGCCGCGGTCGAGCTTGACCTTGTGGTAGGCCATGTCGGCAGCAAAATAGGTGTAGGCGCCGTCGGATTTCTGCAAAGCCCGGTCGACATCGTCGCCGAAATCTGTCGCCTTGAACAGAACCTGGGTGCGGTCTTCCCACTCGTCGTTTTTTTCGCCCTTCGGCGGCGGCAGGCGTCCGTCATATATCAGCCCCAGATCGCGGAGAGCGGCAATTGTCTCGGCAATCTTGTCGGCGCCATCTGATGTGAGCGATGCTTCCGAGAAAAACACATCGTGCTCGATGCGCAACAATGCGAGGTCGGAGCGGATTTCGGCGAGCATGGCCTTGATCGCTTCGGCCTTGATGACAGGTAGCCAGACCTCTTCGGGCTGGTCGCGCAGTGTTGCACCATGGATCGCCGACAGCGCCTCGCCGACCGGGATCAGATATTCGCCCGGATAGAGCCCCTCCGGTATTTTGCCGATATCCTCGCCAAGCGCCTCGCGATAGCGAAGGTAGGCGGATCGGGCCAGCGTCTCGACCTGCCCGCCAGCGTCATTGATGTAATACTCGCGCGTGACGTCGTAGCCGGCGAAAGCCAGCAGGCTCGCTAAAGCATCGCCGAACACAGCTCCGCGGCAATGGCCAACGTGCATCGGACCGGTCGGGTTGGCCGAAACGTATTCGATGTTGATCCGTTCGCCCCGGCTGACGCCGCCCCGGCCATAGGCTTCGCCGTCCTGCACGATCTGCGCCACCACAGCTTGCCAGAACGACGGTTTGAAGGTCAGGTTGAGGAAGCCGGGTCCGGCGATGTCCACACGGTCGAGCGCGGGGTGGCCGTCGAGTTTTGCTTTGATCAACTCGGCAATCTCGCGGGGCTTTTTGCCAGCGCGTTTGGTCAGCACCATAGCCGCGTTGGTCGCGAGGTCTCCGTGGCTCGGATCGCGCGGCGCATCGACGTCGACACCGTCGGTCGACATATCAGGCGGCAAAGCGCCATCGGACTGCAGAGCTTCGAGAGCGGATAGGACGAGGCCCCGCGCTTGATTTGTGACGGTCATGCGATGTTCGCTCCAAGCGCGGCGTGATGCCGTGAGCATGCCGGGCCGCTAACGCAGTTGAACCGGTGCGTCAACGACGGCCTGTGTTCACGGGTCTAGCTTGGCGCTCAACTCAAGCTACGATTTACTTCGGGCTGAACACCACGACGGTGGCGCCAGCCTGCTGCCCAACTTCGATGCGGACACCGAGCCCCGTTGCCAGAGCCTTCAAGTTCTCGACATGCGGGCCGAGTTTCACGGTCGTCTTGGCATCCGAAATGGTGACCGACATGCCCAGATCGCGGACCATCTCGTCGATCAACTTCGAAACACGATGGATATAAAAGACCGACCCCATAAACCCCTCATTGATCTCTGACAAAAGAAGCGCGAGCCGCCCGACAGTCAAGTTTAAGCTGAAGATAAGAACGCCACGTTACACTGACAGCGCGCCTCGATGCTTCGCGATTGGCACACTGTTTATAACGTCGCAGCGTCGCCTTGCATAACCGTCGCACGATCGCAAATCGCATGCTATCGTAGCATATCAGATCCAGGGGCTCTCGTATGAATCTTTCACGTATTATCTACTATAGCGAACGCAATGCTTCCATCGCGCTGGATGTGCGGCAGCTTCTGGCGACATGCCACAAGAACAATGCCAGGGACGGATTGACCGGCTTTCTGCATTATAATGGGTTCTACTTTCTGCAGGTGATCGAAGGTGGTCGCGCCTCGCTCAGTTCAACGTATCACCGCATAGCGTCTGACCCGCGCCACGCCAACATCGTGCTCGTCAGCTGCATCGATGTCCGCGAGCGGCTGTTCCCAACATGGTCCATGGGACTGCACGAAGGCATGAACGACCGCACAAAAGAAATTTTTATGCGCTATTTTGCGTCGAGCAAAGTCGACCCTGAGACGATCAACGCCGACAGCCTCCTGGATGTCTTGCAAGACATCGCTTCGGAAGTCTGATCCGACCCCTCGATCAGAATGCTCCGGCCAGAGTCATATAGCCGCACCATCGTGGCCCGGGCATTTTGCGCCGGGCCGTTTTTGTTGCGAAGGTCCGTGGCTTGCGCCGTTGGTGACGTGATTCCACACGGCTGCAATCGACTTACTGCGGCGATGGAGCACGGCCGCTGTACTGCTCACGCTTCATGCGTCGGGTCATTCGGGCTTGTTCGTCTCGGGCCTGACTGAGACCGCTGCGGGCGGCGGCAAGTCGGCGGCGCGAGAGCACATATTCGGCGCGCAGTTCGCGCGTTCGGCTCTGGACTTGGCCGCGATAGATAAAGCGCCCGGTCAAGAAACCGATTAGCGCGGAGATCACGATGATGCCAGCCAGTTCGAGGAACGGCCGATAGTGGGCGAGCCACTCGAAGGTGGATGTCCCGTCGATGGCGAGCACGACAAAGTTTATGGTCAGCATGACAGGTTCAATCGAACTGGATGTGGGTGAACTGGAGTCTTAGAGCGACGTCATCAGCGAAGTTTGAGTTCGACGCGACGGTCGATCGGGTTTTGCTGCTCGGCGGTTTGCGACAAAGGACGCCGCGTGCCGAAGCCCACCGCGGTGAAACGGGACGGGTCGACGCCGGCACCCTGGAAGACGGCGATAACTGCTTCGGCGCGGCGCCAGCTGAGTGAGAAATTGCTCTCGAGGGCACCTTTGGAATCCGTATGACCTGCAACCTCGACCTGAGCGGCCGGGCAGTTTTTGATTAGGGCGGCGACCCGTTTCAACTGCTCGACCTGGACTGGTGAAACGACGGTACTGCCGGTGTCGAACGATACCAAAACGGCCTGGGTGGCGGCATCGACGGCGGCCAGACACGGCGACGTTTTGCCCGATGCTGTCGCGGTGGCAGGGCCCGAGTTGGTTCCGAGGCCGGCTGGTGGCTGGTTGGCTGCAACCCGCTGTTCGGCCAATTTCTGGTCGGCCAAATTCAATTCGGATTGGCGCTGCTCGGCTCGGCGGCGCTCATCGTCCCGCCGATCCTGCTCGCGCCGGTCGACGGCGCGCTTCTCGGCCTCACGACGTTCGGTCTCGGCGGCCACATTCAACGCGGCGAGGCGTTCCTCGAGTGACTGGATTTTTTGAGCGATCGGGGCGACGATCACAGCTGAATCGGCAGGCTCTACCCGTTGTTGTGCGGCGGCAACCACAACGGCTGACGGCGACGAGACCGGTTTTGACGCACTCGGCTGAGCGGACACCACGGAAGGCGGCAGCGCCACCTTGGCCGGTTCGACCGGCGTCGTGACGCCCGCGTTTTCGACGGCCTCGGCAACGCGCTTGACCGTCGAGGGAGCCGGCACGCCGCTCAATGCCATGCCGCCGAGGCCGGCCGCAGCGTATAGTGGAGATGGGCCTAAACGCGGCAGCGTCGTCAAAAGCGACGCAGCGAGACAGACGACGCTGAGACATAAGCCGGCAGCGACCAGTCCGGTGCGGGTGTGGCGGCGGTCGGCCTTGGTCAATGTGTGCTTCAGTTTCAACGGGATCTGGCGCGCGCTCGCGCCTGTCGCGGCAGCCAAGCGCCGGGCGGCCGGCGACGGCAAGCTATCTTTTATCGTTTGAGACATGACGCAAACTACATTTGACGCAAGGCGAAGGTGCCTTGGGAGCTGCTACTAACACGGCCGGAGCGGGCCGACGAAGGTCAGATACAATGTTTACGATAACCCGTTAAAAATTGCGTTGCGAAACCCTGGATGATCATTAGCTGCAGTTGAACACGTTATGCGTAATGGAACCGTCAACATGGACTTTTTGACCTGGATCACGGCCAGGAAGGGGGCGGTTGGGGTCGTCCGCGGGGGACGCCCACGCGACATCGTCGACCTGTTGTTTGAGACCAGCGTCACGCTGCCGACCATCATCGGCGACCGCACGACCAACGAGGAAATACTTGCCGCGCGCGTGCTGCACGGCGGTCCGAGACCCCGAATGCATGTCTCGCGTGGTTTGCGGCATGACCTCTCGGTCCTCGTTCAGGCTTCGCGTGACGGGCCTGTGCTGGTGGTGCCGCGTGTTACGTCGATCTAGCTAGCCGAAGAAGCGCAGCGGGTCGCAGCTCAGGCCCTCGCGCTGGCCGGGTATCGGCCCCCTCAGGTCAACCTCGAACAGGTGGCCGTCGAGCGCCTCGCAACGACAGTGCGCGAAACGCTTGGTCATCTGACGGCGCCGCTGCTGTTTCACGATGCTGCGGCACAGTTTCAACATACGTCGCTGACCGGGTTCACTGTGTTCGGGTACCCTGTCACCGAACCGGCGCCAGCACCGAGCAGTGCCGATGAGCAGCCGTCGGATACCGTCATCATCGAGCACGCACGGTTTCTGGCCGGGACCGATCTCGCGACCTTGCGCAGCATGCATGCGCCGTTCGTGAATGCGTCCGCGGACCCTCTGTTTCAGACCTGGGACAGCTATTTCGAAGCCATGGAGCTGGCCCCCGCCTACCGCGAATTGGCGGTTCGCGCACGGCACGTTCTTCACAAGCTTCGATCGCGTCAGCAGCATACCGGCCCGGAGATGACAGCCGTAGAAAATATGGGTTATGCGCCCCCGGCCGAGCCACCTCCGGCAGTAGCTCCGTATCGGTCGAAGGCGGCAGCATCAGCCGACGTGCATGTGCGCCAGCGGCTTGAAAAATCCGACATCACGCGTCGTGTTGATCGGCCGCTTGTTTTGCGTCCGGAGTTGACCGGACGCGCGAGCGGCGAACAGGCCAACGTCGACGTGGCCGTTGCACGTCGGGCTGAGACGGCTCGCGCTTCGGCTGCGGCACCGCCGATAACGCCACCGACGTCAGCGGCGAGACCGCGACCTGCCGAGGTCGTGGCACCCATGATACGATCCCGATTGCGGCACGCTATTCTGGGCGCCAATGATCAGTTGTCGCAACCCAAAGTCACGGTCGCATCAGATCCAAAGCCGTCTTCCAACGGAGGTGTTTTTCGCGCTCTGCGACCCAATAGGACGTGAGATCGGGTCCGGTCAGAAAATCGCCAGCCAAGCTGTTCTCTGTGGCGTATGTCTTCCACTCGGGGCTGGCGTGGAGCGCACGGAACAGGGCCTGCCAGTATGCGGCTTGCTCGGACTTCAAGCCGGGGGCGCCAACCACAGATCGCTGCATCTTATAGGTGAAATCCATGCCGGTCTCGCGCAGCGTCGGTTGCGCGGGATAGAGCGACAGACGCGACGGCGTGAAGGTCAGTATCGGCTTGGTCACGCCTTTAGGGAAAAAATTCTTCTGCTCCGATGGATTGTTGACCGTCGAATCCGCCTTTTTGTCGGCCAGAAGCTTGGCCACCTCGCCGCCTCCGCCGAAGGATTGGTAGGTCATTTCCAGACCATACTGCGCATTCAAAAAGTCCGTCAGCAGGTTGTCTTCGGCGCCCTTGCCGGTCCCGGCCATGATCCAGTCTTTGCCCTTGGCTTTGGCCGCTTTAACGAAGTCTTCGATGGTCACGATGTCGTTGCGGTCGGAGTGGACCCAGAGCGCGAAGACGTCCTCGGCCATGCGCGCCACCGGCGAGAACTGCGCGATGTCGACGGCGATCTGCGGTCGTTCCAGAGGCGTCGTATAAAAACTGTTCAGTGTGAACAGCAGCACGTGCGGATCGCCAGCCCGCTTTTTCAGCGTGGCCAACGCCTCGGCGCCGCTGTCGGCGGGCATGTTGACGACTTCAAACTTGACGGGAGCCAGATTGTTTTTCTCGATGACGCTGATCAGGAACCGCGTCGCCTGGTCAGCGCCGCCGCCTTTCCCGGCCATCACGATGAAATCAACCGGCTTGGTCGGGACCCATCGGCAAAGCCAGCGACCATAACCGTCTTGCCACGATACTCGGGCGTCTCGAGCAGCGCGCGCAGTCGGCCGACGTCGGCCAGCGCTTTGGTGTCGAGAGCGAAGCTCGCCGTGTCGAAACGGAACGTCGATGAGGCGCTGGGCGGGTTTGAATTCAGCGATGAGCTGCTTCATCAAGTTGAGGTCGAAGTCGGCGCCAGCTGCATTGAGCGCGTAAGCGATGCGGGCTGTTTGCGACTGGAAGTCGAGGCCTTCTGGCGACTGATCGACGAAGTCGTTCTCGCGGACGATCGGCTGGGCGGCAGGCGACAATGCAAAGTCGAGGAGACCCTTGGCAAACGGCTTCGTCGGCGTGCCGGCCGTGTAAAGGTAGAGGCGGCGCGCGAGCGGGTACTCTTCGGTCTTCATCGCGAAGGTCGACGGCCGGGTAATGAGACCGCACGATGCTTCGAGATTGATCGGCTTGGTATTGCGCACGTACGCGATCGAGGCGAAACCAATGCCGAACTTGTCAGCGGCGACATTGTCGGATTGCTCGGCATGTGACTCGAAGCGCTTTGCGGCTTCGGTCAACTTGAGGCCACGCGGCTTCATTACGAGATCGTCGAAGGTGTCGAACGTGCCGTTGTTGGCCGACGGCGAATAGACCTGGATTTGGGCGGCGGGCAGCCCCACCTCAGACCAGTTGGTGATCTGGCCGGCGAAGATCTTGGCGATCTGTTCCAGCGAAAGCGACACTGCCGGGTTCGACGTCGCGACCATCACGGCCAGTCCATCGAGACCGAGCACGTGCTCGTTCGACGGTGCCCGCATGTTGCCGAGCCCGGCGGCAGAAAGTGCCTGAACTTCCTCGGTTTTGATTTGCCGCGAGGACATGCCGATATCGGCAGCCTTTGCCGCCATGGCCTTGAACGATGTGCCGGAGCCGTGGCGCTTCAGATCGACCGCGCCAACTTCGGTGCCGCGCGCATCGATGACCTTGAGTACGAGTTCTTCTGTCGAGACGCCCGCTACGCGGGTGGTCTTCAAACCCTGGGATTGGGCATAGGCTTGGACGAGGGCTGGCATCAATTGGCCGCCGATCGTATTCGAACCAGCGAGCGCGATCGTACCGACGGTGCCGACGGGCTGGGCGAGCGCCACTGTCTGGCCGGCGCGCGGACAGCCGACGCCATCACAGTCAAAGCGATTGGCATCGAGCGACATGGAGCCGAACGATTTCGATACGATGGTATACTTGGTTCCATCGAACGCTTTCAGATCGCCCGAGACCGAGAAATCGCCGCCCTTCATGCGAAGCGTGACTTCAGCTGCCGTCGCGGGAACCCCGCCGAATACTGCTACAAGTGCCGCCCCAGCGACGCTCCACGTCATTCCCCTAGACATTCAACTCACTCCCGCAACTCGGTTTTTCGTTTTGACTTTCGCGACAACGACCCTCAACGCCGGAACCGGATGTCGGGTACTGCGCCCCGTATAAAACGCACCCGATCCAGGAGAACTGTACCGCACGCAACGCTTGGAATGACCCCGTCTTCGCGCACGACTTCGCCGGTCTTCGATAACAAGACGGCCTCGTAGGCGATCTCCGACAGCGCGCCCTCACCGCAGGTTTCGCCAGTCGCGGTCTGCCCACGCGTCGCATGTTCGATTGCGAAGGGAATCGCCCCGGAGGACTGCTGCGCATGGTGGAAGTACGTATAGACTTCGACGTGACCTTCGCCGAGCTTGCCCGTGCTGAGCGACGACATGAAGCCGGCTCCTGCTTCGGTCGACGCCACGAGTTCGAGTGCTTCCTCAGCTGTTCGCGGTGCACCGGCGTGAATGTGTCCCGCAGCACCGATCTGGGCGTTGTTTTCGATCGCATGGAGATTGAGATCGACGGGCTTTTTCCAGATCAGAGCGAGCTTGGAATACGCGCGCTGGTCTTTCGCCGGCACGGCCGGGATCGGTTCGGTTTTCCCGTCGGACGTCGACAAAGCGAGGGTCTGACCATTTCCAAGATAGAGATCGAGAATAACCGATGCTTTGCCAGTCGCCGCGTCCAACGGAACCGCGCGTGGCAGGTCGCCATACGTCACGGTCACCACCTGTCCGCGTCGGCAGGGGCTCTCGATCGCGGCCTTTAGGCGGCCACCCGGCAGCGGCTCAACTGTGACTTTGGGTGCCTCGCATGCCCCGGTCGATCCGCCGACAGACGGCGCGCCGGGACTGGGTCGAGGAGCAGTCGGTTCTGGAACAACCGGGACCGCGGACGGGGCAAGTGCTGCCGTTCGAGCCGCCGTCTGGCGTGTTGTTTCGGCGGCGAGGCGCTGTTCGTCGGCCTTTTTCTTGGCCTCGGTTTCGGCGGCGAGGCGCTGGTCGTCGGCGCGTTTCTTAGCCTCGGCTTCGGCGGCGAGGCGCTGTTCGTCGGCCTTTTTCTTGGCCTCGGCTTCTGCGGCGAGGCGCTGTTCGTCGGCCTTTTTCTTGGCCTCGGCTTCTGCGGCGAGGCGCTGTTCGTCGGCCTTTTTCTTGGCCTCGGCTTCTGCGGGGAGGCGCTGCTCGTCGGCCTTTTTCTTGGCTTCGGTTTCGGCGGCGAGGCGTTGCTCGTTGGCCTTTTTCTTGGCCTCGGCTTCTGCGGCGAGGCGCTGATCTGCGGCTTGTTTTTTGCATCCGCGTCTTGTTGACGGCGCTGCTCCTGTTGGACGTCCTGATTGCGGCGTTCGGCCTCGAGGTCGGGAAGGCGACGATTGTCGAAAAACGGCCCCGATTGTTGAGCCGACGCTGGTTAGCCGCTTGCGACCGCCATCGCCAGTGCTGCGAGACCAACACGAAACGCACGTGACACGTTCGGCATCAAAGCCACTCCTACTTGCTCAATCGGGTAATGGCTTCATCAGTCGACGGGCAGCCGCCGATCTCTTTCGAACGCTTGTAGTATTCGAGCGCCTTGGCGCGGTCGGCTGGACCACCGAGGCCGTTTTCAGCCAGTGTTCCGAGGAAACACAGTGCGATGGGGTCGCCGTTGCCGGCTGAAATTTCCCACAAAAGACGGGCCTTGTCGTAATCGGGCGATCCCGTGACTGGCTGCGCGGCCAGCGTTCCAAGCTGCGTCACAGCCCAGCGCAACTGGGTGTGGCTGGCTGTCAACGACATTGCCTTCTTCAACCAGAACTCTGCCTCTGCACGATCGATCGCTCGATCCACCCCGTGGAGGTTGTAATCGGCGAGGCGCAAAGCCGTTGGAAGATCGATGTTGGTCGCGATTTCACCGCGCGGCGATTGCGGGCCTGCCATGAATGCGTCAGCGATTACGGTGCGTGGAGGCGCTGCGGCAGGCGGGGCGCCAATCCCGATGATGGGCGCGGCGAATACAGCAAGCAAGAGAGACGCCGCTGCCAAGGCGGCACCGGCAAAAAACGCGGCGATTCCGCTCCCGCGCTGGGGTGGCACGTCACTTTGCGGGACTGGCTCGAGTATGGCGGTTCGGGCAGCAGCGGCTTCGGTCGCCTGCTTGAGGAGGATCGTGGGCAGCGTCCCGTCGACCGCCGACGCTGGCGTTGGTCGCCCGTCGACCGGCGTGGGATCGGGCGCCCGCTTGGTTGCCAAGCTTGACAGCGTATCTGGGCCAGCTGCGGCTGGCTCCAGTGTCAGCGGCTTGACAGCAGCTCCCGAAATGGAGCTGACACTTCGGTCGATGGAAATCGGCTGGCCAACGGAGTGTCCCGGGCCAACGAACAATGCTGGGCCAACGGGCAGTGTCGAGCTCGAGGCAAGAGTCTCTGTCGCCCCGTTGGCTGTCTTTGGCTTGGCGTCGGGCAACGTCGACAGCATCTCGACCGGCTTGCGGGGTGCCTCTCCGTTGACATCTTTGCTGCGGCCATTGGCGAGCATTTTGTCCAATGCCAGGACGGCGCCAGTCATCGGCTCGATCGCCGGGTGGGTGGAAATGGTCGTCGGTACGGGTGCTTTGACAGCGGCTGCAATCGCCGCAGCGACCGACGCATCGCGCTTGGCAACCACAGCTGCGTCGCTGCGATCGTGGTCCAGTTTTGTCTGAGTTACGGACAATAGCCGCTTGGCGTCTGCCTTCGCGCGCTCGGCGGCGGCGAACTCGGCCGCCATTTGCGATGCCGACATCACCACAGGGGCAAGGGTTGGGCTCGAAGATATCGGGAGGTCGGGCCAGACGAGTTCGCCACTAAGGTCGGCTTCCGACACCGTGATCGTCACCGGAACGCCGGGCTCCAGCAAGGGCGCATCGACGATGTCAGGTCCGACCCGCAACTCGAGCCCGTCGGGCGTCTGCCGACTGTCGAGCGGCGTAAATTCCCCGTTCGGCCAGCCTTCTTCGTCGGCAAGTGATTCATCGATGGGGTCGATCCGCAGCGTTGCTCCCGGGGGCAGGATCGCGACGCCGCGCAGCCTGATGATCGCATGTCCGCCTGTCGTAACCGACGGGTCGGGGACCACCTCGATTTTCATCATGCTCATGCGTCACCCTCGAATGGACCAGGAGCAAACAATTGGATCAGGCTGCCCAACTCCCGATCCTTGTCACCGCGCGGCCATCCCAAATTTGTGGCAGAAATATTGTCATCCACGAGCGCTGCGAACGATTGTTCCCAGTTTTCGTCGCCCCCCCGGGCACCCCGCAATGCCGTTTGTCGTGGCCTGCGGTCCTGTCCATAGCCATTGCCGGGGACATCGGCAACCTCGACATCGGGTGAACGGTGTGTTTGCGCAGACACTTGGTTTCGATTTCCGCTGGCCGACAGAATTTCCAGATAGGCGGAGATCAAGCGAAATGCATAGGCGGCAAGGCGCACGGTGTCGGCTGGCGCTAGGCCCGGAACGGCGCGGCGATAAAGTCTTGCGATTTCATCGGAAAGGCCGATCCGTCCGGCGCCGAGCTGCAACTCATCGACGATATGCTGGATCATGACGCCTTCGATGCCGAGTTCGCGGCACACGTGACGCGACCGCGCCACGCGCTTCATGGCAGCGATCCAGTGGGCCACGGCGGCGTCAGATAGCCGTTGGGCATCGCCGGCAGGATTTGCGTCGCCAATCGTGTCGAACAGGGCAACGCCACCTGTAGAGACGGCAAACGACGCCGGTGCGTAACCAAGCCCGCTCGTTGAACCAAGCTCGCTTTCGGCGTCAGATGCTGCATCGTCGGCCGCGGCCCGGATCGCGGCTTCGAGTTCGGCCTCGGAGGGAAGCAACGTGCGCAGAAGGCGGCCGAGCCGTCCGTGCTCCGACAGCGCCGACAATCGGTTGCCGACGACGATGGCGGTTGCGCGCCGCCACTCGGCCACCGCAGCTGGATCGTTCGAGACATGATGGCGCGCAATCGCGTTACGCAGTTGCCGCCGCAATTCGGCGATAGCGCGGGTCAACTGGACCGATTTGGCCCGTGCCGTTGCGGTTCGGGCGAGATCGGCTGTGAGTTCTCCCACGCCGGATGCCCCCAATCGAACCGAGCCTGCCGCAGGCTGGAACGGGCTGCCACTCGATTGGTCCGAGGCGCCGACGATTGCGCCGTCTGTGGCATCGAGCAGGAAACTGCCCGATCGCCCAGCGATGGCGAGATCCGTCGCGGCGTCGGGCGTGCCTGTTCGAGAAAACAACATCGACGCCGACGCGGGGCTCGCTGGTTGCGACGGCTGCATCTGCTCGCCGCTGCGCGCGAACCAGTAAACCGTGTCGAGCGCGCGTCCCGGCGACCAGTGCATGGTCCAAACTTGACCCCGCCCGAGCCGCTCGCGCACGGCGGTGAGCACGCGTTGGCTCGCTGCTTGGCGTTGCTCTGATGTAGCGGATGCAAAGCGTGGTGGCGGCGTGGCCGCGATAAACAGACCGCGACGGACACGCTCGCGGGCGTGCTCGGTCACGCCCTGGGCGGTCTCGACCCAATCGGCAAGGGCGGGGCCGGCGGCATCGTCGTCGCCGTCGGGGTCGACCGCGAGCACCAGACAGGTGATGTCTCGGCGGCGGGTCGCGCGCTGGAACAGGTAGAGCGGTTTTGACTTGGCGTAGCGCGCGACGGCTATACCGAACGCGCTGTGAGCGACGCTGTTGGATGAACGTGCACCGCGTTCGTCGCTCACCTTTTGAGGCGCCACGTCGCCGATCATGGGCGGAGCTGGAAAGTCGATCAGATCCGCTGGCGCCATGTCGGCAAGCCGGCTCGGCCCGGCGTAAATCGGTAATTCACTGGCCAGAGCGGCGAGGACGGCCCGGTCGAGTTCTACGGTCTGGCCATAGCGGCTCATTACCGTGATCGCGTCATTTGCCGTACGTTTGAGGGCCAGCATGGTCGACGCGTCGGCGATGCTGTTGGGGTGGCGGACGAGCCAACCCGTCACCCGGTCTTTCCCGATCAGGGCATCCGGCGTTGCGTAGGCTTCGGCCCCATGCCCCAGCTTGTCGAGGGCATCGCACAGTTTGACGAACAGCGCGGTCATGGCCTCGTCGCGCCCCCAAAGCACCGACAGTAGGCGGCGCCGGTCGGCTTCTTTGGTATGGGCGGCGACCTCTCGCAAACGCTCGAAAAAGCGGATCGCGGCAAGCCCGCTGATGAACGGGTGCCCGGCCCACTCCGACGTCAAGGCTTCGCGAAGATCGAGGATATCTCGGCCAGCCATACCAGGAACGGGCTGGAGGGATACCTGTGCGGCGGCCTCGGCGAACAGCTGTTCGGCTTCAGCCGCGCTGGGAGCCACCGGGGGTGAGCCCGGAGCGGCCAATCGGGCCAGCGCCAGTATGGCGGCCACGTCAACCTCAGGCAGGAGCGTGAACCGGATCGGATATGCGCGCGGGGCTGGCGGCAATTCCGTTGACGTCAGGCGCACGGCGAGCGAGCCGCCGTCGGCGTGTTCGGTCGGGAGAATGTTGCGAAGGGTCTGGACGTCGATGGCGCGCGTGCCAAGTTCGCCGGCTTGCGACGGGACACGTGGTCCGAGCAATTGAACGACGAGATCGGTTTTGCCCGACCGTGACGATCCGATCACCGCGATGGCCGGTGGCGTTTCGGCTGCGATCGCGATCGGGGCAAGGCCGCTGGCCAAGCCCTCGATATCCTCGATTACGCCAGCGTGGGCGGCGCCGAGCAAGGCTGGGTTGGCGTCCAGCCAGTCGCACAATCGTCGCGCGCTGTCGGCAGTGTGGCGGCAGGTAACGATTATCTTTTGGGAAGGTTTCACGCGGTTACGCCCCTCACGACGTGCGCTCGAAACGCGAGGTGGCGAGCGGCGATATGGTCGCGGTGCCCTCGAGTGTCAGTGGTTGCGCAGTGCCACGTGGCAACGCGGTCCGGGCTGGATCGGCATCGAGCGCAAGGTGGTCGGCTACCTTGCGTGTGGCAAGCCGGAAACCTGAGGCATGCAGCAAATTGCGGCTGGCCATGTAGGCGCCGAGCACCGCATCGAAACTTGTCGGCCGGGCGGCAGGCATACCGATGGCGGTGGCGCCTCTGCCGACGGCAGCAGCAATTCCGCCGAGGCAAGCGATCCGACCGGGCGCGACTGGAGCGTTGGCCGTCAGCCTATCGAGCAGGTCGTCGAGCTCAGCGAGATCGCCGCCGATGACGACCAGATCGCAATCGAGTGACCGGACGGCCTCGCAGACGGCATCGATGCTAGGCCACAATTCAGCGGCGAGATGGCGCTCGAACTCACGCCGGCTGCTCTCGACCAGGACGGCGGACAGCTGAAAATTGCGGGCGCCGTGGGCGCGCGCTAGCGCATCGAACTCTTCGGCGGTCGGGTCGAGCGCGCCACCACCGCTTTCGGCCAGTGCGTCGAGCCGTGTGCGCGATACGCCGAGACCGGCCCGCGGCGGCAACATCGCATAATGCTTGAAGATCTGCGCAGCGGCCGGCTTGATGACTTTGGTTTCTAGACGCCGCGCGAGGTGGTTACCCTCAGTTCCGACAGCTTTGGTGGACTTTTGCGCCGCATCGCCATCGCTCAGTTCGCCGATGCGCATCAAGAACTGGCGCGGGTCGGGCATGCCAGCTTTGCCCAGCGCCCGTTCGATGGCGCGGGCAACGACGCTGGCCGCCAACGCATCGACAATGCGCTCGGCACCTTGGGCTGCTCGATCCGTGGAGACGAGTTCTGCTTCGATCACGCCATCTTGGCCAACGTCGTAATCCATGATCGTGAGGCCGAGCGCGCGCATTCCTACTTCGAGGGACGCGATCCGCAAGCGGTCGGCGGCGTCGATATCACCGGTGCGGCGGCGCACGCAGTCGACGAAGTCGCTGAACGAACCGCCAAACTTGCGCTGGACCTCGTCGTAAAGGTGGATGAGTTGCAGGCCGACGTCGGCGCCGATACTGAGTGCGACTTGCGGCTTTTCGGGGTGGGGCAGCGTCCCGCCATCATCGAAGCGCTGGGCACGCCAGACTATGTCGATCGCGTTGTGAACGCGTTCGACAAGCAGCTGACGCTCGTCGGCGGCCATCGCCAACGGCGAGGTGACGATGATGCGCTCGATCCGGTGCAATTCGGTTCGGCTGGCAGACTGGGCGCCGAACGGACTGGTCGGTTCGGCGCTGTTGATTTCGCCCATCGCGTGGAGCAGCAACTCGACAAGAAAGAACCCGCTCAGTGCGGATTGAGAAAATCGAGGGCGGACAGCCGGTTGGTTCGCCGATGGCGCGGATGTCGCCCAGCCGGATGTTTCCGAACCGGGTTGCGCGGTGATCATGAGATCGTTGCGCTGGGGGACATCTCCGTCTTCACCAACGTGGCGCATGATCTCGCCGTTGACCATCGGTCCGGCCTTGCTTCTTGCAACCCCGGTCGTCGAGTAGCGCCACAGATGCTCGGAGCGCGCCGTATTGGCCAAGCCTGCGTGAACGTCGGCGACACCGGTCAGTCCGTCGACGGCATTGCCGCGTAATGCAAGTCGCTGGGCTTCAGCGCCAATGCGAAGAAGGCTTGGCCAGGAGAAGGCATCGGTGCGGCCGCTCCGGCGCGATATCTGCGCATTGCCAAACGTTTGGTTGTCGAATTCGACGATGGTTGGAATTGGACCGCTATGGATGACCACCGGATCGGCGAGATCGCGCAGCCGAAGCGGGATTGCGAATTCAGATGCGTTGGCCGGCGACAGGGGTAGGTCGCGTGGGACAAGCACGGCTGTGGTTTCGCTCGGGCCCAGATCGATGACGAGGTCGAGGCCGATGACCGGCAAGGGTAAACTACGCGAGACGCTGTCGATGAAGCGGATGCGTGGCAGCATCGAGGCTTTGTCGAGGACCTTGAGGAGACCGAGGTAACGGCCAAGATGGGCCAGCGTGAATCTTTGCGTGTCGGCTGGCTCTCCAGCCTGGGAGGCGACCACGTCCTTCAGCCAAGCGGCGATCCAGGGCTGGCTCAAAAACGCCGAGACCTGCTCTGGGTTGTCGACGAGGGTGAATGTCGAGGCAAACAACGCGTCCTCGACGTTGGGCGCGGTGTAAGGTGACGTGTCGGAGCGGCTCGTCGGATCGAGACGGGTGTCGAACGCGAGGACGGCACGCAGTCGCTCGCAACCGCGCAAGCCTTCCGACGGGCGTTCGATAAAAATGCGGGCCCAGTTGGACGGGCCTTGGTCGAAACGGGCGTCGCCGGCTGGCGCGCGGCCGAGGTAACGGAGGTAGGGAAGTGGTGTCCACGAGCCGAGAAACGGTTCGACGGCTTCCATCCCGGAATACGACATCGTGTCGGCAGGTCCGAGCGGCTTGAACGTCACGGGGTGGAACACGCTCCCGTCCGGCGTGTGTTCGCTCTGCAGGGGCAGCAAGACGCGGCGTTGTCCGGCGGCTGTGTCGACCGCTTCTTCGGTAAACCACGTGCTGATCATCGGGAGGATGCCAGCGTCGATCTCGAGGTCGAGGAATTGAATGCCTGAAAACGGCACGAGGCAGCGAACGGGAGCGTCGGCATGGGGATCAGCGGCCGGCGTCATATCGATGATCGTATCGGTTGGGGTGCTGCGGTCTCGCGGCGCTCCGGGCTTGCTGATCGGCGATGACACCAGGTCGTCCTTATCCGCGTCGTAGCCGCGCAATTTCATGTTTCCCACATGCACCCCGGTCACCCATAAGCACGATGGTTATTCGATGGTCTAGCTGATCACTTAGGTTGTCCCAGCATCCTTAGACACAACCATTCCGAGGCCCCACGAGTAACTCTCAAAACCACAAAATTCCTTTCGGGTTCGGCCGTTCATCCCGTCCGACCCGGCGATCAAGCGTCTGATCGGACATAGCACAACTCGTGCCGATGTCGCCAACAGCACGCACTAAAGTGTCGTCCGTGCGATCTCGGCGCGGTGGACGAGCGTATTAAAATTGCATCGTGGCATGTGAATGGCCGATCCGGGCGGTCTTGCGGAATCGGCACGCGATAGGGAGCACTTGGATGGTCGGCCGACGGATTTTTGGCGTTTTCGGTACGTTGGGCGCAGCGCTGCTCGTGCCGCCTGATCGGGCCTTGGCGGCTGGGTCGGCTTACGACCACGTGTTCCGGTCGATCGATGCCAAGTCGAGGCCGCTGTCGGACTTTCGCGGTCAGGTTGTGCTGGTCGTCCGCGACGGTAAGCTCGTTGCGGCATTCGGCACGCAGACATCGCCAGAAAGCCCGAACCTGAGGGCCGCGATCGAGGCCGAGCTTGCCAAGCCGACACCGGCGGCGGCCGCGCCAGCTCCGACCGGGACCGGGACCATCGACAACGGGTCGCCAACGAACAAGGATAGTGGCAATGCCCGATAACGTTCGTCTTTCGCCGACCCGGATTCCGCCGACCCGGGCAGCCGGTCTCGCCCAGCTCGCGTCTTTTGTGCCCGATGCCGGCCGCAACTACGCCAACCAGCGCAATCATGACACCGGACCGCACGTTGCAGGAACCGACGGCAACACCCGACGGCCGCACGCGAACGTATCCGGCCTGTCGCCCTATGTTCGGCACCGGCTGATCACCGAGCAAGAGATCGTGACCGCCGTGCTCGCCCACCACTCGCTGACGGCAGCTGAGAAATTCGTTCAGGAAGTGTGCTGGCGGACGTACTGGAAAGGTTGGCTCGAGATGCGGCCGGGCGTGTGGCGGCATTATCTCGACGGGCTGCAACGGCAGCGCTTTTCGGTCAGCTGTGATGGCGAACTTGCC
>Ga0247832_1003678_pt1 | contig 20562 bp, 22 predicted proteins | sample LaCruzMarch2015__10_FD_192407 | JGI IMG/M metagenome (GOLD analysis project Ga0247832, IMG submission 192407) | Freshwater microbial communities from meromictic Lake La Cruz, Castile-La Mancha, Spain - LaCruzMarch2015_4m | ecosystem: Environmental > Aquatic > Freshwater > Lake | place: Spain... | reverse complement strand
AGGCCAGCCGTCCAAGTGCGGTGCCGAGGCGTTCGTCATGCGCCTCGTTGCCCGACACGCCGTAGTGCCGCTTGCGGGCTTCGAGCACGGTCGACATGGCCTCGCGCTCGGTCTCCTCGCGCATGCGTTTGCCGCAAGGGTAGCGTTTGCCGGGTTTGCGTTTGCGTCCACGAACCATGGTTCAAATTCCTTCCCGCAGATGTTGGCTGACGACTTCGCGCAGCACGGCCGCGTAGCCGGCGATGTCGGTGATGGAGTCGGCGTGGGCCGGATCGTGTGCGAGGCGGGCGAGCTTCAGATCGATCAGGCAGAGGGCGACCTTGGCAGGTGACACGGGGATACCGAGTGTGACCGACCAGCGTGCGGCGATTGCCGCCATCGACGCAGCCGGGTCGCCATAGGCCACACGCCGTTCGGCAACGATGCGGGCCGCTTCGGTGAGCATTGCTTCCGCATCCATCACAGCACGCCTCCCTTGGTCTCGATGGCCCAAAGGAGGATGGCGATGGCGTCGGCCTCGTTATCGTCTGCGGGCATGAAGCCGCGGTCGCGCACGGCAGCGATCACCGCCTGCTTGTCGGCGTTGCCCTTGCCGGTGACGTGGCGCTTGATGGTGCCCACGGGCACGCCTTGGTACGGAATCCTGCGTTGCTCGCACCATGACGTCAGTGTGGCGAGCAGACCGCCAAAGATGTGGGCGGCATCGGTCGCGGCGTGCCGGCGCACTTCCTCGAAGTAGACCGCCTCGGGCAGCGCGCACTCCACCGCCAGCTGATCGAGCCAGTTGCGGAAGCGGAGGTAGCGCATGCCGCCGCCGTCGTACCGGCTGGGTCGGAAGGACACAGTGCCGCTGTGGGTGTCGGTTCCGAGCCGCAGCGCCCAGCCCATGCTGGTGCCGAGGTCGAGGGCAACGACGACCGGCACGCCGGGGCACGGGGCGCTCATGGGTGTCGGGTTCAGAGATGCGTGGGCCATGATGGGCTCCTTTCCGGGTTGCTGCTCGATGGGGTGATGGGCGGGGCATGCGGGGCTCATGGATCGAGCTCCCGTAGCCAGTCGGGGATGGGTGAACCTTGGGAACCTGCCGCGGGAGGTTCACACGGAGGTTCACACCGACAAGCCTCTGAATTCACGGGACTTTGTGAACCTCGCGAACCTTGTGAACCTTTTCCGGCATCATCCTTCGCATGTGCGTGCGCGCGCGTGTGCGTAAGGGTTGGGAGAGGTTCACAAGGTTCACAAGGTTCACATTTGCCAGCCCGATCAATGGCTTGATGGTGTGAACCTCGGTTTTGGAGGTTCACACACGCGCCCCGAGGTTCACACGCGCCGGGTCCTCGTGCGCCGGATTGCGGACGCGACGGCTGCTCGGAGACCTTCAGCTGCCACTTGACCGCCCGCCGAAACGTGCCCGCCTGCACCAGCCTGACGGTCAGATCGCCCACCCGGAACGCGCGGTCCCGCATCTTCTTGATGGCGATCCCGAAGCTGGTCTTCTGCGCGCGGTCCGTGTGGCCGGTGATCGGCGGAGCGGGATCGCAGAACAGGGCAACGTCGAAGAGGTCGGCCGCGCCCACCTCGGCGGTTCCGAACCGGTCCCACCAGGCGGCGATGAAGGCGCTCCAGCCCGCACCCTCGCTGTCGGAGGCCTCCATCATCTCGTCGAGATTGCCGAGGAAGCCGGGAATGCCCGCGACCTCGAGCACGCCGCCCACGACATGCGCCCAGTTCTCGAAGGAGCCGATGGTGCGCGCGCCGCGCGGCTTTCCGGCGGCGATCCAGGCCTGGCAGAGCGTGAGGCAGGCGGCGACCAGCCGGGGGCGGTTCGCACGCACCCATGTCATCAGATCGGGATGGCGGAAGCCGGTGCGCTGCCACGGGCGCTCCTCGTGAGGGTCGAGCCGGATGCGCAGGAGGCGGCGCGCCATCTCGTTGGAGAACTCGGGGTTGTTCCCGGTGGCGATCCAGAGGCAGCGGATCGGCAGCCGCGCCATTTCCGATGCGCCGAGGATCCGGTCCTCCCAGAACGGCGCGGTCAGCGCGGCCGCGACGGCGGAGCTGTCCAGCTTGGCCCGCAGGTTGTCGATCAGCACGATGGTGGGGATCTGGCGCAGCTTGGCGGTGACGCGCTTGCGCCATTCGTCGTCGTCGCCCCCCTCGGTCATGACGCTTGCGCCCGAGCCGGTAAGGATGGTGGCGACGGCATCGACCATCAGCGTGGCGCCGGAGCCGGGGCTGGGCTTCTCGATCAGGTGCAGCGGCGTCGGCCCGTCGATCATACCCCGCAGGAAGCCGAGCAGCAGCAGCGCGATCACATGCGCCATCTCGGCGGGACCGACGAACGGGAAGTCGCCGAGCAGATCCTCGCAGAGCAGATTGCGGGCGGCGGCAACCTCGGCGGTTGACGGCTTGGCCGGAATGGTCGGCACCACGAACCCGGGTGTCGGGGCATAGAGAAGCCGCGCGTCGGGATGATATCCCGGCGTAGTCAGCAGCGTGCCGCCGCGCCCGAACACGGGCGTGTTGACGATGCCCACCAGCACGGGCAGCGCGGGGTCTGGTGTGGCCAGCACGGATTTGACCACGGCGATCGGCGGCGGAGCCGCGACCAGCTCTCCCTTGCCGTTCAGCTTCTTCCAATGCGCCAGCCGCGCAAGCATGTGACGCAGCCGTTCCTCGGTGATCGCGGTGGCGACCGGACGGCCCTCGTCGTCGGGCACCACCCATGTCGGCTGCCCGGCGAAACGGAACACCCATGGCGTCCGGTTCGAGGCCATCAGCAGGCTCCAGACCCGCTCGACCGAGCGGGCCAGATCGCCTTCGTCGGCGCGCAAGGTGGGGATGGCCTTGCCACTGCCCTGATAGTTGACCGGCCGGTGCTGCCCGATCAGCAGCGTGGGCTCGGCCTCGGTGATTGCCCCCGCATCGGCGATCAGGGCGGCGACAGCCTCGGACCCTTCGCGCAGCAGCAGGTCGTTGAAATCCTCGCCTTCCTCGGGCGGCAAGACGACGGCCACGTCGCGCCCTTGCGCGCGCATGCGCCGGGCGGCGGCCTCGGCGGCCCGCAGACCGGCCCCGGAGGTGTCGTTGTCGGCCAGGATCAGGACGCGCCGGACGCCAGGCGGCAGATCGACCTGTTCGAGGCCCGATGTCGACAACGTCGCCCAGACCGGCAAATCGGGGCATGCGGTCATCACCGCGAGGCCGGTCTCGATGCCTTCGGAAAGCGCAAGCCGATCGCCGTCGCCGAGATCGGCGAGACGCACCGCGCCACCAGCCACTCGGCCAAGCATCTTCTTTGCCTTGTCGAGCGGCGCCTTGGTGACCGCCACCTCATCGGTGGCGAGGTAGCTGCGGTGCAGGCCGATGACCGCGCCATCGCGGTCGCGGACCTGTCCAAGCATGGCCGGATAGCCGGTCTTCGTCTCCCAATGGGTCAGGTCAGGGTGAAACAGCAGATCGGCGGCCTCGGGCACCATCAGGCCGCGTCCGGTCAGATACCGCGCGACCGGAGAGCCGGTGATCGTCTGCGCACCCGTCAGGATATGCGCGATCTCCAGCGCGGGATCGCGCTTCAATGGGGGCGGTGTCGGCGGTGCGCGGCGTTCCGGTGCGCCTGGCGCAATGCCCGCAAGTTCTGCTGCCTTGACGATCAGCGCTCGGCCGTCGAGACCGGTCGCTTCCTCGATGGCGCTGATCGGGCCGCCGCCCTGATTGCCGTCGAAGTCGATCCAGTCTCCGGCGTGCGCACCGCGCAGGGTGATGACACAGGAGCCGGCATTGCGCGGCGCGTCGCCCCGGATGTTGGCGAGCCGCCACTCGTCGCCCGACCTGCGCCCGCGCGGAAACAGGCGTGACACCCATATCTCGGCGGTCTCGCGAAGGCGCGCCACCACCAGATCGAGATCGTAGCGCAGAGGCTCGCCGCCGAGCGGTTTGGCGTCGTTGAGGTCAAGCAAGGATCACCAGACCTTTCTCGGCCCGCGTGATCGCGGTGTAGAGCCAGCGGTTGCGGTCGGCGGCGGTGCGCCCGAAACCGTCGTCGAACACGACGACGTTCTCCCATTGCGAGCCCTGCGACTTGTGACAGGTGATGGCGTAGCCCCAGCTGGACTCGATCAGCCCGCGCCGGATCTGCCATTCACGCCGCCCGCGCTCTGGGTCGTAGGCGACATGATCGGCATACTCGCCGCGCCAGAAGCTCTGTCGCCCACCGAGGCTCACCCCGTCCTCGGTCTCGACCATGGCGCTGAAGGCGAAGGCGTCGTCCGGATCCTGCCGCACCTCGGTGAGTGTCAGGAACATGCCGTTGATCAGCCCGAGATCGTGGCGGTTCTTGAGGCAGATGATCTTCTCGCCGTGGCCTGTCGGATAATCGGCGCCGAACCCGGCCGCGCGTTTCATGGCGATGTTCAGCCAGCGCCGCGTCGCGTTGGTGCCGCAGATCACCTGGCCGCCCTGCAGCATCTGCGCGGGACCGACCTCGTTGCGGGACATCTTCCAGACATGGTCGTCATGCGCGCCGGGTGGGATCGGCAGCCCCTCGCGGGCCAGCGTCGCGAGCCGCAGGATGGCGCTGTCGCCTGCCTGGCGGTGCACCTCGGTCAGCATCACGTCCGGGGCGGTCTCGGTGAAAAAGCCTGTGTCCTTGACGGGCGGCAGCTGCCCCGGATCGCCCAGCACGAGGATCGGCTTGCCAAAGGCCATGAGATCGTGGGCCATCTCCTTGCCCACCATCGACACCTCGTCGAGCACCAGAAGGTCCGCGTCGCGCAGGATCGACTGCTCGTTGATCAGGAACTTCGGCTGGTGGATGTCCTCGAGGCGCAGTTCGAGCTGGGCGATGCGCGTCATTGCGAAACCACGCTCGGCCGGACCCATGCGCGGCAGGTCGCGCCGCAGCGCCGCCAGATCCTCGGTCGCGCGCGCGATCTCTTCGGGCGTCGCCTCTGAGACGCGGTAGATCAGGCTGTGGATGGTCTGCGCGGGCGTGCCCTTGCGCGTCATGACGAGCGCCGCCTTGCCGGTGAAGGCGGCGAAAAGCACGCCGCCAAGACCGCCCGGGGTCATCGGCTCAAGCCCCAAAGCCTCGACCGCCATGGCGGTGATCGTGGTCTTGCCGGTCCCGGCATAGCCGAACAGGCGGAAGATCTGCTGCTCGTGCCGCCGTGTCTCGTACCAGTCGCGGATCGCGGCGATGGCGCGGCCTTGGGTATCAGAAAGGGTGATAGTCATGCCCGGTCCTCCCAGCAACGCGTCGCGAAGGGGCAGAACCGGCAGATGAAGAAGTCGGGACTGGTCGCGATGCGGGGCAACAGATCGCCCGCGTCCGCGGCGCGCAGCACGTCGACCGCCTTGTCCGACAGCGCCTGCGCGGCGGCCGGATCGAACAGCACATGCTCGTGGTAGAGCTCGCAGGTGTCCTTGTTCAGCGCGGTGAAAAGCGCGGACCCGAGGCCCAAATAGGCCATGTAGATCTGCATCTGGCCGAAATAGACCGGCTTCGAGAGCTGCACGCCTTTTTTCGCGGTGTCCGACCAGGCCGAGGCTTTCAGCGCCTTGTGCTCCCAGAGCACCGGCCAGGCGAGGCCGATCTCCGGGCCGCCGATGATCACGCCGTCAACGTGGCCGCGTATGCGTCCGCCCGCCGTCTCGAAACCGAACTGGCCACCCGCTTGCGTCTGCGTGCGCAGATCGAATCCGGCCTGCCGGAGCCAGCGGATCGCCAGATCCTCGAAGACATGGCCGGCCGCGAAGATGCGAAGAACGCGCCCCTCGAAATCCTTGCCCGGATCGGGCGGCGTGTGGGTGACCTCATAGACCAGCCGCCGCGCGCAGGGTTCGCCGATCCGGCTGGCGCCCAGATAGTCGCGCGGGCGCTGGCCCTCGCGTTCGGCCTCCAGCGCTGCATCGATGCGGCCGTTGATCCGCGCGCCGAGGGGTTCGGGATCCGAGGCGTCGCGCCCATAGACGAAGCCGGAGCTGTGGTTCAGATCGATCATGGGCGTAGGGCCTTCTTCTTCTGGCGCTTTGTCCAGGCGCTCTGGTCACCGGCCCGGCTTTTGCAGTATTCGACAAAGTCGGGAGCGTTCAGGTTCTCCTTCTGAGTTCCCCACTTCAGATTGTCGGGACGGTTGTTTGCCGCGTTTTCGTCGAGATGCATGACCAATGCTCCCTCGAAGGGCGCCGGGCCATGGAAAGCCTCCGCGATCAGCCGGTGCACCTTGTAGGTCTTGCGCTTCACCGGGACGCAGAACCGACCGTCCGTCTTGTTCCACACCCCGAAGTGCGGCTTGCCGCTATTGGGTCTCACGCCGCCGCTCGGCATCGGGTAGCGGTACGGGGTGACCATGACCCGCCCTTCGCTACCAACGAAGATGCCGGGAACGCTGGGGACGTCGCGCCAGATTTCGCCTGAACTCATCTCCTGCTCTCCACTATCAAAAAGGAATTTCGCCGGCGTCGGACTGGCGCTGCATCGAGGCCTGAAAGCCGTCGACGCAGGCCTCGATCACGCGGTCGATGTCCGCGGCCGGGCGGTCGAAGAAGGGCGCCATCAGGCCCATCTCCGTCAGCGCCTCGGCGAGCATCCTGCGAGCCTCCACGATGGCGCGCGTCTCCATGTCGGTCTTGTCGATCATGCCGTGGTTCCTTTTGGCGTTGGCCGAGCCCGCCATCAGGCAAGCCATCGAGCAGAAGCGGTAATGAGGGTGACGGTCCCAGCGCAGGCCGTGGCAGTAGCCGAAGCCCCGGGCCTCGCGACCGCAGTGAGCGCAGGGCACGCGCCGGGCGAGGTCCGCGCGCGAAGGAGGGCTCCGCCCGTTCGCGGCTGAAACGCTCCCCCGGAGCCTTTCCGAGACGCCACTCACCCCATGATCAGCAGATCCAGCGCGTCGCGCTCCTCCTTGTCCGGGGCGGCGGTCCGGCGCTCGGAGGACAGCACGATGAACCGGCTGATGGCGCTCATTGCCATGCATTCCAGATCGCGCCGGGTCAGGCTGGCGATGGGGCGGTCGAGACGCCCGCGCGCCTCGAGCCAGCGTCCCATCGCCAGTGCCGCCTCCGTGGTGACATGCGCCTGCCATTCGTCCGGGCTCACGGGTTCAGCCAGGCCGGGCCGTTGCCGGGTTTGGCGGCGGGCGGGGTCTGGGTGGCGGGCTGGGCGGGAGCCGACGGCGCGCCCCAGGCAGGCGCCGCCGGCGCGGAGGCCGACTGCGGCTGGCCCCATGCCGGGGTCGCGGGCTGCGCGGCGGCGGCGGCGGGCCGCGGCTTGTTCGACGGCTGGGCGGGCACGGGCTCGCCTGCCATCACCTTCTGCCATTCGGGCGCGGTGGGTAGCACGACATGGTCGAGCTTGTTGGCGTCCTTGTAGGCGGGGTTGCGGCTCGGCTCGATCTGGATCTTGGCCACGAAGCTGATGCCGTCGAGATCGGCAAGCCCGCGCAGCACCCGCTTGGCCTTAGCGGCGTCGCTAATGTCCTCGGGGTTTATACCCAGCGCGCTGTCGATCATCGCGCGGAAGGTTGATTTCGAAATCTTCCAGCCGATCGACTGGCCCTGCTCGTCGAGCTTGCCGCCCTGCACGGTGAAGTTCTGCCAGAACTTGCGCCGGACATGCGGGCCCTCGGCAACGGTGAACTCGGCGTCGAGCATCAGCACGTCGCTGCCGGGCTGGTTGGAGGCCTTGAGCAGCCCTCGATCCGCATCGCTCGACCCGTCGGTACCGCCCTTGCGCAGCGTCATCACCACCTTGGCGAAGGTGCCGTCGGGGATCAGGTCGCCGGACTGCTGCGGCTCCACGTCGTTCATGTCGAAAGTCATGTCGTTATCCTTTCCAGGGTTGATTGATCTTGGTGAGGAGCGCGCCGAGATCGGGCGGCTCGGTCAGGTCGAGCCTGCCGCTGCGGTCCTTGGCCGGCAGGCCGAATGGATTGCCGGATTGGCAGACAAGGCGGCGCGCGCCGCCCTTGTCGGGATCGTGCCGCCAGGTCGGGGGCGCATCGGGGCCCGCACCGGGATCCTGCGTGAACAGGCTCATGGTCAGCACTTGGTCGACGATGCCGGGGAGTTCGCGGGCGACCTTTCCGCCATCCATCTGCGGCTGCCAGGTCACCCGGTTCATGTCGTCGACGACCTTCTCGAGGATGCCGACGAAGACGACGGTGCGGCCGGGCGCATGCTGCAGATGCTTCAGAAGACCGATGACTTCGCGCGCCAGAAGTCCGTAGGCGCCGCGCGTGTCCAACTTGCCGGTGCGTTCCGACAGCGCCTCGGGCCGGGTCTTGGCCCATGCCATGGCCTGGCGCGTCAGGTCGGTAATGCTGTCGACAAAGATGATGCGCTTGGTATCGATCTTTTCGGCCAGCTCGGGATGCTGCGCCCGCAGATGCGCATGGTGCGCCTCCGAGAAATGCTCCTCGGGTTGGGCGGCCGGGTTCGCGCCGCCGATCAGGCAGGCGATGTCGACCGCGTCGGAAAAGCGCCGGATCGGGATGCTGTCGCCCGGCCAGTCCTGAACGGACTTGAGACCCGCCTCCAGGTCGATGCAGAGCGTCTCGGCGGGCGGCAGGGTCTTCAGCAGCGTGGTCTTACCCGCGCCGCTCGGCCCGAACAGCGCCATGGTGGTCTTGCCCTGCGCCTCCCGCAGCCGGTCGTCGGCGGAGATGATGCGCAGGCTCATTGATCGCCCCCCTGCGGGACGATCTCGATCTTCAGCGTGCCGGGCCGGACGGTGCGCGCGGGCTCGAAACCAGCGCGGATGGCATCGGGCCAGGCGACGTATTTGCCCTCGGGCCCCTTGAAGGCGATGTCGACATACTGCGCGGGATCGTCGCCTGCGGCGCGGATGCGCTCGACCATGGCGGCGAGGCGATCCTGATCCCAATCGACCCGTTTCGGCAGATCGGCGACCACGGTGAAATCCCCGTCGTCGAAGCGGATCGTGCCGGTGTCCGTGCCACAGGCACTACGGGCCTCGGCGGCGCGGGTGGCGTAGCGGACCGTCAGCGCGCCATCGAGGCGGGCCTTCGCGGCCTTGTCGCGCTTGATGCGCTCCTCGACGTCGCGTTGCAGGATGGCCAGCAGTTCGACGGGCAGCTGGGCGATTTCCTGCAGTTCGAGGCCCGGCAGGTCGTCGACGGTGGCGTAAGGGCACATGCGGCACTCGAAGTGATTGCGGTCCCTGGCGATGCGCGGCAGCAAGTCGCCCGCATCGGTGGCGCTGAGGATGCGCATGGCACGGTCGCTCATGCGCTGGGCGAGTTCGGCGTTGAACGGCACCAGTTCGTGATGGAGTTCGGCCGTGTCCTTGTTGATGGCGCGGCCGGCGATCACGTCGCCGACGATCTCGGCGACAACGTCATTCAGACGCATGGTTCCCATGATGGGCCTCCTGTTCGTAAAGGGTGCTGAATCCGGTGAGCCAGGCCGCCGCACGGCGAATCGGCACGGTGTCGATGGCGTGGCGCGACGCCGGCGGGATGCGGCGCACGGCTTCGGCTGCATCGGGCTGTTCGCCGATGAGTTCGACGATCTCGTCGATCCGCGCACAGATCGCCCGGTCCTCGAGTGTGCCGAAGACCGCGACCTGGTGGGCCCGCTCCTCGGGGCTCAGCGGCGATGCCTTCTCCGCCTCGAGACGCTGGACACTTTCCTGCGTGCGCCTGAGCCGATCGATCGACCGCTCCAGCCGTGCCTCGGCTGCACGTCGTAGCGCTGCCCGCGTCGGCTCCTCGCCCCGTTCAAGCCGCTCATCGAGGGTGCGACGCACGAGACCGGGGTCGGCCGCCTCCGCATCGCGGATGATGCGGGCGTCGTGGATCTGTTCGCGGCGGTTCAGTCCGAGATCGGCGGCGGTTGCAGCAACGTCGTTCGCATCGCGAACGAGGTCAGTCCTCGCGCCCTGTTGCCCCACATCACCCTGTGCCTGCGCCGTGTCATATTCATCAGCCATTCGGCGCTTGGCGGCTGCCTCGATTTCAAGTGCATGGGCCTGCGCGCGGTGGGCGGCCGCGATCAGATCATCATGCGCGGCTTTGGCACGAGTCAGTCGGGCGGCACGCTTGGCGGCGTCATAGGCCAGCCCTGCGAATTCGCGCGCCTCCAGCACCTCGGCCGCCGTCTTGGCGCTTGACAGCATGCTGGCTGCGCGTTCGACCAAGCCCGGCAGACCTTCAATGGTATGGTTGGTGGATCCCAGCGCTGTCATTGCGCGGCCTCGTTCTGCGCGTGCATTAGCTTCAGCGTGCCGGACCGGACGGTGCGGGTGGGCCCGAAGCCTTCGCGGATCGCCTCAGGCCCGGCAGCGGACAGGTTGATCAGGCTATCGAAATCAGGCTTGTTCTCTGGAAATGGCATCTTTGGCTCCTTGATCATCGGCTGATCACGTTCGGGCCGTCGGCGTCCGTGTCGCTGGCGGCGTAGATGGCCAAGAGCGGTGTGCCATCTGCATGCGAGCCTGCGTCCTCGACGCGGTAGGCCCGGTGGTGTTTCAAAAGTTCGGAAAGCTCCCAACGGCGGTAGAGGCCAGGGATCCTGACCATCTCTTCGATCGGGACTGGCTGTGTTTCCTGCATGGTCTGTCCTCGTGCATCGCTGACCGGCGCGGCGCGCGCCGATCATTTGGGAAAAGCCACCGGCGGGGCCGGATCGGGACATCGGTTCAGGGGATTTCGTGGAGGGCGTCGCGCAGCTTGCGCATGGCGCGCTGGTAACGCTTGCGGGCGGCGGCCTCGGTCAGCTCCAGTTCGGCGGCGACCTCGGCTTGGGAGAAGCCCTCGACCGCCACGCGGATCACCAGCAGGGCGTCATCGCCGAGCAGTTTCCGCACGGCGCTGTTCAGCCATGCGTACCCGTCGGCGCCGATCCCGCTGTCGCCGCTGTCCTCGAACTCGTCGGGATCGGCGCCGCTGGCGAGATGTTCGCGCGCCTGTTCGCGCTGGCGCACGCGGATCATGTCACGCTCGACGTTGCGCAGCACCGTGGCTGCGATCCAGTTGACCCGCCCGAGATCGAGGCCGCATACCGCCTCGGTGGTGCGCCCCAGAACGTCGGACGCGACCTCGTCGGCGGTGCCGATCCTGCGCCAGATCGACCGGCGCCGGATGGCGTCGAGGCCAGGCCAGAGCGCCAGCAACAGCACCGTCAGGGCGCAGTCAGACGCGGGCCCGTCGCCCTGCGCCGCCCCGACCAGCGCGGCGAGTATCACGTTCTTCCGGGCCGGATCGCCGGTCGTGCGATGCAGCCCGTCCAGCAGGGCCGCCGGATCCCGGAACGGCGTGAGGGGGGCCTGCGCACGCCGGACGGCGTCGAAACTGCGCTGGAAGTGAAGGTTCGTGGATGAATGCATGAGGTGATCACGGATCTCGTGCCACGCGAAGGACATCGGACGCCTGCCTTGCGGCCAGGCGTCCAGCGCCTTCTCGTGGCCAGGTCAGGACGTCGCGCGTCTCTTGGGTTCAGAGGGTTCGGTGGGGGCGCGCGTTGCCGCGCGCTTAAGGCTTGTTCGTCACGTTCAGCGACCCACAGCCGGGACAGGTCGCAAGCACCGGAAACCCGACGACATAGTCGAGCGGCTGCCGGCGGATCTGCATCTGACTGCCGTTGGTCTTGCCGAGGAGCCTTCCGCAGTCATGGCACCGCCACTCCTTCGTGAATTCGGCGTCCATGGCGCCGCTTCCGCCGCCAAAGGGGCGGCGCGACCGATCAATCTTGTGTTTGGAATGTTGGTTCATTCGGCGCCTTTCTTCTTGGCCTTCGAAAATCTGGACGTGCGGGATCGTTCGAAGCAGCGCATCTGGCTGCTGCGTCGGTAGGTCTTCGGTTTGACTGGATCAGTCGGGCTTAGCTGGAGCCGACTTTGTCAGCCCGGGTCTTCTTCTGGGGACGCCAGCCGGGGGAGGCAGCAGCCTTTCTGATCTTCTGAGCCTGTTCGCGCGCCTCACGGAACTCGGGTTCGATTTCGGCAAGCTTGTCCACGAGGCCTTGCAGGTCGTAGATGTTGGTCTGCCGCCCACCGTGCTCGCCGTAGCGTTCCTGCCGGCGCAGGAGCCCCTCTTTTTCCAAGTCGGTAATGTACCGCTGAACCTGTCGCTCGCTGATGCCCAGGCGGGAGGAAAGCTCTCTCTTGCTGGGATACGGCTTGCGAGCGGCGTCCCACCAATGATCGATGATCTGAAGCAGGACTGCGAGCTGAGACGGATTCAGGTGAAGCCGACGTTGCGCGCGCAGCAGCAGCGACGGGATCATGCAGAAACCCTGCTCCATAACCTTCGCGCCCCACTTGTCCGCGTTCGAGGACTGCCGCGGCTTCTTGGGCGATGTGGTCGTTTCCGATTGAATCTGTTCGGTCATTCGTGTTCTCCTTGAGCCATAGATGCAGCTGCAGACCGCTCGGCACAAGCTCTCTAAAGCGGACATATTTGTCTTGGGGCAGAAGACGCATTCATCTCCCCGGGACAAGTCGCCAGCGTCTCCTGATAAAGACGTTATGTACGCAGTAGAACGAGAAGGGGCATAACAAGCATACGGAACCCCGGGTCAAAAATGACTATGGGGCACCCTCTCAGATCAGCATAATCGGCTACGTTTCCCGGTCTCAGGCTCTTTTGACGGCAGCTGTCCCGATCAGGCCGACCACTTGGCTTTTTTCTCTCAGAACGCGCTGCAGCAAAGCGCCGGATGACGGAGACCAAGTTGAAACGCCCCAATCCGCTTTCGCCCGACCAGATGACGCCAGCAGAGCGCCGCGCCGAGCTGTGTGGTCTGCTGGCCCTTGGGCTCGTCCGCCTGCGGATGCGGGAAACGGGCCAAGTATCTGACGATACTGGACAAGTTTGCCTACACTATCCGCCCGACCAATGCCGTCATGCAACTCCAACTCGCAGGAAAATTGCATGAACAACCCCGATCCCATCCCCGCACGCGTGGCCACGCTGAAAACCACGCCGACGCTCGACCTGAAGCAACAGTGGCGCGAGCTATTCGACAGCGAGCCGCCGCCCTTCAACCGGCAGTATCTGGTAACCCGCCTCGCTTACCGCATCCAGGAACTGGCCTATGGCGGGTTGAAACCCGAGACCATCCGGCGTCTGGAACGGCTCGGCGAGGAACTGGACGGCGGCGACAAGAGGAAGCGCGGCATCCGCGTCGATCTCGACCGCCCGATCACCGGCACGCGGCTGCTGCGCGAGTGGCAGGGCGTCGAACAGATCGTCACCGTCACCGCCGTCGGATACGAATGGCGGGGCCGCCCCTACAAGTCGCTGTCCGCCATCGCCCGCGCCATTACGGGCACGCGCTGGAACGGGTGGACCTTCTTCGGGCTCAAGAACCACAGGGGGCGGAGATGACGGCGCCGCCAGAAAAATCGAAAGTCGTCCGGAAGCTGCGTTGCGCGGTCTACACCCGGAAATCCTCCGAGGAAGGGCTGGAACAGGAATTCAACAGCCTGCATGCCCAGCGTGAGGCATGCGAGGCATACATCGCCAGCCAGCGCTCCGAGGGCTGGGTGCTGGTCCGCGATCAGTATGACGACGGGGGCATCTCGGGCGGCACTTTGGAACGTCCCGGATTGAAGCGACTGCTGGAGGACATCGAGGACGGGTTGGTCGATGTGGTAGTGGTCTACAAGATCGACCGCCTCAGCCGGTCGCTGGCCGACTTCGCCAAGCTGGTCGAGGTGTTCGACCGGAACGGCGTGACCTTCGTCTCGGTCACGCAGTCGTTCAACACCACCACATCGATGGGGCGGCTGACGCTGAACATCCTGCTGAGTTTCGCGCAGTTCGAGCGCGAGGTCACGGCCGAGCGCATCCGCGACAAGGTCGCCGCCAGCCGGAAGAAGGGAATGTGGATGGGCGGGGTGCCGCCCTTCGGCTACCGGGTCGAGAACCGAAAGCTGGTGGTCGACGAAGGAGCCGCCGCGCATGTGCGCTGGATCTTCGCCCGCTTCCTCGAGATCGGGTCCTGCACGGTGCTGGCACGCGAGGTCGGTGCGCGTGGCCTTGGCACGCAGCGCGGCAACCGGATCGACAAGAAGTACCTCTACCGGTTGCTGAACAACCGCGCCTATATCGGCGAGGCCGTGCACAAGGGTGACAGCTATCCCGGCGAGCACGACGCCATCATCGACCGCGAGACGTGGGACCGTGTCCATGCGATCCTGCAGGAGAGCCCCCGCAAGCGCGCCGCGCGCACGCGCGCCGACACGCCCGCGCTGCTGAAGGGGCTGCTGTTCGGTCCCGATGGCGCGGCGTTCTCACCGACGCATACCCGCAAGGGCGATAGGCTCTACCGCTACTATGTGAGCCAGACCGTGCTGAAGCACGGTGCCGGCTCGTGCCCGGTGGGTCGTGTCCCCGCGGGCGAGATCGAGGCCGCCGTCATTGACCAGCTCCGCGCCGTGTTCCGCCAGCCGGAGGTGGTCGCGGGGACGTGGAAGGCGGCGCGCGTCCATGCTGACGACATCACCGAGGCCGACGCGCGTGCGGCGCTCCGACAACTCGATCCGCTGTGGGATGAACTCTTTCCGGCCGAGCAGGCGCGCATCGTCGCGCTGCTGATCGAGCGAGTCGAGATCGGAGCCGATCGGCTGGACGTCAGGTTGCGCCTTAACGGCCTCGGCGGCCTCGCGAGCGAGATGCTGGACGGCCGCATCGGAAAAGCGGCGTGACCACCGTGGCGCCGATCCTCGACACGGTGACGCTCCACGTCCCGTTCCGCATCGTGAAGCGCGGCGGGCGGAAGGAGATACAATTGCCAGATGGCGCCGCGCAGCCGAGGCGGACGGACAATACGCTGGTCAAGGCGCTTGCCCGAGCCTTTCGCTGGAAGCGGATGCTGGAGTCGGGTGAGTTTGCCACGATTTCTGAATTGGCTGAGCGGGAGGGAATCGCCTTCACCTACATGGCACGGTTGATGCGACTGTCGTTGCTGGCTCCGGAACTGGTGGAGGCCATCATCGACGGACGCCAGATCGAGAGGGTCACGCTCGCGAATCTGATGGATCCTTTACCGCACAGCTGGGAGGAACAGCGCGCACTCTGGACTGCCGAATCTGCATCCGACTGAATCAAGGCGCGCAAAAAAGCGACTCCCGCAACAGGCTAGTGTAAATCAATCTAGTCCTGTGACTTCGCGCTCAGTATGCGTCGCGAACCACACCGCCGTCGTTGAGCCGGCAGAATAGAGCTGTTTTTCGGCCAAAACGCGACAGAGTTGTTCGATCCCGGTTCCGTCTCGATAGCGCCCCTGGGATCGAAGTGTTGAGGTCAGCCCTCTATTTATTCCTAAATGTCGGAGGGTTACAGGCTCTACACCAAAATCGAGCAGTCGAGAGGGTCGGAGAATATCTGCCCTGAGAGAACGCTTGCGGGCCACCCGGCGCCACTCCCAGTGCTCAGCTCTTCGCGCATAACCCTCTAAAACAACGCAGAAATCCGGCCGCAGCCGGATGGGGAGAACGCTTTCGAGGGGGCAAGTGGCGGAGGGAGTGGCACTGGCATCCAACTCTCTCGGCGGGATGAAGCGAAGCGCTTGGTATGGTTGCGGGAAGCGAGGATCTTGGGCGTTTCCGCTGGCTTGCGCAGGAGCCCGCCAGGCAGAGACTGGCTTGCGGTCTATCTGTATGGGGCCGGTGCCGCTGTCCTACAGACGGGCATGCCCGTCTTCCGTCAGACCCACCGGCCATCATGGTTGTCGCTGAACACCTGGATCAGGACAAAGCCCAGTCTCTTGAGCATGTCGTGGCCGGTGAGTTGCACGGTCAGATTGCGGGTGAACCGATCGGGCCTTCCTTATTTCCACCACTTCACGAAGCCGTCGCGCGTCAACGGGAGGGGCGGTGGCTTTGGTCGGGCGAGGGACGCGGTGCCTTTGGCCGTCCGCGTGTTGTTCATCATGGCCGTCGGCAAGGCAGGAGCGGTGACGGTTTTGGCCAGCTTCTTCGGCCGCGCGGGCTTTTCGGCCGAAGGCGGGTCGTCGGGAGCCATGTCCAGGCCAAACAGGGCGGAGACGTCGGCCGCCTGGAGAATTCTTTCATCAGCGGGCTTGTTCGCCGAGAGCGTCACGGACGCGTCCAGATTGACCAGGAGATCGCTCTCATCCACCGCACGCAGTTGAAACAGGAGTTCGGGTTTGCGGTCCAGCCTGGCGCCGACGCCATAGAGAACCGCGGCGACGTGTTTGCACATGTCCGCATGGTCGAGGCAATCGCAGGAGAACTTGATCCGCGACGGTTCGGGGAACAGACCCTCGCCCTGGCGGCAAAGCCGGTCCATCACGGCTAGGGAGAACCGGCCCTGGAGCAGTTCCACCAGCGAATCGATGCCGCCGGCGCAGTCGCGGCAGATGGCTTGCCATTGCGCCTTGGGAGCGGCGGCAATCTTGATTTCAACGGTGTACAGCGACGAGCCGCTCACCGTGGCTGTGATGGTAAGCGGGGCGATCTGCAGATCCAGAACCGAGCCGTTGCGCACATAGGTTCGTCCGCGGTGTAGCCGGCTTTCAAAGTCGCGATAGCTCGCGAGATTTTCGCACCAGGCTTTGCCCCAGAAGGTCTTGGCGATCACGCGGCCCTCGATGATCACCGGATCGATCGGCCGACCCTTTTTGCGCAAGTTTTCTAATTGCTTGGCCGCCTTGGCCCGCCGCTCAGCGACCGGCACATAGCGCGGCCATCCACCATATCCGTGTGCCATGGCCATCTCAGTCCTTCATGACCGCGTTAAGGTCCAGGGCAACGAGGCGCAAGAGCTCATCGTCCTTCATTTCGGTCAGTTTCATCTCTGCCGATCCGGTCAGCAGTTCGTCGGAGAGGGCGTGCTTGGCCTCGATCATGGCGTCGATCTTTTCCTCGACGGTGCCCTTGCAGACGAATTTATGCACCAGGACGTTCCGTTTCTGACCGATACGGAACGCCCTGTCGGTGGCCTGATTTTCCACCGCCGGGTTCCACCAGCGGTCAAAGTGGACGACGTGAGACGCCGCCGTCAGGTTCAACCCCGCCCCCCCCGCCTTGAGCGAGAGAACAAAGAACGGGGCGGCCTCGCTGTTCTGAAAGGCCACCACGAGGTCTTGGCGGTCCTTTACGGCCGTGCCCCCATGCAGAACCAGACCGGGGTGAGCGAAGATTCCCGACAGGAACGCCCGTAGCGGTTCGGTCATTTCGCGAAACTGGGTGAACACCAGCATCTTCTCCTGGCGCGCCGCCACGACCTCGGCGATTTCGCGCAAACGGGCGAGCTTGCCGCTGTCGTCTTCGGCCCACAGGTTGTCGCCCAGCCATTGTGAGGGATGATTGCAAATCTGCTTGAGACGCGTCAGCGTCGTCAGTACGACGCCCCTACGTTCGATCCCGTCGTGCGCCTTCAACGCTACGGCGAGGTCCGAAACGGTCTTGGCGTAGAGCGCGGCCTGCTTGCGGCTCAAGCCGCAATGGGCGGTGACTTCGGTCTTGTCAGGCAGGTCGGCGATCACGGATTTGTCGGTTTTCATCCGTCGAAGGATGTAGGGGCGCACCAGTTCGCGCAGCGGTCCGTAGGGATTGTGCGGGCGATCCGCCAAGGCTTTGGTGTAGGATTTGAACTGCGCCGCGCCACCGAGCAGGCCCGGATTGATGAAATCGAAGATCGACCACAGATCGCCCAGGTGGTTTTCCACCGGCGTGCCGGTCAGCGCGATGCGGGCGTCAGCCTTCAGCGCCTTGGCCGCGCGGGTCTGTTTGGCGACCGGATTCTTGATCGCCTGAGCCTCGTCCAAAATCGCAAACCGCCATCGGACTATGCCAAGCGGGGGCGCGCGCAACAGCGACCCGTAGCTGGTGATCACCAGATCAAGCTCGGCGAGCCCCTCCGGCGTCACCGCCTTGAAGGCCTCGGCGCTCATGGCAGACGGGTGAATGATCGCGGCGTTCAGGCTCGGCGCGAAGCGCGCGATCTCATCGGCCCAATTGGCCAGCAGGGACGCGGGCGCCACGAGGAGGCTTGGGCGACGGGCTACACCCTCGCGGGTGTGCGCCAGCAGCATGGCCAGCACTTGAATGGTCTTGCCCAGGCCCATGTCATCGGCCAGGCAGGCGCCAAGGCCCAGACTTGACAGCAGATGCAGCCATTGGACGCCATCCTTTTGATAGGGGCGCAGGGTTCCCAAGAAGCCAGGGCCGGGATTGACCGCCAAGCCGTCAGGCGCGCGCAAGGCCTTGAGGGTTTCCGATAACCAGGGTCCGGCTGAGACGACGGCCCAGTCCGCCGTCTCCACATCGGCTTCCCCTTCCGTCACCGCAGGGCCGGCCAGCAGCCGCATGGCCTCGGCGAATGTAAGTCCGTTGCGTGCGGCCAGCGCTTCGGCCGCCTTGAACCGATCGATCGCGCGACGCAATCGATCGCGATCGATCTCCACCCATTGACCACGTAACAAAGTCAGGGTGTCGGTTCCCGATAACAAGGCGTCGATCTCGGAAGCGCTCAGCGGCTCGCCGTCGAGGGTTATATCGACGTTAAAATCCAGCAGCCCGTCCAGACCTACCGCTGAGGGCGGGCGCGCGCCGACGACGGCGTTGACCTTGGGTCTGGCCGGCCGGTTGGCGCGCCAAGTGGCGGGCATCCGAGTCACGAGGCCGGCGCTTTGAAGATCCGGGACGCTGGCGAGGAACCGCCCCGCTTCCGCCGCCGTCCAGCGCAATGGATGGAAGATCTCTCCGGCTTCCACCGCCGAGCGCAGCCAGCCGCAGGCCTCCGATGCGCGCTGCACCGGCTGCAGCAGGGAGAGCAGCTTGTCGCGATTGGCCGCCCCGGCGTAGTCGCGCATGGCTTGGCCAAGCGGGACATGCTGCGCCTCGGCGTTGGCCGACAGCCGTGTGGTGTAGGTCGCCATAAAAGCGAACGGAAAGTCTGGGTCGCGGCGGTTCTCTGCGAGGTTGAAATGCACCCGCCCGACCAGGTTCCAGACGGGATTCAACGTCTTTAGGTACAATTGCAGGTCCGTCTCGGCGGCGGCGAACGTCGTTTCGAAGGCCGCACCCAACGCGGACCACAATCCAAGCAAGACCTCCGCCGATACATATTCGGCCCCGGACATCATGGGCGCGTTCAGGACGAGGGCGGCTAGTTCCGCGCCGCTGGGCGCCGCCACCACTGCGACGTCCGCCTGACCGCAGAGATTGACAACATAGCGGGCCGCGAAGTCGCGCCACCAGACAAACACCGGAGGCAGCACCTGACCGACTTCGACCGCCCCCAATTGCAGCAGCCCCGCGCCCGAACCCTTCGCGAAAGCCTCCCCCAGACGGGCCGCCACGTTGGCGTCCATGCCGGGCGCGTCGTCGTCTGGTTCGAGCGCCAGCCGCCCATTGGGCGTCAGGCGTAAACCAACGCAGGCCGGTGACGGTTGCACGAATCGTTTCCCAAATAAGGTTGAAGTCGGGAACTCGATTTCTGGCCGATCCCACCTCTGCCGTCGAGGTCCATGCCCCAGCGATGTAATTCCAGTTCTGGGCGCCAGGTGGAGTGCCCCGCGGCGTGAGACAGGAACGGTGGTCCGTGCCCCGCAGTCCTGCGCGGTCCCGCAATTTGCAAACCAAGCCGCCTGCAGCGGGTTCAGCAACGGAGATGAGCTTTGTCGATCTAGAGGGCATGGAGAAGTGTGAGGCGCCTGGAGTCGAATTGGCGACGTTCCGCAATGCCACCGCCCCGTCGGGCAGGGTCGAAGAGCGGCGCCCAACTTGCCTGGGGCGCGAGTTCACTATACGTTCTCACTACCGGTAAATCGTATTGGACCTACAAAACGAGGCCCTCATGGCTGACCAAATCGTCATCACCGAGAAAACGAGCCAGGCGAAAGACGTCCGCGCCGCGGTAGGATCGCGTTATGGCGACATTCTTCCGGCCGAGGGCCACTTGTTTGATCTGGAGGAGCCAGAGGACGCAGTTCCGGAATGGAAGCGCTGGTCGCCGGTCCTGCTCCGACCCGAGGGGCTCTACGCCACCCGCCCTGCCGACGGCGGCAACAAGGCTTCCAAGCTCAAGGCGATCCGCGAGGCTCTCCGCTCGGCGGAGCGAGTTTGGCTCGCCACCGATTGCGACCGTGAGGGCCAGCTGATCGGTCAGGAAATTCTTGAGCATTACAACTATCGCGGCGAGGTCATGCGGGTGCTGTTCACCGCGCAAGATCCGCAAAGCATCCACGACGCTTTCGGTCAGGCAAAACCCAATTCCGAATATGCCCGCCTTTACGCCGCCGCTGTTGCGCGCCGCCAGGCCGACCAGATCTACAACCTGTCACTGACCCGTACCGCGACCGTGATCCTGGGGCAGGGCGCCCGAAGTGTGATCGGCGTCGGTCGCGTCAAGACGCCGACGTTGGCAATCGTGTGCAAGCGCGAGCTGGAAATCCGGAACTTTGTTCCAACAGCGTATTTTGAGGTGGTCGTCACCGCCAAGGTCGCGGGCGGTCAGTTCCAGATGTGTCACGCGCCTAAGGAGCGGCTTCTCAAGCGCGAGCTTGCCGAGACGGTTGTCAATGCGACCGAGAACTTCGAGGGCCCGCTTGGGGTTCACGTCGAGGACA
>Ga0247832_1003674_pt1 | contig 20598 bp, 21 predicted proteins | sample LaCruzMarch2015__10_FD_192407 | JGI IMG/M metagenome (GOLD analysis project Ga0247832, IMG submission 192407) | Freshwater microbial communities from meromictic Lake La Cruz, Castile-La Mancha, Spain - LaCruzMarch2015_4m | ecosystem: Environmental > Aquatic > Freshwater > Lake | place: Spain... | reverse complement strand
CCCATCTCCAGCAACTGCCGATTGACCTCAGGATTGTGAATGATCTCACCGAGCAGGTAAACCTTCTTCTCGTCAAAGACCTTCCGCGCGGCGTAGGCCAGATCAATGGCACGCTCCACGCCGTAGCAGAAACCGAAATCCTTGGCGAGCCGCAGCGCGGTGTTGCCCACAGTTAGCGTGCCGCCACGAGACTTGATCTTCTCGACCAGTGGGCTGCGATAGTGGCTTTCCACCTGGGCTTGCACGCGCTCCATGACCTCCGGTGTGCGGACATTGACACGGGCGGCGGGCTTGACGGGGGCGGGAGTCATGGAGAAGTAATAAATGAGGGGTGTTTAGCGATGAGTTCGGTGCCCCAAAACTAAACACCCCAGACTGTCATCGTTGGTCGCGAGGCTAGTAAGTGTAGAGCTTGCCCTTGGCAGCGTCGGCGAAGAATTGGCTGCTCAGCATGTAGCTATTCGGCGGGTCAGGCATCGTGGTGTCGTCCAACACCGGCAGGGCCTTGGCTTCAGGCGACTCGTCTTCAGGCTGTGACGTCGCGATGCTCAGGGGCGTGCCTGTGCGCACCAAGCCAAAGATTTTGGGCGCAGCCTTTACGGGCAGACGCACGCAGCCATGGGTGCAAGGATAAGGCTTCACAAAGCCCCAATGCATACCATAGGCGGACTTGAACTCCATCCAATAGGCCATGGGATACCCGGCACCTGGGCTGCTCTGGCGGCGGCGATTGGCCTGCTTGCTGTAAATGGTGAAGCTGCCTTTTGGCGTGGGGCTGCTGGCGGTGCCTACGCTGCAGGGGCTGGCCAGGAGAATTTTCGAGCCCTCCACCACATAGACCTTCTGCGCGCTAGTGCTCAGCTTAACTTTCACATTCGCAGGGTTGGTCGGCTGGATGACCACAGGGTCGAACGTGGTGGACCAGTTGTTTTTCTTCAGGGGAACAGTGCAACTGCTGGCACCAAGGGCCAGCGCAACGACGGCTAGGAGACGGAAGGGGGTGTTCATGACCCGTCTCGCTTAGCACATCATCCGCGCTGTGCCAGTGAGGAAATGAAGATGTGGTTGCTCGCGCTTTCGCTCAATAGAGCATCGCATTGTCCGGGGCCGTGGTCTCCTTGATCTCCTTGGCCTGAATCACCGGTACCAGCTGACCTCCCTCTTGCTTGTAGCCCATGATGCCCGTGACCTTCACCCAGGCCATGTCTTTGAAGGTGGGTGCTTTTTCAGCAAACTCGACGGGAACGCTGTAAGGACGGGCATCAGCCGCGCAGCACTGCACTAACATGCGCAAGATACGCAAACGCTTTCCATCCTCGTTATTGACCTTCTCAGGCATGACCTGCGCCGTGGTTTCCACCGACTGACCACTCAGCACGCCCTGCACTTCTTTGTCACCGGCGGTGTAGTAGAGCTCAGGCACTTCCAAGATGAAATTGCCATCCTTGCTCATCGGCACCTGGGCCTTCAGATCATCTAGCGTGAAACTGCCGTAGCTTTTTGCATCGGCCTTGCCTGCGGGTTTGCTAGCGTCCCGAGCCACCATGTCTGCAACCTTCTCGGGAGAGGGACCGCCAGGACCCATGTTAGACGTTGCCACACTTGCAGTTGCGGGAGCTGCACTGCCCGGAACGCGGGCGACGTTCGCTGGCGGTAGCGCCACGGCGGCAGGTGCCGGAGGAGCGTCCGCCACCTTCGCTGTGGGCTTGCCCTCTTTTCGGAGAGTGAATTGATCAGCGTTCGCCGTCGAAGCGTAGTTCTGATTGTAGAGCCCCTTGTTCACCACCGCCGCGCCACTGTAGCGATCCGGGGTCATGGCAGCGGCGAGCACTAGCGGCACGCTGAGGATCAAGATAGCGACAGTGCGGCCCAGAGGACCTGACTCATCCAGGATGCCATGTGCATGATCATGCGCGCCGTGGCTATGATCGTGATCGTGCGAATGGTCGTGACCGCATTCAGAATGGTCATGCTTGTGATCATGCTCTCCATGGCCGCAGCAGCCGTCTTTGTGCGCGTGATCATGGGCATGGTCGTGACTGTGATCGTGGCCGCAGCCTGAATGATCGTGCTTGTGATCATGATCGTGGTCATGCCCGCAGTCGTGATCGCCACAGCCTGCATCCTCAGAGCCCATGGTGGCCAGATTGAAGACGCCCAGGATCAGCAAGCCAATGCCGGAAGCCAAAACCATGGGCCGGAAAATGCCATCCGGTGGCAGGTAGGCTGCGACTCGACCGCTGATGAAAAAGTAAAGCAGCACGCCGCCCCAGAGGAGCAGCAGGGCCACGCCCACCAGATGAGTAACCACACGTGTTGTGCTCATAGCATTAAAAAGATTATTTCTTGGCCAAATGTTCGATCATTGCCGCCCAGGGTTCCACCAGCAGCCCGATCACGAGCAACAGTCCCAGGAAAAGTGCCACGACCACGCGGCGCTTGAAGACGGAAGAATACATGAACAGAAGCTTGATGTCCATCATCGGGCCGAACACCAGGAAGGCGAGCTTGGCCGCGAAGGTGAAGCTCGCCATAGGAGCTGCAATGAAAGCGTCCGACGTGCTGCACAGCGAAAGAACCATGGCTAGCATCATGATACTTGGCAGCGCAACGAACTCGTTGCTCGCTACACGGTCGAGAATAGCCTGATTGACCTGCGTGTTGAACACCGAAGTGATCATCACGCCGATCGCGAAATACATTCCCGTGTCCAGAAAATCACGCATCGCCGTCCGCATGGCGTGCACAAGCTTGGAGTCAAAACTGATGCGCTTGACCGGTCCATCGACAGGAATCGCGCCCTTTTCGATGCTCTCGACGATCTTCTCCTTCAGCACTTGCGCAGGCTTGAACCGCATGACCACCAAGCCCACCAACACAGCGACAATGTAGCCCACAAACATGCGCGACAAGCTCATGGGAGCGGTGTCCGCCAGTGCACCCAGGATGCCATTGGGATGCGCGGCCGTGGCGATGGTGTCAAGGCCTTGAAACTCTTTGAAGGCGGTCATCGTGCTGACCAGCACCACCGGGTTCACGATCGGCGCGGCCAGCATGTAGGTCACTGCGCAGCCCAGAGGCAGCCCCTTCTGAACGAGGCGACGAATCACGGGAACGATGGCGCACTCGCAGACAGGGAAAATGAGGCCCAGAAAGCCTGCCATGATCGTCGCCAAGCCCTTATTCTTCGGCAAGACACGCTCCAGGAATTTGGCGGGAAGAAAAGCGTCAATCAGCCCCGACAAAATGGTTCCCAGCAAGATGTAGGGAGCTCCTTCAAACACAATGCTGAGGAAGGCCATGAGCACGTCGCCAAAGCGACTCGGTTCGGGAAGGGCGGCGAGAAAATGCATCTGTGCATCCATAAACGCGAATGACTCGCGTCTTCAAGCAACAAAGGCATGATTGAATGATAACGTTTCTTTTGCAGCCCTCAAAAATAGATGCTCTGAGTTGCCCGGCGCACGTATGATGGCTACTGAACCAACCGTTCCGACCAACCATGAAACGCCGTCAAGCACTCGGAATCCTCAGCCTCGCAGCCGCCGCTGCACCTGGGGTCGCCAACTCTCAAGCCTCAACCACATCACTGAACAAACCTATGGCCCACACCCTGCCCCCCCTCCCCTACGACAAGACGGCGCTCGAGCCGCACATCGACGCACTGACGATGGAGATCCATCACGATCGGCACCACAATGCCTATGTGACCAACCTGAATGCCGCCATCGCCGGCAATGCTGAGCTGGAAGCGCTGTCGATTGAAGACCTGTGCAAAGGCATCAACAACGTGCCCGAAGCGATTCGCAACGCCGTGCGCAATAATGGCGGCGGTCACTTCAACCACACCCTGTTCTGGAACATCATGGGCCCGAACGCGGGTGGCGCTCCGACTGGCAAGCTCGCCGAAGCGATCGATGCCGCCTTCGGTAGCTTTGACGACTTCAAAAAAGCCTTCGGCGAAGCCTGCGTGAAGCGCTTCGGCTCCGGCTGGGCCTGGCTGGTGGCGAAGGATGGCAAGGTGTCCATCACCTCCACCCCGAACCAAGACAACCCGCTCATGGACGGCTCTGGCACCCCGCTGCTGGGCTGCGATGTCTGGGAGCACGCTTATTACCTGAAGTATCAGAACAAGCGCCCCGATTACGTCTCCGCCTGGTGGAACGTGGTGAACTGGGACGCCGTGGCCAAGAACTTTGGCGCGTAAGCTGAAGGGGCACTTTGCAAAGCGCAGCACTCGCGAGGGTGTTGCGCTTTTTGTTGGGGGACGGCACAGCTTCGAATCAAGGCTTCCGCGCCGCAAACATCACAGCGCAAAAACCCCACGTCCCACCGTTATTGACCTCAGGTCTCACAGTTGTTGCAAGACTTCCGCCTTGAGCCACGGTTAGAAGGTTCGGGTTTCTCTCACCACCCACCCAAGCTTTTCGCATGTCCACTGTCGCCATTCGCTCCGCCGCCCTGCCTCCGCCCATCCCTGTCACCGTGCGGCGCTTTCGGCAGCCGAAGAAGACCCTGCCGCAGACTAAGATCGAGCGTGATCACGTGCTGAACACGATTCGCGACTACGTGGCCGAGCACAAGCTGGTGCCGCCGACGCCTCTCGATGAACTGCGCGTTCATGCGGAGAAGATCGTTGCCGACAACAAGTTCAATCCTGTGTGGATCGACTACATCGGCGTGCTGCTGGCCAATGAAAGCTGGCGCGAGACGCTGGCCACTGTGCCCTATGAGAAGCGTCTGCTCCTCATGCCAAAGTGCCTGCGCGTGGAGAGCAAGTGCCCTGCGCCCTTTGATGAGTTCGGCTTGCTCTGCAAGCAATGTGGCCTGTGCACGATTCAGGACTTCCAGAACGAAGCCGAGAAGCTGGGCTATGCGGTGCTTGTCGCCGAGGGCAGCGCCATCGTCATGTCCTTGATCCAGACTGGCAAGATCGAGGCCATCGTCGGTATCTCGTGCCTGCCCGTGCTCGAGCGCACCTTCCCTTATGTCGAGGCCGCCGCGATTCCTGCTGTCGCCATTCCTTTGCTTCAGGATGACTGCATCGACACCACGGTCGATATCGACTGGGTCTGGGACTACATCCATCTCACCAGCGACGACAAAACCCGCCGCCTGAACTTGAACGCGCTGCATGAAGAAGTGCGCACCTGGTTCACTCGCGAATCCATCGACGCGCTGATGGGGCCGTCCGCTGGTCGCAGCGACGACATCGCCCGCGAATGGCTGGCCCGCGCTGGTAACCGCTGGCGTCCCTTCCTCACCGTTGCTGCGCATCAAGCGCTGCGCGATGATCCCGAAGGCCCGATCAGCGATGACTTGAAGCGCGCTGCTATCGCTGTGGAGTGTTTCCACAAGGCCTCGCTCGTGCATGACGACATCGAGGACAATGACGCAAAGCGCTACGGCGAAAGCACGCTGCACGCCGAGCACGGTATTCCTGTCGCGCTAAACGTAGGCGACCTCCTCATCGGCGAAGGCTATCGCTTGCTCGTCGATAACAACATCGATCCCAAACTGCGCTCACAGATGATCAAGGTGGCTGCTGATGGCCAACGGGAACTCTGCCTCGGGCAAGGCGCGGAGTTGCTCTGGACCAACAACCCCGTCGCACTGAGCAGCAAGCAAGTGCTCGAAATCTTCCGCAGCAAGACCGCGCCTGCCTTTGAGGTCGCACTGAAAGTCGGAGCCGCATTCACCGGCAAGCTCGACGAAGTTGCTGATGAACTGCACGCCTACAGCGAAGCCCTCGGCATCGCGTATCAGATTCACGATGACATCGACGACCTTGGCGACGACAGCGCCGCCGATAACCAGGTCAGCATCCGCCCCAGCATCATCCTTTCGCTCTTGCTGGAGATGGGCAAAGGCGAGGTCAAGGACACGATGGAAGCCCTGTGGAATGGTCGTTGCGAAACCATGCCCAGCATCGCCACCATCCAGCAATGGGCCCTGGACAGCGGCGCGCACGAGAAGGCCATGCTGCAGCTGGAAGCCTACAAGGAGAATGCCATCCGCAGCCTGCAAACCGTGGACAACGCCAATCTGAAGGGCCTGCTCCGCCGCGTCATTGGCAAGATCTTCAACGACCTGGAAATCAAAGGCTGGTGCCGCGAGTTCGAGGTGAAGAACATGTCGCCTGAGGAGCGCGCCGCCTTGGCGGCGTGAGCTGTTCGGTGTTAACGCTTTAGCGTGTCAGGAATTGTCCTTTGAGCTCAGTTCGGTCGGAGGACGTTAAGGCGTGAACACCCAACGCTGACGCACGAATCGAAGGGCAGGCTCCGTATGGGTCATGCCCATGCGTTTCGCCATCTTCCTGCTCGCCCTTGCCAGCGCCCTTCACGCGCAACAACTTCAAGATCCCTGGGAGACCGGATACACGAAGGACCATGCCACGGGCCAGTCTGTGCTGGGCTACTGGAACTTCGATGGTGAGAGCGCGCTGAAGGACAGCTCGGGCAAGGGCAACAACCTCACCGAGCACGGAGCGAAGACAGGCGGCAGCGGCAAGTTCGGCCAGGGCATGGAAGGCTTCCCTGGGTTTCCCATTGAGGACAAACCCCACGGCCTGCGCACGCGCGACAAGCCTGCCCTATCGCCCAAGGGAGCCTTCACCTTGGAGATGTGGATCAAGCCCAAGCCAGCGTTCGCACCGGAGCTGCGCTGCTACTTACTGGACAAGAAATATGTCGATCACACGGACTACCAATGGCAGCTCAGCGAGGCAGACAAGGGCGGCTTGCGGCGCATGAGCGTGACCCTGGGCTTCGGCGCGGAGTCGAAGGTCTGGCATTCCGACCCGGTGCCACTGCCAGTCGATGCTTGGCAGCATGTTGCCTTCGTTTACGATGGGGCGGGCAGCGGGCGATTCTTCGTCAATGGGCAGAGCGCTGGCACCCTGCTGCATGCGGGGTATGCGGCGATCACGCCCGGTGTGAAGCCCCTGAGCATCGGTGACCGACTGGGCAGCAATCACGGTGGCTTCCCTGGCTTCATCGACGAGGTGCGCATCTGCGAGGGTGTGCGGCAGTTCGTGCAGGTCGATCTGCGCTTGATCAGTGATCGCCGGGTGTGGCGTCGCATGGAGACGGCCAAGCCCATGGACATCATCTGCACCAACCTACGCCAGCAGACGCTGCAAGGCGCGAAGCTGGTGCTGAGCTTCGCGGGCAAGAGTGAGACACTGATGCTGCCCGATCTGCGGGCTGGCAAAAGCCACACGGCCAAGTTCACGCTGAACACCGCCTTGAAGCCCGAGACCTATCGGCTGAAGGCCCGGCTCGAAGTCGGCAGCTATGCCACGGAGCAGGGTCTGGAGTGGCAAGTGGTGCCGCGCATTCCAGAGCGGATGCCCGTCATCATGTGGGGCGCGAGTGGCGACGAGATCGCACGGCTGAAGGACATCGGCTTCACGCACTTCGTCGGCTGCAGCGCGCAGACCGGTGAGATCTGGAAGGAAAAGAAAGTCCTGCCACCGGGCAACCCCGACTACATCGCCCGCAACCGGGAGATCCTCGATGACGCGCTGGCCCATGACCTGGGCGTGGTGGCCAGTGTCTCGCCAGCGAGTGCACTGGAGACTAACCCCGCGAACCTGCGTGTGGACCGCAGCGGCAAACCTTATGAACGCAAGGACATCTGCGCGTCGATACCGGAGTTCTCCACCTTCTTCGACAACGTGGGCCGCAGTGTGGCGCGAGCGTATGCGGATCACCCAGCCTTTACGACGGTGCTGATCGACTCCGAGGTGCGCGACAGCAGCACGCCATCGTTCAACGCCATCGACCTGCAGAACTACAAGCAGTTTGCCCATGCCGACATTCCCGCCGAGGTCAGTGGCAAGTGGGGTGTGGACTGGACCAAGCTGAAGGACTTCCCTGCGGATCGTGTCGTCGCGGATGATCATCCCCTCCTGAAATACTACCGCTGGTTCTGGACGGTGGGCGATGGCTGGAACGGATTGCACACAGCGCTGCATCGCGGCATTCGCAACACCACCGGCCGCCGTGATCTGTGGACCTTCTTTGATCCTGCGGTGCGGCAACCGAGCATCAGTGGTGCCGGTGGTATGGTCGATGTGCTGTCGCACTGGACCTACACCTACCCCGATCCACAGCGGATCGGCCTGGCCACGGACCAGCTCTTTGCCATGAGCGCGGCGAGCGGACGCAACCAGCAAGTCATGAAGATGACCCAGCTCATCTGGTATCGCTCGCAGACCGCACCGATCAAAGCCGGAGCACCGGGCGACACGGTCGCATGGGAGGATCATGATCCCGAGGCGGCCTACATCACCATGGCACCCATGCACTTGCGCGAGGCCTTCTGGACCAAGCTCGCACGGCCTGTGCGGGGCATTATGTATCATGGCTGGCAGTCGCTGGTGCCGACCGAATCCACCAGCGCCTATCGTTATACGAATCCGAACACCGTGCATTTGCTGAAGGACTTGGTCGAGCGCGTGGTGCGGCCCCTCGGACCCACCTTGATGCAGATCCCAGATGAGCGCAGCGAGGTCGCCTTCTTCGAGAGCTTCACCGCCCAAATGTTCGCACGGCGCGGCGGCTACGGCAGCAACAACGGCTGGTCCTCTGATGTCTGGCAAGCCCTCCAGCACGCGCATGTGCAGTGCGACGTGATGTTTGAGGAAACACTACTCAAATCTGGCCTGGGCAGCCGCAAGGTGTTGGTCATGCCCGAGTGCGACGTGCTCACCAAGACCGTCGTCGAGAAGATCACGGCGTGGCAAAAGAAGGGCGGCAAGGTCATCGCCGATGAGTTCCTCTGCCCCGCGCTGAAGGCGGATGTTGTGCTGCCCAGCTTCAAGCGTGCGAAGAAAGCCGCCGAAGACAAAGCTCAGGTGCTTGCTTTGGCGAAGACGCTGGAAGCCCAGGCCCTGCCGCAGAAGGCCATGTGCGACAATCCCGAGATCATCGTCCGCACCCGGCGCTATGGCGATGCACTGTATGTCTTCGCCATCAACGATCACCGCACCGCGGGCAATTACGTGGGCCAGCACGGCCTCGTTCTGGAGAATGGCTTGCCTTCCAGCGGCACGCTCACGCTGAAGCTCGACAGCGCGAACGTCTATGACCTAACGCACAGCAGCCTCGTCCTGCCGAAGCTCGGCGAAGGCACGATCAGCTGGCCTATCGAACTCGGCCCCTGCGACGGCAAGATCTTCATGATCACATCGCGTCCCCTGCTCCAGCTGCAAGTCGAGGTCCCAGAGCTTGCGAAGGTGGGCAACACCGCCACGATTCACCTTGCTCTCACCGATACCAAACAAGAGCCAATCAAAGCCATCGTGCCCGTCGAGATCGAGGTGCGCGACACCAACGGCAAGCCCGCCGAAGGCTCCGGCTTCTACGCCGCGAAGGATGGCAAGCTCGACGTGAAGCTGGACATCGCCACCAACGACGACCCCGGCACCTGGGAGGTGCATGTCCGCGAACTTGTCACCCGCATGGAGACCACGCGCTATCTACGAGTGGAGTAACGCCCCGCTTCAGCGTGCCAGAGTTCGAAGGCTCAACCCCGCCCTTGAATAGTGTTCCCTCGAACACTAATCATACCCCATGCAGCTCAAGGTCCTGTTCATCGACTTCAACTCCTACTTCGCCTCGGTGGAGCAGCAGCTGAACCCGGCGCTGCGCGGCAAGCCCATCGCCGTGGTGCCGGTGATGACCGATTCGACCTGCGCCATCGCGGCCAGTTACGAGGCCAAGGCCTTCGGCGTGAAGACCGGCACGAACATCGGCGAGGCCAAGCAAAAATGCCCCGGCTTGATTTGTGTGCCCGCGCGCCACGACGCGTATGTGCACTTCCATCACAAGCTGATCGACGAAGTGGACAAGCACGTGCCCGTCATGCGTGTGGAATCCATCGACGAAATGGCCTGCGAATTGTATCGCGAATATCGAGAAGAGGCCAAGGCCATCGAACTCTCTCAGCGCATCAAGGCAGGCATCTTCAAGAACGTTGGCGAGCACCTGGGCAGTTCCATCGGCCTGTCCACCAATCGCTTCCTAGCCAAGGTCGCCAGCGACCTGAAGAAGCCCCACGGCATCACCGTCATCCATCCGCGCGACATGCCCGGCAAGCTCAGTCATCTGCGCATGCATGACCTCCCTGGCATTGGCAAAAACATGTCCCAGCGACTCATCGCGAAAGGCATCTTCAGCATCGAGCAACTCTACCACGCCGCGCCAAAGCAACTGCGCGCCCTTTGGGGCAGCATTGAAGGCGAGCGCTTCTGGTATGCCCTCCATGGCCAGGAGCTAGCGCGCGAGGAAAGCGAGCGCGGCATGGTCACGCACAGCCACGTCCTCGGCCCCGAGGATCGCCCGCTCGCTCGCGCTGAGAACGTGGGCCGCCGCCTGCTGCTGAAGGCCGCCAGCCGCATGCGAGCGCTGGGTTACAATGCCACGCATCTCGAACTCAGCGTGCGCATTGAGTTCGGCGATCGCTTGCACGGCAGCATCCGCTTCCCCCCCGTGAACGACAGCTTCGCCTTGCTCAAGGCCTTCGCTACCCTTTGGAGCCAAGTGCTCACGCACCAGCCCTCGCACCTGAAGAAAGTCAGCCTTGCGCTTTACGGCCTGACCTCGGTCGAGGCACCGGAGCAGCTATCGCTTTTCCCCTCCACCAGCCCCATTGGCGCACGCAGTCAAGAACAGCGCATCACCTGCGAGAAGCTCTCGCGCGTGCTCGACGCCGTGACCAAGCGCTACGGTCGGCATTCCCTCACGCTCGGGCTTACGGAACAAGATGGCAAAAGCTTCACCGGCACCAAGATCGCCTTTAACCGCATCCCTGAGCGCGAAGACTTCGAGCAGTGGGACGAGACAGGGAAAGCCATGCGCGACCTTGAGCACGACTTGTTGCCCGTGGATGAGTGACACGTGCGTGGCCTTTTCGCTTGCTCGTTCTCTCACCTCGCCACACCAGACCGCCCGCCAACGTTACCGTGAACAAGCAAGCCCTCCTCGATCAAATCACCACCGTCCTCAGCGACGAACTCGCCGTGCTCACCCGCGCCGCGAACGACGCCTTCGCCGCTGCCACGGACCCCGACAGCAAAGCCGAGAATAAGTATGACACCCGCACTCTGGAGGCCTCGTATGTGGCCCGGGGTCAGGCTCAGCGCGTGGCCGAACTGCAAGAAGCCGTTCACACCTTCCAGTCCATGTCCGGCAGTCCCTTGCCCATTGGCTCCGCCATCAATCTCGGCACCCTCGTCAGCCTGAAGACCAGCGAAAGCACCAACCACTACTTCATCGCTCCCTGTGCCGGTGGCACCGAGGTCATGCAGAAAGAACAGGAGGTCTACGTGATCACGCCCGCCTCACCGCTCGGCCAGAAGCTGATCGGCAAGCGTGTGGGCGATGTGGTTCCGTTACGAGCGGGAGTAATCGCGGAAGTGGTTAGCGCGAAGTGAATCACCGAAGGGAGGACTCAATCCAGCGAGAACACGCAAACCAGCTTCTGTCATCCACGAAGCTCTGTGGATATGACGTGTTCACCGCCTGGGCTCTCTACTTCCCATCCACAATGGAGTAGTTCCGGCTCAAAAGGCACCCAAAGACCTCTCGACCTCCATCGCCTGAAGCCCAACAGGGTTCCGTCGTTCAGCCCAGGGTTCTGCGAACCCTGGGTGCCCGCCCATCCATGACCCCGAACCCCGCAGGGGTTACGTCCATCGTCGTTGATCTCATCCCCACGGTCATCCCGCACCAGGGACAGAACCCCGTTGGGGTTCGCGATGCGTGTGTTTCGTTACCCAGGGTAGCGCCTTCGCCGCAACCCTGGGCTTCATTACGAAATCCCGTTGGGATTCAGCGAACTGGCAATCACGGGCGTGTCATCAGCCATTCGGTTGCCATTCTGCATTGGACCGGTCCTAAAGCCGGGTGTGTCATCAGCCATTCGGTTCCCATTCTGCTTTTGACCAGTCTCAAAGCCCAAAGGACGCCAAGTTCCCTCGAAGCCCAAGGGGCTTCTGTCAGCAGGGCTTGTTCCAGACGACGAGTCAGCTTGTTGAGCATGGCAATAACTCAGACAGCCATTTGCGCTCGGCCTATCAAACTTCAGGGCACCTCTGGAAACCCGTTTTCGACGGCCGTCGCAGTGTCCATGATCGGTAGGGCGCGTTGTCTCAACGCGCCGGATACACGACGGGGTTTTGCGGCAGAGTGCCGCATCGCCACGTCCCACGCTTCGGCGGCGGCGCTATGGGGACATAGCGCCTTACCAGCGCGGGGCGAAGTCAAGTCCTCCGCGAGAGGAGGTTTCCAGAGGTGCCCTTCAGATCATTTGCGAAGACACCGCTTAGCAGAGGCGGGGGTGGCGGTGGAGGTTCGGATCATGAGGGACAAAAAATGGAGGACTATCCCCATAAATGTCCGACCCCATGTGATACGATCTTTGGCATTACCCCATGAAACGAAACGCCCGGGAGTTTATCCGCTCCACCACGACCCTGCTTGATCATGTCCTTGCGACACTCACGCCGGAGGAACAACATGACTTGCTTGACGCCTTAGCCGGGGAGTTCGAGGAACGGTTGGATGCCTTGGTGGAGACGGCCGAATCCTGAACTCCTTTACAGACGCAATGCCCCCGATCTATTTCAACACCCGCTTCAAACTCGGCCTGCCGCTCACCGAACTGCCCGACTCCTTCGCCATCATCACCGCTCATGCCACCACGGGCGAAGTGGGGACGCCAGAAGACAACAATGCCGCCAATGAGGCTCTTCGCGCAGAGCTTGATAAGGGTGGGCAACTCATCGGAACGATCACCGGATATTCACCAGTCACCCAACACGCGGAGCCGGGATATGCTGCTGCGTTGGAGTTCGAGGAGGCCTGCAAAATCGGAGCCCGGTTCAAGCAGGATGCGATTTACTATGTGAGCAGCGGCACGCTGTTCGTCAGTCATTGTGATCACCGTCGCAATTTGCAGCCCATCACCCAATTCTCGAAGAGAGTGGATTCAAACGTCTGACATGGAACTCGTTGTCATCCCATGCAATTCCTCCCGAACTCTCTTCTGTAACTCCGGCGGCCCCAGCACCTGCGCCTTGCTGCCCCAGCTCAGCACCCAGCGTGTGATTTCCTCCAAGCCTGAAAGCTTGGCTTGAAACTCGATCACGCTGCCGTCCGGCTTGAGCTTCCTGATTTCTTGTGATGAGTGCCACATTCGCTCCGCCACGACGCGAGCAGCATAACCTTCAAAGCGAATGCTGATCTCATGGGCATGGTTTGGCTTCTCCTCGTAGCTCCAGACACCAAAGCCTCCGCCCAGGTGATCCCGCGCATTGAATCGCGGGTTCCGCTCGAACTTGGACTTCAGCACCTGGAGCTTGGAGATGCGCTGCAGAGCAAACGTGCGCATAGCTCTCCGCGCCGGGTCATACGCCAGCAAATACCAGCCGTGCTCAATCTGACCCACGTGATAAGGCTGCACTGTCCGCAGCTCTGGCACTGAAGCCGTCAGCTTGTGGTAATCAAAGCTCACTTCGCGGCACGCCATCACCGCATCGAGCAAATCACCGAACAACGTCACGTCGGCAGGCAGCACACCGGATGCCTTCACTGAAAACGCTTCATCCAGCTCCGTCCATTGGATTGACACTTCGCCTGGGCATGCCTCCGCGATCTTGCTGAAGCTCTCGGCCAGCATTCGTTCCAGCCGCGTTCCTCGCAACGGCTCCAGCGCATGACGGGCCAGGAACAAGGCCACCAGGTCATTGCGCGAGAGGTGCAACATCGGGAACTCATGGACCTCACGGGTGTAGTAGTAGCCGTGCTTGAGCTGGTCATACTCCAACGGCAGGCCGAGCTGATCGCGCATGAAGCTGACATCGCGCTGGATGGTCTTCGGCGTCACCTCGATCTCCCTGGCCAGAGTAGAGCAGTTGGGATACCTGCCTGCCCGGACGATCTTGTGAATCTCGATCACCCGCCACAGCGCCGGTCGGCTGGCTCCTGATCGAAGTGCTGGCAAGGACCGGACAGCCCTGACTCGTGGTTTTCGGGAAAGAGAGTCTTTGGACATCTTTAGTAAAATAGTTCGGAAAATTCATCTGTCACCCTGCCAATGTCCCACCCCTTGTGAAATAATTGTATCTCAATGACTTCACTCCCCCATCCCATTGGCCAGAAGGTCGTCTGTGTTCGAGCCGATTTCTCGCGCACCGTTTTCGAGTGGTTCGACCGGGTGCCAGTGGCCGACGGCTGCCACGGTCTGCACGAGGGCAAGCAAATCTCCGCGCTCTCACGAGCGCGGCCCCGTTGAAGCTTCAGCGTGGAATGCAGTTTCGCAGGGTCCACGTTGATCTCCGCGCTCTCACGAGCGCGGCCCCGTTGAAGCAGGCCTGGTGTGATGGTCAGGGCCGTCGTGATGAGAATCTCCGGGGGATGTCCACAGTAAGGTGATCCCAAGAAGCTGCACATTGCACGATCCCATCGAACGATCAGTTCGTAACCACGGGGCTCTGCGCCAAGTGCCTGAGCACCCTGCTGCGCGTGCTCTGCCAAAAGCCCAACCATCTCACCTCCCTCGATCCTTTTTATGAGCACGAAACATGTTGTCATTCTCGGTGGCGGATTCGCCGGCCTGGAGTGCGCGAAACGTCTGCGCGATGAGAATCTCCGCGTGACGCTGGTGGATCGTTGGAATCACCACCTGTTTCAGCCGCTGCTGTATCAAGTGGCCTCGGGTGCGCTGGCCATGGCGGAGATCGCCCAACCGCTGCGCAGCATTCTCTCCGACTACAAGAACGTGACGACGATCATGGACGACGTGATGGGCATCGACCTGCCAGCGCAGCAGGTGCGTCTGAAGGATCGTGTACTGGACTACGATTACCTCGTGATCGCCCTGGGGTCCAAAACCAGCTTCTTCGGCCACCACGACTGGGCGCAGCATACGCTGGGGCTGAAGAGCCTGGATGATGCGATGGCGATCCGTCGCAGGGTGCTGCTCGCTTTTGAAAAGGCCGAATCCACTGCGAATGCGGCGGAGAGTGACAAGCTGCTGACGATGGTGGTCGTGGGCGGTGGGCCTACGGGGGTGGAGATGGCGGGCTCGCTGGCGGAGCTTGCCCGCGTGGTGCTCAAAGAGGACTTCCGCCACATCGACCCCACACGCGCGAAGGTCCACCTGATCGAAGCTGGGCCGCGACTGCTGCCGATGTTCCCCGGTGGACTACCCGAGTATACCCGTGAGCGTCTGGAGACGATGGGGGTGACGGTGCACCTGAACTGCCCGGTCAAAGAGGTCGGTGAGGGCTACGTGATCGCTGGGGATGAGCGGATCGAAAGTGGGATCATCATCTGGGGCGCGGGGGTAGAGGCCAGTGAGGTCACGCGCACGCTGGACGGGATCGCCCTGGACCCTGGGGGCCGTATCAAGGTATGCCCCGATCTGAGTCTGCTCGGACACCCCGAGGTCTTCGCGGCTGGCGACATCGCATCCCTCGTCGACAAGAATGGCGTGAAGGTGCCGGGCGTCTCACCGGCTGCGATTCAGATGGGAAGCTTTATCGCCCACAGCATTCAAAACGGAAGCCTCACCAGTGCGCGCCCTGCCTTTGGCTATTGGGACAAGGGCAGCATGGCCACGATCGGCCGCAGTGCCGCCGTGGTGAGCTTTGCAGGGATGCAGGTGCGTGGCTTCATCGCGTGGCTGATGTGGCTCTTTGTGCACCTAGTCTTCCTCATGAACATGCGCAACCGAGTGTCCGTCTTCTTGCACTGGGTCTGGTCATACTTCACTTGGCAGCGCGGCGCGCGTGTCATTCAATCATCACGCGACCCGTAGGAACTACAGGCCCCGCATCCTCTCGGCATTCACTCGTTTCAAAGCCTCTCTCTTGCACACCGCCCTCATCCTCTTCTCAGCCCTCTCCTTCCTCGGATACGGCTCAGCATGCTTCTGTTCGAGCTACATCAAGCAGGAGTTCTTTCGCTACGGCCTGGGGTCACAGCGCGTCTTGGTAGGCACCTTGCAATGGTTTGCGGGGATCGGCTTGCTGGGCGGCATCTCCCAGCCGTGGATGGGGCAACTGGCATCCGGCGGGCTAGCTCTGATGATGCTGGTCGCTGTCGGGGTCCGCATTCAGATCCACGACACGGCTCTGCGAACCCTACCGGCCGTTGTTTACTTGGTGCTGAACGCCTACCTTTGTTTGGTAGTGTTCTAAGCGGCGCGCCGCTTACAACAGTGCAATCGCAGCGCACATGGCCAGCACGGCGAGCGATGGTAGAGCCTTGCGAAAGGGATCTCGCACTTTCAGGTGCATGACAAACGCCCCCAGCATGAGCACGCCCATGCCCGCCGCAGCAGGCTGAGCAAGACCGGGCCACCAGAAGGAGCCAAGCAGCGCCAGAGCGAAACTGACCTTGAGAACACCGACAAACAAGAACACCGGGTACGGCAGTCCATAGACCGCAAACTCCTCGCGCAATGTCTTTGCATCCTTGCCGCGATACGCGGTCTGCTTGCCGGAGCGGAGCAGCCAGACATTCAGAATGCCGAGCGATACGATTGACTTCAGAGCGATGATTAGATAGTCCATGATGTGAATCCGAGTGCACTCAACTCAGTCGAATCGAAGCATGGTGCAGAGTGCGGCACGCTAGGGGTAAATGCAAGCGAATCCCCTGCCCGCCCGCAATGATCAGAGCGTTCCCGTCTCGCTCAAGATCGACACATTTTTGCTGCGAGCAGCACCGCCTCAACCAAGCTGTTGCCGCTTGCCTTGCCCTGCCAAGCGATATTGCAGGCGGTGCCGTGATCGACACTGGTGCGGGGCGTGGGGAGGCCGAGCGTGGTATTCACGGCGGTGTCGAAGGCGAGGGCCTTCAGCGGGATCAAGGCCTGATCGTGATACATGCAGATGTAGGCATCCACGGCCTTGCGCTTCGGGGCGATGAAGGCGGTGTCGGGCGGCAGGGGTCCCTCAATGGTGATGCCTTTGGCGCGGGCCGCTTCGATGGCGGGGAGGATGATCAACTCCTCCTCGCCGCGACCAAACAAACCGTGCTCGCCAGCGTGCGGGTTCAGACCGAGCACGGCGAGCTTGGGCTTGCGCCCCTGAATGCGCTGCACGCTATCGGCGGTGAGTTCGATCACGTCGAGGATGCGTGCAGTGGTCAGCGCGGGCACCACGTCTTGATAGCCGATGTGCACGGTGACGAGGCTGCAAATCATCTCGGGCGAGTAGAAGGTCATGCAAGAGCGCTCGGCCTTCATCTTCTCAGCAAACATCTCGGTGTGTCCGGGATACGTGATGCCTGCTGCGTGCAGCGCTTCCTTGTTCAACGGTGCGGTGGCGACGGCAGCGACTTGCCCCGCGAGCGCAGCCTCAATGCTCTTCTCGACATAGCGATAGCCTGCGGCCCCAGTCTTGGCGCTGACAATGCCGGGCGCGAAGTCTTCGGCATCAAAGCCAAAGAGGTCTAGCACGGTTGGCCCATCGATAGCCGCACACTTCTCCGCCCACTCGATCTCTGACAGCAGACGCTTCGGTGTGGGCAGTCCGGTCTGTCGTGCGCAGCGGGAGAGCAGTCGTGCGTCCCCAAACACCACGGGCGTGCAGACCTGGCACACGGCTTCATTGGCGAGCAGGTGCAAACAGATTTCCGGACCGACCCCGGCAGGGTCGCCCATGGTGACGGCGATGAGTGGCTTGGACATGAGAAAGGGAGCATCATGCTGTGCCGAATCGATGCTGCAAAGCAAGTCACCGATCATGAATCATGATGCCTTGGCAATGAACCAATCCACCGTCGCAGAGAGCACATGCTCGCCAGATTGATCGTGCAGTTCCACTGCGATGCTGATCAAGGCCCGGCCTTTGGCAGCGAGGTAACGCCTCAACTCATCGAGCAACTCAGGCTTGGTGGTCACGCTCGATGTCACAGCTCCGTGGGCAGGCTTGCGGAACTTCGACTCCAGCCGACGCACCACGGGGATGATGCCTTCCACCTGCCCCACGTGTCTGAGCAGGAACTCACCGCTACTCGCTTCGGCCAAGGCAACCAGCGCACTGGCGTGCACGGTGCCGATGTGATTTAGATACCGCTCGCTAGCGGGTAGCCGTAGCAGATGCGGTTCATCTGCACCTTGCAGGCCGATGAAGCGATTGAAGGAGAGATCGAGCACTGTGGGGTTCACGCGCTCAAGGATGCACACCCTCGAGCACCGGGACAATCGCAAACCCGAGGTTAGGAGCGCCATTCTTGCCTCCTGCATTCGCACAGGCATTCAGCGCGTCACCCCACCTGGGGTTCACGCCGATCCATTGCAGCCCCAGCGCGAAGCTGTCTGTCCAGGTGCCGGTGTAGCCCTTCGCTAACGTTTCATCCGCCGCCTGATTCAAGCCGCGGGTGAGTGCGTCCAGCAGTGTGGGACGAAAGGCATGATCAGCAGGCAACGCATGAAACAGCTCTAGCCTGATCTCTTCATGAAGTCATCATAGGCGGTGCTGGATCCGTTGTGGTTTGACAGTTGGAGGGCATTTGCATGGGTTCAGCATGTTGATGGGGTGCGTATTCTTTCAACCCAGATGATGCAATAGAAGGCAGGCAAAGAAGCTGAGTGCTTGTCAGGCCAGGGGGGGTGACGGGTGTGGGAGCATCACCTTCATGGTGAAGCTGCCCATTGAATATTCCGACAAGCCAGTGACGCCCTTTGCTGGCATGGCGCTGATGAAGCGATTTATCGACCAGACGGGCATCCGGGAGCATCTAGCCACGCTGAACCTGCCTCAGGGCGGGTCGAACCGAGCCTACGATCCGGTGCAGGTCATCGAAAGCTTTTGGCTCGGGATTTGGACGGGAGCCAGCCGCTACATTCACTGTGACTGGCTGCGCCCGGGCAACACGGCGGCGTGCTCCAACTGCGTGGAGTTCATGCGCGAGACCTTTGATGAGGCAATGGCAGGCATGAAGGTCGGCCTTGACGCGTTCTGCCTGCAGGACTTCTGGGCCACGGAAGCCGCTTTCCGCTTCATCATGGTGGCCTACAATCTGATGAGCCTGTTTAGGCATTTGGGGCTCAACAGTCACAACCAAGCCACGTTGGCCGCACTGCGATCCTATGGCTTTGCAATAGGCGGTTGGGTTAGCCAGCACGCGCGCAAACGGGTGCTTCAACTCTCACTGCCCCGCAAAAAGCGTCCCTGGATGGACGCCATCTTCCGCCAAATCGAAGTTCATCCACCTCCATTCGCTTACTCTACTGAATAATCCCGGAGGAAGCGGTGGCCTGGAGGATGGGCCTCTGGCCCGTCGGCGTCTGCACGGGCATCCTGCCCGGCTTCCTCACGCTAGGCGGACAGGATGTCCGCCGGACCATGGTCAGGCCGGAGGCCTAACCTCCTATCCGTCGCGTTCATCTTCAGGACCGCGTGCCTCTTGGCGATAGCAGGCTCCCTCTCCACCACGATGAAGCGGTGGCCTGGAGGATGGGCCTCTGGCCCGTCGGCTTGGCGATAGCAGGCTCCCTCTCCACCACGATGAAGCGGCGGCCTGGAGGATGGGCCTCTGGCCCGTCGGCGTCTGCACGGGCATCCTGCCCGGCTTCCTCGCGCTCGGCGGACAGGATGTCCGCCGGACCATGGTCAGGCCGGAGGCCTAACCTCCTATCCCTCGCGTCCGTCTTCAGGACCGCGTGTCTATTGGCGATAGCAGGCTCCCTCTCCACCACGATGAAGCAGTGGCCTGGAGGATGGGCCTCTGGCCCGTCGGCTTGGCAATAGCAGGCTCCCTCTCCACCACGATGAAGGGGTGGCCTGGAGGATGGGCCTCTGGCCCGTCGGCTTGGCAATAGCAGGGTCCCTCTCCACCACGATGAAGCAGTGGCCTGGAGGATGGGCCTCTGGCCCGTCGGCTTGGCGATAGCAGGCTCCCTCTCCACCACGATGAAGCGGTGGCCTGGAGGATGGGCCTCTGGCCCGTCGGCGTCTGCACGGGCATCCTGCCCGGCTTCCTCACGCTCGGCGGACAGGATGTCCGCCGGGCCATGGTCAGGCCAGAGGCCTAACCTCCTATCCCTCGCATTCATCTTCAAGACCGCGTGCCCCGTCGTGCCAGAGCCCGCAAAGCTGCCGAGGACGAGATCGCCGGGGCTCGTGGCGATTTGCAGGATGCGCTTGATGAGACGGGTGGGCTTGGGGGTATCAAAAGGAATGTCATGTCCAAGAACCTCATTTATCTCCTTCTTCGCTTCCTGATTGTGTGCTGCCTCCGCATGTTTCCACCAAGTCCATGCTGCGACACCTTCACATTCAGAGAACATGCGGCGCAAAGCGGTGACATCGCGCGCTCCAGAGCACAGCACGCAGGGGCTCATCACCCAGCGTGTCATGCAGATGATCGGCGGGTATCCCGATGGCAATGACAGTAACAGGCTGCGTCAAACACCAACAGCGTGAGCACGCTCGGCCAAGGTGCCGCTAGCGGCTACGACCAGAACCAGATGCAGAACGTGCTCGATACGATGGATGAGCTAATCCATTCGCTTTGACGCTGAGGTATGAGGCTATGTGAAATCAGGCACTAAGCTGTGTCGATTCCAGCAAACTGG
>Ga0247832_1003671_pt1 | contig 20606 bp, 24 predicted proteins | sample LaCruzMarch2015__10_FD_192407 | JGI IMG/M metagenome (GOLD analysis project Ga0247832, IMG submission 192407) | Freshwater microbial communities from meromictic Lake La Cruz, Castile-La Mancha, Spain - LaCruzMarch2015_4m | ecosystem: Environmental > Aquatic > Freshwater > Lake | place: Spain... | reverse complement strand
AGCGACGAACCTGCGGAGAAGCTTTTCCGCTACCTGGACAAGAACAATGATGGCGCGATCACTGAGAACGAGATGCCGCCGCAGGCCAAGCGCTTGATGGCGGTGGATGCTAATCAGGACGGTCGCATCACGCGTGTGGAAGCGATTCAAGCCCTGGCCAAGTATGTGCGCAACGGTGGCGAGGTGCCTGCGGAAGCGACTGCCAGCCGCGAGCGCGCCAAGCCCGTCATCACGGGTCCCAAGGTGATCAAGGGCGGCGATTTCGGCGTGGGGCGTCAGGTGGCGGAGGCCAGCTTCACCACGCGTGATGGCACAGCGCGCACGCTGTCCGCACTGTTGGTTGGCAAGGGGCTGGCGATTGCCTACACCAGCACGACTTGTCCTGTCAGCAAACGCTACGCACCATCGCTAGCGCGGTTGGAGAAAGACCTCGCGGCTCAAGGCGTCGCGTTGCTATTGGTCGATCCGTTTGCGAGTGAAGAAGTTGCCGAACTCGATGCTTTCATCAAGGAGCACGGTTTTACCTGCCCGGTACTGCATGACACGGACAAGGCCTTCACCACTTTGCTGGGTGCTCGCACCACGACGGAGGTCTTCCTGCTCGATGCCGCTCGCACGCTGATCTATCGCGGGGCTTTGGACGACCAGTATGGGCTGAACTACAATCTGGATGCGCCACGCGAGTCTTATCTGCGCGAGGCCGTGGCAGCGCTGGGGGCAGGGCAGCGTCCGCAGATCGCCGCCACGGAGGCACCGGGCTGTGAGCTGGATGTGCCGTCAGCTCTGGCGAAGCCCACGGAGATCACTTATCATAAAGACGTCGCACGCATCCTTCAGCAGAACTGCTTGCAGTGCCATCATGACGGCGGCATTGCGCCATTTGGCTTGGATGATGTGGCGGAGGTCACCGATCGTGCGAAGACGATCAAGCGAGTCACCGAGCAAGGCCAGATGCCACCTTGGTTTGCAGCGCCTGTGGCCGAAGGCGCACCGAATCCGTGGGCGAACGACTGCTCGCTCAGTGCCCGGGACAAGGCGGACTTGTTTGCCTGGCTGGACTCCGCCAATCGACCGCTGGGCGATGCGAGGGATGCGCCTGCACCGCTGAAGTTCAGCAACGAATGGAGCATTGGCGCGCCCGACCTTGTGCTGCAGATTCCGAAGCCCTTCGACATCAAGGCCGAGGGCTACATGCCCTACAAGTTTGCCATCGCAGAGACGACGCTGACGGAAGACAAGTGGGTCAGCGCGTACGAAGTCATGCCATCTGTGCGCGAGGTCGTGCACCACGTCATTGTGCAGGTGCATGAGAAGGGATCGAGCGTGCGTGATCGGGGGGAGGGGACCAGTGGATTCTACGCTGCCTATGTGCCTGGGAATGCCAGCCGTGTCTATCCCGCTGGCTTTGCCCGCAAGCTGCCCGCAGGCTGCATGGTTAGCTTCCAGATTCACTACACGCCCAATGGCAAGGCGGTGCAGGAGCAGGTGAAAATGGGCCTCGTCTTCGCGAAGACGGCACCGAAGTATGAAGTGAAGACGCTGGCCGTGACGGATCATCAATTGAACATCCCGCCAGGCGTGGCGGATCATGTGGAGTGGACCGAGCGCACCACGCCCTTTGATGTGAATGCGATGGCGTTCGTGGCGCACATGCATGTGCGTGGGAAGTCCTTCCGCTATGACGTGACATTGCCCGATGGCACGCAGGAGACGCTGCTGGATATTCCACGCTACGACTTCAACTGGCAGCTGCGCTACGAATACAAGCAGCCGCGCACGATCCCTGCGGGCAGTAAAGTGAGGGTCACCGCCGTGTTCGACAATAGTGTGGCTAACAAGGCTAATCCTGATCCCACCAAGACGGTGAAGTGGGGTTAGCAGACCTATGAAGAGATGATGATCGGCTACATCGAATATTTCACGCCTATCACTGGCGGAGTGGCGATGAAGTAAGGCGCGTTAGCCGCCGCATGAACCCAATCGACCTGCTCGTGATGCCCACGATTCTCCGCTGCGCACCACGGAGTATGAGTGGCACCGCGACCCGTCGAGGGATCCCTTTGCCGATCGGCCGGAGAGGCGGCGGAAGACGTGAGCAAGGGGGATGGGGCGGTCTATTTCTGCGGATTCGCGGATAGCCACGCCTGCGTCGCCGCCGGGTCGTCAGCCTGCCAGACCTCCAGCGCTGCTGCGATGATCTCGCTGCGGAGAAGTGGATCAGGGATGGTCTGGGCCTGGCGGAGGGCATCAGCAGGTGAGGCTGCCGCCCAGGTGCTAAAGGCTTCCAAGGCCGCCGCTTGGCGCTGCGTTGGATCTGAGAGCGACAGCGCCCAACGCGAGGCAGGCGCGGGATCGTGACTCGCCCATGTCTGAGTCACGGTATCGGTCATGTCGCTGGTGGCGGGATGGGATTGAACCCAGGCCGCCGCTTCAGCAGGGTATTGATCTGCCCACTCGCTGACCACGGCTTGCAATGCGCTGTCGCGGAATGGGCCTGCGGGCAGGGTGGCGGACCAAGTGGCCCCAGTCTGGGGATCGAGGTTAGCCCAGTGAGCCATGACTTCGGTGATCGCTGCTAGCCCGGCGGAAGTATCGCCCTGGGCCTGTGCCCAGCGAGCAGCGGCATTCGTGTCCTGCTTTGCCCAAGTGCGTGCGACGGCACTGAGCGCTGCCTGCCGTGCGCTGCCGGTCAGCTGCGTGCTGGCCCAATCTGCGGCGTTCGCGGGGGCGCTGCGTGCCCAGACTTCCATGACCGACGCGTGGCTGCTCGCCCTGAGTTGACCCGCAGGCAGTGACTTGCACGCTGCGAGGGCAGCTTGAAGATCGTGTTGGGCCCAGGCTTGCAGGAGCTGCTGTGCAAACGTCTCCCGATCTGCCATGCCAGGGATGCTGGCTAGCATTTGCCAACCTCGTGTGGGGTCAACTCGACCCAACTCGCTGGCTAGCGTTTTCAAGTCAGCGCGGCGGCGTAGTGCATCTAAACTGCCTAGCAATTCGGTGAGTGATGCCTTCCCAGGGCGCTGGCTGTTAGACGGGGTCTTGGTGCTGGCTTTGGCGGGTGCGCTGGCATCGGGGCTGGGCGCGATAGGGGCGCTGCCCTTGCCGCCCATGTGCCACACGACACCCAGCAGGATGGCGGCCCCAGCGATGAGCATGCTCGTGTGAAGGGTGAAGCGCGGCGGCGGCATGGTGGGAAGGTCTATGAACAAAGGTGCCCGCACCTCCTTGCGAAAGTGCGGGCAGCGATATTAGGGTTTGATCAAGGTGCTGGTGGCAGGGCGAAGACGCCGCTGCCGTTTTGACGCAGCACGTTTTTGCGATACTTGGCTCGGGTGTAGTTGCCGGTAACGAAGTTCAGCTCATACACATCGTAGTCGCCGGGCTCTTCGGTCAGGGTCAGTGTGGCTGCTGTACCGTTGGCGACATAGGTGTAGGTATAGGTTTCGGTTTCGGTGCCTTCGACTTTCGTTGCAGCGGTGGGGGAGTTGAAGGCGAGGGTCTCAGCGACGCCAAGGCGATAGCTCAGACCATTGACGGCGATGGGTGCATTGCCGTCACCCACGATGCCTGCGGGCAGGTTATCGTCGTCGCCGTCATCATCGTTTTTACCGTCGCCATCGTCATCGCTGTCGTCGTCGTCGTGCTTGTTGTCGCCGTCGTCGTCGTCATCAATCGAGTCATCCTTACCGTCGCCGTCGCCATCGGTTTCATTGACATCATCATCGTCCAGCCCATCTCCGTCGATGTCGCTTTCGGATGGCGAGTCATCGCGACGAGCGTCGCCGTCGATGTCGTCTTCGTTCACGGCGTCGTCGCTCTTGCTGTCGCCATCAATGTCTAGCTCGCTTAGCGCATCGTCATCGCGACCATCCCCGTCGATGTCTAGTTCGTCAGGAGCGTCGTCATTTCTGCCGTCCCCGTCGATGTCTAGCTCGGTAGCGCTGTCATCGCTCTTACCGTCACCGTCAATGTCGCTCTCGGAAGGGGAGTCGTCATCACGGCCATCACCGTCGATGTCCAACTCGGCGCTGCTATCATCAGCTAGGCCGTCGCCGTCGATGTCAGACTCGCTCGGGTTATCATCGGCCAAGCCGTCGCCGTCGATGTCCAGCTCGCTGGGGCTGTCATCGAGCAAGCCATCGTCGTCGATATCGCGCTCAGCCAGGCTGCCATTCAAGAGGCGATCGCCGATGTAGCGACCGCGCTTCGGACCACTGCGGGCGGTGCCACCATCGACATTCGGGTCCTTGCCATTGGGCAAGCCATCGTTGTCGATGTCGAGATCGGTGGCATTCGGGATGCCATCACCGTCGAGATCCCGTCCAGTAGCCGCTTGTGCGCCGGTGAGGGATCCTGCGAAAAGACCACCTGCTGCGAGCAGGCCGAGGAGTTTCTTGTTTGTTGGTTTCATATTCAGCTGATGTTTCCTTAACATCATAATGATAAATGCTATTCAAGTCACCTTACCAAAAGCTAATGTTGACTCTCATTTTGTTGCCTGAGGGATCGCGCGACGATTGTTCCGCCTCCAAAGCTGCCTACCGCTCCCCCAATCTCTCCCATGACTCTGCTACTTGCCGAAGACGACCTCGAGCTGGCGCGCCAGGTGCAGGAAGCCTTGGCCGAGGCAGGGCACAGCGTCCACTGGGTCACCAATGGGGGCGACGCCTTGGGGCAGATTCGCCAGCGAACGTGGGACCTCGTCTTGATGGATGTTTCCATGCCCGGTTTGACGGGGTTTGATGTCGTTCGGCACATGCGACAAATGGGCAATGAGACGCCGGTGATGTTTCTGACTGCCCGCTCAGAGGTGGCTGATCGTGTGGAGGGGCTAACGCTTGGCGGTGACGATTACTTGACGAAGCCCTTTGCCATGTCCGAGTTGCAGGCGCGTATCGTCGCTTTGATGCGGCGCTTCAAGCGCGTTCCTGCCCACGAGGTGAAGCTTCCCAAAGGCTGGCGGCTCGATCCCGTGAAGCGCGCGGTGGTAACAAGTCAGGGCGTGGTCGAGCTGCAACCGCGCGAGTGGTCGCTGCTGGAGGTGCTCTTGCTCAGCCCAGGCCAGATCAATACGAAGAGCTTCCTGCTGGAGCGCGTGTGGAATGTGCAGTTCGACCCTGGGACCAATGTGGTGGATGCGGCAGTCTGTCGCTTGAGGCGCAAGCTCGACTGCCCCAGCCAGCCCTCCCACATAGAGACTCTGCGTGGCCGCGGCTATGTCTTTCATTTGAATGACTAGTCTTGGTTCCTCTCTGTGGCGATTCGAACTAATGGTGCTGGGCATTATCCGCGCGGCCCTGGTGCTAATATTCGCCATGACGACCTGGGCGCTGAATAGCAGTCTGGAGGTGATCTCACGCGCCATCATTGAGGATGATTTGGGTGAGTATGAGGTGTTCTATTCGCAAGGTGGCGTGAAGCGCTTGGAAAGGTCCTTCGCCGCTGGCGCACATTCGGGGCAACCTGGAAGCGGTTCTCACCACCCATGATGCGGAGGCCATGCGCGATGCGGCTGCGCGCGGCATTGACGAGATCGAAAGCGCGGTGTCACTGGTGCAGACCATCCTGAGCATTCGCGCAGTCCATGCGCCTACACTTGGAGATGACCTCGCTTGGGCAGCTCGTGAGCGATACCGTGGAGCTCTATCAAGCTGCCGCCGAAGCGCGCAGCATCGTGTTGCAGAGGGCACCAGGGGGGATGCGTGGATGCTGCTGGACCAGCAGCGCATAAGGCAAGCCCTGTCGAACTTGCTTGATAACGCCCTCGCCTACACGCCCGAGGGGGGCACGGTCATCGTGGCGATGAATGTCTCGGACGAGTGGGCGACCGTGAGTGTGGCCGATACGGGGCCGGGTTTGTCAGAAGCGGACAGCCTGCGTATCTGGCGCTGCTTTTCGCGTGGTTCCGCAGCGTCGGCTCCCACACCTGGCACTGGCCTGGGACTCGGCTTAGTGCGCGCCGTGGCCAGGGTGCACCATGGCGAGCCCGATGGCCGAACCCGCCCTGAAGGCGGTGCTGAGTTCTGGATTCGCCTGCCGTTGACGAAAACCTAGCGCCCGGAGTGCTTTTCATTGAAGCGGGCGACTTCGCGCTGCGCTTCGCGGTTCTCGACGCGATCCTTCAGGTCTTGGCGCTTGTCGCCTTGGTCTTTGCCACGGCCGACACCGATCTCCAGCTTTACGCGGCGGTTCTTCCAGTAGGCGCGCAGCACAGGTAGCGACAAGCCTTTCTGGTCGGTGAAGCCGGCGAGCTTAGCGATCTCCTTTTTGTGGAGCAGCAGACGGCGGCTGCGGCGTGGCTCGTGCTGCTCCCAGCTGGCTCTTTCGTAAGGCTGAATGTCGCAGCCATAGAGCCAGACTTGCCCTTTTTCGATACGGGCAAAGGCATCATTGATGTTGATCTTGCCTGCACGGATAGACTTTACCTCCGTGCCGCGCAGTTCCATGCCGGCCTCGTAGCGCTCCAGAATGTGGTAGTCGCGCGGGGCCTTGCGATTGGTGGCGATTTCCGTGGGGGCCGTGGCTTTCATGGGTCAGTTGGGCTGGCCCGATGCGAAGAACACGGCACACCCAGTCGAGGAGTTACTCCTCGAGGTCTTCGGCCGTGGCGACGCGAATCTTGCCCTGAATGATTTCCGTGAGGGCGATGTCGGCATCGCGGAGACCAGGGCGGCGTTCCACAAGGGCGGGGCGGCCTGCTTGCAGTTGGCGCACGCGCTTCGACACCAGATTGATGAGGATCGGTGGGTCGGTGATGACTAGGGCGGCTTGTTCAACCAGTTCGGCCTTCATGGGTAGTGTGTCGTGTGCGATGGGTTTCCCCAACGCTTGGCGTAGGGGACCGGTCTCATAGTTGCAAAGGCTGGCTTTTCAAGTCGAAAGATGGGGCCGGCGGCTTGTAAAGATGAATGACGAACGGCGAAAAATGTTCATCATGGGTGGCCTATGCTGCGCCACCTGCTTCTCCTCGCCTTCGGATTGTGCCTCACGGGGCTCGCTTGGGCACAAGAATCCAAAGAACCCGCCAAGGACGAGCCGAAGAAAGAAAAGAAGGCGAACGAGGACAAGAAGCCCAAGGAAACGACCACCACGCATGAGGTGACGATCACGGGCAAGAAGATCCGCTACAAAGCCACAGCGGCCATGCTGCCGATCCTGAAACCCGATGACGGCAAGCCCAAGGCACAGGTCTTTTACACCTCCTACACGCTCACTGAAAAGCCCGACGCCAGGAAGCGCCCGGTGACCTTCTGCTTCAATGGTGGCCCGGGTTCCAGCAGTGTCTGGCTGCACCTCGGGGCCTTTGGTCCGAAGCGTGTTAATCTGCCTGCGGATGGCCTGACCCCGCCGCTGCCGCCGGGTGGGTTGGTGCCGAATGAGTTCAGCCTGCTCGACAGCACGGACTTGGTTTTCATCGACCCGGTAAACACCGGCTTCAGCAAGGCGGAGGACCCCAAGCAGGCGAATGATTTCCTTGGAGTGCGCGAGGACATCGAGGCGGTGGCCGAGTTCATCCGGCTCTGGCTCACGCGCGAGCAGCGCTGGCTGTCGCCGAAGTTCATCGCTGGCGAGAGCTACGGTGGCATTCGTGGCGGTGGCTTGGCAGAGCATTTGGCCTCGCGCCATCGCATTTACATCAATGGCCTCATCATTGTCTCAGGCTTGCTGGACTACGATGTGCTGGTTGGCGGCGCGCTGAATGACCTACCGTATCAAGTGCTGCTGCCCGCACTGACGGCCACCGCGCACTACCACAAGAAACTGCCCGCCGATTTGCAGGCGGATCGTGCCAAGGCCATCGCTGAATCCCGTGCTTACGCCTTCGGCGAATATGCGCACATCTTGCTCATGGGCCATGATTTGACAGTGGATCAACGCAAGGTCGCCATCGAGAAGTTAGCTCGTCTCACCGGATTGAAGGCGGAGGTCATCGACCAGCACGATCTTCGCATTCATAGCGGCCTGTTCCGTGAAATGCTGCTGCGTGACCTGAAGCTCGTGCTCGGCGCTTACGATGCGCGGGTGACCGGGCGTGATGCCGATGAAACGGAGGGCTACCCCGAGATCGATCCCTTCATGAATGTGGTCGGTGGTATCGCCGCCGCGAGCATGAATGACTACCTGCGAGGTGAACTGAAGTATGAGCAAGACCTGCCTCATGAAGTGCTGAACTCGCAGCCCGGTTGGAACCATGGCAAGGGCAACAGCTACACTAGCGTGAATGCCGACCTGGCCAATGCGATGAAGGGCAATCCGTATCTGCAAGTGCTCGCCCTGGTAGGCTATGCCGACCTTGTCACGCCACCGGACAACATGCTGCACAGCCTGCGTCACCTTTCGATTCCGCCTGAGCTGCGGAAAAACATCCACGTCGCCGACTACGAGGCCGGGCACATGATGTATACCAATGCGCCGGACCTTAAGAAGCTCCATGCCGACATCACAACCTTCATGCAGGGCTGCTTGAAGTAAGCGTTCTGGTATATCAACCACGGAATACGCAGAACACACGGATAAGCGGAGACATCTCCCCCTTCCATGTGTTCTGTGTATTCCGTGGTTAAGCCTTCTTCGATGCTTCAGCGAATCACAGCCCCAGCAACAACTGCGCGACGGGCGCAAATGACCGCCGGTGATGCACGCATGGCCCATGCTCCTGCAAGGCCTTCAAGTGCAGCGGTGTGGGGTAGCCCTTGTGCTTCTCAAAACCATACTGCGGATGCTCCTGCGCCAGCTTTAGCATCAAGCGATCACGAGTGACTTTCGCGATTACGCTCGCTGCCGCGATGCTGTAGCTGATGCTGTCGCCCTTCACGATCGCTCGTTGTGGCACCGGAAAATCGGGCACGGGCAGGCCGTCGATGAGTGCGGCATCCGCCTTCTTCTTCAGGCCGCGCAGCGCACGCCGCATGGCCTCACGCGAGGCCTGCAAAATGTTCATGCGGTCGATGTCTTCCACACTCAGCATGACGCAGCACCAGACGACTTGGCGATTGGCGATGAGTTCATCGTGCAGCTTTTCGCGCTGACGCTCACTGAGCTTTTTGGAATCGTTCAGCACCGGGTGCTCGAAGTCATTCGGCAAGATCACGGCTGCCGAGCACACCGGCCCTGCCAGCGGTCCACGGCCCACTTCATCCAGACCCGCGATGAGCCTGTGGCCTTCGGCGCGCAGTTCATTTTCGTGATCAAGGGTCGGCATGGCTAGGAAGCACGCGGCTTCACCGCAATGTAGACCGGCGATTTCTGTGGGCGCATCCATTTTGGCCCCAGATTGAGTTGCGTGTTAAAGGAGTGGAAATGGTAGCTGCCCCAGTTCGAGCGGATCGAGTATTGCAGCGCACGCCCGCCATCCAGCAGCGTGGCGTGCTGCACATCTAGCTTCTTGGCCAGTTCGGTGATCTCTGACACATTGCACACGCCGCCATCGCCGCTGAGCACGAAAACAGCAGTGCCATCGCGCCGTGTGCCGGCGAGTGAGCGATACGTGATCTTTTTGCCGTCGAAGAACTTGTCCGGGGCCAGATCCACGTAGCTGAAGACGGTATGATTCTTCATCACCGAAGGGTAGCCCTGCGTACCCTCCTCAATCGCCCCCGGCACCTCGTCGAGCAAGGACTTGGGCCCGAAATAAGGCAGGCCGCCCTTCACAAAGAACACGCCCGTCCACACCGGAAACGGCCGATTGACGAGCTGTCCCTGATGATACACCCAGCCCAGTGGCTTGCCGTTCGGCTCGCGGAAATTGGCGACGATCGAGAAGTCCAAGCTCTCGCGATACAGCCGCTCTTTCGCCGTGGTGCCGATGAAACCAGGCAAGTAGCTTGTCTCGAAAGCATACTGCTTCGGCGAGATGGTCACGATGTTCATCTCCGCGCCAAACAGGCTGCTGATTGCGCCTTGCATAGGATTGTCCGCACGTCGGCGCACCGGCAGCGAGCACCAGCGGAAACCGTTCTCCATGTGCTCCTCAATCAAGGCCTCGCCCAGTTCGGCCATCGTCACCTCCGGCACCGTTCGCCAGCCGCGTTTGGTTTGCACTTCTAGCGGCGCTTTCGAACTCTGAAACGCCCACAGGTTCAGGTTGCTGTCCAGGTTGTAATACAGCTGTCCCACGCAGAACAGGATCACCACGTCAAAGACGGCGAACCAGAACAGCAGCTTGAGACAACCTGTGCGGCGGGAGGGCATGGGGGATGCTCATGTTTACGAGGCGCAGGCCTTGGCTCAAGAGGCAAAGCATGGCGTTGCTGACTTGGGCTTGGGGCGTGGTAAGCGACGAGTGCTCATTCGATCGGCCCACTAGGGCTGCGTGGTCGGAGATTCTGAATCCGTTGCGTATAGAGCTGACAACTCATCTTCCGTCCAAATTTCCATCGGTGGCTTCGAAGGATCTCCGTCGGCACCTTCATACTCTTCGAAGAGGATTTCAGCACCGTCTTCAAAAGCATCATAAATGGGCACAAGGTTGGTAACGCCGATAAACTGATGCCCGCTGCCAAAGGCTTCATTTCCCGTGCGGGCATCGTCCTCGCCCATCTGTTGAGCGCGCCGAAAGGCTTCTCGCCAATCGTGTGCGCGAATGAGTCGGTAGTTGTTCCAATACGCTATTCGATCTCCTTGCGGCTTCTTCTCCAGCAAAGCCGCAAGCCACCAACCTGTTGGACTGACGGCCACAATCAGAGGCGTTCTCATCGGAGATATCAGGCAACAAGAGCCTTGGCGCGTTTCCTTCTAAGGTCGGTCGCACTCTTCTTGCGCGGCTCACGAATCAGCACCTCCGCAGGGATGTGCAACCCCGCAGACAAGGCTCGAATCATCGACAGGGTGAGGGGGCGCTTACGTCCGAGCACCTCGGACACGCGGCTCTTGCTCGAGAAGTAGGGCACCATGTCCACGGCCCTCATGCCCTGCTGCTCCATGCGGAATCGAATGGCTTCGACTGGATCAGGGAGATCAATGGCGTGGTGCTCGCGCTCGTAGTTTTCCACTAGCAGTGACCACAGCTCCAACTCAGCCTCTTTCGCGGTGCCCGGCTCAGCATCCATCAATGACTCCACCTTGGACAAGGCAATCTGATGTTCTTCCTCAGTTTTGATAACTTTGGGCTTCATGCGGTTAAATGGTTGTCGCGTTGATCCTGTCATAGTCAGCGTGTGTGCCGACAAAGCGGATAAAAACGAGGCTGGTGTTGTAGTGAATCTTGACGACGAGACGGTAGCGATTGCCTTTGATGTCAAATACCACGCGATTGCCGGGCAGAACATCAGCCGAGCGATAGCTCTTCTTAATGTCCTGGAAGGACTTCCAGTTCGCAGCTGACGCTTCTGCAAACCACGCCTTCAGTGGTTGCTCAGCATCGGCGTGCGATTGCCAGAAATCCTTCAGGGTCTTGCGGGCGATAACACGCATAACTCTGACAGTCTTGATCTATGAGGGCAAGCCAGAAGTTCCCATGATGGGAACCTATCTCACAGCGCCAAATCCGTCACCGCGCCATGGCTAGCATCACTCGTGAGCTTCGCATACTTCGCCAGCACGCCACGGGTGTAGCGGGGCTTGGGTTGCTTCCACTTGGCGAGGCGGGTCTTGAGTTCGGCCGCCGGGATGCCCAGCGTGATGGCGCGCTTCTCGGCGTCGATGGTGATCGGGTCGCCGTTTTTGATGACCGCAATCGGACCGCCCACATACGCTTCCGGTGTGACGTGACCAACGACGAAGCCGTGGCTGCCGCCGCTGAAACGTCCGTCGGTGATGAAGGCAACGTCTTTGCCAAGGCCTTTGCCCATGATGGCGCTGGTGGGGGAGAGCATCTCGCGCATCCCTGGTCCGCCTTTCGGTCCTTCCATACGCACGACAATGACGTGGCCCTTCTTCACCTTGTCGTTGAGGATGGCTTGCAGAGCGGTTTCCTCGGACTCGAAGACGATGGCTTTGCCTTCAAATTTGAGGCCTTCTTTGCCGCTGATCTTGCCGACTGCGCCTTCGGGGCAAAGGTTACCTTTGAAGATGACGAGGTGGCTGTCTTTCTTGATTGGATTGCTCAGCGGGCGCACGATCTGCTGGTCCTTCGGCCAGACGATCTTGGAGTTCTTCATGTTCTCCTTCATCGTCTTGCCAGTGACGGTCAGGCAGTCGCCATGCATGAGGCCTTCGTTCACCAACAGGCGGATGAGTGGCACCGTGCCACCGATCTTCACGAGGTCGTTCATGAAGTATTTGCCACTCGGCTTCACGTCAGCGAGGACCGGGGTTTTCTTGCCAATGCGCACGAAGTCTTCGATGCCGAGCTTCACGCCTGCGCTGTGCGCCATGGCGATCAAGTGCAGCACCGCGTTGGTGGAGCCGCCGAGCGTGATGATGAGCGTGATGGCATTCTCGAAGGCTTCCTTCGTCATGATGTCGCGTGGCGTGATGCCTTTCTTGATCATGTTCATGACTGCGGCACCGGCATCAAAGCAATCCATCAGCTTCTCGCCTGACACGGCTGCCTGGGCACCGCTGTTCGGCAAGGACATGCCGAGCGCTTCGATGGCTGAGGCCATCGTGTTCGCCGTATACATGCCGCCGCAGCTGCCTTCGCCCGGGATGGCATTCTCTTCGATGTCGACCAGCTCCTTGTCACTGATCAGGCAGTTCGCATGTTTGCCCACGGCCTCGAAGACGGTGACGATGTCCGCATCTTTTTTCTCCACACCGACACAGCCTGGCAGGATGGTGCCGCCATAGACGAACACGCTGGGGCGGTTCATGCGCGCCATGGCCATGAGGCAGCCAGGCATGTTTTTGTCGCACCCACCGATCGCGACGAAGCCGTCCATGCCTTCGCAGCCGACCACGGTCTCGATGGAGTCGGCGATGACCTCGCGTGACACGAGGGAATACTTCATACCCTCCGTTCCCATGCTGATGCCATCCGAGATGGTTATGGTGTTGAAGATGATGCTCTTCCCACCGGCGGCGTCCACGCCCTTGGCGGATTCCTTGGCGAGGCGGTCAATGTGCATGTTGCACGGTGTGACCATGCTCCAAGTGCTGGCGATGCCGATCTGCGACTTCTTGAAGTCTTCGCGCTTGAAGCCCACGGCGTGCAGCATGGCGCGGCTGGCGGCGCGCTCCGCACCATCGACGACGATGGCACTGTGTTTGCGATGCAGTTCGGACGTGGTGGCGGGCTTCTTGGGCATGGTGGTAAAAGGATGTGAGTGAGCAAGATGCCGGAGGTCGACATTAGTTCAACAACTCCTCGCAGACTCTTGAGCGCCCACCCGGAGGTGAAGGAACAGGCTGGTCAGCACCGGATCTCTTCGCTAGCTTCCTGGCATGAAGCTTCTGTGGCTCAAAAAGATCGGTCTCGTCTGCCTGCGGGTGTCCCTGCTCCTGTCCCTGTTCCTCGCGTGCTGTCAGAGCAGACTGATTTATCAGCCTCGAGCCTATGACCCAGAGTTGGTAAACAAGAGCGATGTGAGAAAGCTTGAGTATGCGACCGATCAAGGTGTGCAGCGCGCGTGGATCCATCCCGCACAGGCAGCGGGTAGTAGAACGGTCTGGCTGGTCTTTGGTGGCAATGGCACCGTCGCTCTGGATTGGCTTGGCTGGCTGCCGATGCGTGGCGAGCGCACGTTCGTGCTGGTGGATTACCCGAGCTACGGGGCGAGTGAGGGCAATCCGTCGCCCGCCCACGTGCGTGCCTCCATCGTCGCCTTGCTACCGGCGCTTGCGAAAGAGCTTGGCACCACGCCTGAGGCCTTGAAGCCTCGCCTGCGGGTGTTTGGTCACTCACTCGGATGTTCGGCCGCGCTGATGGCGATGAATGAACTTGGCGTTCAGCGCGGGCTGCTACTGGCACCCTTCACCAGCATGAAAGACATGGCCCAGAAAGTCGTCGGCTGGCCGTGCTGCGAGATCCTCTACCATCGTTATGACAACATCGCCGAGCTAAAGCGCCTGGAGAAGCGCGGGGACAGCCGTGTCATCATTCGCCATGGCACTGCCGATGAAGTGATCCCCGTCGAACAAGCTCGCCGACTGGGGCAAATGTTTGCCTCCTTCGTCAGCTATGAAGACCTGCCCGGAGCACGACACAATCGCGTGCTCAACACGCATCGCACCGAGCTTCATGCGCTGATGGATCAGTTGGAGTGATGCGCTCCGCCCAACTCCGTCACGACCAACCCGCGCACCTTGCCAGTGCTCAGATACGTGGCCACGCCGAAGGGCACGCATTGCTCGATTTGTCCAGGGCGCAGACTGATGGTGCGGCCTTTGATGCTGGTATTGATGATGAGCCGATCCTCCAGCCGGGCTTTCAGTTCCTCATCACGCACCTCCAGCCGAAAGCGATACCACTGGCCGTTCGTGAAAGGGTGCTCGCCTTGGGTGGAGTTCTCGTTGGCGTTCAGTCCGTCGATGCTGGAGACGCCGACCAGTCCGCCACCCCAACCGCCGACGACCAGCGTGGCACAGGTGTCGAGGCGACGAATCGGAAAGGTGATGCCCGCAAAGATGTCCTGGCCGTCCACACGCATCGCCTCGAACTCAATGGCGTAGTCAGCGAGCGGCAGCTTCATATCGCTCCACGCCGTGAACTTCACACCCGTCATCGGCTGGCCAGGGCCAAGCACGATTTCGCCGCCTGCGAAAGAGATGCTGCCTTCGCCTTCGATCCCAGCGCTCTGCCAGTGCTGAAGCAAGGGTGCTTCGAGTAAACGCCAAGTTTGTAGCTGGCGATCCTCGCAGCTACATAGCAGCAGGGGAAGAAGAGCGAACGCTTTGTGCATGAGACATTATGCGAGCGAACTTCCCTTGCTCAAATCCGTAGACTTGGGCAAGAGTTCCAAGCGCAAGCTTTCGAGCAAGGCAATGATCGAGAGCAGGGCGCTGCCTTCGAGCCGATTTTTTACGTAGACGAAGGTGGGTTTCGTGTGGCGTTGGCGGGCGGCTTTTCGGCGCTGGCGCACCAACTCAGCGGCAGCTTGGCGTGCTTCGGCGCAGACTTCTTTGGTGATGTTGTAGGGGCTGAACATCTGCACCGCTTGCTCGTAGGTGCGACCTGGTTTGAGTAGGAAGCGGGCGGCAGTGAACTCGTCATGGGTGAACAACACGCCGGGCATCTGCATCTGCTCGCCAACACTGGGCATGTGCGTCCAGTTGTTCAGCACGTGGGCGACGCTGTGCTTGCGCAGCAAGGCGAAGTAGGGCTCGCACAGGAGGTGCGATTGCGCACCTCCACACCGTATTGCCAGCCTTGCGGGAGCTGGCCAAGGAAGTGATCGAGGGCCTCGACGAACTCGCAGCCCCGCTCGAAGTCACGGGGATGAAAGTGACTGAACTCGAACATGAGCACGCCGATACGTTCCCGATGCGGCGCGCAGGAGGCGAGGAAGGCCGAGCGGAACAGCTCGGCATTCAGGAAGTGCGGATTGCGTTTGCCCGCCTTGTCCCCATGGCGCGGCAGGTTGGGGAAGGTGCGCGCGGTGATCTCGTCCGTGACCTTGAAGCTGAACTTGTAGCCGGGCGGCGTCTGCTTCAGCAGCCCCTCAACGTAGGCAGGGGAGGGAAAGCGGTAGTAGCCCGCATCCACGCCCACGGTATGAAACACCTCACTGTGCTCGCTGAGGCAGTCGCGCTCGAAACGGCTCTCCGCAAATTTGCCGCGCCAGAAGTAGCGCTGTTCATCGTAGAGCGTTCCCAACCAGTCGGGATACTTCCATGATGAGGTGCCGATGTAGATGTTCTCCGCCGCTAGCTTTCTCAGTGCGGCGGCTAAAGGGTCGCGGGGAAAGCTTTTCAGAGCGGAGAACATGCAGATTTAAAGCTGTGCAAAATGGTGGGCAGGAAGCGAGTGACCTTCCCCCCTACCCTCGCCCAAAAAGGGGAGGGTTAGGGAGAGCGCGGTTCGGCTTCGCCCATGACCAGGAAGCCTACCATCACCCCACGGACACCACGGCGTAGGCACGCTTGCCTTTGCGCAAGAGCACGCCTTCGCCATGCAGCAGATCAGCAGCAGTCAAGGTACGGCTGATGTCAGCGACGCGTTGGCCGTTGATGTAGACCCCGCCGCCTTCGATGTCCTTGCGCGCTTGGCCTTTGCTTTGCGTCAGCTTCGCCACGACCAATGCATCGGCAATGCCGAAGCCCGCGGTGAGTTGCTCCGCCGTAATGGTTGCGGCAGGCACTTCGGCACGGAGAGTGGCCAAGGTCTCAGCGGTGATGTCTTCCACTGCGCCACCGAACAGAATCGCGGCTGCTTGGGTCGCGGCCTCGCACGCGGCTTCGCCGTGAATCAGAGTCGTCATCGCGTGGGCCAGGGCACGATGAGCCTCGCGCTTGCCGGGGTCGGCAGCGTGCGCAGCTTCCAGCGCTTCGATCTGGTCATGTGGCAGCAGCGTGAAGTAACGCAGATACTTCAGCACGTCGCGGTCGTCCGCATTGATCCAGAACTGGTAGAACTGGTATACGCTGGTGCGCTTTGGATCGAGCCAGACAGCACCGCCCTCGGTCTTGCCAAACTTGGTGCCGTCGGACTTGGTGATGAGCGGCATGGTCAGGCCGTAGCCTTGCTTGCGCAGCTTTTTGCGCACGAGGTCGATGCCTGCGGTGATGTTGCCCCACTGGTCGCTGCCACCGATTTGCAGCTCGCAGCCGCACTGCTCGGCCAAATGGTAGAAATCATACGCCTGGAGTAGCATGTAGCTGAACTCGGTGTAGCTGATGCCCACGTCGCTCTCCATACGGGCACGCACGGATTCCTTGGCCACCATCTGGTTGACGGTAAAGTGCTTGCCCACGTCGCGCAGGAAATCGATGAAGCTCATCGGCGCGAGCCACGAGGCGTTGTCCGCGAGGCGCGCCGGATTGTCCTTCGCGTCAAAGTCGAGCAGGCGCGCGAGCTGAGGCTTGATAGACTCGACGTTGGCCTTGATCTGATCGCTGGTCAGCAGGTTGCGCTCGGCGCTTTTACCGGAGGGATCCCCAATGGAACCGGTAGCACCGCCAGCGACCGCAATCGGGTGATGCCCCGCCTGCTGGAACCGACGCAGCGCGATCAAAGGCACGAGATGCCCGACATGCAGCGAGTCCGCCGTGGGGTCGAAGCCACAGTAAAGCGTGACCTTCTTGCCATTGAGCAGGTCGGGGAGCTGCGGGGCCTTATCCGCGTTGTCGCTGTCGGCGAAGCGAGTGTAATCGCTCAGCAGACCACGCCATTTGATCTCTTCAAAAATGTCCATCCTGGCTCGTTAGCACACGTCAGCCCGGCGGCAAATCACTTCACTTGCTACCAAAGAAGCCTTTCACCTTCAGCTTGCGGGACATGACCTTGTCGCCCGCAGCGATGAAGAGCACATCGTGATCCTTGCCTGCGAACTCACAGCTCACGACCTTGGCTTCCGGCGAAGGTTTAGCCAAGGTGCCAGCATGGCGACCGGCCTGATCGAAGACCTGAATGCCCATGGTGGTGGTGACGAACCAGCGGCCTGTAGCTTCCGTGGTCATACCATCGCCGCCGGACGTGGTTTGATACAGAGGAAGGTTGGGGCGCTCGCCGGGCTTGGCTGTGCCAGTCTGGTCAGCAGCCAGAGGCATTTCCATGGTCATGAAAGGGGCACCCGCGCTGAGACTGCCGTCATCGGCGATTTGCCAAGTCCACACGTTTTGCCCACCCATGTCGCTGACCGCGAGCGTGCGCTGATCGGGGCTAATGCTGATGCCGTTTGGCTTGTTCACGTTGCCTTCGTCTGCGACGCGATGCTCCCCCTTAGCCGTGATGAGGTGGATGCGCTTGGTCGGCGTCTCGGTGAAGTAAAGATGTCCACTGTCGCTGACGACGAGGTCATTGCACTTCACACCGGTCAGAAGCACTTCAGGCTGACCATCCGGGCCAAAGCGGATGATCCGGCCTTCCTTGTTATGGCAGGCGTAGAACTTGCCATCCGGCCCGAGCTGCAGGCCACTGATGCCGGGCAGGTTGTCGATGACGAGGCTGGTCTTGCCAGTCTCAACGTTGATCTTGTAGATGCCCTTGCCTGCCTTTACGTCGGTGAAGAACAGATTACCAGCCTTGTCCACGCACAGGCCGTCGGTGAAGTTGTAACCCTCCGCCGCAACCTTCCAGCCCTCCCCCTCAATCAGCCAGTCGTGCAACGAAGTGTCCTGGGCGAAAACGGGGAGCGCGAGCGCAGCGAGAAGGGAGAGCAATTTCATGGGCAGGGCAGAACGGATGCGCGGCAGCCAATCTGTCGCGCACCCGCTGCACAGCTCACTCCACCCAAATATCGTGCGCGTCGCAGTAGTCGTAGAAGTCGTCGAGCAAGTCGTTCGCCTCTGCTAGCGTCAGCCGGTCGCGGAGCAGCGTCAGTCCGAAGAAGTCCTCGAACAATGGATGCCCTTCAAGGGCGTCGGCGATTTGGTTCATCGACAGCGCTATGCTGCCGCTATCTTCGTGAGCAGTCATGAATTGCTTCACTTGGACACGATGTGCCCATTCAGCTGTAGGTTGGTGAGCGATGGTGGTCATGGCAGGGAGATGCGTTTCCAATAGCCGCTACCCAAACGCCGGAAGTTTGTGACAAAATGTGTGAAGGGCACCTCTGGAAACTCGTTTTCGACTGCCGTCGCAGTGTCCATGATCGGTAGGGCGCGTTGTCTCAACGCGCCGGATACACGACGGGATTTCGTGTCAGAGTGACGCATCGCCACGTCCCACGCTTCGGCGGCGGCGCTATGGGGCCATAGCGCCTCACCAGCGCGGGGCGAAGTCAAGTCCTCCGCGAGAGGAGGTTTCCAGAGGTGCCCTGAAGTTTTTTTGGGGTCGCCTTTTTTTGATGGCACGACCGCTTGCGAAACCAAGCGGCAACGCCTACTCCCCGAACGTGAGCACCGACCTGCAAATCCTTGAAGTCCACGGCCCCGACTTGCAGCCTTACATCGACGGGCTGGGGCAGCTACGCATCGCCGTCTTCCGCGACTACCCTTATCTCTATGACGGCTCGCTGGAATATGAGCGCGACTATTTGCAGAGCTACCTGAAGTCACCGCGCAGCATGGTCGCGCTGGTTTTGGATCAAGGCGAAGTCGTGGGTGCGACGACTTGTATGCCGATGATCGAAGAGGGCCCCGAGTTTCAAAAGGCCTTCGTGAAGGCAGGTTATGACCTGTCTACGATCTGCTACTTCGGCGAGAGCCTCCTGTTACTGCCGTATCGGGGTCGCGGCCTGGGCAAAGAATTCTTCCTGCGTCGCGAGGCTCATGCCCAGAGGCTGGGTGCAAGGCTCACGACGTTCTGCGCCGTGGATCGCTCGGTTGATCATCAACTGCGACCAAAGGACTATGTGCCGCTGGATGGCCTGTGGGTGAAGCAGGGCTATGCGAAGCATCCCGAGCTACAGGCGACTTTTGTCTGGAAAGAAATCGGTGAAGAAGCGGAGTCACCGAAAACCCTGACCTTCTGGCTCAAATCATGGATGTAATTGTAGATGCTTGGACCACGGACGTGGGGACAAGCGAAGACCTCGTCGAAGCCGTGGCTTCGCGCACGGAGCAGAGCTGGGACAGCGGCGCAGACATCGTGCTGTTTCCCGAATACACCTGGGCAGCCCTGCATGTCTCGCCAGCCTCTGCGGCGGACATTTTCCAGCAGCGTGTGTTCCCTCTATTGCGGCAGCGACTGACCCGAAAAGGCAAGCTGGCCTTGCTGGGCTCGTCCTTGATTCGAGAGGAATCGACAGACAAACTTCATAACCGTGCGATCATCATGGCTCATGGCGAATGGCTCGCTCAGGACAAGCTCTTCATGACGCCGTGGGAGAGCGTCTTTCAAGGCGGAGATGCACTTCGCGTGTTCACGTTTCAAGGCCTGCGCATCGCGGTCATCATCTGCCTGGACATCGAAATGCCGGAACTCAGCGTTCTGCTGCGCGGTCAAGGCGTGGATTTGATCCTGGTGCCCAGTGCGACGGAGACGATCCAAGGCGTGGAGCGAGTCACGCGTTGTGCCTCAGCGCGTGCTGTGGAACTGGGCTGTGCAGTCGTGGTCAGCCCTCTTGTGGGGAAATGTAAGTCCGACTTGGTCGATGACAACCTTGGCAAGCTAGCGTGCTATCTGCCTTCGCAATCGGCCTTCAAAAAGAGCCCTCGCATGCAGGAGTCGGAAGTCTTCCACGACGGTTTCCACTGCTCACGCTTTACCCTACCGCTGAGCCGGTTAACATCCATGCGCCGGTCAACGGTGGAAACCAACCCTTCGTTGATACGACGCGATTCCTTTTCGTCACTGCGGCTCGAACTCTTCTAACCCAACCAACGCCATGTCCATCATCAAAGACTTCAAGGAATTCATCACCAAAGGCAACGTGGTCGATCTCGCCGTAGGTGTCATCATTGGCGGTGCCTTTGGAGGCATCGTCACCAGCCTCGTCAAGGATGTGATCACGCCGATCATCGCCTTGATTCTCGCGCCCATCGGCGGTCAGCCGGACTTCTCCAAGTATGCGCTTTTCGCCCATAATACCAAACTGACCAAATAATCGTAGCATTATAGGATGTCCTGTGGTAGAGGATGGTCATGGCACGAAGACCTATACAATTGTGGCGGCCCGAACTGGCTG
>Ga0247832_1003668_pt1 | contig 20610 bp, 32 predicted proteins | sample LaCruzMarch2015__10_FD_192407 | JGI IMG/M metagenome (GOLD analysis project Ga0247832, IMG submission 192407) | Freshwater microbial communities from meromictic Lake La Cruz, Castile-La Mancha, Spain - LaCruzMarch2015_4m | ecosystem: Environmental > Aquatic > Freshwater > Lake | place: Spain... | reverse complement strand
GATCTCTTCAATTTTGTCATCTTCGGTTCTGAAGTTTTTAAGAATACGCACTCCTTTTATAAAGAGCTGCGCTACGCTATTCTGGCGTAACTTGCTAAGTCCGATCACTTCTGAACTAATAAATAACAAAAAGAAGAATAAAACTTCCCACGAAATTTTAAACCCAAGAATCGTTAACATAATTGTGAGGTAACTACGTCTAGTCTAACTTAATTTTTTAATAGAGGATTACCTACTCTGTTTTTTCTGATTCGTCAACTTTGCCAGCATCTGGTGGAATTGTGTTCACAACGTATTGGGCAATAACTCGGTAACAACCTAATGCTTCTTCCGTGTCCATTCCACCATTTATTAGATCAACAGCAGCTTGCAGGACGTCGTTTTGTTGTGGGGTCATGGCAGGCCCTTCACAATTTGTAGCTTTCATTTAATTAAGCTATAGATCCTTCTGGTAGCATAACGATTTTTAGGGCGTCTTCAAACTTTCGGGCGAAGAACGTTTAATGCAGTTAACCTAGCTGCACCCCAGAGAAAACTACTAACTGTCAGCAAGACGCTTAAGTGCCTTATCATATTTTTCAAAAAAACAATACAAAGTTTCCATAGCCGCAAGCTCGTTGTCACCAACATCTTCCTGATTACTCAGATCAAGGCTAGTTTCGCAGTATTCTTCCCAGGGAGTAGTGTCAGTCATAGTAGTGTCAAAGTCTAGTTGGCTTCAGCAGCGTAGATTCTCCAGGCAGGACGACAACGCCCGCGCGCTTTATCTAAATAACCGTCTTTTGCCCAATTTTGTAAACGGGCTGTTTTTAGTGCATCAAGATAAGGTTTGGCTTCTGCTTTTGTTTTAAATCTTTTTGGCGGTGTTGCTGCACCAAACTTCTCAATATTTTCTGAGTCAAGTGGTGTAGCAGTTGTCCACGAATCTGCAATAGAAGTGGTTGTTTCTGTGACGTAATGAACCCATCCTGGTTCATGTGCGTAGTCACGGATCTCGTACAGTTGGGTAGTCATGATCTCTAGGGGATTGTGGCCGTGGGCAGGAGCTTGTACTCGCTGCCCTACCACATTATCACGCTTGGCAACCATCCGGGATTTCCAGATAGTTCAGCTAGGCACAGTAGAGAAGGGGACTACTCTTTAAAAGGAAGTAGTGTTTTTTGAGCAAGAAGTTTTTTAGCTTCCTGAAAAACCAACTCTAGCTCATCAGCGTCAATTCGTACGTAATGTTCCAGGTCATCATCTTGTTCACTAATTTTTACATATTTTCCCGCACCTTCGTCATCGATAGAGATCTGTAAAACCCCACGGCCATAGACGGGGTGAGTGTCTGATCGATGGATGGAGACTGTAAGAGTAGTTGCTACTGGTGTGGAGTTGGGCATAGTTGAACGTGAATGCGCCGTTTACTGATAGATAATTATAGGTGGCGCAATCTCGACTTCAAGCTCAGCGGCACTCAGCGCTGTCCCAACTAAAACTAAAGCTTGATATTGATTAGTACCCGAATTTGTAACCAATCCAGAGGCCGTCGAGTACCTGGTTACTTGACCAGGGAATTTAGATAAGTAGTAAGGCTGCCCAGGAACAAGTGAAGTTTCTGCAGTAATATTTGCACTGCTGATGGTAGCGGCATCGTCAAAGATAACACTAACACCCGAGTTAGTAACAGCTGACGCACCGGTTATGCCAAACGCCCCATAATTGAAAGATGCGATTCCGCTTAAAGCACTGGCATTAAATACTTTTAAGCCACTTACATATACCGCTGCTCCTTGAACAAGAGTTTCGCCCGCAACAAATGCTGCAGAACTAGGTAAAGATGTTACAACTCCCGCGCCATTTACTAAATAAACTTCCTGCGTACCGGAGTTAAAACTCGTGTACCTACGATTAAAAATAGAGCGATCAGTCATGCGCAGAAATCACGATTCTCCTCACTTAATAATAGCCCAATTTACCTGTTAATGAAAATAGGTTGTTGTATTTCAATATGCACCCCAGAAGTGGATATGGCTGGTCCAAGTTCTGTCAAATACGCACCGGATAATGTAGTGCTTAATAAAGCATTATAAAAAGTTGCGTAATCCGCGTAAAGTTGACCTGATGTTAAAGATAGGTAGGTTCGAGTTCCGGGATTTAAACCAGAAAACTGGGTGTATATAGAATCTTTATTTACTAAAACCAAATCCAGGGGAGCTGCCGAATTTAAAGCCACGCCGACACAAATGGATGAATCAAGCGCAACAGCGGATGCTTTTGTTAAAAAACCTACAGAATCAACTCGAACCAAATCTCCTGCTGTAATCGAGGATTTTGCTCGGAAGGATACAAGAGACACGTAAAAAATTGCGGATTTACTTACAGTTTACTTCCCTTGACCGCGAAGAAGTTTTTTTCCAGGTTTAGCTTTTGAATGCTTGCCTTGGCCTTGGGCCGTCCTTTTTGGTTTTGAAACAATTGTCTTTGTTGAATCTTGATTTTTGGCCATTTACAAAAGAACTAAAGAACCCTACGTACTATATCGCAGTAGTCCATGTCGTGCCATCCCAAATACGAAGATCAGGATTAACCGTGTCATACCACAAGCTGCCTAAGCTGTCTGGTGCAGGGGCAGCAGCACCATAAGCGGCGGTAGCGTTACGCTGCGCTTCATACCAACCACTGGATGTCGCATCATAAACAAACAAAGACCCGAGCAAAGTATTAAACCAAAGAGAACCATCTCGAACCGGGGCATTGAGTCCAGTTCCACTTGGCGGATACTGACTGATATTGGCTAAAGCTTCAGCGTTGGTTTGATACCAGTCTGGATAAGTTACACTGCCACCGCTAGCATAAACCAACAAACGACCTTGGTTCGTATCAAACCACATATCCCCAACACCATAGGAACTACGAGGAGCTCCTGACACTGTTACAGATGCCCCTGCTTCGCCACTAATAATTACAGAGTTGCCACTATAAGAAACAGTAACATTACCCTCTCCAAGAACGTGCCCAGATACAGAGTTCTGAAACACGTTGGGATAATTTACGTTAACTACAGAAGTGCCTCCACTGGGCGTAACATAAATACCTGAACCCCCAACTACGCCGGATACAATAACAACGGCATTAGCATACAGCCCACTAAGCGTAAAATTTAAATCTTCAATACACTGCACAATCCCTTCAAAGTTTGAAGCGTACCCAGATGGGTCAATCGTGAATGAGTTTGTGCCCACGCCAGATACCGTATAGAGACATTCTACCAACGCAGAGACAATACCCTCGAAATTCGCGGTATGAAAAGCGTGACGACTAGGGTAATGCGGACACGCTGGCATATTGTGTGATCCTAAAAAGTCTCCTCCCTACAGTTTAGCTAAATTTCAGTATTTTAGAGCCTACCAATATTTGAACGTTTTGTCCTTTTTGGATGTTGGTAGCTATCTTCCGCCAATTTCCATGCAGGGACATTTAAAACCGCAGCCCGTTTTCGACACTCGCTCCAAAAAGCAGCGTCAGGATCATCCAGTTCCTTAAGAGTTGCAGGGAGCTCTACAGCCATTGGTGCCTCTAGAGATATGAGGATACCTGTATGTTATCACAAACTTTAAGATTGTGCCAAGAGTTGACTCATGACGCCCACGTTGTTCACTAACATCGTTTTATTCGCGATTTCCAACAACTACTGCGTTGTGAATCAAGATTTACCGCAATTTGCACCTTGTCTGCAAATTTTAACTTTATTAAAAAAAACGTATTAGTATTACTATAAGGCAACTATTAAATGCGCTAAATAAAACCCGAACTGGGTCTCAGTAATATAGCTAAGTGAGTTCGAGTGCAGTTTCTGGGCAAAACTCTAAAAAGGAATAGAAATTCTATTTAAAGGCAAGCTGGTCGTGCTATTCTCGTATGACAATCAAATCACATCACACCACTTTATGACACAACAGGCTCTAGTCTCAGTCTTTGGCTTACTAGACCCGCAGGTTTTAGGCCCTAAAATCGACGCGCCAGTCTTATCTCAATACACCTTAGACTCATTTTACGTCACAGAACACACAGATCGTATTGTCTGCACTTGTAAATGCCTTAGATCGGAACCCGTCGAAATAAACAAAGTTGATTTAGACAAAATCTATAGAATCAATGGCACGTATGCTTGTAATATTTGTTTACGCGAGTGGCGCACTGCTCGGACAACCGCTGAAAAACTAATAGTCTGGCTGCGGCAAAACAAGTTCGAAATGCAAAAAGATAAACACCTGTACCTGTCCAACCAAATATTTAGATTATACGATCCCGATAAAAAACAAATGGATCGGCCACGGCGTTTTGTATATAAAACGTACTATGGCGCTGAGCTAACTTCAGAGGACAACATACTAACTAAATGCGGAGATCCGCTTTGCGTAAATCCCCTTCATTTGATGGCGGCAGCCAGTCCCGCCACTAAGATAACACCAGAAATCATCCAGGATGTGTCTCATTGGACTCAGAAGAAAACACCGAACAAAACGATGCAGGAACTTATAGAGCTCAAGTACAAAAAATCAATTTCTTTACGCTCTCTCATAAACATAAAAAACTCGTTGCGTGTATCAACCACAACCGACAGCTTTTGTACGTGCTAGTATCGCAAGGACCTCTACCAGCAACACAGCTTGGGGAATTTTTAGGGTGGTCAAAACACAGGATTGCCCGTCAACTCAAACAACTACATCTTTTTGAACTTATCAAAAAAACAAAGTTTGAATCTCATGTCTTATACGCTGTCAACGGTCACCACCTCCATCTCATTCAAGGACTTCTAGAAAATGATTAATCTACAAGAACCCAAAAAAACTCTTTGGGATCCTAAATATATGATCGATAATTTACCTCCTTGGTTATACACAGATAATGAAGAACCTACATCGTTAGTTGAATGCGAAGCGAAAGTTAAATCTTTAGAATTTACACTGCAAGACATTGATCTTCAAATTCAAATACGAGAGCTAGAACTCAAAACAGGCAGTAGCCGTTACGGATCCTCATTTGAGTTTGAAAAGTGGCAAGCGCAAGCACTGAAAGCCAAACAAACGCATTTGTATCTACTTAATGCGTACACCTACTGGTTTTTACTTAATAAAGAGCCTTCCTCTGAAACAGGAGAATATAAAAATTTTAAAAAATTAATTCGAATTTTGATTGAAGATCCCACGGACATCGTTGAACAATTGACAAAACTACTGTAAACTCTACGTGCGTTGCTCGGCAAGAAGGGTCCGGCATCGTTATTGGGAGGTGCTAGATTTTTTCATCCTTTCCGTCTAGCGGTAAGTGCTCGTTATTGCCAGGCGCCTGGTGACTACGCGGCCTCCTCATTTTTTTAACTTCTACAAAACTTACCATGAACTTAAAAGAACTTATCGAATGCTTACGCAGCATTGACACCTCATTACAAGTCATTGCAAGCACCCATTCAGGGAACATAACTACAGCATTTGTAAACAAAAAAACAATGGCTGCGCGGATGAGTGTCCCTCCCGTAACCATAGATAAATTAATCCATCAGGGTCTTGTCTCTGGTGGGGCTTCTGGGTTGGTCGAAGGAAAACACTATTGCAAAATCGACCCTACGGAAAACAACACCAACAATTTTTTGTTTGATGCTGTTAAAGTAATGGCAGACGCATGGAACTCTTTCCAGTAAAATGTTCAAATTTCTATCTAACCGGACTAAAAAATTCGCCTCTACCTTGTTTGGCAAAAGCGAATTTCAGAATCGTATGGCATTGAATACAGTTAAATTAATTTTAAACGACATCGATGTCCTCTATAAAGAATATCGCACCCACGCTGGACCAGGCGTTTTATTTTTTAACCCAGAATCCCCTAATAAAAGCTCTTATTTAAACGTTAAGCAAATCAAAGAAGACCTATCTAGGGCTGAAGAATTTTGCGATGAAGGGACTGCATCCTTTTTAAAAAAAGTGATTTCTATGGCAGAACGCACCAAGTTAAAAGATCCTGTTGTTGTTATGGTCGAACCAGCACGACTCAGCGTTCATGTTTTGAATATTGAGGAGTCGACAAAACAACTAGAGGAATTAGCGAGTGCCGTTGGCAAATGTTGATTTTGTTTCTCCACCAGAAGTAATCGGAACAGTAACGTCTTTTTTTGGAGGGGAAATCGGATTAGATCCGTGTTCAAGCGAATTTGCAAACACTATGGTTTGTGCAAATCGCTATTTTTCATGGGAACAAAACGGGTTAAAACAAAAGTGGAAATCAAAAAATGTTTATGTATACCCACCCAGAGATTTTTTGACCCCTATAGAGCAGCCGCCAGACAGTGTGTTGTTTCGTAAAAAACGAAGGTTCACAAAATCTGCACAACGAATTTGGTTAGAAGAATGTGTGAGGCGTTATCAAAGAAACGAATTTGATGAGGCGATAGTTTTTTTAACGTCTACCGAAGTTGCGCTTCTGGTGACTCAAAAGTTAAACATAGATTTTCCCCTTTGTATTTTAAAAGAAAGACCCGAACTTTATTTAGATGAGCCTGGTTTGCCAAAGTTAGGGCCTACCAAATGTTTTGGTTTTATCTTATATTTACCTAAACTTATAAATCCGCAGAAAGCCGTGTTTGAGTTTCGGGAGATGTTTAGTAATATTGGACGTGTGTATTGTTAAGGGATTCTTTAGTAGCGTAGTTATCGTCAGGTCCGAAACCGTCGCCCACACCAAAGCCCACGCCGACAGGAGACGATTTCATTTTTTTACGAGTTCTTTCTTTTGCTAACCTGGAGCCTCGTTCCTTTAAACTTTCCTCCCATATCTCTCCCGCTAATCGAATAGTTCTGATTCCCCTGTATTTATAATCGTGCTTTGCCTCTGGGGCGTGTGAATGAAACTCTACCCTGCGCTCATGTAACGAGGGCCTTATTTCATAATCAGACATTGTAGGTATACAAATTTCTCATAGAATCCGTATCCGCTTTCAAGTATTGTCCAGGAACCTTACCAGTGGCATAAGCCATAAAATTAGGATCGTTCAGATTACTGAGTCCTCGTAAATCTTTCAATCGATTTACATAAGTTTCATACTGAGGAGTTAAGTCTGGTTTAAACTCATCTAATTGAGTTTCATACTTAGTTGTTAAACCGGGGATCACTGTAGAGAACATTTTTTTATATTCTTCAATTGCGCCAGGAGCTGTGATTCCTGTTAAACCTTTTATGTTTGCAATAGATTCTTGAGCTCGGCCATAAGCTTCTTGAGCTGCTTGGTTTGCAGCATCTGTAGCTTGTCTTTGAGCATTGGCAGTATTCTGAGCAGAAATAATAGCTGCGTACATTGCAGCAGAATCATTTTTAGCCATGAATCTTTTCGTTAAAAACCCTACTGTTATTCTACAAGCTTTTTTAAATTAGCCCATACCTGGACTTGGGCTATAAGGAAGACCTTTGCGAATCGTATCTCTTAGTTGATTACGCACTTGTAAAGTTTCAGCACTTGCTGTTGATTTACCTGGATCAAAGAAATCCATTGAAACATGAGCCCCAGTGGTAGATCCAGATCTACCTTGTTTACCTAAGTAATACCCAGTAGGAATCTTCATTCCTGGTTTTAATGCTGGGTTAAGTTCGTCAAAGTGAGCAATTAAAGTATCTACTTCTTTTCCTTGCGGAGTGCGAAAACGTAATTCAACGGCATTTCCATAACCACGGCGGGTATCGCCCTCCTCTAGCCTGTACTCTCCAGGGCTTTTACTAACTTTTAAAACTTCAGCTTCGACCGGAGAAACAAAAGGAGCTCCCCGCTTACCACCTGCGACAACAAAATCAAATCCAGGTTGACCCGGATCCGCCTCGGAGGTGATCTGTACTCCAGCAAAACGCACCGGTCCCGTAGTTCCAGGGACACCTTGAGCAGGTTTGGCCGCTGTCTGCGTATTGACTGCAACTGCTTGAGCAGCTTGATTAGCTTGCAAACCTTTCAGAGTTTCTTCGATTCGTTTAACTTTTTCATAATATGCCGCCTCTTGATCTTGAAGCCCAACAATACTTGAAGCTATTTCTGTGGGATCTACTACAGAATTAGGTCCTACAGCCACGGTGCTATTGGCTTGAGAGCGGAGAATGTCAGCCAACTGTGAGCCCTGATCGCCTCCCTCAAGTTCTAGCTCATCGGCTTGAGCCATGAGATTGCTGTACTTAGAAAGATTATCTATTTCAGAAGGGTCACTAATACCCTGCACCAACTTACCCAGTAAGACACCTTCTAACTTGGTGTTAAAATCAAAAGGTTTAACATCTAGCGCAGCGGCAATTGGAGCGGGGATCGCGTCACTAGGAGAAGCCTTTTCAACAGAGACCTCGCTTTGACGTGGGAAATTAGGTACGGACTGCTTTGCATATTTTTGTAAATCAGAAAACGATTTAACCGGCTGGTTGTAGTAGCTCTTACCAGCCAATGTCGGCAAGGAAGCCCATACGGGCGCAAGCTTAGCAATTGTTTGGGGCGTAACTGGGTCTTTATATGGATCCACGCCTTTTTGGCGCATTAATTCGACTGCAGCTAGATCTTGTGCAGCGGGGCCAAAATCAGATAAACCTAATTTTTTAGAAACCTCACTCCAAGTACCTGGCATGAATTGATAACGCCCAGCTGCGGCACTAGCAATACCGGGGGCCTTAACTACTACATCAGGATGACGTCGTAAATCTTTAAAGGTTCCTCCGCCAAACATGACGTTATATCCCTGCCCCGTACGGGATTTGTCCGTACCTTCGGCGTAGGCAAGTAAATCAAGCCACTGACGGGCTTTTGGGTCACGTATCGGCTGGACAGGCATCTTCGTCGTGGAATAACTGCATATTTGTATCTACACATATTCCAACTTCATCCATCACGGACTTGTAAGCCCGCTCTCTACATATTAGCCGATAAACTATGGTCCATAGATACGTATCCCGTTCTTTACCTTTTAGAGACGATGCTTTATTTTTTATTCGCGTTAAAACGAACTCATCTTCCATGGTGAGCCCGCAAGTAACTCTGTTGTCGGCTTTTTTCACAATCGGAAGCGAAGCTGCCCTAAGCCTAGCTAAGAATAGGGTAGCCCCCTTAAACTCACATTACGGCACATTAGACTTAGACTCCCACATCTTACATGACCAATACCCAGGTGTTAATTTGCTTTTTTGCTCATCACAGCTATGACGTGCTCTAAAGTTACTTCTACGTTCTGGATCATCCCTTTTTATCTCCATATTTGCGTCCCCAAAGCGAACTAACTTGATTTTATCGCCTTCTTTTGCAGCCACGGCAAATTTTTTACCTCCAGCCGTATCCCTTCTTGGTTGGTTATATCCTTTAAAAATTTCCCCAGCAAGCCGAACAGACATAACAAAATTCCCTTTTCCTTAGTTTAGCTGTGCAAAAAATGAAAAAGGAGACGCTTTCTATTTTTTTTGTGGCGCACACAGTAAATCAAGCTAGTATTTAGGCGTTCACAGACACGCAATCGCACACAAGATGTCGGACAAAGCCATGCTCACAATTGCCGAGACTGCCGAGCTCTTAAACTGCAGCGCCGGTTTCGTTCGTAAGAGAATCGCTCTCTCAGAATCAAACCTTGCAGGAGGTTGGCCAAAAACCATCTACGTAAACCTCCAACCAAACGGCGCCAAGTCTTTATTCCGAATTAATAAAGGAGCGCTTGAGGAATATCTTCAAACCAACGAAAATTCCCCTACAATTGAAGAACAGACAGAAGTCGCCTGCGCTTTTCGCTCCGTTTAACCAATGAATACCCCAGACTCTTTTGACTATACCGAAAATTCGCCATTACCAGAGGAGTCTGGGCAATTTATGGTTGCCGATGAGCCCACGCTGGAATTAAGTGTTCTTATAGAGAACTTGATTTCTTTTTCGGCTTATCTAAACCAACTGTACCTCCAATCACACCTAATTCATCTAAATGTGGAGGGTCCTTTGTTCCTCCCCGTTCATGAATTCTTAAAAAAACAGTATTCTGCCCATATCGATCAGTTTGACAGCATCGCTGAGTACATTCGAAGCATGGATTACCTCATGCCTATGTGTGCTAAAGGACTTTTACAAACTTTTAAGGGGTTTAAACACGTTAAATCCTACGATACTCGCGAAATGTTGACTATATATGTAAAAAATTTAGAAATTGCAGGCATGGAAGCTAAGAATTTAGCAAAAATGTCCGAATGTGCCGGGGCTGTAGACGTTGCAAATTATTTACAGGAACTTGTAGGGGATATGTTTAAAGCTGCCTGGTTTGTTAAGGCAACTTTACGCGGCTAAACCTTAATCCAAGCGCCTCGCGCAGACACAAATAAACCACTTGGCTGCGCACCTGAGGGAATTACGTTATAAACCATCGTACCTGAGGCACCTACAGCAGGTAATCCACTAGAAACGATGGTAACCACGGGCAAACCAAGAGCTGTGACTACTCCAGACGCTAAAATTGCACCAGAAGCTAACAGTGCAGTTTGACTTGTTATAGAACCTGAAGCTAAAATTGCACCAGACGCCAAAATTGCACCAGACGCTAAAATAGCCGTATTGGCTGTGTTAGCCGTGGTCGCAGTTGTTGCGGAAGTTGCAGTATCTGCAAAACCAGCGCCAACCTTTTGCCAAGTGGAACCAGTCCACACTTGTAAATAGTATGGGCTTGAGGAAGTAGTCCAAGTTTCTCCGATTGAATTCCCAGGTAAGCCAAACGGAGTAGAGTTGGGAGCTGTGCTTCCATAAAAATTCGAACCTACTTTACGAATATCTCCGGCGCTATCCTCAAAGTACAAGCCGGGATCGGCGCCACCAAAGGAAAGAGCCATCTCTCCTGCTTGAATAGTGACGCCACTTGGCCTATCGGAAGCGTTTCCTGTCCTTTTTAAAAGAAGAATAAAAGGAGTGCTTGTCATTTAATAAGTACCACCGTTGATTGTGCCACTTGGAATAAAAGTGGGAGATACGATACCGGAAGCATAGAGACCTCCAATAATAATATTAACTGGTTGGGTGACTAAAACGCCACTGCTATAAGTGCCTCCGTCTATAGTAACGCGCTGATAGGCGTCTGGATCAAGAGGATTAAACTCAGCAATAGTGAACATATCAAAATTTGAACCATATAATGGTCCTGCTATACCAGATCCCCCTGTATTCATAATCTTAACCATAAGATTTTGTTTATCTTCATACAACATGTGTACAGGCATATTCTCTTTTGCTGGGGACTGTCGTTGCCACCAACTAAGATCTCGTTCGCGTTTTAAAAAGTCAGTTTCTTTTTTTAAAGTTCTATCAAACATTTCTCTATAATGTTCGTTTAAAGGCTCGTCTGTAGGTTGTACAAGCCACGGTTGAGTAAAATTTCCCTGATTGTAGTTACGTTGCATATCCCACATGGCTGCGTAAATATGTTTGCACCATTTAGGTTGATGGTAATAAAGATTAGGGTCTGAAAAAGAAGCTTCTGAAGAAGAAGGTATATCATAAATTTGACTTAAATAAATAACACCAAAGTCTCTAGCAATACCTGGGTTATCTTTAGATCCTAAAGTGTCTTGATTTGTATTTCCGTTATAAAAGACTCCTGGGGTAACGTTCAATGCTTGAGTTGTTGGATATTGTCCTTGTTGTGTACGTTTGTACAAGTTAAAACTTTCCCTTGCTAAAAAATCAGGACACGTACATCCATAACGCATTTCTGTTTGCAGGTATTCTCCAACTAAAGGAGGTCCTGAAGCAGGAATTGTTAATGTAGTCGCATCAACAACACTCCAACTATTTTCTGCAGAAGTAGATAGAAAAAGAGTATCAAAAATAGGGGAAAATTCAGGAGTTAAGGGAACATTATCGAAGCCCACCGCGACAACAGTATAGTTATTAAAACCATACGTTTTTTGTGTGCCGTTTGCATTATAGATATTAGAAACCACCTCTCCTGTAAAGAAAGAAATAGGTGCCCCAAATCTTGAATTTAATTTAACCGCAATTGTTGTTGCATCATATTGAGTAACAGCAGAAACAGCATAACCAAAATCAAGAAAGTTAAAACTACCGCGTGGACGTATACCTACCATGTACATACGCATATCCGTTTGCGAAGACGGATACATAAAGGTTACACCAGGTACAAAATTACCTGTACTCGTACTGTTGGTAAAATATTTAAAAGAATACGCTATACCGTCATATACTTGATTGGCGTACATAGATAATTCATAACCACGCCGCCAACGAGTCCAAAGAGAAGCGTAGTTGTACTCGGCTTCAGGTGAGTAATTCTTAGTATTTAAAGTCGGACGAAAGCGACGTTCAAAAGGTAGTGGGCGTAAGAGTTGTTGAGAATTATCCGCACCCGTAACATTCTTAAAAGTTTTAAAATCGTCTAATTTCTTTAAATTACGAAACCCGAAATCATCGGAGCCCTTGTGTCGGGCCATGGCTCAATAGAATCCGCCTTGCGCGAATAGAGAAAGACCTGATGGACTTAAACCACCCGATACCGCTGTTCTTCCTGCTCCAATGTACCCAGCACAGAGAATGTAACCTTTTTCTAAGTAAAGTCCTTCACCTTTACCAATCTCAATTGGTCGAGTTAAACCAGTAGCGTCGCCTACTGCAGGAACAGGAGCATTCACTGCGGGCAACTCAAAGTGTTGAATTAAACCAGCAGTACCACTTTCTAAAACAAATTCTGCGCGGGTAATTACCAATGGAGCTGAGGTGGCAGGCGCAGATTGGTTGGGGGCGTAAATATAGAGACCGAGTTCAGCGGTCCTTCGACCAGCATTAGTAGGATAAAATTCATTGCTTACTAAAAAAATATCTTCAACAAAAGCCCCATCCTCACTTGGTAGATCTCCGACTCGTACAAGTTGCACTAAGTCAGAAAAATTAGGATTGGAGGGGTCGACTGTTGTAGTGGCGCTATTAATCCTACCACCACGCAAAAACGGGCGGTCAATCAGACAGGGTTGTTTGTTGGTACTGGTGCTGCTCATAAAAACTCCTTTGGTTAACCTAGTTTAGTTCTAGCAGAAGGTTTGAAAGCCTCCAAGCCAGTCATAGATCCGTAAGCAATATTCGATCCAAGATTTTTACTAAGTCCGCCAAATAACATTCCCATTAAATCTGCGGTCTTGTCTGCTGGGTTGCTTTCACGATAACGTCCCATTTCTTCCCCTGCCATTCGTTCTCTTTTAGAAGCCAGTCCGCGTTTTTCAAGTTCTCTTTGAAGCTGCCCGGTGGCTCCTTCAAACAATCCCCTTAAAAGTGCGTCCCCTATACCTTCAGTTTTTCCTCCAGTAGCGGCTTGAGTAAATTTGGTAGGACCTGCTATAGAAGGATCTACACCAAATTGAGGATTCTTACCAAAGACTTCAGCGTCCTTGATAACCTCTTGATATTCTGGATAATTTTCTATTGTAAAATCTTTAAACTCTCTTACAGGGAATTCTGCGCGATACATATCTCCACTAATGCCGCCCTGAAAATAAGGATTAAACTTAAAACTATCCATTAGTTCACCTCAAAGAATAACCGGTTGGTTCTAGTGTAGCGCTGACATTCCTGTTAAGGAAAGCTCTAGCTAAATCTCGACTTCGTGCGCCTGCCTCTTTCTCGTAATTATTTTGATTAATCAGGGTAGGTTGTACAAGGGGATTGTAGACATCCCTTAAATCAAAGTTACCTTCTTCTGGATTAAAAGCAGCCTCAGCGGCAGCTCGTGGTTGTATGTTCATGTTTTCTTGTAAATTTGAGCCCGCTGCAGTATTAACCATCTCACCCATAACATTTTCTGGGCTTTGCTGAGAAGTTCCCACGGGCTGAATTTCCTGCGGAGCCGGGAAAGAAGAACGAGCATTTAAATTAGTACGGGCTGCTTGTTCCTGTTGTTTAACAACTTCTCTAAACGCTAATCCTTGATTAGCTCGTGCCCACTGCTCTAAGTTAGTGCCACGAACACCAAGTTGATCAATGACTCCCTCAATATTTGCTTTTCCTACTTGTTGCTGTTTCCCGTAGAAATCAGACAACTTCATTGAGCCGGGAGCGGCATATTGTTGGATCTGTTCAGTCAATGCTGATCGACCTCCGTCCCCAGGCGTAACAATACGAGTCTGAGAAACAGGATCAGTGTATTGAGACATAGCTGCCGCAAAAGCTGGATCGGTAAAAGCTGTTGCGACTGCAGGGTCTATTACACCAGGATCACTTACGGTATTTTCTACGGAAGGAGTTTCAGTTCCTCCTTGTTCTCCCGCACCTGGCATTGCTATTGCTGATGTATTTTTCCCAGGCTCATTAAATGCACGAGTTATTAATCCTCCGCCAAGACCGCCAAGACCCGCAGCAAGTAAAGCTTTTAAATTTACACCGCCACCAGCAGGCATAGCCTCTAAAGTACGTCCTACAGCGTTCGCCATTTCCTGTGGCAATACCTTTACATCCACGGATTGAACGTCATCTGCCATACCGGGTCGACGCATACCGGGTCGAGGCATAACATCCCCTCCTCTAAGAGGCATTTCTAAATCAATCCGAGGAGAACCTTCGGGAGTGTAATAACGTCTACCTGCTTCTCCTACTTGTTCATAAGCGTTTACAGGACGACCAAGAGGTCCTCCTCGAAGAGCAGGTTCGGGTCTTGGATCTAAAATACCTGGTCGCCCTATAATTTGCGGTTCTTGGGAACGTCTTAAGAAAGCGGGAGATACTGCAGTACCGGGAACCTGAGGCGCACCCAAATCTGGCGCACCCATTCCAGGAGAAGTGACTGTTCCACGGTAACCTTCTAAAGGTTCCCCGGCCCGCATACGCTCATAAAAGTTTGGAGCTACTCCTTGTACTTGAGGGCGTCCAGTTAAGGGAAGAGCTCCTCCTGTTTCGCGAAATTGGGGTACTAAAGCACCTCCCATTCTAGGAATTTCTAGTTGTCCGGGAGAAGCACCTACATTTGGTGAACGAAGAATATCTACAGCGCGAGGATCAAACATAGCCCGATTTTCAGGCAATGCTTGAACTTCTGGAGACACAGTAGGTGATACAAGTCGACCCCGGTCACCACGGAAAGTTAAAGGTACTTTTAATTGACTTCCTAGCCTATCTGCAAAAGGTTCGGCTCTACGGACAGCTCTGGCAGCGGGTTTAACCCCCGCCATATCCATAATGCCCATTAGAACTGTACCTAAATTCTCTGCTGCCTTTGTATACCGATCTGGCATGTTCCTAGCCCTTAAAAACTTGCTTTATCATCTTAACTATAACGCTTACCGCCATTTTGTGTAAAAGTAGATTCTATCTGCTCTAGCCGTGTCAGGAGGACCTGGAATTGCTTGTATAAACTCACCTCCACTACGCTCATATCTGTATCTTGCTGTTACAGGATCTTTATAGTTGGGAACGTAAAGCATGTGAGCTAAACGATCGCATTCGAACATGTAGTTTTCTCGCCAGACACGAGTAACTTCTCTTTTATCTTGTACGTTAATAGACCTGCTAACATCACCAAGAATTGTCTCTTGCCTGTTTGTAGCTCGTCCCGTTGCCAACTCCGTTAAACGTTCAGCTTCTTCACATCTCTCAACTTGTTGAACAATTTTATCAAAATAAAACTCACTTGGAATACTATTACAAGCTTCTAGTAATCTAGCGTAGTCTCCTGCAGGTACAGTAGCAATATTGTATCCTAAGTGATACGATACTCTACTAAAGTTAAAATCATCTAATTTATACCCAAAAACCTGAGCAGGATTTCGACTAAATTGATTTATTGCAGCATAAATTATTTCTCGTTTAGTCGCATCCGTTGTTGTCGCATTAAAGACAACACCTTGTTGACTTAAATATGACTGGATCTGTTCTAGTTCTTGTTGGGTAAGTTGAGCCACAGAATTAGATAACTACGTCACCCTATTCTAGGTCATTCGACGTAACAAACCCCATCTTCCAAAACTGTATCCCAATCCACTCGTGAAATTGATTTTAATTGCTCAAGTTTTGTAAATCGCTCTCCAGGCAGCGACTGTTGCAGCTCTTTAATCTCAATTGCCGTTTTCATTCCCACGCCTTTAAGAATTTGAGTCAGTCGTTGAGGCGTGGCGCTGTTGATGTTGACCCGAAGCTCCGTGGGGACTTCAGGTTTTACAATCTGGCGCCCTCCTCGACGTTTTAGTGCGGGTTTTTCACTTATTTCTGAAATTGTACCTTCTCCTGCTTCCCTTATCTGCCCTTTATGAGCGAAAAACACTTTACCGGTAGTGTTAGAGCGCACCATGTAGTACTCTCCCTCGTCGTGGAGACTTAAAATCTCGACATCTACGCCGCTGGGTAAATAAACCGCTTTACTTGCTGTGGAAACAGTCATTATGCTGCCTTAAGACCTCCCTATTTTATAGCAAATTACTAGAATGAGAGGAGCATTTCTTAAAAAATGGATTTTCTTCAAGCGTTGCGTAACGTAGGAGCAAGCATACCTCGTCCTGTCCAAAAAGTAGTAAAAGCGGTTCCTTTCTTAGGCGATGTAATAAATGCAGGTGGAGCTTTTTTAGATCCTAAAGAAAAGTTAGAGAAAAACGCTCTTGATGCACTGCTTGTAGGGGGCGGAGGAGCTTTAACTTCTGCTGCTACTGCAGGTATTGATGCTGTACCCGCCATAGCAAACCTTGTTGTTAGTAATCTACCTAGAAAAAACTACCCCACAGATATTAGAAAAGCCTTAAACGACGCAGAGTATGCGTTACATCACGCGGACGTTGCAAACTGGTTACAGTCAGGGGCGGATCAGCTCTATTACAAAAAAACATTTGGGGTGAGCCCTGATGCTCGCGAAAAAAACCTAGCGGCTTATTTAAATCCAGCAAGACTCAGGGATGCTCAAAAGACACAGCAAGTAGCACAACCAGCGCCCACGGAAACCAACACGGGCAGCGACGCTCCAAAACAACCTAATACAGGAACCGTTGGAGGAAATTACACTACTAATGAATCAGCACCATTAAAGGGAGATACTAGCCAAAAAGTGCCAGGGTCCTATCCCCAAATAAGGTTTGCAGTAACACCAGATAATGTAGACCAAATAGCGGAAGTAACAGAACTTCTTCGAGTCGTAAAAAGTATGGAAGCCTTTAACAAAAACTACGCGGCTCCCGCTTTAAATTAAAAAGCCTCCCCCGAAGGAGAGGCTAAGTCCACCACAGACCCGCTTGATTCTATCAGGCAGGAACAGTGCTGGTGTAAATGCTGGATTCCACAACACCAGCAGGCTGGAGAACGAGATCGTCCCGGTTAGGAGCGTCGTCGGCCACCATCCAACAAACTTCGCAGATACCCAGAGCCTTGTTGGCGCCACTAAGACGGTTAGTGCCGGCACGAGGATCGTAAATACCTGAACCCTGAGCCAAACCAGAAGCGGCGTTTCCGCCAAGGTTGGTCACAGTGAAGAGTTTGTACTGAGTGTCAGCTGTAACCCTTGCAAGGGAAGAGCTGTTCCAAACGTTGTTTGTATTGTAAGAACCGTTAGCAATACGGCTGCTGCTACCAGCCAGAGTCACGAAGAATCCGGAAGCACCAGGAGTTGTGCTAATACCAACGCCTACAGCAGGGCCGAGACCCAGAGTAGGAGTGGCACTACCACCAGCCACGCCGCTGCTCACCACGTCGCCGCCGTCAACACGAACGGAAAGACGATAAATATATGCGCCAGAAGGCACATCAATACCGTCAGTGATGTCAGCCCGAACATCTTTGTGGAAATCCGGGGAAGGGATAATCACATCTGCGTTCAGGAAAGGCTGGTTAGCCGAGTTTTGACCTGAGCCGTAAGGGTTGGTGTAGTACTCCAGTTGATTGGTAGTACCACCGGGCTGGTAAGAAAGATCTACATAGCCGATAGCCTGCTGAGCAATCCAACCGGGACGGAACACAACACCAACAGGACCGCCAACGGGTTGGTTGGAGTAAGTAGTGTTAGTGTTGTTGGCGTTTAGGAAGGAGAAACTAGAAGTGCTATGCCAATACCGGAGAACGTTGGTGTAGTTACCGGGATAGATCTTAGAGACTTGGATCTGAGAAGGATTAATAGTCATTGGTTACTCTCCTCAAACGTTGAATGAGTAAGCAATAGTGGCGAAGTCAGCGTTCAGAAGTTCAAAACCTGCGTACAGGCTCCAAATCATCATGATAAAACGACTGAAATCGTCATTATTGTTTAACAACACCTGAGCGTTGTTACCACCAATGCCCACGCCTACGGATTGAGGTCCGAAGAACATACCGATAGCCGAATCATAGGTGGTAGAAGTACCAGCGATGGTGGCTGAAGCGGTTTGTGTAGGCATGTTCGTGGACTCGAAGAAGCGAACTCCTTCAAACACGAAGCCAGTAGGCATGATGGGTTCGCCAGCCACAAAAGTAGCTTGGCCGAAACCTTGGCCCATGTAGATAGCAGCATTAGGCTGCATAGCTGACATGAGTGGGTTGATCTGACCGTTACCGGGGTAGCGAGCCACCTCACGGAAGTCAGAGTTCTGACGCAAGTGCATCAGGAAAGTAGGATCGCAAACGCAGCGATAGAAACCATCCTGATAAGTAGGAACGTTACGCTTACGTAGGCTCTTAACCACACGAAGCAAATCGTCCTTAACGTCAAACTTAGCTTGCTCAGCATTGGTGTAGGTAAGACCACCAACAGCAAGATTACCGGGGTAGTAATAACCGCCCTGGGTATCAGAAGACTGGCCTTTGGACACAGCTTTCAGGAGTTCATTGATGAACACCCGATCACGCCAACGACGATAGTCGTCGAGAAGTGTCAAAGAACCAATGGATTGGTGGAAACCGGTGAGATTACCTGTATCCAGCAGCAAACGCTGGGCAGTAATCAGAGTTTCGCGAGCAATCTTGAAAGTGCTGGCTTGAGTCGGATCGCTAGGGTCCGCAGGGCCGGTGTACTCCTTGAGAGTAACCAACACTTTGTCCTTCACAATGTTACGACTTGAAGCCGTACCGATTGTCTGCTCAGCGGTGCGCTCCCTTGACTCCTTAGAGCCGGGATTGCCCCAGAATCTGTAACGATCAAGCTGCACGGTTTGACCGGGTTGTTTTGCTGTTTTACACTCATTCTAGAGTGCTGTGAGGCTCTTTATCCTCACACACTACCTTAAGGGCGGTAGTGACAAGACTATATCATCACCCACAGCATTATCTGTTTGGGTGCTCCGCGCTCGTGTCACCTTATCGGCTTCAAAGAGATACTTCTCTCGGTCAGCCTCGCTCCACTTGGCTTTTCCTCGATTAGAGGAAGAGTCATAATGAAGGTCAAATTTGTAGGCCATTGCTTTACAAGCAAAAGGTTTAAGCGAATCGACAAATCGACGTGCTTCAGTTCCTCCTGCTCTTAAATTCCACTTATCAGGTGCTTTACTGGTCATCGGAATCCTGGGGATAAACGAAGCTCCTGTAAGACACTCAATCCAATCGCCGATCATCACAGCAATGTTGTGTGGAACATAAAGCGCTAGCTCTACAGTGCGTTCTCTAATCATCAACTCTCCTTGTTTATTTCGACCTCGCTTGCGAATATGCAAGTTTCCGTCATCCATATAAAGAAGAGCCAATCCTTCTAATCCAATTTCCCTCAAGAAAAGAGGACTAAAACGTTTTCGACCGTCTGGATACAACTCCTTCCACAAAGGTAAAAGAACCTCTGAAGATGGGGACCACCATTGACAAGCTTCGTGGGTTTTACCAGAGAGGAATATCTCTCTTGGTTTAACCTCATTGCTGCTTTTAAAGATCTTATTTAGACGATCAGCTTTCCATTGAAGATACTCTTTCTGCTTAGCAGAATGAGTTATCTGTAACAGAGCTGTTGTACCACTTACTTTACGTAAGCATCCATCACCTAAACAGGCACCTTTAAGGTACGAAGAATCGCTTAGAGAAAGCATTGACAGTGTTAGTCGTTGGACCTTCCAACCATTTCTGATTGGCTTGGCTGCTGATTGGCCTTCCCTGCTCAAGAGAGGGGTCCGGCTTTCCAGCAATTCACGGAGTTATTCGACCAGGATTTCGCCTGGAAGTTCCCTAGCTCACAATAAGCTCAGAAGTCATGAACAACCACGGGTTCTGCAGCCATCTCTACAACGTACGCGGGATGCGGACGGTAGAGTTCTGCACCGAGCAGCTTGGGAAAATCGTTATCGACAAACATTGTCGATGATCTCCAAAAGCAACTACATTCGTAGTCTAACCCTATAAAGTTAGAATACACACAAACAAGTCGCATTCATAGCGTTAAACATTTTTCTGATTACTTGAGTTTACCGTCGGTGAATAATGACGAATAAGGCCACGCACTCCTTCGGGCGCGAAGCCATAGATAGACGCATAGTTAGACACATAAGTTCCTGCGTGACCTCGATAGATATAACGAGTTACTGTGCTCATGTTTCCAGCAGGAGCCGTGGCTCTAATGGACTCCGTAAATGTCTGGCAGTACACAGGAGGGTTATAAACCCAGTCTGCTCTTGTTGAAGTCCCAGAACCAAGAGATGTGCTGAAGGGGTTAGTTAAAATCCCTC
>Ga0247832_1003666_pt1 | contig 20618 bp, 13 predicted proteins | sample LaCruzMarch2015__10_FD_192407 | JGI IMG/M metagenome (GOLD analysis project Ga0247832, IMG submission 192407) | Freshwater microbial communities from meromictic Lake La Cruz, Castile-La Mancha, Spain - LaCruzMarch2015_4m | ecosystem: Environmental > Aquatic > Freshwater > Lake | place: Spain... | reverse complement strand
AATGAGGTGTTTATACAATCTTTGTATTTGACGTCTAAAATTTTTTTATCGCCCGATGCTTTACCGCCTAATCCGGATGGGTATTCACCAGGTAACTTATTACTAAGAAATTATCTTACCGATTGGTGCGATACACTAGATAAACCATTGGTGCTATTACTCGATGAGGTGGATGCTCTTTATGACGACGTACTTATTTCTACTTTACGTCAATTAAGGGACGGTTTTCAAACCCGGCCCAAACATTTTCCTCAATCTATTGCGTTAGTAGGCTTGCGAGATATTCGTGATTTTCGCATGCGGGCACGTGCGGATAATCCGTCGATAGGATCAGGTTCCCCATTTAACATAAAAGCAGAATCTTTTTTCTTGCCTGTATTTTCAAAGGAAGAAGTACGAGGATTGTTGGACCAACATACGCAGGATACTGGTCAGATTTTTTCTGAAGAGGTTTTAGAAAAATTATATGCCTATTCGGGCGGACAGCCCTGGCTGACGAACGCGCTGGCCAATGAGGTGGTAAAGAAAATTTTAAAAAACGATTATTCCCTTGAAATCACCCCAGACTTGATTGAACTAGCCAAGGAGCGCCTCATCGAACAGCGTCAAACCCACTTGGACAGCTTAGCAGACAAAATAGATGATCCCCGCGTTCGACCCATAATCATGAGTATCATCACCGGTGATTCCCCCGCTTTTGATGGAGCGGATGATGCTATACGTTATTGCCGCGATTTAGGTATTATCAGCACGGGGAATCCCATCCAATTTGCCAATCCGATATATAGAGAAATTATAACTCGCATTCTGACCATAGGCTTTTCTGTAAGTATTAATCAGGACATAGCCCAAACGAGTTGGTATATAAATAAAGACGGCTCGCTGAATATGGACAAATTACTGGACGCATTCACAGATTTTTATCGATGGAATTCAGAATCATGGATAGATAGATATAAATATAAAGAGGCTGGACATCAATTATTTTTAATGGCTTTTTTGCAACGGATTATCAATGGGGGAGGACGCATCGAAAGAGAAATGGCAACGGGAAATGGACGGACAGATTTAGTCATATTCTGGAAATCACAGGTTATAACGATAGAAATAAAAATGCATCACGACGCGCGTTCCGAACCACATGGCATTCAACAATTAGCCCGTTACTTGGATAGATTAGGTCAAAAAACAGGATATATGATATTTCTCGAAAAGAAAAGCGCGGCAGAATTATCATGGGAAGACCGCATCCGTCGGGAAGTACATATAGTTGACAACAAGGAGATTATATTATATGCTCTGTAGGGGCGCTTGGTATTCGCACCCGTCCAAAAAAAAATTACCCATTTCATACCTGACCCCCTGACGGCAGAATGTCATAATGTAGAGACGCGATGCCTCGCGTCTTCTTCCCGACAGGTTTCAATGTAATATTCGCACGATTTCACCTGGTTCTGAATCAGGATTTAAAGGATTTTCAGGATTATAGAGGACGTCTTTGGCATGGGCATAATGGGTTTTCGTAAAGGATTACTTTATGCCCTTTTTTTCGCCGCTGCGATACGCGGCGGCGAGAGGTAGGGATTAACTGTATTCCTCTATAAATGGCCATTTTACTTAATCCAAAGGCGTCCACGTTAATCCTCGAAATCCTCGAAATCCTGATTCAAACTTATATTTACAGGATTTACTTCCATTACAGGGCTTAGCCACGCCATCGTCGTCTCCTCCCTTATATCTTTAAAAATATTTTTCGATCAAACATCCATTTGCAAATAAGGACAAAAACGGATAAAACTAATAATTGTAAAACCAGCTCACTAAACCAGGTGCCACTCCATTTTAATAGGGCATTTGAAAAAGGCAGAATGCAGGATTCAATCAACTCTCCGCCGCCAATATGGGCAAACAGGTAGATGAACAGGGCATTTATGCTGATATACTGTAAAAGAGAAAAAGATGCATTCCATTTTATAGTTCTAACCAGCCATTCAAAAAATACCAGCAACAATAAAGTATAGCCACCACTTACAAGAACAAAAGTGGAGGTGCTAATCCTTTTAATGATTGGGGTAAAGGAATCACCCAAATATCCAATGAATAGCAAAAGTCCGCCGGAAAGAATTAAAGGCAAATAATTTTTTAGGATGGAACCCTTCGGTTCGTTCTGAAGTAACCAAATACCTGCCATCATTCCCCAAATCGTATGAGCAGCCGTAGGTATAGCGTTGAACGAAACCCAGCTGCCTCTTATATCTGCTCCCCCATATTGTAAGTCTAACCAGGTGCCAAAATTTTTACTCGGTGAAAAGGGTTCATTAAAGCCTTCTATGTGCCAATTTCTATACAAAATTTCTGTTAAGATGAGAAGCAATATGGAAATGATGAGTTGTATATTTCGGTTAAAATCTTTTAATAGAAAGGCAATTAAATAGGTTAAGGATAATTGGGCAAGTACATTTTGAAACTTAAAGACTATTTTTCCCGGCCCAATACAATATAGCGCCCATCCTAAAAATAATAACCAAAAACTGCGCTGAAGAGCATGCTTCCATATTTCTTTGTCAGTTTCTCCTTTCGCTTTTCTGTTTTTCACGGCAAATGGAATGGAAACACCTACCATAAACATGAAAAATGGTTGAATTAAATCCCAAAAATAAAGCCCGTGCCACGGATGATGATGGAATTGGTGGCTAAATGAAGCTAACCAGGGTATTGGATTTTTTTCATCGATGAGGGAATCGAAAATTCCTGTAAATTCTGCTATCAATAAAAACATGATAAATCCGCGAAATACATCCAGGGAAAGGTAACGGTTAATGGTTTTATTTGTCATTTTAGGTGTTTTATAAGTGCTTCCTACCTAAATTTAAATAATTTTAATGATTCATTTATAAAAAGGTAACAACTTATGAAAATTGATATTTCTTCCTTACCCACTAAGGAAATTATTAAAGGCTTTAACGGTCGCTTCGTTCATACTGAAAACTTGTCTATTGGATTTTGGGAAATTGATAAAGATGCAGTATTACCTATGCATGCGCATATTCATGAACAAACGACACAAGTTTTAGAAGGCGAATTTGAGTTAGTCGTAGGCGAGGAAATTTTTCACTGCCTCCCGGGGAGTATTTGTGTCATTCCCTCTAATATTCCACATGGAGGAAGGGCTTTGACAAATTGTAAAATAATGGATACTTTTTCACCGGTCAGAGAAGATTATAAATAATATTTGTACTTTCAATTTATTTAGTATCTTTGTGATATTAAAATGATATCAATATGGAAAAAGAGCTAACTTTAGCAAACAATGGTTTTTTGCATTTATTTCTGGGCCTTGGAATGCTTTTCTCTCCGCTGATCATGATTTATGTTGGCGTAGTATATTTCCTTTTTTTATTGCCAATCATAGGTATTATATGGTTAACGGGCTTATTTACTATTGAGCCTAATCAAAGTAGAGTGCTTGTGTTTTTTGGGAAATATGTCGGAACAGCTAAAGGGAATGGTTTTTTCTGGATTAATCCCTTCTACGGCAAGGAAAAAGTATCTCTTCGTATCAGAAATCTGGAATCGGAGGTGATAAAGGTTAATGACCAACAGGGTAATCCCATTTTAATCAGTGCTATCGTGGTTTGGAAAGTGATTGACACTTATAAAGCTGTTTTTGATTTGGAGACTTTGAAAGATTTCAATCCATCAACAGGCATTGGAAAAAGTAATCCGGAAGAGTCTTATAAAAGATTTATTAAAATTCAAACGGAATCTGCCTTAAGGAAATTAGCTCATACCTATCCTTATGATAATATTGATGAGTCGGAACCTGATGTTATTTGTTTACGATCAGGCATTGATGAAATTAACCATACATTGGCAACAGAGATAGCTGAAAGATTACTTTTAGTGGGCATTGAAGTCATCGAAGCGCGAATTTCTAATCTTTCTTATGCTCCTGAAATTGCCAGTGCTATGTTGAGGAGACAACAAGCCACTGCCGTTATTGCGGCAAGACAAAAAATTGTTGAGGGTGCTGTGGGAATGGTTAAACTGGCCTTGGAATCACTTAAGGAAAAGGATATTATTGAACTCGATGATGATAAAAAGGCATCCATGGTAAGTAATTTATTGGTCGTATTATGTGCAGATGATTCAGTTAAACCAGTAATAAATACAGGTACTCTTCATTGAAATGGCAACAAAAAAAGCATTTGTCCTTAGAATTGATCCGGCTATTTCCGAAGCATTGGAAAAATGGGCGGAAGATGAATTCAGAAGTACCAATGGTCAATTGGAATACATCATTTCAAATGCCCTTAAAAAGGCAGGCAGATATCCCAAAAAATTAAAAAATTCAGAGGGTAATCAACAAATTAATTAATTGATATTATTGGTAAACTGTCCTTGACTTCTCATGCTTTTCTGCCTACCTTGCCGAAAATAGCATAAGGATGGAACCAAAGGTAAAGGAAAAAAAAATCACCGAACTTAGTCAGGTATGTGACAGTACGGTAGAATATACTTATGATGATTATTATGATTGGCTATTCACCGAAAGGGTAGAACTTATTTTCGGCAAGGTCTTACCTATGGCTGCGCCGAATAGGCTTCATCAAACTATGGCAAGAAATCTAACAGGGATATTTCATCTTTTTTTTAAAGGAAAACCTTGCGAATTTTATCCCGCGCCCTTTGATGTACGACTACCGGTTGGCATTAAGAAAGGTAAATATACTACAGTAGTTCAACCTGATTTATCCGTATTTTGCGACCAGGAAAAATTGGATCAAAGGGGAGCAAAAGGTGCTCCTGATTTGGTGGTGGAAATTCTTTCACCAGGGAATAGCCGCAGAGATATGAAAGATAAATTTGAGGTGTATGAATTGGCAGGGGTTAGGGAATATTGGATTTTTCATCCCATTGATTCCTTTGTTTTACCCTATTTGCTAAATGAAGAGGGAAAATTTGTTGGTCTTTCTGCTGTTCATTCCCCTGATATCCTGTATTCCCGCATTTTTCCTGATTTAAGTTTTTCATTGGAGGAAATTTTTCAATAAGCTTTATATACATTCAAAAAAATTAATATGTACAAGAAAAAAATTACAGAACTTAGTCAGGTTTGTGATAGCACGGTAGAATATACTTATGATGATTATTATGATTGGTTATTTACCGAAAGGGTAGAACTTATTTTTGGTAAGGTCTTACCTATGGCTTCGCCGAATAGGCTTCATCAGACGGTTATCAGAAACCTAAATACCATATTTGGTATTTTTTTTCAATCAAAATCATGCGAATATTATCCCGCTCCCTTTGATGTCAGATTACCCGTCGGCATCAAGAAAGGGAAATATACTACGGTGGTTCAACCTGATTTATCTGTTTTTTGCGACCAGGAAAAATTAGATCAGAAGGGAGCAAAAGGGGCACCTGATTTGGTCGTGGAAATTCTTTCACCTGGGAATAGTCGACGAGATATGAAAGATAAATTTGAGGTGTATGAATTGGCAGGGGTGAGGGAATATTGGATTTTTCATCCCATTGATTCTTTCGTTTTGCCTTATTTATTAAATGAAGAAGGCAAATTTGTAGGTCTTCCAGCCGTTCATTCCCCTGATATCCTATATTCCCGCATTTTTCCTGAGTTAAGTTTTTCATTGGAGGGAATTTTTCCGACATAAAGACTAAATTACCCTCATGTTTGAGTCAACCTTAAGTAATGAAAAGAAAGCAATAAATACGATTGTATTTAGTATTGTTGGGAATTGTTTTTTAGCTCTTATTAAAGGCATCACTGGCTTTTTTGGAAATTCTTATGCGCTCATTGCCGATGCTATTGAGTCAACCACGGATATATTTTCCTCCATTTTGGTGTTATTTGGATTGAAATATGCCAATAAACCTGCAGACAAGAATCATCCTTATGGCCACGGAAAAATTGAACCTTTAATTACCTTTTTATTGGTGGGTTTTTTGGTAATCTCCGCCACATTCATTGCCCACGAAAGTATCCAAAATATAAGAAATCCTCATGCTTTACCTGAAAAATGGACGCTTATTGTTTTGACATTAATTATTGCCTGGAAGGAATTGTCCTTTAGAATTGTAATCCAAAAAAGTAAAGAAACCAATAGTTCTTCTTTAAAGGCCGATGCCTGGCATCATAGAAGTGATGCTATTACCTCTATTGCTGCATTTATTGGTATTTCAATGGCTATAATGTTAGGAAAAGGTTATGAATCGGCAGATGATTGGGCTGCATTGTTTGCCTCTGGATTTATCCTTTACAATAGTTACCTGATTTTCAGACCTGCTTTAGGTGAAATAATGGATGAGCATTTTTATGATGATCTTGTGGAGGATATACGAAGGATATCTCTGACAGTGGACGGCATCATTGCTACCGAAAAATGTTTTATTCGAAAAGTAGGAATGATTTATCATGTTGATTTACACGCCAAGGTCAATGGTTCCATTTCAGTAACAGATGGGCATAATTTAGCGCATCAACTAAAAGATACCTTGAGGGCTGAAATACCGCAACTTGGTCATGTACTCATACATATTGAACCCCACTGACTAAGCAAAATGTGTGATTAGCGCGTTTTTTATTAAGTTTTGGTTAATAATTTACATAAAAAGGATAATTATCTGATAGGTTGATATCTTTATTAAATTTTAAAGATACACCCACAAAATGAAATATTCAGGCATCAATTCTTTAGCCATTATTACTTTTTGCTCTTTAATCACTATGCCACTTTTAGCACAAATTAAGTTAAGCGAAAGTAATTATCTGGAAAATTTTAATACGCTGGTAAAAACGGGCAATAGTAATGTTCTTCCCGCCGGATGGTTGCTCGAAGAGTCCGGAACGAATGCAAATGGTTTATATACAGCATCTAACGGAACAGCAAATTCAGGAGATACTTATAGTTTTGGTGTTATAGATGAAGAGGATCGGTCACTGGGTTGCCTTCAATCTGGTTCTTTAATTTCTACTCTTGGCGTTGGTTTTACCAATGCTACATCTTCTTCTTTTTCAGGATTAAAAGTAACTTATACAGGAGAACAATGGCGGATTGGTGCATTAAATAGAATAGATAGATTGGATTTTCAGATTAGTTTTGATGCTACTAATTTTTCAAATGGAACCTGGAAGGATATAGATTCTCTCGATCTGGTTGCTCCGGTAAAAGCAGGGACAGTAGGTCCGTTAAATGGTAATTTGTCAGAAAATAAAGTGCTTATTACCTACCTTATTAAGGATTTAAATATTGAACCTGGTCAAAAATTTTATCTTAGATGGAAAGACTTTAATGCAACAGGTGCCGATGATGCTTTGGGTATAGAGGATTTTAAAATGGAAGCTATTTTAGGCGCTAGTACCAACGAAAATCCTACCATACTTTCTCTTTTTCCAAAAAATATGGCCAAGGGGGTAAATGTTACATCGTCTTTCAGTATTGCCTTTTCAAAAACCATAAAAATTGGAAGTGGAAATATTCTTATACGCAAATCAGATACTCGCGAAATAGCTTCTGTTATTCCCTCCGGTCAAATCAATATTGCGGGAAATACAGCCTCTTTCCAGGTAGGAAACCTCAAATTATCTACAACTTATGATGTTGAAATACCTGCAGGATTATTTTCTGATGTGTCAGGAAATACATTTCCTGGTATTAATAACAAGGAAATCTGGTATTTCACAACCAGTGACTGGCCTATTTATGAATATTCCTTTAATAAATGTAGTCCTTTATTAATCGACGAATGGCAAGTGGCTAACTTACTTGGAGACAGTACCTGGCGTTGTACTTCCGATGGTTATCCCTCAGATAATGGTATCGTCATAAATGGTTTTACTCCGGGCATTGGCGGCAGAGATAATAATGATTGGCTCATTTCACCTTCCCTCGATTTGTCGCTTTACACAAATCCTTCCTTAGCGTTCGCCATTAAAAGTAGATTTAAAGGAATGCCTTTGAAAGTCTATATTGCAGTAAATCAGGCTTCCAGACCTGAACCTGGTTCAAATAACTGGAAGGAGTTAGAGGTAATTTATCCTACCTTAAGAGATGAAAATTGGCGGCAAATTGCCTCTTTGGATATCACTAAATATAAATCTGCCAACACTTATATTGCCTTTCAATATTTATCCAATATAGAAAAAGGAGCTAGTCAACTGTTTTTGGACGAGGTTAAAATCATTAATTTGATGAGTCCGGCAAAACCCATTGGTGTTTTGCACAGCCTCAATTTAATTAATTTCGATAAGGCAAAACCTGGTGTCGCAACTGATGCAAAAGAGATAAATTATCAAATATTGAATCTGACTTTCAACATAGTCATAAAAGCAAGCCCTTATTTTGAAGTTTCAAGAGATAATAAGACTTTTTCAACAGAAATATCCATAAATCCAGAAGAATTAAGTGGCATTTTGCCTTCTTTATTTATTCGTTATAACCAAAAAACACCTAATGTTTCAGATAAGGGTAAAATATTTTTTATAGCTGATAATTCAGAATTATTTGCTGTTGAAGTAAATGGTAATACCATTCCGGCAGAAAATTCCCTGGATATAGTAAGCTGGAATATCAATTGGTTTGGGAATCCTGCGAATGGTTTTGGACCTAAAGATGACGATCTTGCCGAGCAAAACATAAAAAAAACCATGAATAGATTAGATGCAGACATCTATGTATTCATCGAAGTGGTTGATGTACAAAGGTTTCGGAGAATGATTCAATCATTGGATGGTTACGGTGTTTTTATTTCCGATTATTGCTCTAATGCAACAGACTCATTAAGTTCTAATTACCCTTCTGGTCAAAAAATAGCTTACGTCTTCAGGAAATCACTGGTAGAATCTGTTCAGTTTAGAGGTTTACTAAGAAGTAGCTCAACGGCTTATGCAAATTGGGCCAGTGGCAGATTACCTTATCTTATGGAAGCAAAAATTAAAAATTCCAGTACATTTCAAGGATTTCAGGAGCCATTGTATCTCATTGGGCTTCATGGAAAAGCGGGGGACACAGAACAAGATTACCTGAGAAGAAAGGCGGGTGCAAAAGAACTGAAAGATACTTTAGATCAACAATTTAGTAAGGCAAATGTCATGATCATCGGTGATTACAATGATGATCTGGACGAAACTATTTCTAAGGGTACAGCATCGCGGTTATCATCTTATGACGATATAGTAAAGGATTCTATAGATTCAGACCGCTATTTGGCGTTGAGTTTGCCTTTAAGTAGAGCGAAATATAATTCTGTGATAGGTTATCAGGATGTCGTTGACCACGTAATGATTTCCAATGAGTTAGAAAATCGATATGTAAAAGGCAGTACCCAAATGCTGGAAGAAATAGTCCAATGGATTCCTGAATATGCCACCACCACCTCAGACCATTATCCTTTGTTATTAAGACTAAATTCCTCGTCTGTGCAGACGCCAACGAGAGAATTCAGAAATGAGGAAATGTCCTTTTTTAAGATTATAGGTAATCCAATTGCTGAAATTTTACATTTGGAAATTACAGCAAATCCTCATCCAATTCACGTAAAAATAATACAGCAAGATGGAAAATTGGTGCAGCATCAAACCATTTACAATACCACAGAAGCTACCATTTCCGAGAAAATATCCCTTCATCACCTGGCCTCAGGCCATTATTTCATACATTGTAAAAATGGAAATAGGGAAGAGGTGAAGGGCTTTGTGAAATATTAAATGGTATATAAAAGATTTTCAGAATTACCTGTAAATTCAATGGAACTACGTAGAGATGATGCACTCATCTTCTTTTATAATACAGGAAAATCAGAAATCATCGTAAAAATGATTATTAGAAAATGATTTAAAAAAGATTTTCAGAGTTCCCTGTAAATTCAATGGTACCACGTAGAGACGATGCACGCATCGTCTTTTATGATACAGGAAAATCAGAAATCATCGTAAAAATGATTATTGGAAAATGATTTAAAAAAGATTTTTAGAATTACCTTTATAAAATACGTAATTGTAAATCTTGATTATACCAGAACTAAGAAAAGACGATGCGTGCATCGTCTCTACAGCTTGGGTTAAATGGAACCTTTAATGACTATTTATCCATTTCTCAGGATTTTCCTTTATATATTTTTCGATAATCAAACGAGATATTTCGTCTTTAATAATAACATCATAATAACCAGATTGCCATTTAAAATTATTATCTATTTGTCTGATTGATTTTGTGACAATTCCTTTAAAGGATCTAATAACTGATGAAATACTACCTTTTTTAGGTGAAATATTATTTACGTTATGTGGAATTCTTGATTCATATTTTTGATTATTAATGAATAACAACCCATGTATGTGATTTGGCATTATTATGAATTCACCTAATTCAATGAATGGAAAATGGATGGGAATTTCTTTCCAATAATTATCAACAATTTCTCCTATTTTATTTATTTGAATTTTTTGATTATTAATTTTTGCAAAATAATTTATTCTGCTTTGAGTACATATTGTAATAAAATACCAACCAGAATTTGAGTAATCCCAATTTTTGTGGCGCATTGAATTAACATTATAATTTTTCCATGTATTTTCCATGTTTTTTAAGGGTAAATCTATAACTGATTATATTTAAAATACCATTAAGAAGATTTAATATTAAGACAGTTTAAAGCATATTCCAACATAATATTTAATAATTAAAACCAATTTCATGCATGAAATAACACCGTAGAGATGATTCACGCATCATCTTTTATGATATAGGAAAATATTAAATTTACCGAAAATGGAAATTGGAACGTCCTATAAAAGGATTTTTTTTGGATGTATCTGTATAGCAGAATTAAAGGAATAATTGGATTTATCGGAACCATGTAGAGACGATGCACGCATCGTCTTTTGTGATTAAGGAAAATATTAAATTACCGAAAATGTAAATTGGAACAAAATACGAAAAATTAGATTTTTCCTACGTAAGCCATTTATCGTAAAAATAATATTTATCGGAACCAAGAAAAGATGATGCGTGCATCATCTCTACCTGAGGAATCATAAAATTATCAATTCATTTTTTTTACCTTAATCCTTCCGCACTTGAAACATCTCCCGTCTTAATACCTATTATTTCATTTATGGTCCAAGTCTCTTTCGGATAAAAGGATATAATCTCCTGTTGATTTTTGTCAAAAAAATGCCAGTTGGAATTATTTGGAAATTTTTTCTCAATCTGTAAAATCATCTTTTTTATTAGAACCATATCTAAGGTGGTGATACTACCCGAGTTATTTACGTCCGCGGCAATCATTCCATATTTACTCATTATAGGTTTTATGCCGAGAATATGCCTGTTAATAAGCAGTAAATCATAGGTACTCACACCTTCAAGATATTGAGTTTCTTTGGTAATGTTTAGCGTATATTTCTTGTCCATATTTAAGTCGCTAAACTTGAAAATACCTTCAGAATTTGTTGTGGTATAATGAGTGGTGCCCGCCAATGTCACTTGAAATCCTGATAAATTAAATCCATTTGCCAACCTGATTTTACCTGCAATATTGGTCAGTTTATTACTGCATACATTTAAATGATCATTGAGCTTAATATAAACCTTGCAAAAATGGTAATTCCCCCTGGAATCCATCTTATACAATCGAAGTGTTACTAATCCCTGTTCTACATCAGAACAACCCAATCGAATGGATTTATAACCTGTAGCGTTAATTTGTGGTCTGAATGAGGAAGTGTCCCGCACTAAAAAATATTGTACAGGTCCTGAACAATCTTTGATTCCTGAATCGGAATCTTGTAAAAAATCTTTATAATGAATGGTGACACCTGGGCTATCTGCTACCTCCATAGTTAGAGATGCATTTAGCTGTAGAACACAAATTCCTGAAATAATTGATTTATCTTCAACGTTGAAAAAAATATTTCCTTTGGTCGTATTTCCACAAGCATCGGCTATTGTAACAGATGCAATATATTCACCCTCAGGAAAAGCGCCTAATTGTAGTTGACAGGTATCGGATCTAAAATATCCAGGGAAAGTACTGAAGTCTTTAACTATGGAACCTGTATCCTTTTTTCTGATTTGAACGCTTCGTCCCTTGAAGGAATTATTTGAGCAATCATCCTTACAATAAAAGGAAAATTGAATAGTTGCCTGGCAATCTGTCTCGCTTAAATTAAATTTCCTGGTATTTCCAGGAAGTATCGACGGTGGCACATCATCAACTACAGAAATGATTTGAGTATATTGCCATGCAAAAGTTTGTTCTCCTGCACAAGGGGCGGTCTTTACTGGATTAAAATAAGATAAGGAATATCCATTTAGATTTTTAGTGGCACTGGTATAAAGTTGTGTTCCTTCTGCGGATTTTAAAAATCTAAAAGTTTGTTCTACCCCATTTTTTCTTGGCAAAATTCTTGCAAATTCTGCTGGATCTACTTTTTCACAATGTAGTTGATTTGGCAACATACACCAATTTATGAAGGTTGCTGTTCGAAATATTTTATTGCAGTTTTCAGTGGTAATATCTGATGAATAAGTTTGGTCGTTAAAACTTACAGCAATCAAATCACATCCCTGTTCAGTCCATGTGAATTCATTTTTAGGTTGAATTTTTGCTAAACAAGTCGTTGTCTTATCCTCAGGAACAGAAATGGTAAAGGAATGAAGGGCTCGAATAGTTATTCTTTGTCTGGCCGTATGCCTCAATGTGTCCCCGGTTTTTCTGACATGTAATAAGGTCCATACCCGATCTACATATCCAGTGTCACAACTTAGGTTTTTTTCTGTGTGATATAAAACAGTGGGTTGACAAGGTCCGCTGATAATTTCTGGAATGCCAAATAATAAGTTGGATTGAATAGGATCTTCCAATTTTTTAATCTTTTCCTTGTCCGTCCCATCTATATAATTAAGCCAGGTTGGATTTTGAGCATTAGGCAATGTGGGAGCTATAATCCATGGGACTGAGTTGTTTTCCACTATAATTCTGGTTTGATTCCAATCCCAATTTGGTTGTAAGGTCAACATATTTGTTCCCGATAAATCCAATATTTGAATAAAATCAGCTCCCCATAGCTCTGCATCTACTGCTTTTCCAACATCTTCACAGAAAAAAGAAACATAGGGCATTCCTCTTGGTGTAAAAAAAGCACGGTCTGGGGTGGATTCAAAGTCTTCCAATTCAACGATTCCGTTTGATTTTCCACTATGGCTGAACTGGTCATAATCCATATTTGTCAATAAAAATTGTTGAATGAATTCTTTGGAAATTTTTCGTCGCATATATAAAGAATCCAATTGGCATCCATCATAGGAACCTTGGTTTATATCCTTGACATATATTCTGGCTTCTCCATTTTCTGCGCTAAAATTCCCTTTATTATCTGAATTCCATGTAGTGACTGGAAGGGAAATATTTAGCTGATCTTTGGTTTTCATCCTTGGTTTTATCTTATCATAAACCAAAAAATAAAGTGTGTCCTGAAGGTTATTATAACAACCATCTAAGGCTGAAATAACAAGTCTGTGATAACCAACAGGAATATTATAAATCATTTTTCCTCCTTCCTGCAACGGAAAAACAGGATAATCACGGTCTATAAAATCCGGATGTTTTTTAAAATAAGGCGTATTAAATTCCCAGGCGGTTTGAATTTTAAATTGAAGATTCAAATCATATCTTGAGGAGCAATCATCATTTAAAGTCCAGTTAAAAATAGATCCCAGTTGTTTATCATCAGTGCCATCAGGCAAAATCAGTTCTCCAGAACAGCCATGAGCTAAGGAATCAAAGGAGAGAACAGGTAATGCCAGATATTCATCAAGGGTGGTTGGTTTAACATGTCCAAATATGGGAAAAGCGCCATCTAATTCCGAAACGACCGGTGGAGAAGAATCCTTAAAAGTCAGGTAAAGCGTATCTTTTATAATGCCAGCACTGCATTTATCTATAATATTTACTACTATTTCTGAAAGAGTACTTCCAGGACAACCTGAAAAGGTTTTAACACTAAATGCCCATGAAAAATCATCCGTTAGATCAAATAAATTGACTTGTGTTGCATTTCCAGATGGAAGAAGGTAATTAGCTACATATTGTTGCTTGGCAAAATCAATAATTTCAGCCTCCGAAAAGTTGCCACATTGATTATATTGTATCGTATCTGGAAATCCGCATGTTCCTGGTCCTGAATAATTACCCATTACCCCAAATGCTGTAAGATTAGAAACAGGACCATAATCACTATAGGTGTTTGGCGAAATACTGAATGAACAATCATTATTCAGTGGTGGTTTCCTGAAATAAATGACCTGTTGCATTCTATTTATATTGCCACGGGAATCACTAAATGAAAAGGTTCTAAATAATGTAGTTTCATATTCTCCACATGGTTGAAAACTAACCCTATCGGTCACGAAAATCTGAATTTGTCCACCACATGTGTCCTCTTTCATGACGGGTTTTCCAGTAAAATAAAGATCATAAGGGTCGTACCAGGAATTAGTGTTGTTTTCAATCTGACTTATATCATGTCTCCACATGACCAGGGTATCAAAGTTTAACCAGTTCAATGAGTCTGACTGACTCATGGAAGGTGAAACTAAATCTTGTGTAATCAGACTTCCAGAACATAAAAGACTTCCAGTTGAGGAGAAAATTCCGTATTTCCAGCCATTATCTGGACTCAAGCCATCTACAATATCACCATTTGAAGGATTAACATCGTTTATTTCAATATATGTGCCAGTTGGAAAAATTCCTAAGGCTAATTCACTGAGGGTAACTTGCCTGCTACAAGCATTCGGCATTGGTACCATGATTTTTTCAATGCAGGCGCTAGCTATTAAGCCATTATTTGTGACAAGACAAAAAATGAGTAGGAAAAGATAGGAAATGGTGTTTTTTATTTTCATAAAATCACCGTATTGCAATGGTTTCAGGTTATGAAGATAAAATTTTATAAGCAAAACCAATAAATTTTATTTATTCTACTAATTATATAGGATATATAGAAATAATAATTATTTTTGTCATCTCATTTAACCCGAATCACATGCAAAGTTTTAGAACCGAATTTGAAAATCCAGTGGTCGAAAAGGATATTCTAGATCTGGAAAAGAAAATATATGCCTTTAAAAATGGCCTGATTGGAGAGGAAAAATTCAGAAGTCTTCGCTTGGCAAGGGGAGTTTATGGTCAAAGGCAACATGGCGTCCAAATGGTCAGAATTAAAATACCATTAGGTCGTTTTACCGCTCGTCAATTGATTCGAATTGCCGATGTATCTGATACTTATTCAACGGGTAATTTGCACATTACGACCAGACAAGATATTCAGATTCATTATGTTTCGTTGGATAAAACACCGGAATTATGGGCTGAATTGGAAAAGGATGAAATTACCTTGCGAGAGGCTTGTGGAAATACAGTGAGAAATATTACCGCCTCCATTTTTGCAGGCATTGATCCACAGGAGGCTTTTGATGTAACGCCTTATGCCAATCAATTCTTTAATTATTTTTTAAGAAATCCGATTTGTCAGGATTTAGGACGGAAAATCAAAGTGGCGTTTTCAAGTTCTGCTTCTGACACTGCATATACCTATTTTCATGACCTTGGATTTATTCCTGTGATTGAAAATGATGTTAAAGGTTTTAGAATGTTATTAGGTGGTGGTATTGGTGCTCAACCCAGAAGTGCTGATGTATTATTTGATTTTATTCCAGCAGAGCAAATAATTCCAATGTCGGAAGCTATCATTAGGGTTTTTGACCGATTTGGGGAAAGGGTAAAAAGGAATAAGGCCCGCCTTAAATTTTTAATCAAGGAAGTGGGATTGGAGCAGTTTATGCAGTGGGTGAATCTGGAGTTAAATATTCAAAGTGCCCCCCTATTGAATGAATCTGATGTTGCTCAATTCCCACAACCGAACTTATTTGCTCTGTCGAATCCGCCAGATTTACTTTTTGAAAAATGGTATAAAACTAATGTTTTTAAGCAGAAGCAATCAGGCATGTCTGCCGTCGGCATTCCCATAGAAAATGGAAACATATCATCTCAAACGGCCAGAATTTTAGCTGATATCATTAAAATTTATGCTGGTGATGATAGTAGATTCACCGTTTCTCAAAGTATTTTGTTGAGGCATATTCCTGAAGAAAATATTTCTGCCTTGTATTTGGCTTTGAAGGAAATAGGTTTGGCAACCCCTGGTTTTGAACGTATTAATGATATTACTGCTTGTCCAGGAACCGATACATGTAATCTCGGAATTGGTAGCAGCATGGGTTTGGCATCGGAACTGAAACGTGTGATTGAGGAAGAGTTTGAAGATTTAATTACCGATTATCAATTGACCATTAAAATAAGTGGCTGTATGAACGCTTGTGGGCAACATACCATTGCCAATATTGGGTTTCAGGGAATGACCATCCAGCAGGGAAATCTGATTGCCCCGGCTACACAAGTTTTACTGGGGGGCGGACTTTTGGGAAATGGATTTGGACGTTTTGCTGACAAATTACTGAAAGTACCTTCTAGGAAAGTTCCCGATGTTTTGCGTTGGATATTAAATGATTTTTCAAGTCAACATCTTGAAAATGAAAATTTCAATGATTATTACGATAGAAAAACGGCAGATTATTTTTTCCAGCATCTAAAATCATTTGCAGATACCAGCCAGTTGACTCCTATTGATTTTATAGATTGGGGAAATGAAACCAAATATGAAAAGGCTATCGGTGTGGGGGAGTGTGCCGGTGTAATGATAGATTTGATTCAAACCTTAATTTTTGAAGCAGATGAAATGTATGAATGGGCTGAAAATTCCTTAAAGGAAGGGAAACCTGGTGATGCCGTTTACCATGCTTACGCGGCCCAAATTAGGGCAGCAAAAGCTCTTTTAACCGCTAAAAATGTTTCCGTTAACTCTCATGAGTCCATTATAAAGGCTTTTGATATCCACTTCCCTGATTTTAACCCTGAATTTGATACTTCATTTGAAGCGCTTATCGATAAGAACAGGACAGATACATTGACTTTCCTTTTTGCTGAAAATTATTTGGATACAGCGTCAAATACGATCAAATGGATAAAAAATCAAAGAAATGAACAAGTTAATTAAAGGAAATATAAAATTAGTCGGTGCTGGCCCAGGCGATCCTGAACTGATAACCATAAAGGGGATCAAAGCGATTCAACAGGCTACCTATATTCTTTATGATGCATTGATACATAAGGATTTACTTGATTATAATAAAAGAGCCATTAAAGTGTATGTAGGAAAAAGAGCGGGTTTACATTCTATATTACAACGAGATATTTCTATTAAAATGGTAACCTTAGCTAGTCAGGGAGAGCGGGTGGTCAGATTAAAGGGGGGAGATGTTTTTGTATTTGGAAGGGCAAATGAAGAACTCGAAATGGCCCAAAATGCAAAAATCGATACAGAGGTAATTCCGGGAATTTCTTCCTTCAGTGGTATTGCAGCCAGGCATAAAATCCCACTTACGCAAAGAGGTGTAGCGGAAAGTTTTTGGATAACAACGGGTACGACTTCAAGGGGTACCATTTCAAAGGATATTTTACCAGCCGCCAAATCGTCAGCAACGGTTATTGTTTTTATGGGCCTGGGTAATATTGGTGAAATTGTTTCCATTTTTAAACGATATAAACCATTGAATTACCCGGTTGCTGTCATCTCCAATGGAACCCTATCGAATGAAAAAACCTTGCTTTCCGATTTGGAACAAATTGAATTGCAGGTCATTGAAAATGAGATAGAGGCACCTGCTATGCTTATTTTTGGACCCATTGTCAAATCCTCCATCGTTCAATTTAAAAATCAAATTCATCAGATACCTGCCTTTATATGAATGATCTTTATCCCATATTTATTAAACCTGAAAATATCCGCATTTTAATTGTTGGAGGTGGATTTGTAGCCCTTGAAAAGTTAACCTTCCTGTTTAAATCGAGTCCGCAAGCTATAGTTACTTTGGTTTCGCCAATGGTCAGAGATGAAACTATGGCCTTTATTGCCGACAAAGAGGTTACCATCATTAATGAAAAATATACATCGGTTTTTTTGAAGGGCCATCAGTTGGTTATTGCCACTACCGACGATAAGGAGGTGAATGTCAAGGTTTCAAAGGATGCCCAAAAAGAAGGAATTCTGGTGAATATTGCCGATACTCCGCATTTATGCGATTTTTATATGGGGAGTATTGTTACAAAGGGGCATTTGAAAATCGCCATTTCAACGAAGGGGAAATCTCCCACGCTGGCTAAAAGAATGAGAGAATGGCTTGAATTTATTATTCCTGATGAAATTGATGATTCATTGCACAAATTAAATGAGTTTCGACGTCGGATAAAGGGTGATTTTGTCCTTAAATTAAAACGTATGGATGAAATAACCGATGCATTTATTCATAAAAATGGATAGATTTGTGGTCTAAATTTTGCAAGGATGAAAAAATTCGCACTTATCGGTGCTTCTGGATACATTGCGCCCAGACACATGAAAGCCATTAAGGATACAGGAAATGATTTAGTCGCAGCTATGGATCGTTTCGATTCTGTTGGGGTCATCGACAGTTATTTTCCTAATGCTCAGTTTTTTACGGAATTTGAAAGATTCGACAGGCATGTTGAAAAATTGAAGCGAAATGAGCAAAATTTAGATTATGTAAGTGTTTGTTCACCTAATTATCTTCACGATTCGCATATTCGATTTGGTTTAAGAATTGGTGCCGATGTCATTTGCGAAAAGCCCATCGTTCTTAATCCATGGAATATTGATGCTCTCCAGGAGATTGAAAAGGAAACAAATAAAAAGGTAAACACCATCCTTCAGTTGCGTTTACATCCTAGTGTCATTGCCCTGAGAGACCGCATTCAGCAAAGTCCGAAAGATAAAAAATGGGAGGTTGACCTTTCCTATATTACGTCCCGTGGAAATTGGTATTTCACCAGCTGGAAAGGTGATGTCACTAAATCAGGAGGTATTGCTACGAATATTGGCGTTCATTTTTTCGATATGTTAAGCTGGATTTTTGGCGCTGTGCAGGAAAATATAGTACATGTCCATACCCCAAATACCGCCGCAGGATATCTTGAATTTGAAAATGCCAGGGTACGTTGGTTCTTAAGTATTGATTATAATACCATTCCAGACGATTTTAAAGCGAAAGGAATGCGCACTTTCCGGGCTATAAATATAGGTGGAGAGTTGTTTGAATTTAGTGAGGGATTTACCGATTTACACAATATTAGTTACAAGGAAGTGCTTGCAGGTAACGGATTTAGCCTGGAAGATACCCGGACATCTATCGATACCGTGTATGCCATTCGAAATGCTGTTCCCATTGGCTTGAAAGGTGATTTTCATCCTGTGCTCCTTAATTTAAAATAATCCAAAGCGGGTTACCTCGTTTATATTATTTCAGATGGGTTCCTTGCCTAACGGTATGCGTAAATCATGTATATTTGTGAAAATGAGGAATACATGAAAGGGTTGATTCCCATAGGATTCTCAGATTTCAGAGAAATTATTGAGAGAGGTTTCAGGTATATCGATAAAACGCGGTATGTCCACACCTTATGTACGACGGGTAAATATTATTTTTTATCCCGCCCGAGACGTTTTGGGAAGTCTCTTCATATCTCATTAATTAAGGAATTATACTCGGGTAGCAAATCACTTTTTGAGGGTCTTTGGATTTATGATCATTGGGATTGGGAGAAAATTCATCCTGTGATTCATTTATCACTCAAAAGCCTTAATTATAAAAAATTAGGTTTGGATCAGGCATTGGTTCAAAAATTAATGGAAATAGCCGGGGATAGAGATCTGGTTTTATCAGGAAAATATGCCAAAGATGTTTTTTATGATTTAATTAAAAAATTATCGGCGGAAAATAAAATAGTTGTTTTAATAGATGAATACGATGCACCTATCCTCGATTTTTTAGGTGAAGATCTTGCTAAATCCATTGAAAATAGAAATATTCTTAAAGAATTTTACAGTATTTTAAAGGAAACGGACCCTCATTTAGAATTTGTAATGCTTACTGGGGTGAGCAGATTTTCGAAAGTGGGTATATTTTCTGGCTTGAATAATCTGTGGGACATCAGCGCCGAAAAGTCATTTTCGTTGATGCTTGGCTATACACAATCGGAATTAGAGGATAATTTTGAGCGTGAAATAGAGGAATGCCAGGAAGAATTAAAAAAGACGAGACCATCTCTTTTGGCAGATTTGAAAAAATGGTACAATGGTTATCGTTTTCATGAGACAGCAGAAACTGTTTATAATCCGGTGTCTGTAAACCTATTTTTCAAATCGAAAGAATTCAATAATTATTGGTTTGAAACTGGTACCCCCACTTTTTTAATTCAATTGTTGAAGGAAAAGGGACTGTACAATCTGGAAAATCAAAAGAAAACGGAACTGGATTTTATTTCTTATGACCTGGAAGATCTGCGGATTTTCGGTTTATTGTATCAAACGGGTTATCTAACCATACAATCCCGTTTGGATAATGGATTATATATCCTGGATTACCCCAATTATGAGGTAAAAAATACCATGTTGT
>Ga0247832_1003665_pt1 | contig 20622 bp, 18 predicted proteins | sample LaCruzMarch2015__10_FD_192407 | JGI IMG/M metagenome (GOLD analysis project Ga0247832, IMG submission 192407) | Freshwater microbial communities from meromictic Lake La Cruz, Castile-La Mancha, Spain - LaCruzMarch2015_4m | ecosystem: Environmental > Aquatic > Freshwater > Lake | place: Spain... | reverse complement strand
ATTAAGAATGATCATGATGTAAATCAACGTATATGCACGCTCTTTTCAAATAATTCTCTCACATCTTCTTCATTCGACAAATCACCTTCGGCATATTCCTCACACAGATCGACTCCACTCGACTTTGCTATTTGTTCATGTTCGTGGAGATTACGTTTCCGTGTCTCCTCCATCACAAGAGATTCTGCGAATGCCTTTTCTAACAAATCTTCATCTACTATCTCTATAGCATGCATAGCCTTCTCCTTTTCAGCCAAGACCAACGACTCAGCTAAGGCCTGTTGAATGAGATCATTTTCTGCGTCCATTGATTTCTTGACGTCGCCCACAGATCGTTCCATTGCTAAACGTAGATCTTCCTCCAATATAAAATCAGCTAACTCCTTACGGCGTTGCTCGTCAATAATGGATTGCTGCAGAACATCTTCCTCCTTTACTTTTGACTCAAACTTAGATCTATCTCGATCTGCATATTCCAGTCTACTTGCCGACAAAGCACGTTGAAGGTCGCATTCATTTTGTTTCAGCTGGCTTTGATATTGTTGAGATTCTTCGACGCTCTGCCGTGTGGCAGTTTGCATATCTTTGTCGTCATTAAGAACTTGTACTGGAAGGGGATATTCAATATATGTTAACAAAGTCGCGAGAGGCGGCGTAGAATCGCGTGCAGTACACTGTGCAACCGAGCTTTGACCAACCTGCGCTGCGATCGCCGCTGTGTGGTGTGTTAGTTATGTGCTTCGGACTCGATCAATCAAAACAATATCAATTCAATCATCTCACCATAGCTACCTGCGCCATAACCTCTTCTTGACGATGCCAATTGACGAAAATCCTCCTCCTCTGCAATCAACACCTTACTATCTGTAGCTTCACCTGGATCATACAGATCGTCTCCACTGAGTGCATCAACTTGAAATGACCCACCTCCATGTTCAAGCTTCCAAATCATTCGTCGTTTATCAATCAGTCTTTGTACAGCAGATCGAAGTATTGGTCCATGACGGCTATGCGATCCAGACCCAGTAATGATTTGTACATAACAACATGTGGTCCCTCCCCCTCCCGTCAAAGCTGCAGCATGATGATGATATGTTCGGATGCGTTCAAGAAACAGCGTAACTTCTGCTATTGCATCTTCTACTAATTTTCCATGCAGGTCTAGGGTGGTGACTGGCGGTAGAATAGGAGAAGACCATCGAGATGTCGACATGGTGTCGTTACCTCTTTCGATGTTTCTTGTTTGGCGCTCCCGCAATCTCTACTCCCTCCTCGACATCACCGACAACACTCACACCTACTCACACCACCATGGCACCACTTTCCCCCATCACACTCGAACCGCCCGGCCCGAGAGAGGTAGTCGACGAGGACAAAGCCAAGGAATTCGTCAAGCTATGGACAGAACAGCTTCTCCAACACCAAGCCGCAAACGGCAGCATTGGCGATAACAACAATAGTGACGACGGCACCAAGAATATAATATTATGCCAGCGTATCCGTCTGTCTGACAAGTCATACACTGCCGAGGCCGCAGCAGTTATTGCAACATTCCTAACTGAACCATTTGTAGGTTCGGGTGTACCGCTAGTACATGACATCGTTGAGGTGGACCTCTCAGACAGTATCGCTGGTCGTATGACCGAGGAGGGATTACGGGTACTCAAAACTATTTGTGATGCCTTCGTCGAGTCGAAACTTATCGATGTAAATCTGAGTGATAATGCCATTGGACAGCAGGGCATTGGGGCGTGTCGGACAGCATTGAGTAAGAAATCATTGGAACGATTGGCACTTTGTAATAATGGACTAAGTCGTGAAACGATGAGACAGGTTGCGGATATATTGACGAATGATGATGATGATGGAACTGGATGTATTGCTAGCAATATGACCAAAATTCATTTTTATAACAATATGAGTGGGGAGGATGGGTAAGTTCCTAATATTACATCTCCGATGCTCTATTTTTATTTGCGGGGGACGAACTCAATGTTTTCACGTGTGTGTTGTTATGTGCTTGTTCTCATTCTCGTTCGACTAAAACCCGAAACAGCTGCACGGAATTTGCACGCATCTTAGCAAAGTGCACTCAATTAGAAGATCTGCGATTCTCAAGTACTCGTGCTGGGCCAAAAGGGAGTGATATTATAGCATCAGCCTTGGACACATTCCTTTATCATGGTGAAGGACTCAATTTCAATCTACTACGATTAGATCTATGTGATAATAGCTTTGGCAATAAGGAATCCTACAGTACCCTATCCCGTGCATTAGGACGGACTAGATCGTTGTCCTACCTCAATTTACGTGACTGTGATTTGGGAGATGATGGGGTCAAAAAGGTCTGTCATGCATTGATTGAGAGTGAATCGGCATTAGAACACCTTGATCTAAGTGGAAATTGCGTAGAGAAACGTGGGTCCAAGTATATTGCCGACTACATTCGGAAATATGGACGAAAGTTGAAAATACTCCGATTGGAGGATAATGAAATGACAAGCAGGGGAGTAGAGCATATCGCTGCTGCATTTCACGGGAGAGACGGTGGTCACGGCATTGAAGAAATCCAGCTGAATACTTGCATGGTAGGAACCAGTGGTGCACTTGCGCTTGTGAATGCGTATGGTCCTGATGGAAAGGATTTGCCCATGTTGAAGAAGATTTGCTTGAATGGTAACACCTTCGCTGTTGATGTGTTGGGCCGGTTGGAGGATTCATTCAATGATAGATTAGGTGAGATGGATGACAACGATCCTGATGGAGAGGCCGATGATGATCTATCTGATGATGAGGAAGATGACGATGACAGCGACGAGGATGATGATGATGAGGACGATCCACCAGTCGATGATTCAGTTGATGATCTTGCTGCGGCTATGAACAAGTCATCGCTTGCTTAAATTTGTGAGACACAATTGTGTAGTACCAACTTTTTATTCATGATCTTAGAACTTAGAATACTACTACTAGATAGGTACGTATGCATCGTACGATACCAAAAGGGCCGTTAGAATTTTCAGATGTCGACTGATTAACAACAACATAACGCCACAGGTCAACAAAAGATAAATACTACCTGACGATATTGCAACAATTATTATACTATTTTCGCATCGCTCTGTTGAAGAATGAATTTCTGGAAGAAAGATGTATCGAAATTATCGACGTCCTCGTCCAAACAACGAGGCTCATCTTCTATCAAAAGTATTACTCCTAGTGGCAACGGCTCTTTGAACAGACTGCCGTCGTTCATCAAGCCATCGTCGAATATATCCTCTTCATCTATGCCTACGCGGAGGCAGCGTATGAAATTGTTGAAATTCATCATCCATCATGCTGATAATGTCCAAAACAAATTCCTCGTGCAGAAGAAAATCATAGACCCAAGGAATGAATTGAGGGAATCGAAATCGGCTAGTCTGATTGATATTTTTACTAATGAAACGGCTATTGCAGAAATTAATGACAAATGTTATCAACGGTGGCATCAGGTGTTGCAAGAGGGTTTGGTACCCGAGTCCGTGCGTGCGTTGAATCTGCTAGAAAAGACAGGGGGTGAGGATATAAATGACGAAGAGAATGTCTACTTTGCCACCATGGAGGGTATGGATGAGGAAATTAAGGTCATGGCTCTACTTGCACGTGCGGCAATCCTCCCTGACATCGTTGACAGCGACAACAAAGGAGATGATGGGATGGAACAAATTAATGCCATGATGAAATGCACAGCCATGCTGCTATTTCAAATTGTGCTTACGGCATTAGAGGAAGCAGCGACGTCACATACTTCGTCCGAAGATATGAGACCTGTAGCTGCGTATGATGGTCGGATTCGTCATGTTATGAAACTCGCATGCGTTGACGTTATATCTCGAGCTATTATTGAAAGTGTTGAGGAATTTCACACGAAAAATACAAATTCTGACATTGAAGGTGGTCAATCTTCGAATGCTGTCTATGATGTGGATGATTATTCATTCTGGAATATTGCCAACATCGCTTCTTTCTTAGATCGAACAGAACTAGGGAATGACGCAATCTTTGGTCGGCCTGACAAACCTCGTGCTCCAATATATCTAGAGAGTGAAAAGATGCAGCTCGATGTTAATGAAGAAAAACAAAAGCTAGAGGGGAAAAAACCTCCATCCAAATCAGATGGGCAACTATCAACTGGTGGAGACGATACCTTGAGAAAATCTCCCGAGTCATTCAATCCTATGGTCTCGGCTAGGAGTAATTCGGAAGCATTCAGTGCCCTAGTCTCAGCCAATTCGTCGTCGTCCTCGTTGGAAATTCAATCTGTTGAGATAAAAGAGCAGGAGGCTCAATTTTCGGATATCAGCCGGTGGAAAGAAGCAGATTTCAACAGGTTGATTAGTCAAAGTGACACGCCGACATCTCTTCCCCCTCCACTTCCCCCTCCTCCACCGCCCCCCGCTATCGAAGAGGACAGACACGAACCCGACATCAATTATTCGATTGAGAACGTTGAAGTCTTGATGGATCTTCGTGCCAGGCGTCAGTTTAATGCAAAGTTTTTGGCGACAAGAAAGTTTGAGCTTATTGAGCGTCTAGTTGGTATTGATATTGTGCGATTTCTTATTGTGGAAGAGCGAGAGATTAAACAACGTGAAAAGGAACTGGCGGCGCGTCAGAAGAAAGCCAAGGAGAATGGATTCCATGGTGACACTACTAACTTAACACAAGAGGAGATGAAGATGATTGCCCATCCCGACTTACAACAACAGAAATTGATCGAGGAGGCAAAGGCAAAGCATCGAGAATCAGAAGAAGGCAGAGATATGAAACCACAATTCTTGTCTCCGTCAAATGTTCAGCAGATTGTGCGAGGTGCAAAAATTGCTGGTGCAGGCTTAGCTCTCGGAACTGTCTTTGCCATTACCGGAGGATTGGCGGCACCGGCACTGGCAGCAGCGATTGGTGGAATTGCCGCTCTCACTGGAGCAGGAGCTGCACATTCAGCGGCCTTACTTGCAGTACTGGCAACCTTCAAAGCTGGTGCGGCACTGTTTGGTGTTGGCGGAGGCGGCCTTTCGGCATATAAGATGAAGACACGGACTGCTGGTCTTTCAGACTTTTCAATTCGTCGTGAAAATATTGAACAATACATGTATCTGGGAGCATCCGATGAGAAAATGAGGAAGGGTATAGAAGCAATGCTTCCCCAACTTCATACGACTGTTGCTGTGGCTGGATGGGTTCGAGAAAAGGACATCGCCGACTATCAATTGGCATGGGGGATTCAACCTACATGCAGGTATAAGAAAGAAGACAACAATCGACGGATACGACAACTGAAACGATTTTATGCTATTTACAACCCACCGTTGGTTCATCTTTGTGAGGGATTCATGGAAACATTGCAGAAGAAGTTGAGGAGACATTTTAGTTGGGACAGGTGCGTACATCATAATAATTGTCCTTGTTAAGTTTGCTTTCATTCGTTCCACTCATATTGATTTTCTATAGAATTTGGGCCCAACTTGAAGCAAAATATGGAAGTAACCCAGATCACATGATTCCGATTGATTCACCTCAAGATAATGAGGTTGCATTCCTATCCTATGAAGAGAAGGAAATGATTGATGGAGTATTAAATGACGCCAAGCTGGTCAACTTGCGGAAGAGGGGATTGGGAACAAAGGGGGATATCGATTTCAATGAAAATGATGATGGTATTGGTAAATTCGTTCAAGTTACCAAAGGACATAGGAAAATGACAAGTAGCAAAGCCGAAGCAGAGTTTGATTTGGATGCTATCGAAAATGAATTTACGATGGATATCGACTTAGGAACTGTATCGTCACACTCGTCTGAAAAAATGTCTGACGAGGAAGGACAATTTCATGATTCATTCGAAAACGAGAAAGAAAATAATGATGATGAAGAGATTGATGATGCAGAACGACGATTGAAAGATGATGCAGAACGACGATTGAAAGCACAGGCAAGAATTAATAATCTACTCATGCCAACTCAAAGCGATACCCAAGAGGGGTCCACGATGGACCAAAAAGATTCAACTCAAGTGCTTACTACTGCACTGGACCCTGAAGAAGACGACGAGCACGATTCCGATTGCACTATCGTATGGGACTGGACACGACTGTACGGTACGTCTGATATACATACTGTCACGTGGGAGAGTAAGCAGCTTAGTCATTTATGTCACCTTGTTGAAAATTTAGCTCTCGAGGTGTCAAGTAAAGCGACATCAATGGCATTGCAGTATTCGATCATTGGTGCGATCCTAACAGCAGTTGCCATCCCGGCGACACTCGCAACAGCAACGAAGCTTATTGATGACCCATATCAAATAGTGGTTTTGCGTGCTGACGAGGCGGGGAAAGAGTTGGCGAATTGTTTACTCCAAAGCGACGAACGTAGACCGGTAACATTGGTTGGATACTCATTCGGAGCTCGAGTCATATACTCGTGTTTACGTGAACTTGCACATCAGCAGGAGCTTTGGGAAGATAGCCGCTCTACCAAGTCTGCTTCTGGAAGTTCAGACAAGAAAGGCAACAAGGGTGGTGGAGAACACAGATTTGAGTACGACCGCGAACCTGCCTCGTTGATTGCTGATGTCATTTTTATTGGACTACCTCGAGCCATGGATAAGAATGTGTTGACATCATGTAGAAGAGTAACGGGTGGACGTCTTGTGAATTGCTATACACGGAATGATTGGTTCCTATCATTGATGTTCGTTGCAAGAGGTGGAGTTCCATACGGTACTAAACCAGCGAAAGATGTACCGGGTGTTGAGTCTTACGATGTCACTAGCCTGGTCGAATCACACCAAAAGTATGCAGATGCTATCCCAAGTATATTGCAGCATATTCGTTTTTCTGAACCTTAAAATTACTGCCTCATTTTCACTTGGTGGATTGAATGAAGAAATAACATGTACAAAAACAGATTTTCTAAAACGTGATACTTAAAAGCATCACTTGATTTTTTTACAGTGTATATTACATATATCTACTGCATTAACATCCCCCCCACAATACATTTATTCACCACTCCCAATAAATGTTCATTCTCTAATGCTGCCCGAACACGTTCCTTATCGGCCAATTGTTTATTCACGGCATGTTCACTCACATGTGTTCCATTTTCAATCTTCACCACCACCTTGAATCGTGTGGGGAGAGATCGTAGCAGCTTTACACGTAATGAAAGGCCGATTAATGTTGCCATTGAACAATGTGGTATAGTGGGTGTGAATTGTACATGCACGGTAGAGAACTTTTTTGAAGACGACGAAACTGGACCACTGGATGAATGATTACCTATATTATCATCAACATCAGTATTCTCTTCTCCACCCAACAAATCTACCACAGTAATTAATTCCATACGTACTACATTCAATTGTTCAAGAGTTAACGGATGTTCTGGATCTTGAATGTTACGTATAATCCGGAATACTTCCTCGGTTGTAATTATATCACGTTTCGGAGGTTGTTTGTCTTCATCACCCCCCGCCGAAACCACCATATTCTTCTTCTCTTCCTCCTTGGTAAAATGGACAGAGGGTGCATATGAAGGATAACGAATAGCCTTACATTGTTTATCTATATGTTTGGGATGATATAATGCAAATCCAGCTTGGTGGAGTATTTCCAGCCTTGGCCTCGGCGAGGATGATGATTTCAAAGACGAGTTCTTGGTAGGAGACGAAGAATGAAACGCAGCCGCGGACAGAGCCAATGTGACACTTCGTTCCTCGGCCGTTATCGAACCAACCCACGGGTAATGCGAATCATCATCATCGTTGTTATCCACGTCAACCTCCGGCTCGATCATGAACGCATCCCATTCACTAGTACCGATGGCAAGATCGTCGTCTATGGACGATGATGATGGCGAGCCACCAAGATGATAACGACGTATTGCCGCAAATCCAAGTAATGGTGCACGATCTGACGAATATGAACGGAGTAGCGTATTATTAGTCGCCGTTGCGTGGATTGTAGGGTTGGGATTTTCCTTCTGCATGATCTTCATTTCTTCCGTCTTCTGCTTCGGTATCGGGTGTGATGGTCTCTATCTAAAGAAGTACGTAAATTCCGTCCGTAGCACGGTAACCTTTCCTTGTAGCCAGAACATGCTTAGGTCACCCCCAAGCATCCGCTCAATATAAAACAATCTAACACAATCCAACAACTGGGCCTTGCTATTGTTCACGTCTTACAAGCCACCTATAATTCACCAAAAACTTCGTCTTCTCACAGTGTTAATTACGATGGGCTTTGATTTTTATGATTCCTTTTCCCTCCAAACCGTTGATGGACTACAGCTTGATGAATATCTGGATGAAGAAATGTAAACTAGGTAGATACATGATGATGTATTCCTTACTTCTGCTATGATCTACTTTCGGAGGAGGTCATTGTTCTGTTGTTTTTTGCTTTGTGAACTTTTGTGTTGCTTACGATTATAGTTCTATAAAACGTCGAATTATTCAGAAGTCCATTTGGTCTAGCGGTATGATTCCCGCTTTGGGTGCGGGAGGTCCCGGGTTCAATCCCCGGAATGGACCTTTTGACTTTGTCCAGTGTGGAGATCCATTCCACTCACAATTCAACATCAACACCCGTTGTATTATTTGGCCGGTTCCTTCGAGGCATCATCATGACGCGCATTTCTTCCGCCGTCCTCCTCCTCATAACGATGGTAGTTGCATGCTCTTTTTTCAACGTGGCTTCATCATTCACAACAATAGCATCATCATGCAAAACGATATGCAGAACATCCCTAATCAACAGCAGCAGCCAAATCTACGCCGGAGGATGGGGGAATAATCAAGAACGTTCTGTGAACGATGCCGAGGTGGGGGGTGGTGTGAACGGTTCACCCATCTACGACTCCTATGCCATTGAAGATAGGAGTCAATTTATGCAACGCGTCAACAATGAAAGGAAATCATTACGGATAAAGAAGGCGGCGGATTTGTTAGAAGTTGCACGTATTGCAGGCGTTGAACTTAAAAGGAAGGAGAAAGATCCCATGAGATTGGACTTGTTCGATTCGGAAGATTTAAAGGGTGATGACGAATATTTGGATGTGTCTATTTAAGAATGCCTTAATAATTTGCAATGATATCTCTCTCTCTCCGTGGCATGCCGTTGACCCTTCCAGAACACAGATCATATTGTTTCACTTTTTGCAGTTGTTTCTATGGGGGCTATTACTTACTTATTTTGTTGACGATAAAATGTATTGGTTTTATTATGATGAGTATCTAGGGAAGGGGAATGCTACTCAAGATTTCATACATAGTATTATACTGCCTCTTCTCGTCATTCGGCAACACTCGCCATCTTTCACTCATAATACGCGCCGTGTCTCCAAAACTGAGGTCGGGCCTTTCTGCTGCCTACTTGTTGAGAGAACGGATCGTATTTACTCCATCATTTTTTTTCGCCCCCAGTTGAGACTTTGACTTTTGCGACTCCTCTAATTTCGCCCAATACTTGATGGCTTCGACAAACACTGGCGGTTCTGCATGCCTCCAAAATTCATCCGTCAACCGCATGGTCGTCTTATCCCACTGTTCTTGACTCTTCCTCAAGAATAATAACGGTGCCCCGGCCACAGCAAGTCCTCCCACTGCTAGAGCAGGAAGTAGGACTGCATGTGCAGCAGCAACCGACATGGTGATGAGTGTTGCACTCTTGGTCCATCCTACAGAGGTTGAAACTAGATACACCGCAGCCTGAAGCGTGGACCATCGACCCGTCTTACACCATACTGCGATACACTCTGAGTTGCTATAAAATACATGATACGGTGGTAACAGACCCTCATTTTCTAATACAAAGTGTGTCCGGGCTAGTACAAGGTTGGCAGAGTCACTTTTTGGCAACTCCCTATCAGATCGATCCTCTGGTTTGTCAATGGAAAAGACGGATTGCCCATCATCGCTAATTGGTATTGTCGCCCCCTTCGATTTACGTGGTCGATATCCAGGTCTAATCCATTCAGGTTCCCCCTCCACATTCCTCGCTTTCTCATCATCACACGCCAGCTCAGTATCGATTTCTTCGGAAACAATGTCATGTATCCTCGCTTGAGTAGTCTTTGCTTTAGGAAGAAAGGAAGTGATAAAATCCATAGCTTTACTGCTGCTGCCTTTTTCTCCCTGACCTCCACCACCGGCATAATTTATCTTTGACCACTTTCGTATCTCCTTCAAATCTGTAATAACAACTACATTCAACCGTTTCTTCTCTCGAGGTTTGATCTTCTCCCATGCTGCCATGATAACATCATGTGAATCATCCTTCACTTCGTCACGTTGGTAGGATGATGCTAAACCAAAATCTGCAATGATGACACAATTTCTGCCAACTTCTAAAACTATACCGTGTATTTGTATTGGATACGGCACTGGCAAAAGTAAAAAATCCCATCGTATGATATGATCACCAGCAGCAAAGCCATGATTTGCTAAACCCTCTGTCGATTCCACCGGTGTCATATTTTTAAGAGTCGAAAGCCATAATATTTGTATCGACTGACTTTCAAAGCAAAGTCTCCATAATATTTCATTACTTTCACTCCTAGCAATATCTATTTCAAACGGAGTTGGGCCAGGATCATCTGGTCTTTCTCGAGCTTGCACAGTCACGCCGTCGTTGTATCTTGACTGCGGTGACGATTCACAGTCGTCATCTGTACAGTCTCGATGACAATTCAAATCAATTTCCCCTAATGGCTTTTGATGATCTAATGCATTGCTGGGGTCATGTTTCACCCCGTCCATGTCGCCAACGTCATAGTATCTCAGCACTCCCGAATCAAGTAGCACGACTCGTTTCTTTTCCCATGCATCCATAAATAGACCGAAGGAATACTTTCCAAGCCCCGAACGCTGCTTCCAAACAATATCTTCTAATAGTATTTTGTCTGGCAATGGGGACTCAGTGCTGTTGATGCTATTGTTGCCAGGCGATTCCAACGTAGCGAATACAACATTATCCAAAGATGTTTCCGAGGCAGCAAGCGACGGTGAGTCTTCCATCACCGAATTGCTACTGCCACCGCAATGATAATTGTCAGATTGAGTATTGTCCGACCATTCCTGTTGATACCGTGGAGGTTTGATAGACTTTGTAGACACAGATGGTATACCAGATTCTCCCCACATAAACCGATCGAGATCATCAGTGGGTAAACGAATATGCCAATACTCGGGATCTCTCCTCGCACCATAATCTTCTTCTACGGACTTTCGATCCATTATGGGAAGTACGATATGCTGATTATCTGAGAAGTCCACGAACAAAGACACTGGTGGTGAGGATCGCGAATAATATTCATATTACCCACGCACCTCAAAAGAGCGGGATGTTAGGGTTAGATTTGGGTTAATAAGATGTTAGGGTTAGATTTGGGGTTAATAAGTGACACGTTGCTTCAACTGCTTCTCCCTGCTGTCATCAAGGAGGAGTTCTTGCTTCATTATCATCTGTTCAAGGGATCTTCTTCATAGTACTCCTTATGGCGACCACTATTGATAGCAGCCAGCACGGTCTATCTTCTAGAGTGCATCATTCTTCAGCATCATCATGCAATCGTTTGTTGTTTGGGCAACTTAACTTCGGGCCGCGCTTCAAAGAGGGTATCATCGAAGTTCAGCGCAATGAAGTTGAATTCTCCATATACTACCGTTTATACAATCCATCAAGTTTGTATTCAATCGATTCGCCACCACTAGTTGTATGTCATGGAGGACCATCTCTGCCATCTGATTACTTGTTCCCTCTAGTTCATCAATTCTCGACATCTAGGTCTATTATATTTTATGATCAACTAGGTTGTGGTCGAAGTAGTCTACCGGAGCAGAAGTGCCTGTATTCCATACTGCACAGTGTTAACGACCTAAAGGAAATTATCAATTCATTGCAGATCAAGAAATATCATCTGCTTGGACATTCTTTTGGTGGGATCGTCGCGTACGAGTTTGTCAAATCGAATAGTAATCATTGCGATCGTGCCTATTCCTACTGTTTATCACTCACTCTTTATAGTACTCCCACAAGCATGAGAACAAGTCTTGAAGAGTGGTCCAGATTAGAAGTGGAAGTTCGACAAGAACTACTACACCTCCTCAAAGATGAAGAGATTCACGACGAAGAAGTAGTATCAAGGTTGGTCCAAGATCGATTGCGAAAGCAATATGAATGCAGAACAGATGACATTCCCGATGCATTACGAGCTGCAATCAAGAATAGAGGCACCACATTTGGACCAGAAGATGTTGTAGACTACATTGCATATCCACCGTCGTCATCATCATCATCATGCCTATTTCCTCAAGTGCTAGTGATTCGTGGCCAGCACGATTTCGTAACAGAGACCTGCATTGAAGGTTGGAGATGTATATTCGGTCAATGTTCGCAGAGTAGAGTGAATGCATATCGAGAGGAGACGATGGCAAGTTGTGCTCATTACAGCCACCTCGAAGATGGAAAGAACTTTGGCGACCTGATTAAGAAGCATCTGTTCATCAATGACTACTAGGTTAATCTTAGACTACTAGATTTACTTTGAGGTCATTTTAATCTGTAGATTACTTATGTATCAGGCCTTCATCGCAGTCCCTGCAATTACTACGTCAAATCCTCATCAGCCAAATTAAAATTGTCGTCATTGTTGACAGCCACTTCCTCATTGTCGTCAGGCACCATAAACCCGAACGCACGCATCTTACTCAACATTGCATCCTTCTCAATTTTTGTTACAAAGCAATCAACTACTCCATTCTTTCTCCACATTACAAGATACATTTTCTTCGATATATCTTTTTCGTACCCATCAAGTGCCACAACAAAAGATCCTGGGTCCAATTCCTCCAACACTTTCTGGAAGTGCTGGCTGAACGTATCAAACGGAATGTATCCTCCTTTTTTTAAACAGCAATGAAAATCATCGCTATTGACCACACATATTCGCTTTGTCATGTGTGGGACGATATAATGTACTCCCTCCTGTGCTAAGCGATAATGGATTTTGGCATCCTTCGTCTGGATGCTACATCGTTCAAACCCCTTCAAGCCAGAGTTAATCACCGTAACTCGTTTTTGTAACCCAATATCAATTAATTCATATTTAATGGATTTGGTTATGAAGTATAGTATCTTTGCCTCTCCGGATGCACGGATCATAAATTGATCTTTTGGAAATGTGGAGCTGAGACCAAACTCTTCAACTAAAGGTGACCAAAGAGTGGGGTCAATGGGAATAAAGTCTTCCATGCCAAGATCGTTATTCTTCTTGTCTTTGTTATATTTTCCTTTTGGTGCTCTTTGATGATTGGCCGCATTCGATTTATCAGTATCATTATCAGACTTGATGTCTATGGATATAAGAGCGACTTCTTCTGTCGCAGGTGATTCTAGCATGGCGACGTCGCTGTCACTGCTCTTTTTTTCTTCGTTTTCTTCAACTTCATCTTGTTCCTCCTCTTTTTTCTCCACAAGTCCATCTTTCATCAAATGGGCCTCGGCTTCTACCGCACCTCTCGACTCCTTTGCGAGCATGACCATTCGCTCTGATGCACCTTTGCTTAGTGGTTTGACCTTCTTCAACAGCGCCACAAAGAATCCTCCCGTGTTCATGTCTTGTGGCAAACATCTTAGGCACTTGTGCAATTCGAACGTTTTCATCTCCTCATTTGTTGGTGGGAAGCATGAAGCACGAACACGTTGACGCCAGTCCGGCTCGACATCATCAAAACATGCATACTCAAAAAACCCAAGAGAACTCGTTCGCTCACTCTGTGCCTCATTATCCCAAGAGGCAGGTGGAATGTACGGAATGGTATCATACATCGATTGCGACGGGCCTTCAACCTTCTCTTCGCTATCAGCCTGTTCGTTCTCAACTGTCTCTGGATCTAATTTGGGAGGAATCTCTCCAGCCAATCTCTTCGCATCGAATTCCTTCCGCCTCTGCTGCATCTTAGGATTGTTTTTCTTCTTCCATTCCTTCTTCGCGTTTCGAGATTGATTCTTGTGTTGACGCATTACCTTCCACGTACTCCATCCCGGTCGGGCTATCAGACCCTCCATCCTGTGACGTGGGTCCTCCAACACTAGCGACCCCTCGGCAATACGCAGTAGTTCGGCCACAACACTCTCATTCTCCATGGGATTCATCGAGCATGTAGAGTAGACACAGTATCCACCCACTTTTGTTAGACGAACACTGCGAAGTGCGATCGAGAGTTGAAGAGGATGAAGCGCCAACGATCCCAAGTGATTCCAGTGCTTCCAAATACCTGGATTCTTACGTATGGTCCCATCACCAGAGCATGGGACATCGCACAGTACACGGTCAAACATGCCTTCTTTTTCCGTCCCCTTTACAGACTTTGATTCTAATATTGGAAAGAATTGGCCATCACAAGAGGTGACGAACACCGACGGATTGTTCATCCGGCGTAGTTGCGTAACAAGCATATATGCACGTTTCGGGTCCGCATCATTTGCGACGACATAACCTGATGGCTCCAAAGATTGTCCGTCGACTGCCACGGCTGGCAGGCCACCCACAATCTCTAGTAATTGACAAGTTTTAGACCCAGGAGCAGCACACATATCCAATACGCTCATACCCTCCTTGATATTTAATACAACCGGAGGGATCATGCTAACGGTCTCCTGACGAGTAATGTGTCCACAGTCAGTTTGGATTTTGAGCCATGAATGTAATGGTTCCAAAGATTTATTCCGACGTAAGGTACGTTTGTCGACAGATAATTGATACCCCAGAATGGTATCATTGCTTGAGATGAAGGGTATTGGCGTCGCAGGTGCAATAGTCCTCTTCACAATGATCGGACCAGTCTCATCAACGCCATTATTTTCAGTATCATTATCATCACCATCATGATTATTATCACCATCTCCTCCTCCTGATTTGGCTGCTGAATTATATTTGAATCCAAAATTATTTCCAGCATCTCCCCCCTGTTGTTGTACCTTCTCTAAAATATCTTTCCTCCCACCCACTGGCACACTCGTGCGGGGTAGCTCAATGTCCAGTTCCATCTCCGTGCCAATAAATTGCTGTACCTCATCCAATATATTCTTCTGTATCAATGGATCTAACGACCTATCTACACGGAATGATGCAGGTAACACCTCGTACAGCGTGGACATGAACAACTCTCGCTCGGCATGTTTTTCAGCATCGCTGACACAGGGTACGAATTGCTTTGTGGACCTGTCGTACCGGGTATCATGTAGACCGACATAACTGTAATATGCCTCAAATTTTGCATTTGACATTTTAACCACATTGTACGAGCCGCCTTCGGTATTCCCACCATCACCCCAATCTTTACGTTCCTTGCTGGCTTTCTCAGCCTTTTCTTCGACCTTGCGTTTGCGATTCCATTTCTGCTTCTGCTTGCCACCTCTACCCATGGTTATAAGCGTATGATGACGTCGCTGCAAATGACAATCTCAATCTACCCGGCATATCACGCTAGTTCTACGCCGAGTTTTATGAAACGACTAAAAACTAAAAATAATGTGTGGACACTACGATATCCTACATAAATATCCCGCAAACTAAGACTTAGTTAGTTACGTACTATCCACTGATGCGTCCGCCGCGATCGTGTATGCTTTGTAGATACGATGAAAACTGCTCAGCGCTGTCGAAGTCTGCCAAGCAACAAAACAGCTCATAAATCTCTGAACAACCAACAACAACATCATCATGCTAAAGAAAAAACTAAGCATCCTCCGCGGACGTAGCAGCAAAGCAAAACGACGCAGTACTTTGCCGTCATCGAATCCTGCTTCCCACCAATTGTCGCCATTGCTTGTCCTGCTTTTTCATCAGATTGAGTCGAATGATTGGAAATCATTCTACCGAGAGTTCCTGAGCAACTGTGATGGAAGGAGCAACTTTCAGCTATTGGCAGAGCTCGTGGAGGAGAAGTCTGCATACTTCCATGGGATGACACTCCTACATGCAGTTGCTCGTTTCGACCCAACACCACAAATAGTCCAAGAAATCATCGAACTGTGCCCCAACGCACCACGATCGCAAGATTGTTTGGGACGCACCCCATTGCACGTCATGGTTGGCACTGGTGCGTCGAATGAAGTCATCAAAGTCCTTGCAACCGCCTTTCCTGACGCATGCATGATACAAGACGTAGATGGACGCTCCCCTCTTCATCTATTGTGCAATAGTTCATGCAAGCTATTCGAAGACGACAACAAGTCGAAATCGAAACCCTCTCGCGAGTCAGTTGAAGAACTACTTATTGCGTCGCCAGAATCGGTCATGCTGGAAGACAATGAAGGAATTAGCGCTATTGAATATGCACTGTGTTCACTGTGTGATATGAAGACAATTAAGTTACTACAATATTCGACACAGAGGATTCAGATGCGACGGCAGAAAGAAATCGAAATAGACAAATTGCTTGCCTTGTCTGCCATGATGAATGACGATAAGGTGCAAGTGGAAAGAAAAAATACATCGCGGCGTCAAACAAGTAATGCTAGTGCAGCGTGAAACAAAATGAGGTAGGAATGTATTGTATTGTAAATATAATATCGCTGGAATAGGAAAACAATAAACATAATCAATTGATCTTTTACTGTATTGTGTCTTAACTTTCTTAACCTACTCTCATGAGATGTATCTTTAGTCTTATCTGTTTTGCTTATATTCTTGTATGCAAGTGCTTTACCAGCGAAAGCCCTGTGCACGTCCTCTACAGTTCACCACTCGATGACAGATCGAGGGCTGTCATACCATCCTTGTCTCGTAGTTTTTCGCTCACTCCATGGCTCTTGAGAATCTTAATCATCGTCTTCCGACCATGCTCATGTGCCCAAAACATCGGACCCCGGCCATCCTTCGATCGCATGTGTGCAATGGCGGGTTGCTGCTGCAAAATCAATCCTAACCGATCCGAATCATTATCGCTGATGAGTTTGTACAACGTAGTAAGCGCGTCGTTGTCCGCCCAATTCTCAATCTTGTTGATTTCTTTGATTTTTTCTTTTGTCAGCGGCCCAGCCGGTGCATCAATAGCGTTCTTCTCACGTTCTTTCTTCGCTTTAATTTCTGCCCTCCTCTGAGACCGTTCAGGATCATTCAGGTTCTTAAAATATTCCTTTTGATAATCCTCATCAGAGACGCCACGATTAAAGTCCTCGAGCTGAGCAAAATCTTTCTTCTCATTCAAAACCTTTTGTAATCCCGGTGGATATGCTCCCGGACAGAACCAACTGCCGGGGGCATCACAGACACGATTATTGAGGACCCATTCCTTACTTTCTTTCGATACACTCAGTATCTTATAAATTCTAACCAGACCGTGTTCACTTTTATAGACCTCTTTAAACCTATTCTTGTCTACGTCGACGCCTGGCACGAGGCCATTCGAATGCAGCCGGAAGAGGAGACTTTCGGCCATAACTTGTGAAGGTCGTCCACCAGGTGCGCCGAATTCAGAGCACGTCGGATCTCCAGGACACAAAGTTCTATACACACTGTTGGCGATCCTGCGTAGATGTGGACTCTTCGCCATATCGTCCCCTCCTCCACCAGCCCAAAGTAAAACATAATCAGCCATGTGCCTCGCAATTCGATGGCCCTCTTTTAGTGAACTCGTTAGTGCTCTCCCGAGCAAGGCGATGTGCTCGTGATTCCAGGTATTGCCATCAGCGATCGTCGTTCTATTAGAAATTGCTGTGATTTGGTAACCATAATCCCACCACGCCATAATACGAGCATCTTCAGGCGTATTCGCTCCCAACCACAAGTAAGCCTCACGGTAGTCATCGATGAGTACTTCTCGTCCGTCTTGCTGTCTAGATTTGAAGAGAATTGTTGGATGACTCATACCCACTGCCATTTCGTTACAAGCCTTTTGAAAATCTTTAATGTGTGATTGGGAGCGAGTGTAAAGGAAGTACGCCAAATACAGCCATGCACCGCGAACGCACGTCTTCAAGATAATGACAGCGGGTTGAGATGTTTTGGCCGGTGAGTCTGCATCGTTCTTCGACCTCAGCTTTCCCTTTTTGGCTCCATCTCTTGTGTCAACGACCTTTGATTCCACTTTCGCTATCCCTCCGTTGTCCTCGATAAATCTAAATTCCTTGAACAAGTCAATTCTCCATCCACAAATTCCCTCAACACATGAACCTGCAATTCTACCGACCAGCATTCCTCCGAGTACGCTCCCGATCGGTGCAGTAAGTAGAATAAGTCTAACCATCTTGGACGAGAAGAAGTATGCAGCGATTCCATACACAAGCAAAAACGACGAAGCATCGTTGCAAAAACCAATTGCGACAAGTCCAAATCCAAACGGAGCAAGTTTGGCAACGACCTGGAGGTACTGTGCATAAGCGCCGGGATTTGCGGCCTGATGTTCTGCCACAGAATCAACTAATGGATTACCAGTCTTTGTATGCTTGACAAACAATCCCCGAACGCGTGAAGATATTGGTCCAAAAAAGCCCGTCGGCCAAAGAATAACAACTATTCCTATCAATGCCACACCGGCAAGTCCCATGACTCGGAATCGTAATGCCCACAGCTGCTTCTTATTCAATTTGTCACGTGTTCCCACCCGTTCACAGTATTCAACGAGCTGCATCCCCAGGAAGACAGCACATGGTCCCAGTTGCTCTAAGCTACGGAGTGGTGTGAGTCCAATGACTGGCACTTGCGTTGCCAACATCGTTCCCACGACATAAAAGGCTGTATACGCCGCATGGAGCTTCGACGAATGTCTCCCTAGTAATATCAATACGGCGGCATGAGCACCAACAAGATTAATAACAAAGATGTAACCACCCCAACTCGCGGCCATGTAAAAATATAAGACACCAGTCAAAGCGCCGAAAGCAGCCGCAGTCCTAGTCCGTAGCGGGAATTCGAATCCGGTATCTCGCTTATCGTCCTCTAGTCCTAGTGATGGTACGCCACGAAGAGATCGTGTCCACATGTAAAAGACTGATGTCATGGCCGTTACCGCGACACTTTCATTATCATACCCTCCACCCACTGATCGCATGAGATGGGCTGGTACGATTGACATGAAGAACATGGTCGAGAGCATTGCTAATAATGACGTCGTTTGGAATGATGACCCGGGTGACAATGCCGACGACGACGACGCTGTGATGTCCATACCCAAAATACGGGCCAACGAAATCCGAATATATATCGCAAACCTTGCAATATAATTCCCAATCAATGGTAGTCCATCAAGGACAGTGCCAAATCGACTACCCCAGTAATCGTACCTAAAATCCGATGAACACTCGAGTGCTATCAATCCAGTCATGAATGTGGCTAATGCACCAAACCACGCAGGTAATAGACAACAAACATCATTCAAATTCATTTCATTCCACCTCATCCCCGTACTAGCCATTATTGATGCTATCATTGACATTGATGTTGACGATGATGACAATGATGCAGACGCAACGTCGGTAGCAGATTTAACAATTACATTAGATGGAGGTTTCATAATCTTTAGCCATTCCAATAGGCCAAACCAAATGGGTAACCAACATTTCGTCAACCAAACGGCTGTCACTTGCATACCGGGATAGATTGTCGTGCCGACTGGCCGGCCTAGGGGATACCACACCTTATAGTCAAACCATTTGACAAATGCTTTCCAGCCGTTGTCATACAGATATTGTGCCGCACGGAAATTGAAGTATGGATCGAATTCATGTATGACTACACGAAGTTTAGAAATAACAAGAGAGAATAGGCGAGAGATGAATCCTAAATGAGAATGGAGCGAACGTAACGCTAATACTACTCATACATAGTATTACTTACCAAAGCCATAGTTTTCAATGGCATGTAAACGAATTGAATACGCTCGTTTAAGAATCGTGTGCGACTGACTAATCGTCAATACAGTAAGACCGATAGCAAGGAGTAGTCGGGCTAATGAACAGAATCGGTCGAGGAGGACGCCCGACGGCGGCTTGGTCGACACCATGAGTTCGAGAGGAAAGGGCGGGATGTCAAAAACCAAGCCAGAGATGATGCGACGGCTCGTGGCTGCGGCGCTGCTTCTGACAATAGCTTCGACATCTGCATTCTCGATCCCTACCTCGAGACAGCAGCGTAATCTCTCGCCGTCGTTGCCATCATCATCGCCTTCAGTCCTATTGTCATTCCGTGGCGATGACGACTCTACTGCGAGTAGTCGACGTGCCTTCCTCGTTGCAACAACGGCCACGTCCTCCATCCTTCTAATACCATCATCATCGAATTATAATGCGAATGCAGCGGAAATTGCGGAGCAGAAGGAAGAAACCATCGCTGAACGAGCCGCACGCGTGGCACGTGAAGTGGACGCTGCCGAACTTGCACGATTGACCGAGGAGGGCGTCTTGTCCGAACAACGTCGGAAGGATGATATATCAGACAAACTTAAATCGGACGCACGTTCCATATATGACTTTACATTACCCATTAATGGTAAGTCACGTGAGGTGGCCGAAATACTAGGACAAACATTTAGTGCTGGTAGAGCGTCGGTTGGGTGGGGAGATGATGGCGGTGAAAGCG
>Ga0247832_1003641_pt1 | contig 20747 bp, 12 predicted proteins | sample LaCruzMarch2015__10_FD_192407 | JGI IMG/M metagenome (GOLD analysis project Ga0247832, IMG submission 192407) | Freshwater microbial communities from meromictic Lake La Cruz, Castile-La Mancha, Spain - LaCruzMarch2015_4m | ecosystem: Environmental > Aquatic > Freshwater > Lake | place: Spain... | reverse complement strand
TCGAAGTAGTGACCGATGTTTGCAACAACACGTTGAACGTATTGCCACTCTGCCTGTTTACATTTCACATATCCAATGTACACAGCTTGTGGGTAGTTATGATGAGGACAACAAGGACGACGAAGACCACAACTCCTCAATGAGAGACATCCCCTCCCTGCGAACGCTGGCGCTACGTGCTGTAGGACGCGTCGACGCTAGCTGCAATCCCGAAGTCACATTTGGTGGACGGCCTCGTAAGGTGGTGGAGGAAAACGACAGTGACAATGACGCTGACGCTGACGATGATGATGACGATGATGTTGCCAAGGCGACGAAGCGAGAAATAAGGAAGATGAAAAGTGGTTCTGAACTTATTTCGCCCCCTTCTACACCGCTGGAGGGAAGATCTTCTTCATCATCGACTTGTCGTCGTCTTCTAGCCAAACTCCGTGACAACTCGGCACACCTCCCCGTGAGAAAGTACGAGGGTGTGGGCCGACCCAATGCAGCAGATGTTGACATTGCTCATCCGTGGATAATGGCGGTATATCCTCCTCGTAAATCAACAAACAATGCACCTCTATTTCTATCTTCAAACGTTGTTGTTGATGGAAGTGGTGATAAGTCATCAGAGAAGGACGAATTTCTTACCATTGAGAATTACAATCATGCCGTTGAAACAATACAACAATTCATAGATGCCCTCGTCGAGTCTGGCCGGGCGGGGGATACACGTTTGGGTGTACATTTCTTTCGTGAATGGGTTGCTGCCGTTGTTGGGAAACGAGATGATGCTGGTACCACAACAACTACTGCTGCTGGCGCCGAAGTTGTACCCACAGGTAGGGGAGCAACGCCGTCGTCCAAGAAGCGACAAAAAACTAATTCCTCGGCTTTTGGGGTTGATAATTCGACATTGCCACTGGGATCGCTATCGTTGCATAACTATTCGGCAGGATCAATACGTACCTTTCGTTCAATGGAGAAGGCAAATGTGGGTCAATGTCTTGGCACACTCGACATTACTGGCGTTCATGGTTTAAACGACGCCATACTGTCAAATGTTATATGTGGTGGATCATTCATTCGGTTGCGTCGATTGAGTTTAAAGAATTGTCGTAAACTCACCGGAAAAGGTATTGCATCATTGGTCAAATTGCCAAATCTATGTGCCATTGACGTGGGTGGGTGTTTCAATATCCAACCCGACGATATTATAACAATGATCAAAAATCATCCTTCCACAAGACGGGGTGGATTTGAGGAAGTTTATGCCTCAGGACTAGGATGGACAGATGTTGCACTTGAATCGATTGTTGATGCTACTGTCGGACAGCTCCGAGGGTTGGGTGTTGGTTTCTCGCAGTACATATCAGGACCGGGTCTTATACTAACGTTGTCAAAACTAGCGTCAACGCTGGATCATCTTGCTGTACCATTTTGCCCTGGTTTGGATGATACAGTATTATCGGCTCTTAGTAAGAAGCTTCCAAAGTTGGCAGTCCTCGATATTCGGGGAAACAATAAGGTATATTCCCTCTCGGGAATGATGGAGGGCAGGGCTACGTCTGCATCGGCAAAGCACTTATTTGTCTTGGCGAGATATAGTGGTATAACAATAAATTCTCTTGACGAGACTTTGAGGCTTATCGATAGCCAGAGTTTAACTTGCATATTGGATGGTGGTGGAACAGGTGGAGGTATTCGTCGATAAATTGATTATTCAAATTGAGAAATCTATGCTATCTAACAGTCTTTTATTCTAGTCCACTCTAAGGTAGCTTGTGAGTATTTCATACTTCCTGTACATGATATTCTAAAAAACTAACTACTTAGCCGAAGGACAGTGTCAGTACTTTGACAAAACGACGACTAAATAGAACAAACACAGACGGAAGAACTCTTTATTCTTTGAGCATGGCGATCAGCTTTTCCCTAGATCCGGCATAGTCTAAGCCCTTCTCGTGGGCCTTCTTACGAAGTTCGCAGACTCGCATGTTGATCAGTGGTTCAACATTCTTCTTCTCCGATCTTGCCACAGCTCCCAATATATCAGCAAGTATGCCTCCCGGCGCATTCTTGATGTACCCCGCATCTCCTTCCAGAACTTCAGTCTTGTGTTCAATGATGAAATCCATAGCTGCCTCTTTTAGCAGAGCACAGTTGTGTGCGTCTGCGTAGAGGAGATGATCCATTACATCATCAACTGCAATAGGAGTTGTTTCCACAAAGCAAGCTTCTGCTTCAATTTTAAGAGGGGATACCATGAACCAATCAGCAGCATTAATAATATCCTTGGCATGTGCCCTCATTTCCTCCTTTGCAATTTTGCCACCATACATGTAGAACAGGACGTAACGAAAGATTTGCGGCGATAGACTTGTGATTTTGATCGGTAATGACGGAGCTCCAGCTGCACCAGCCATTTCAAAGAGAGGTTTCGAGCACCGTTTTAAGATGAATCGATGCGCATAAAATGTCACAGCTGTTACCATCTTCGTCTCTGGGACTGTAGAAACCAGTTCCTCATTCTCGTTCGATGCAACGAGTTGAAGATCTGCAACATTTGTTCCACAGAGGCGCGTGAGCTGTCCCAGCTGCCCCAAGATGTATGCATGACCAGGCTCAGCCTCAATCTTTTTTACTCCAACCTGAATCATAACGTCGGCAGATTCCACATCCATGAAGAGACTTTGAATTAGTTCACAATCGGACGGGTTTTTAGGAATAAAGTAAGGTTTCGTGTTTAGTTTCAATGGTGGCATAGTTTTGGCCCGTATCTTCATCCCCTCGGGTGATACGGTAACAGGGGAAGAACTAGCAGGAGATACCATGGCTTCGTGGTGTAATGGTGCCGCTCCTACATCAACCTCGACCCGCATGAGGTTGTTGTCTATGATAGGATTCAGGGAGGAAGTTGTATGAAGCTGCAAAGAAACACCTTCTCAATATTCAACGGTACCTTCGCAATCTGGTATAAACTCTACGTGGCTTCTATCGTACTTGGAACCCTTGGCGATTTTCCAAAACCCAGTCAACCCCTGAGACGCGTTGAGCCACCAATGATGTAGAAAAGACAGAGTAAAACACAGCGACGACAGAAAGCGTCGACACAATAGAGATATTTATGATGATGAAATCACTAACGACAATTGTAGCAGCCTCTGCTGTCGTCGTAAGCGCCGGTGCAGTGTCTTCATTTAATGTTGAACTTGATGGAATGCCAATGAACAACCTCCTCCATGATAATGGCGGTAAGCCATCGTCGGAGCAGCATCATGCACACAAATCACGACGGATGGCTGAGCGTCGTGCTAGGGTCATTGCTGCAATTGCAACCAATGCTGATCCTCAAGTTGTTGGTGTTGCACATGAATCTGGTCACAAAAACGGTAAAAACAATGTCAATGAGAAGGTACATCGCTCGGGATTTATGTCGCGGATGAGCGAGGACGAGCTTGAGCAAGCATACGCAGCCGCCGAGGCGACTTCGAAAATGCGTGGATTGAAAATAGATGAGTTTAATAATGGTGGCGAATTCCTCCGCAGAGCGAAGCAAGAGTTAAAGGCTAACGAAGTTTATAGTAGAAATTTGTGGGGCAACGGTGCCAATACTGACCCATATGATTCAACGGCTGGTCTAGTCGATGAAACGAAGTACTATGACAAGTGGCAACAGGCTTACCGCTTCCTTGGACCCTACATTGACTGTACCCACTCTTGGAGTAAGGGCGGGGGGCACTCGAATGATGAGAAAAACGGACAACAGGACCAGAATGCGGAACAGGGCTGTTCCCGATGGATGATATGGGCATCATATATAGATCCAAATTATGCCGGGGGTGGGTATAGCGAATACTTTGGTAATGAGCCACCAGGAACTTTGGACTGTCATTCACCAGACACAACTTGGAAGTTGGTCGGTGTGTACAAGCAGGAGTTTTATCAATACGTTGAACAGATATCCAAGCATCTATGGGCCGTGAATGAATATGAATACATCGTGGCATTAGCTGGACTTAAGTACATGACGAAAAATCAATGCTACGCCATAGGGAAAGATGAGAGTGGAAACGTGCTCTACTCAGAGGTACAACCTCTTGCAGGGGGGAAATGGCAAATGGGACTGTATTCTGATGCGCAGTGTATCAGCCTGAATACACAAACAGGGTACACCTATGATGACTTTGCAGCTCAGAGCAATTTATACTTAGGCTCGAAAGACAAGACTGATGATGATGCCTTCCACACGCAGGCATATACATATTGGCAGGAGACGCAGGAGTACACACTGACGAATTTGAACAACGTATATGAAGATTATAAGTTCTGTACATCATGCGTAGATTACCCCACCTATCAGGATGGATACTTCATCGGTGATGATGGCAAGGATGATGATGATCTCATAAACCAGTGTTGGAAGTTTTATTCCCATAGCAGTTATAATTGTGATTCCGATTGTCTTGCCATGGCCGCTCAGCAAGGCACCATAACATGGGTTGCCTACAATGGGAAGCAGTTTGGTACGATGATCGAAGGACAGTACGAGCATAGTCACGGCAAAACCTCATCCGAATCTGCCATGGCTGCTTCTTCAGCAGCGGCTGGGACTCATCGTATCGATCGTCTCAAGGCGAATCTATTCTTGACCTTTGCGGGTATTGTATTCGTTGCCACCTTCATTACCTTTGCCGTCGCACGTGGTTCGAATAAGAAAGCTAAGACACCACGCCGTGATCGCAGTCGTCGGTTGTTGGATGCTGACTATGCAGATGGTGAAAATGGGCGGCGCTCGATGTCAAGCCGCTCACAGAGCCGTCCACGAAAGTCAAGCAGTGATGCCAAATCGGTGCGTAGCTCCAGGTCCAAGAGCAGGAGTGGGCGGCCTTCGTCGGGAAAGTCGGTTTCGGGCAAGTCGGTCAAGACTACATCCCGGAGCAAGAGTCGCGATGGTCGTAGCGAGTACAAACCTCCATCTTCTTCGGATGATGAGAAGAGGGAGAAGAGGAGGGAGAGTAGGAGTAAGTCTCGTGTGAGGACGCCAGCTTCTGGTGAAAGGTCTAGTAGGAGACATGAGGAAAAGGATTAAATCGTCATATGTTGTACAATAGCATGTCTGCTAGAGGTGTTAGATACCTTATTTTTGTGTACGTTGTCTGTCCATGACAATCTGATCCATCATTCAAATTAACGAATTTTAGAAGCCGTTTGTAGTCAACAATTGCACTTATCTTTTACTGTATTGTATCACTGACACAACCTGAATAGTTAATACTCTACTAGGGTACATGTGCTGCTCCTGAAGTTTGGGTTGGGTGAGCTTAATGATCCCTTACTCTACCTAAGGTGATGCTTCAAACTTATTTATAATTCATTAAGCAGGTTGACCCAATTTTATGCTTTAGGCGTTCTGGTCTGTGCCAATTCGACAAAGTAACAGTGCCACGCCCTCTCCAAATTACGATGAAACTCCGGCATGGCAGATAGCCTTGACATTAATTGATGGTTGTAGAACGTCTTCCACGCAACTGCGCCGTCACCACGTGCAGTCACACAAGCCTGCGCTTGAGCAAAGTAGGCCCTCCATGCATTACTCTGATCCGTCTGTTGAAAACGAATGTTGGAAGCCTTCATAGATTCGTGTGTCGGTGACAACGGAATTGACAAACATGGACCCACGGTTACCTCCTGTGCGTCTGCTTTTGCTAGCCACTCGTGCATCTGAGGCCCATGCGGACCAAATGGTGGCGGCTGATGATCACTAATGGGTGTATCGGGACGAAGGTGTAGTCCTCTGCCCAGGACAACGATATCATTGGTCAGACACAACGCCGTTAGAGCCTGTCGTGCGATCTCAGTGCTTACCTCGCAACCATATACCAAAGCGGTAAGTATACCATCTTCAGCAGACGCTGGATCGTCTGCCCCGCAGTTACGTAGCCACAAGAGAGCAGTGTGACGCAATTGGAGCCATCGGGGGTCAATCATGAGCTTCGCAATCGCGCTATCCACGGTTGGTGGTGGAGAAAAAGGAACAGCATCGATTTGTTCCTGCAACGTCGCGACACGTGCTGCTTTATTGCGAGTTTGACACTCAACGACCGTCGTTGTACAGTGTCCCGCCCAGTCGGTGCATTGTCTTACGGGAAGTTCACAACGAGCACACCAGCAGGTAGGACAGTGAAGAGTGGGGACGGTCGATGCAAATGGATTTGCTATGCAGTCATACCGTGCGTGTATCGGTTGCGTGAATGTAATATGTTCTCTTGGCACACAATCATTCTCATCATCGTCTAGTAGCTCAATGACCTCTTGCTGTGCTTGTCTTTTCACTTGAAAGACAACTTCTTCATCATTGTCAACTTTACTCTTTCTATTGCCCTTCTTAATTTTCTCCTCGGTAAGTTCTCTTGGCTCTCTATCACTCTGTAAATCATCTTCCCTTGACGCCGACGGTGATAGGGACACAACACGACTTGTAGTAGTTGAACTAGTAGTAGTATTATCCTTCTGAGTTGGGTTCATACTTCTAGTTCTTCTAACTCTCGAGATCCTCCCACCTTCGATCCCATTGTCAATTTGATCACGTACCACCCCACTCCTTGCGTAGTCAGGATTAGTTTGTTTTTTCTTCTTCGGAGACGGTTTCCGACCGACGATGTCAATATTATCCATGTCGACAGTGTCAGCATTACTATTATGATTTGCAGTCGCACCCTCCTTGCCAAGGTGTTGTCCTCCTCCGACTCTACCGTTTTTACTATGCTCCTCGTCACGTTCTCGTTTGGTGTTCGTTGTCTGTCCGGTACCAATCTGAGCCTTTAAAGAAGCCTCCAAGATGTTGGCCCTTTCATCCTTTGCCCATCTACTACTACTACCAATACTATTAATATTACAAATTGTAGATGATGATGATGATGATGTAGTAGTCTTCGTCGTCTTATTCGTTGATGTTGTTGGTATAACACCATCTACTCGTAATTCAGCTAGAGCACGTACAAATTCACTCTTTTCAATAAAACCTGAAGTGGATGTTCCATGTACTACTTCTAATTCGTTCTTCAATTCTTTCACCGTAAGTGAATTGCATATTTCCATTTCTTTCTGTATACGTATTTCTCTGTCGTTGGCGTTGCCCCCTCGAATGATGCCCAGTCTTCTCGACCGTTCTACCCCGACCGAAAAATCAGCGCTCGTCATGACCTCCTTACCATTGATAGTCACAATTATATCACCGACCAAGACCTTGTCACGGAATTGACATTCCGGGCCGATGGAATCTATCCTTGCGCCACGAGGAGGTCCTCCCGGAGATGCGGCAGTTGTAACGGTCAGTCCAAGTTGACCGGGGGCTACGAAAATCGAGATGGCATCACCCTTTGTAATCATCGCTTCTACCGCATTGGACCGGGGGATTTCTGAGGAGACCAACGATGGGTTATCATCACATAGATCTCCCCGTTTCGCCATAATATCCACGAACGTCGTACTCCACTGGCAGGCAACTGTATCGTAATCGCACACCTTGCGTAGAAAAGCACGGTGTGTAGACCGCGCCATTTCCAGATCTCCATCTCAACCTAACACGGGCCATAATAGATGATATCCGCACACAGTAACAACGACAACAATAGTATCGGTCGACCGCCAGCCTCTGATGCAGGATCAGTGTCGCGTCCAGCAGTCTCGCCCCCCCGTGGTGGTGACGACTTTGATGATGTCTCAGTGGCCCGTGCAGCCGCCGAGGTTAGCGTCATGGGCGGTGGCACGACGAGGGCCCGTCCTCCAGGAGCCGAGGCAGCAGCGGCAGCGATACAGGGTACATCGGGGGGAGACGGTGGAGAGGCATCATCATTTGAGGTGGTAGATGAGGGTGGTGAGCTTGTGAGGGTTAGGTTTCATGAATTCCTCGTCAATTAGTAAGTTTGACTATATTATAATATTATGTTGCTGTCGACAAGTGCGATTGTCATAATAAATATATACATCTAATCATTTCACTACTTTCTTTCATTAAACATTTTAAGCTCCGAAATTGTCAACGAACAACCAGCTGATCGTAATGACGATGAAAACAATGATGCCATGGACGAGAATGACAATGACGAGGCAGTAAAGACGCATCAATACTACCCCTACCTTGAACAGGCTGGACAACTTGCACGTCGACAACTCAAATCTGCTTCATCCAACTTCAACTCGAGCACTACAACCAATGTGAACGATGGTGACGAAGAAGAAGAAGATGATGATGATGATGAGTTAGGGTCCTCATTCTCGAGTACAATATGTGTCAACTATCGTCATTTACATGCCTACGATCCTGATCTTGCCGAGGCAATTGAGGCAGAATATGTTAGATTCGAACCCTACATACGCCGGGCAACGAAAAAGTTTGTTTTAGATTGTCATCCAGAATTAGATCGCGCCAGTGCTGGTGGATCAATGAAGGATTCAGGCGTGATATCATCATACTTTGTGGCATTGTATAATTCGCCAACGGTTTTACCAGTCCGTGCCTTACGAACCGGTACGATTGGACGGTTTACTGCAATATCGGGTACTATCACACGATCAAGTGATGTACGTCCTGAGCTACTCGTTGGATCATTCCGATGTCAAAAATGTGGACTTGTAGCGCCAGATGTTATGCAACAGTATCACCTAACGAGACCACCATTATGTCGTAATCCTCGATGTCAGAATCGGAACTCGTCAGATTTTCATTTAGAAATTTCTGGTCCTGGTGGTGGCGGTGGGGGTGATAATGAAGGTGGTGGAGGTGGAAGTGAATTTGTCGATTGGCAACGATTGCGTGTACAGGAAAATGCCGACGAGATCCCACCAGGATCGATGCCGCGTACAATTGACGTTGTATTACGGAATGAAATGGTGGAACGTGCGAAACCTGGTGATCGTGTCGTACTAACGGGTAGTCTTGTGGTAGTGCCTGATGGGAGTGCATTAGCACGTGCGGGCGAGGCGGCACGAGCCTCACAGGATTTACGTGCTGGACGTGAGGCCGCTGGAGGTGGTGGAGGAGGAGTGAAAGGCTTGGCTGCGTTGGGCGTAAGAGAATTAACCTACCGCACCTGCTTCGTGGCATGCTGCGTTTTGCCCTCGGACGTGGCATTACGTATCAGACGACGAGGGGAGGAGACGGCGTTGCATCAGGGTGGTAGTGAGGGACATCTTGTCAATGAGAGCTGGTTGTTTGGCATGGGTGCCGAGGTAGCTGACAGTCCGAAGACAGCTCAAGAGGTTGCGATGGAATTCACTGAAGAAGAGAAGGAGGAAATACGCAGGATGAAGGGCATGAGCCGATTATACGATAAGGTATGTTCTATTATGTGTTGCTCCACGCTTAATTCGATCCAATGCAGCTCTTCTGAAACTTATCGCACTGCAGCTGGCAGACTCTATCGCGCCTGCAACCTTTGGCCATCAAGAAGTCAAACGTGGTATCCTCCTGATGCTTCTCTCTGGTGTTCACAAGACTACTTCCGAGGGTATTCGTCTCCGTGGAGACATTAATGTTTGCATCGTAGGAGATCCATCAACGGCAAAGTCACAATTTCTCAAATTTGTTCATGGCTTTTTGCCCGATCGGTGCGTCTACACAAGCGGCAAGGCCGCGAGTGCTGCTGGTTTGACTGCCGCTGTCACACGAGATCAGGATACCGGAGAGTTTTGTATTGAGGCCGGAGCACTTATGCTTGCAGACAACGGTATTTGCTGCATTGACGAATTTGACAAAATGGAATCGCATGATCAAGTTGCTATTCATGAGGCAATGGAACAGCAGACAATCAGTATCACTAAGGCTGGTATCACAGCAACGTTGAATGCTCGTGCTTCGATATTGGCAGCTGCAAATCCTATTTACGGACGCTACGATCGATCCAAGACATTAAGGGCCAACGTCCAACTGAGTGCTCCGATCCTTAGTCGATTCGATCTATTCTTTGTGGTTCTTGACGAATGCGACGACGTGGCGGATTATAATGTTGCCAAGCACATTATTGATGTACACCGATGTGATGAGGCAGTAGTAGATCCGCCATTTTCTCAGGATCAAATGCTACGATATATCCGGTTCGCTCGGACGCTGAATCCACAGATTACTGAAGAGAGCCGTCGCGTGTTGGTTGACTGCTATCGCAAGCTTCGACAGGGCGATACCATGGGCCGTAGTCGCACTGCTTATCGCATCACCGTGAGGCAGCTCGAATCATTGATTCGTCTGTCGGAGGCACTGGCAAGACTCCACTGCGATGATTTGGTCCGGCCCAGTTATGTGCGAGAGGCATTTCGGCTTTTGCGTAAGAGCATCATTCATGTTGAGACGGAAGACGTGACATTTGATGAGGGAGAGGATTTCGATGATGATGAACCTCCAGATGATTATGATGGAAATGGAGGTGACAATGGTGACGCTCCTCCACCTCCGGATGATGCAGTAGGAGGCAACGCGGATGGAGACGATGACGCTGCAAATGATACTACCTCTCAACAGCAACCACCTAAAGCAAAGAAGACCAAAAAGTTAAAACAGAAGACTCAAATATCGTTTGAGCAATACGAGACTATCTCCAACGCCATCGCAACTTATTTGCGTTCGAGAGAATCTGAGGCCGAACAAGTCGAAGGTGAAGAGTCGACTTACTTAACATGGGGTAAGGTCGTTGAATGGTACTTGGAACAATGTGAATCGACAATTGGAGATTCGTTGGAGGAATTGAATCACTTGCGAAATCTTACAAATCTGGTACTGCGTCGACTTGTAAAGGTCGATCACGTGCTTGTGGTAATTGGAGACTCCGAAATTCCTGAGTGTGAGCGTAAGCTAGCTGTTCACCCTAATTATGTTGTGGGATAATCAGCATTATCTGATATACGTGAGGATCATTTGCCACTAAATCTTTATACTGTGATAAGTAATTAACATTATCTTTATGCTACTGCTAGTTTGGACAAAGATGATGTCGCGATTAATGGTTATATGATGCTTCCTAGCCTCACATCACTACACTTTATTTCTTCGTCTTCTTTTCTTTGGCCAGAAGTCAGTAAGCTTTGTTTGATTGACATTCAGCTTTGCCGTCTGCAAAGCAAAAATGGTTTGAGACTAGGGAGCTGTCGCCAAAAAGAATTGTCAAGTTTTCGTTTGTTGCAAGACCAGCATTGAATAAGGCCTCGATGACATCGGTCACATCAGACAAACATCTTGAGATCGATTTGATTCGATCAATGTAATCGTTTCTGTCAACTTTCCCTGGCGTGAGGCTCATTATTTCACATCGATTCATCGGCGGAGGAAGAGTCCGACGGAATCTGCTTCCTTCTGGAAGCTTTTCCAACACTGCATCTGCAATTCCCATTGAGAGACTGAGATAGTAGAAACCCTGGGCGATCTTTCTCTCAATTATTAAAGCTGCCAATATAGTGTAACCGAAATCAAATGGATCCTCCACGTGTTCATAATCGAGTCCATAATCAACAAAGTCAATGAAATCATTAAAGTCGAAGAGATTCTGTTGGCAGATTACTATCGCATCCCTCACAAAACGTGTGAAGATAAACTCAGGGCTGACAGTTGTGTTAGTGAAATAGGAACCACTGATCATGTCCATGGTGAGGGCTTCATAACCGGCTATATCGTTCAATTTAGCGACTGCATCTTCCAAATATGGTGAAACCCTGTCCAATAAACGCATATGATCTCTTTTGTAGCACACAAGAGTCTCTTCCCACAATTCCCACAAGGTTGTACTGGACTGCAACATTAAAGCTCTTGGTGAATTGTCGTAAACTAAAGGGTGAGATGAATTTTTCGTGGTGTCAAGCAAAGAGGACTCTACAAGCTGCTTCATTTGTTGAAAGTCGCCGCTATTGAAATAGAATTCAAAAACAACCAATAAACTTGTCAGAATAACCATGAAGCTTGCCAAAAGCCTCGGATGCCTTACATCCGACAAAAATCTGCATTATCTCAAGTGCTTGATTCTTGTACCAGTCCTTTTCAAATGAAATCCATTCTCTGTCTAAACCAAGGAACTCCCCAATCGTTGCTACACAATCATGGCTGCTCAGAAATTGGCTGTCAACCCAAATAAGCACTATCATGATCTCGTGCATCACCTGATTCAAGAGATACATATGATTTAGTGCCACCGCTGGAAAACTAGCGTGGTGAATGCTGCGAATATTTCCGTCGAAGAATGATTTGAATATGTCTTCCTTTTCAAGAATGTTGACGCCTTGACGATAGGGTGTATGAATTGTATGTTCCCCCTTGCTCGCATAAAAGCAGCAGATATCATACAATTCTTGATACCTGCCCGTAAATAAATACAGATTCATTAGAGTTTCCTTCCTCGGAATCAGCCCCACTACGTGAGAATGATAGCTGTCGTCCTTGTCAATAGTGAACAGCTGTTGACAGTAAAAAATTGCAATATTGAGTGCAAATTCATTTTGTTTCATGTCACCATTTCCGTCAGTCCTGGCAATACCTTCGTCTATTAGCTGTTCGATCAATTGCTGTCGTAATAGAAAGTAATCTTTCCAACAACCCTCCGACCCTTCGCCAATTGCATACACAGATACTGTGTCGAAATAATCACGCCCATACGGGCCCACAAACTTCTCGACATTTGAACGTCCTCGTCCCTCAACGATGATTACTTTTTCATCGATCATTTTTATTGTTTCTACAATATCATCACATCGTGCTTTGTGCTGTGAATAATCGCCTCGCCTGCATTCTTTTGAGCACATTTACGTACTCTAATAATTCCTCCTCGACAACATATGCAACGTCGGAATGAGTTGATTAATGAATGGTCCATGGGGAAAAAAACAGATGATGCGCCTAGGACGAATATCATCGATGAATTCATCATCCATGGTTGATAACAATATTATTATAACAATGAATGACGACACCACCCACAACAATGACAAATGAACCCGCCATTTTGAACCGACCGGTGTTCGCCAATAATTTGATGCGTGTAGCGAGAGTATCGATCATATAAATGATGCGAACTTCACGGATTCCAGTATCCAGTTGTTGGCTTGTCTTACTAGCATTGCTGTGTTTCCTTGATTCAGTACTTGCGGAACAACATCCGACTATCCCACGATCAAATAATCGCTATACTCATTATCAGAGTAGCTCATCTACCGTGGATGGAGATATTAGTCCATCATCGTCATCTCCAGAATTAATGTTAAATGTTGAATCTACTACGTTTCATCCACCTTGGAATCCATCACCTAAGATTGATTCGGATGGCTTCCTATGCGACGTTTATAGCAGATGTCCAGGAGAATGGGAATTACATGCTAATATTGGTGGTATGCATGGAGGAGGACCAGGAGGATCCTTTGGTTTAATTCGTGGTTCTGGCTTTCTCAAGCAGTTTCGACGTGATAAATTACTAACTATACCGGTAATGGTACGACAAGTACCCGGTGATGGTAATTGTTTATTCCATAGTATTGCTGCTTGTTTGTACCGCGCTGTGAATGGTACCCACTTACCCATGAATTCACACGATCGTGTGGGTAGATTACGATATACATCACTTCAATTGAGGAATGCGGCCGTTGACGTGCTTCGGGGCAAACAAAATATTGGGTTTGGTGGTATAAGGGGACGAAGACTATTCTTACAAGGTGATGAGTATTTGGAAGCGTCTGAATTGCTATCAGCCGCTGCTGCACAGTTTGATCTTACAGGCGAAGAATATTGCGATTTGATGAGACAGGAGAGCTATTGGGGTGAGGTCTTTATATTACAATTGTTCATGCTCTTCTATTTTCATCTACCGCATTATCTAATAAACTGTCCAACCAGGTGGTGGTCCTGAGATCGTAGCACTTTGTAACTACTTGCAAAGGCCTATTCACATGTGAGTCGTTTATCATGATGGCGATGATGTGCTATCTTGTCAGTTTTCGTTTGTTGTATCCAGCATCTGATTTTTTTTCCTCTTTTTATCCTCTCATTAAGATATGAGCTCATACCATCTGATGAATACACATCACATCATCTTAACAATGAACAAAGTACCAACATCAATATGTTGTCCAGCAATAATAAAACAGCTATCAAAATCAATAAACAATTTGCACTACGTCGTATGGCATGCTTTGGGTCACCCAAGTTTGACCGTCGTGATGCTTTGCATATTCTATCAGCCGACTCGCGTTTCCCAGATGTGGATGCACATCGTATTCGTCGAGTAGGAAATCATTTCTTAGCCTTATTTCCCGTCGATACTAGTAATGTTGTTGATGGAACGAGAGCTGCTGCTACTCAGGGATTTATGCGGCATGCACTGATAGGACGTGGAGGTTTTCGCAAATTTGAATGACATATGACAAGTAATATAATATCAGACTATCGTAATGTCTGCAATGTTACATAAAAAGGAAGACAATTTCATAAACTCAGCTCTGAACGTTAGGGAATCCTAAGCTGATTGAGTGGCAATTTGGCTTTGCCGAGCCACGACCTCTACGCCCCAACAACACCGCCATCATCATGACCGGCTACTCCTTCAGCCCCGCCACTTTCCTTCAGCTTGTCTTTCAACATTGTCCTAAAGTCCTGCAGCAGCGCTTGTTCCTTCTGCTGATTCTCCTCTAAAGTAATCAACGCCAATGCGCGTTGCTCCTCGGCACTGTAAATCTGATTCTCCTTACGAATACGCACAGCATTCATCCGTGAGTGTCTTGATCCAGACATGACAAATCCACTCTTCTCAAAGTAATCAATATCATTCGAGGAATATCCTATTTCACCACGACGGGGGATACGCAAGTTCTGCTGTACATACATTGCAAGTGCTTCACCCTCGCCGGGGAGGAGGGCACCGCCATATGCCTTGTGAGATGCAGCATTCTTCGACGGGTCAGCGCTGACATCGGCCTGGGCACGGGTCAATGGTTGTGGTCCAGCGTCGGACTCGTCAGAGTCTGAATCGATCCCGTTTGTCTTTGTCCCTTGAACTGCTTTCTTAAAGTCCTTTGCCTCACGTAGCTCGTCCTCGTCCATGAGAGCTTCATTTTCGGCCGGTTTTGGAATTGTCGTCATGTCATTATTATTGGTCTCATGATTGATAGATTCATCGATTGTTTCAACGATAGAAATGGGTACATTCTGTTTCCCATTTGATTTCGCAGGAGAATTTTTCCGCCTACGATCATCATCACGAGAATGCTCGCTATCACTAACACTGTCCGATGATGAGCTGGAAAACGACGATGACGAAGAGGACGAGGAATACTTCCTCCTTCGACGTTTCGTGTGACGATTCATCGATGATCGCTTGTCATTCCGCCTGGAGGACGTTTGACGTGACGAAGTAGGACGGCGTCTAGAAGTAGACTTCCTGCGTCGATCGTACTCACTGTCGCTACTACTGCTAGAGTCATACGACGATGACGAGTTCGACAAGGACGCTTTTGTATGTGCCCCATTGCGGCGGTCTTTATCCCTTCTTGGATCAGCGTTGCTCTCATCGTGCTCCTGCTTCTTCTCATTCTTCTCACTCTTCCGACTATTATTTGGTCTCACCCTACCAGAATCATCCTTCTGACCACGACCCCCGTTACCGACTCCATTACCCTCAGATTCAACATCCTTCGACACGTCCCAAACTAATACCGACGGTGGTAAATATCCTCCATTGCGTAATTTGGTTTGCAATATAGACATTTTCCATGTTGCGACATCGCCATTATCATCACCGCCATTGTCGTTATTTGGAGGACCATCCTGCACCAGTCGCAACCGTCGGCGTTCCTCGGCACGTTGGTTAAGCCAATCACCTTTATTCCGCATATTGTTAGGACCACCACCACCACTATTCCCTCCACCATGCCCATTACCATAATATCCCGCATCTGACCCCATGGTACCCAAGTCCTGTTCCCTATTATTGCCGCCGCCAATGTTACCACGAGGAGGGGGCATGATATATCCATCCCGCAATTGACCCGTCTTCTGATCAATTGCCGATAAGCCAAGACGTATCTTGTACTGTCCGCCACCACCGGTGCCACCACGAAAACCACTACCACCATTGTTGTCATTCTCGTCCGATGAAGAAGGGGGTATGATTTCCAAAACTAATGCCGTCACTCTATCGTCAATCTTTACAACCTCGGCCGGGTGCTCCACTCGTCCATCCTGTGATGGTCGAAGTGCCGATACATGTATTAGTCCTTTATATTGCTGCTGCTGCTGCCCATGTCGATAATTATCCTTATCATCGACATCTTGATCATTGTTGGTTGGCCGATCCATCGCCACGAAGGCACCATACGGCTCGATGCGGATTATGGAACCAGATATTATCATCCCCGACTTGTAAGGAGGTGGTCGCGGTGGTGGCGGCGGTGGTTGTCCACGTTGATATTGTTGGTGATGATTATTTTCATTATGATGATGATGACGTCCGTTGCCATAGGGATGATTATTAGGAGGCGGAGGAAAATTACGGTGCGATGGTGGAGGCTGCCATCGACTATCATCCCTCCTTCCTCTCTCCTCCTCCTTGTTCACGCGACGATCAAGCTGACGTTCTCCATGATGACCTCCGACGCGACTGTCGTCGTCGTCGTCCATCGACGTTGCCCTTCTCCTACCAAACTCATCAAATGACGGTCCCGATTCCCTTCGTCGACGCTTTTCTACAATCTTCCGCCGTATGAGCTTCTCCTTCATTGCCTCCTCCTCTTCATTGCCCCGACGACGTTCCCCCATGTTGCTTTCACTTTGGGAATGGAATATTTGGCGGTATTTGACCCGAACCGGAGCATGTGAGGCGAAGCATAGATAACAAACAATGGACGAATCCTCGAGGAGTGAGACGTGCGAGACGCCAGCTGCTATGGCAAAGAACAATACCGGGAGAGGCAGAAGACAACGTTCCTATTCATGGCCTCCACCGTCTGATCTTCTTGCTGACAAGGGTTCATCATCCGATCGTACAGACGATCCGTCGCATCTTACCATTCCACCGCCACATCCAGAAACATGGCCACAGCGTCCGATATTGCTACGTCCAACGCCAGGATCCGGTATGACGATACACGGAATTCGATTCTCATCATCGACCGCCTACCTGCCTCCTAATGCAGTAAACAGTGGTGACGACGACGACATAATGCTTCCAATTAATAATGGGATGGAGAAACCTGGGAAATGCATAGTGATTGACTTTGAATCGGACTTATTCATTGGCACAGTTCTGATGCGAGTTAAGAATATATGTCCTTCACCACTCCTGGAGTCGTCACACGATACTATCACGCCAACGTCGACATCCTACCTTGATGGTAAGATGCGAACATTTCAAGGTGTAGTAAAAGGCAGATTCAAACGACCAAATGTGTCAATATCCGAATGTGTCACGGGTCAAATATTCCATCGTCCAGCGGGAAGATTACCACCACGATTCATCGTCAATGGTGCAATTGGGATGATAAGACTATTAGCTCCAGCATTAGAGGCAAATTTGGACTGTGATAGGCCACGATTTTTAAGTCCACTCGTTAGTACGGCCCAGGGTGTCATGATGTCATCACCGATTCAGTGTCAACATCAATTAGTAGCCGACAAAACAACAGTGGTGATGGTGGAGGACAAAAATAACGATGGATGTCGGGCCAATGAGAGCATTGAGAATGAAATTAATGAACCACAGCCCTCTGACCTATCATCATTATTGCAACAGTTACTTCATTCTTCGAAGGCAGAGTACTCTCTACCACCTGACTCTGACCGCATTGCCACGCGAGTCAAAGCTCGTAAGAGAGCATTTGACATGGTCCGTGCTCGTCAAGATACATCACTAGTATTTGATCCAAATCGTTTGTACACATTTGAATTCTTTCAACACTTGGTATCGTTGGATGAGTTTGCTATACATTTTATGAAACCGATTGGAATGCGGCCATTGAGGAGTATTCTTGATGGCCAGTCGCTCAAATTCATGGCTGCTTATCAGACGAGAAATAATTTAATGAGTATTGACGATATGCGTTATCTTTGGTCTTTTGACCTTTGGCATGAAAGTTTGTATCGTGATGCCTGCAAGCATGATACGAGACAAAATTGTACACAACAAAATATGTGCACATCAAAGGCAGGGTAAAACATGAATACAACATTATCAACTAGTGCTTTAACCCAATTCAAGTCAAATTAGAATCCAGGGGGTGGAAATAATCCATCCTTTTTCGGAGCAATTGCCATCACCTTGTACCGTTCACCCATCTGTTCGGCCACTATCAACCGCTCCATTGCTGAATATATCTCAAATGCCTGCTCATCTGTTGTTTCGGGATCCTCGATCTTCTTCTCCACGCGCTGAACGATGCCCATTTGAGCTAAAAACTTTCCTTGGGATGTTGGTCCAAAGGCCTGTGGTAGTTGTGCTGGTGTCAATGTTTCCGATGATTCATCGGGAACAACTTTAGTCATCGCGTCGCCACTGGTTTCCTTTTTATATCGTCTCTCTTTCCTTATTTTGCGATCCAAACTCTGCTCCAATGTCATCCGACTATTCACCGCCTCCCGCAATGCCCCAAAATCAACATCAGCGGTAACATCAACCTCACCAGGTCGGCTCAACGGATGGACCTGCGCGTGTTTCCAAAACCCTCGCAGTGTGTCCCCTCCTGAAGATCCATCGCCACCGTAGTCAACAATAAGCGCTGCACCACCGTTACACTTTACTATCCGATCGGCAATGTCCTGAACCATGAGAAGACCTTCGGGACATGCCTCGATGATCGAGCCAACCGGGAGAGAGTCGAGAGCAGCTGCCGCGGGATTATCTTGGAGAGGCGAGCCACGACCATCAACGCGGAGCAAACTTCGTATACCGGGCGTGGTGTCAGGGGGTAGCACGAACCTCAGTCGAGGTATCTTTTTCATAGGTTCTGGAGTACTAGTATCGGGTGAATTGGATGATGATGGTACAGACGACGCCAAGGTAACATTATTGGTCTCGTCGACTTCCGCATTCGCATATCGACGTACCACGGCCGACCTGACTTTATCAGCGGCCTCTGACGCCTCCGAGTCGTCACGGATGGCAACATCCACCAACCTTTCTCTCCACACACCACCGTCAATCTTTTGGAAGCTGTGGATTGGTAAGGCGTCGACGAGTTCTTGACAGATAACAAAGGTTGGAATGGGCCTGTCGGTGACAGCGTCATGAGTGGGAACCGAGGAGAGCGTATCATGCCATGAGACGCAGATTTCATCGAGTTTTTCGTCATTTGCATCGCTTGACGACGACGATGCGGTTGAGGACGACGATGAAGGGTCAGGTTCAACCGCCTGGACGGCTACTTCCATCCCGTCATCAATAGAATCATCTGCGAATCGAAATGTGTATCCATTCTTCACAACAATATCTTCTTTTGCGAGACTGATAAGTGATTCCTTCTGTCGCGCTCTCATTCCATTGGTTACCTCGACCAAATGCACTCCCACCGCTGGACACATACCTCTACTCCTTCCTCCTTGACCATCCCCTCCACCGCCGTCAACGGAGGAAGATTTCAATGCCGATGCAAAATCTGGAAAGGTTGATATGGCACTTCGTAAGATGTCACAAATCAATGTTCCTTTGCCTGGTCCAATTTCTACAAATTGTATCTCAGACGGGCCATTTAACGTTCGATACTGTGTCATGAACCAAACGAGTAAGGATTCCCCAAACAGTTGGGATACTTCCGGAGCAGTGATAAAATCGCCACCCGATCCAATGACATGTTCTCCACCCACATGCTTGTCGGTAGTGAAAACGGGTACGTATTCCTCGTCATTGCTGTTCGAATCATCCTCCCAATCATCATCGTCATCTGCTGCAGCACCCCCAGTGGTGCCAGTAATTTTCTTCCTCCGTGACGACTTGCCACTCCTTGATCCTTTTCCGGTGTAATATCCATACCTTCCATCCCTCAATGCTCGTCGCATGTACTCGGCCACAGTAATCGGGCCACGTACGCCAATATATGCCACCAATTCATCTGTTAATGGTGTGCCCAATTCATATTTAAGTCGATTGCGCGATGAATTGAAGTTTGGTTTGTCTGGGAGGTGTATTGCGGGATCATACATTGATGCCATATCTAATACGTCCTCGGGATCCGCACGTGAAACGCCCGATGGATCGAGTTCATACAATGCATCTTCGAGATTGGGCAGTGGGTCATTTATTCTTAGTTTGGGCGTGGGCGGTAGGATACCCTCCCGTAAAAGTTGTCGCCGAAGCGCATTGTCCTCCTCGTCTAATTCATCGATGGACATCAAGGATGGTATGGTCGGTCGAGCGTGCGCGAATTCTCTGTTATCGAATTCAGATGCAGGAGAAGCCGTCGACGACGTTTCGTAGTAAACATTGGGAGGTGAGACGAGCGGCATCCTCCCTCGAGAGCTCGTTGTTTTAATGCTTTTCGTCATTGACGAGTTCGTAGATGTCGATTGAGTCTTTCCAGTAGTAGGTGGAGAGAAGGGGGTCTGACCTGGTCGCTTCCCAACAATCTGACTACTGCGGTCCGTCTTCGACAATGACGACTTACCATCGTCGTCATTACTACCGCTATCGTTTGTAAATGACCTCGTCGACACCGACCGAAGCGATCGCTGCCGCGGCGCCACAGTGCGGACGAGCGCACGAGTGGACATTGCCATTGCCGCTTTTGTCGAAGCAAAGAGAGAGTGAGCT
>Ga0247832_1003640_pt1 | contig 20750 bp, 16 predicted proteins | sample LaCruzMarch2015__10_FD_192407 | JGI IMG/M metagenome (GOLD analysis project Ga0247832, IMG submission 192407) | Freshwater microbial communities from meromictic Lake La Cruz, Castile-La Mancha, Spain - LaCruzMarch2015_4m | ecosystem: Environmental > Aquatic > Freshwater > Lake | place: Spain... | reverse complement strand
AACTATCACCAAAAAGTAGTTTTGATTGCTCAATTATCCATTTTGTATTTCGCTTTTCACTCAAAATATTATTCTTTGGGCATCATTACCACTAACGGTCGAGGCTATATGCAGTAAGGGATTGCGGGCTACTTCCCTGTCCGCCTACACCGAATTTTGAGCGGGGCAGAATGCTTGAATTACCACTGAAACCCTTATTGCATATAGCCTTTGTTATGCGTTCGGGCTTTTTTTCTGTCATTACTTTTCTGTCTGAATTCCACATTGTTATTGAAGTAATTTGTTTAATTGTGTTTCAATAGTCTCATATAAAATTGAGTCTAATTCGTTGAAATTTGTCAATGACGAAAAAGGAATCTCCATCGCTGTTATTGTTATTTCGTCTGCACCACCAAACCCTGAAATAATTTTAAAGTTGTCTGATGTATTTAGGTCGTCTGCAATGTTTGGGTAAACTAATATTATATCTGTGCAACCTCTCTTAAAAGCATAACTAACCATTTGATAAAGGTCTGATTGTGCAACACCTTTTTTGGGGTCTGTTTTGAAATTGTCTTGGCGTAATTTGTATTTAGTGTCAATGATAACTTTTCGTTTTGAACCATGTCTTGCCGTAAGAAATATGTCATGTTGCATGTTGAATACTCTAGGTATATTTGACAAGTATTCGTCTGATTTTTGATATTCAATTTTCCAATCTTTTGAAAATTTGTTTTCTAAGAACCCTGCAAGAAAGTCTTCAAAAATATATTCCATTGGGAAAAGTAAACACCATTGAGAAAGGTCATATGTGTTACTTGAATAGAGTTGTTGACTAAGGATAAGTTTGCAACTGTCAAGTAGATTAGAGTAATCTGAAAAGAAGGTATTTAGAGAAATATTTTCAATGTCGTGAATAGTGCAATGTAAATCCTCAACTTCGTCTAGGATGAATACGATATCTTGAAGCATTCGCAAATTTTCTGAAAACTTTGTTTGCTTCATCAACAACCTTGAACAATATTTAATTATTCTGTTTACTTTATTGTCAAACAAGAATGGTTCATAGTCACATTCAATGTTTTGAAAATTTCCGTGCGATATACTACTGCTTAAATATCGTTTGAAATTTATTGAACCTCTTGGAGTAATTAACGCTTCCTCGACTTCTTGATACATAGTCAAAGGTTGCTTTGAAACAGTTTCTAAAAACTGATTTGCTATTAAGTTTATAATCAACTCTGGGAATTCGTTAATGTCAATTGTATCAAGGGACGCTTGATTAAAAGGGAAGTTCCATTTACGACAATAGCTAAACCAATAAAAGATGTGGCGAAGCATCAACATCTTTTCAGTTTCGGATGGGTTTGGTAAATGTTGGCGAAATACTTTTGGGTAAATCTCAATTACTTCATCTCCGTTTTGGATGAAGCCAACAAAATTGTTTGCTCTTATTTGGTTGTCGTCAAACTGTAGGAATGGTTGATAATGATAGTCTGTTTCAGCTTCTGTAAGTTCAGAATCTGTTTCAACAAACATGCGTTGCTTCCAAATGCCTTTCAACATTAGGTGTAAAGCATTTTTGTCTTTTATGCTCTGCCATTTTCCGTATTCAAAAAGTAGAGCCATTTTATCTTGGTGAAATATCCCACATGAAATTTGTTGTATCGTAAGTTACATTCCAATTGGTGTCCGCAAATATTTTTGAAACGATGTCTGTCTTGCCTGAAAAATATTCCATCAATAGGGGAACAACTTTGTTTTGCAAAACAATTTCAATCGTTTGTCCTTTCATGAAGTAAGCATGCCCAATTAGATAGTCAGCTGATTTTTTTTCTTTGAAAACTGCTTCATTAACTTTTTTAAGGAGCAAAGATTCTTCTTCATTCAACATTTCATATTCTGGATAGTAACCAATAAACTCAAAACGCCTACGCAAAGCAATATCAATTAAAGCAATCGACTTGTCTGCTGTATTCATTGTGCCTATGATGTAAAGATTTGGCGGAACGCCAAATTCCTTTTCTCCATTTGGCAAAGTGATTTTCAATTCGTTCTCTTCTCCTAATCTTTTATCGTCCTCAAGAAGAGTAATCAATTCGCCAAAGACCTTAGAAATATTAGCACGATTAATTTCATCAATTATCAAAACAAACCTTTTCAATTCCTCTTCTGTTGAATTTTGGGGTTCAAGCGTTTCGGCAAATTCTTTTAGATGTTCTACCAATGGATTGTAATAAACACCCAAACCTTCAACACCATAATCCAAACTTCCCTCATAAATTGCTTTGAGATTTTTTACAAGCAAGTCGTGTCCTGTTCCTCCGCTTTGTTTTGTAAACTTAATTCTTCCCTCGTCGATGTCAATTGATGTTACTTTAAACTTGTAACCTTTACTTTTCATTGGTATTTCAATTTCTTTTACTTCCTCCTCAATTAACTTTGAGAAGAACGTATTAAAAACAAAATTGAAGTCAATGCTGATTTCTTTTTTGTCAGATGATGCAAACCAATTTTGTTTTGCTCTTTCAGCCAACTGCTTGAAAATTCCTTCACGTTTGTCAAAACGCAAAGTGCCTGATGTTACATCAGGCGAAATGCCAACTACAAAATCTTCATAAGAATAATTTTGATGGAATGTTACAAACTCAATTTGACCATTTCTTCTTAATTCGTCAAACACTTCTTTATTGACCTTGTGATTATTGAAGTTAAATCTTTCAGGTGAAGCTATCTCAACAGCCTTATCAATGCTATTGTATGTCTTTCCTGTTCCTGGAGGCCCATAAAGGATAATGTTTTTTGTTTGCATGTCCGCTTTATTATTTGATGCAGTTGTATTATTTATTAAACTCAAAATAGTTTTAAATTCTGTTTTTGTTGCTGTGAAATTTGTTCCTTGATTACCAACTTTCAAATTTTCAAGTCCTTTTGTTCCTTTTATTTTGCTCCAAAGCAATGGCGTTTCAATTATATTATGTGTGATTTTGATTCCTGCTTTAAGAGGGTTTTTGTCTTCTGTTTTCCATAGGTGTGCATCTTTTGATTGAGTAATGTTTTGTGCTTCACTCGTTACTTCTGCAAGAGAGTAACAACCTGAATTTTTACCTGAAATCCATAAAATAACTTTGTCACCCTTTTTTATCTTGTCTTTATGAGCTGAAACAGTCCAATCTTCTAGTAAATTATTTTTAATTGCAGTTTCGAAATCAAATACACTTGGATTACCTTGGAATATCCAATAATTGGCATTTCTACTATTCCATAAGTCAATAACCTTGTTACGAATGTCTCTATTTTGAACTTTGCATATTCCTTGTTGTAATTGATATGAAAACGTGTCATCTTCTTCAAGTTCATACCATTCGGAATTTGCGTAGTTGACCCAAGTGTCATACTCAATTGCGAGATTGTCAAAGGAAGGTTTAAGATTTATGTTACTTGTAACAGGTTTTGGATTCTCATTTATTCTCGCAATTGCTTTTACCTGATGACCTTCTGTAACAACAATCAAGTCGCCAATGCTGTATTTTTTATCCTCAACGCCAATAATAATACCCTCTTCTTTAATGTAGTTGTAGAAGCTAGGTTTACCGCTTCCCCAATTACATCCTAATTTCCAAATATTACCTGTAATGCTCACTTCATTCATATTTGTGCTTGATTTACTTTTAATTTCAAAACCTAATTCGGTAAAATATTTGTTAGTTGGCTCACCGCCACTTCTCTCCCAAATATGCTCCCCATTCATTAATTCATGAGCATAGCGCATCACTTCCTTTGGTGGATAGGCTTTACCATAAACAATTACATCAAACTTTGTCGAAGGTTCAAGCGAAATAGTCTCACTATCTATTTTCTTGATTGCATCAAGTATATGTTGTTCAGTTATTTTGTCCGGTTCAAAAGCCATTATTATTTTCTTTTTCTGTTGTGGTGTTTATTATGTAGTGTCGTCTTTTTAGCCTGACGCATAACGTTTTGCGGCTTTGCGAAGAAGCGGATTTCGGAGCACAAAACTGTCAACATACCACAAAAGTTGATGCGAGGCAGAATGTTCAATTAACCACTGAACCCGCTTTTTTGCAAAACCGCTGTTAGCACTTCGCCCTTCTTTTCTGTCGTGTTTGTTCGTTGTCATTACGTGTCTGTCTTTGGTGCGTTGGCTTGGTGGCTCTTTTGCATTTTTTCGCTTGGCTTTGTGCGGTTGGAAAAAATGCAAATGTGCCACCAAAAGCGTTGACATTTTATCTATTTTTCATTTCTACTCGGTTATTGATTGTTTCAGTTAAAATAGAATACAACTGAGGAAGAGTATCTGTCTTAAAGCCATAAGATTTTAATATTTCTTCATCGAAAGCTATCCTATCTTTTTGTTTGTATTCATTTTCGTAATCCTGAATTTGTCGTTTATTAAGTGTTTTAAATTTCCCGAGTATGTTTTCCTTTTGTTTGTCAGTTAGCAAACTTGGGTCAAAAATTTTCATTTTTGTTTTGAAAAAGTCAGCGTTCAAATCCAATGCTCCCAAGTTTCTTGAAACACCATTTAATTCAACAATCAAAAGCGAAACTATTGAGTTGAGCAAAGCCGAGACAATTTCAATGTCTTTTTTCTTTACACGAATTGCAACCAATCTTTGATTGAGATACAATGGCGAATTGCTGAACGAAAAAAATAATCGTTGGCTTGGGTTTATGGAAATGAAAATATTTGCAGATTGTTCAGGTGCAAGCGAATACCAAAACGGTTTTCTTGTTTTCAAAACTTCAGGTAATGCAATTCCTGTTTTGTTTGTAGTTGTTTCAAACTTTTTGATGTGCTTGTAAGCATTTGGGAACTTCGATTTCAACTTCTTTTCGTCTTCGTTGCAAACAAAAAGATTGTATTCCGATTTGTTGCTGTAAGCAATCGTTTTCAGTTCCTGACTTGTTTTTAAAATAGGTAACAAAAAGTCTTTTTCAATTTTCAATGACTTGTTTTCCTCATTGGAGATAATGTGCATTTCGTCCCAACCTGTTCTGGTTCCTCTGCCTGTATCATAAATACTTGGAAAAGGATTTATTAGTTTCTTTTCAAAAACTCCTAATGGATTCTGGCTAACAAAATATGTTGCCCAATTTTCTTGTGAAGCAAGAGATTTTAACAAATGTGATTGTTCAACAATACTAACAGTAATTGATTTGTCAGTTTTATGAAATACATTTTTGAATTGTTCATCCTCATTCCAATTTGTGTTTTTGGAATTGTTGCAATTATCAACTTCTGTATAGAAATCTTCAAACTGTTGTAATGTTTTGTCTTTAAAAAGAGTTTCCAACTTCTCATTTACTGTGATAAATTTCGTTGGTTCTTTGCTTGTTCCTTTTTCAAGTGTTATAAAAATGGTACTTACTTTTGAATCTTTGAACCAATGCTCGGCATTGCTTTTTACAATGTATTTGATTTGAAAATTATCCAATAGGAATTTCTTGAACTGTAAGCCATAATTCTTGCCTAACCAAGCGTTTGATGTAATTGCTGATAAAGTACCGTTGTCTTTGAGAAACTTCAATGAGTTGTAAAAGCAATAAATGTAATAATCACTTTTTCCATTGATGTCAAATTTACAACCGTTTAAAAATGCGGTTTGCGTTTTCGCAAACTCGCTTTCAAACTGCGTATTCAAAATTTCATTCGGAATATCCTCTTGCTGAATGAAAGGAAAATTTGAAATAACAGCGTCAAATTTCGGAATCAGAATTTGATTGATTTTATCAATGTCTTTGTTGTCGGGAATTGCTATTGTTTGACTAGGCGTAATCGTGAAAAAATCTTTTCGGATTATTCTCGGAAAATTTGCTGTATCATCAACTTTCTGCTTGTATAAACTAATAACTGAAAGTGTCGCAGGAAAATGAGATATATCGTTACCCCAAATTTGATTTAAAATTTGTTGGTGGCTTTTGTTTCCAAAAAACTGCAAAGTGTTGTAAAACGAATTTAAGAAAGTTCCCGTACCTGATGTTGGGTCAATCACAACATCATTTCTGCTTTTTATTGCTGAAAATGTAACAAGATTTGCCAAAGTTTCCGAGGTAAAGTATTGTCCGAATTTTTGTTTTTCTTCTTGCGGAACTAAGTTTTCCAATATGTAGCCGATTACTTCTGTTGGTAAAACTTTAAAATCAAATTCGTTAAAAACTCCAACAAGTCTAAAAAGTAACTCATCTATTGTTTCATTGAATGGAATTTTGTCTGTAAAATCACTTTCAAAAACAGCCTGATAATCTATTTTCTGTGCTTGATTGAAAAATTCATTTAGTTGTTTTTGAACTTGTTTGCTGTTTTTCAATTCTAGCTTAGAAACTTTGCCTGACAAGTTTTCGGAAAGTGTCAAATAAAACAAAACTTTACCAATCAATTTATAGTAAGTAAACTTTGCTAAAACTTCTTCGGGTTCAACTTTTTCAACTCGTCTTGATGAAGTTGAAAGGATTTTAAGTGTAGCACTCTCAATTATTTTCCATTGATTGAATTCGGTTCTGAAAGCTTTATGATCGCCTTTAAGTTCGTTGATTTCATTTTTTAGTTGAGGAACAAAATGCATTGCAGTTTGTGTTACCGCTTCAACAATATTTGATGAAATGTTTATCGCATTTTTAAGTTCTCCATTCTCATATAATTGTCCTAAATCGTGTAAAATTTCATTTAGCCTTTTTTGAAGTTTAGCTTCGTGTTTGTTGTAGTTGTTTCTGTCGGCTAAATCATTTCTTTTGGTAATGTCTTTTTCTTTTGGATAAACTTTCAGTTTCTCCAAACTTGAAAGTGAATAATTATCATCATTGATTTTCCAAATGATTGCCTCAGTACCGTTCCAAGTAACGAAAGAATTTGATTTTAAACGCTCGGCTTTTTCCAAAGCGTTTTCGAGCATTTCAGAATCGTCAGCAGGCGTATCAGGAAATTTCAATTCCCAACCGTTGAAAACAACACCTGAAATTTTATCAGTAAATAAAAGAACATCAGGGAATTTTGTTCTCCCTGAGGCAACTTTCAAGCCTTCATCGTTGGTTGCGTCTTGAAATATTGTAGTACTGTCATTGATGGATTGTTTAATCCAACTAATTATTTGCCCTGCCCAAGCTCTTTCATTTAACTTCATAATTCAGTGTGTGATATTTTGCAATTGGTTCTCTGAAAAGTCTTAAAGTAGATTCTTCAACTTCTTTTCTTTTTAATGTTTCTTTAATTCTGTCTGAACACACTTTTATGTAATCAGTAGGCTTTACTTTATGTAATAATACATCTTCATTTTTCTCAATTCCTATAAATTGGCGATTTTCTAAAATTGCAGAAAGTAAAAAACTACCGCTTCCACATGCATTGTCTAAAACAATGTCGCCTGGATTGGTAAAAGTTTTTATTAAATAACGTCCTAATTCAATTGGTTTTTGTGTCGGATGATAAACAGTTCCTTCAGATTCAGCCGTCTTTATATAAACAAAGTCGTCTATATTTTGCTCCTCATAAAATACTATATCATTAGGATAGCGTTCTCCATTACTTTTTACGTGTTTAGGTTTAAAATCTCCGTAACTGCCTGTATATTGGTCTTTGCGAATTCCTTTGTCGTAGGCTTCGCCCTCTGTCATTTGAGGATTGTAGGTTGGTTGCTTTTTGTAAAAAACACAAATATCCTCGTGTTTACGAAGTGGTTGTTTTTTAGCGTTTAGAAAGTTGGTTGATTTAGATTTTATCCAAGTGATTTTATACTTAAATAATTTCTCATTGCTTAAAATCAATTTTGCAGTAAAAATACCTTGCGAAGTCAAAACAATCGCTCCATCATCTTTAATTATTCTTTCGTATTCTGCCCAAAGTTTCTGCAAATCAATAACTGAATCCCACTTATTTTGCGTTGTGCCATAGGGCAAATCGCATAGAATCATATTTACCGATTTATCAGGAATTGATTGCATAACTTCTAAGCAATCGCCTTGAACAACTTTATTTATAAAGTCGTCAATTTTTCTCTTTTGTTTTTGTCCGTTCAGAGATAAAACAAAATTATTCGATTGACCATTTCCGTTTGTTCCGTATTTAATTTTTTCTTCCGCTACTTGCATTGCTTCTAATGCGAAATCTTCGTCTTGAACTTCATAAACGAGTTTGTCGCTAAGCCATTGAACAATTATTTCATTTTTTTCAGCCTTATAATATTTACAAAGTTGGTTTACCTGTTCTCTAGTTGGCAGTCGTTTACCATTTTCAATACGACTTAATACCGCTTTACTTATACCTGTTTTTTTGGTTAAGTCTTCTAAAAGAAGGTTGCGTTCCTCTCGTATGTTTTTAAATGTCGTTCCGATTGTTTGCATAATAATTAAGTTGCCAAATTTTGGCAAATTTAGTCATTTTGTTTATGATGCCAAAGTTTTAGATGAATTTTTTGTCAGGGCGGTGGGTGGGCTTGGGTGCGGTTGGGCAAAATTAAATGTGGTGTTTTTGTGTCGGCTTATGCGTTGGCAAAACACCTCTTTTAATTTTGCGAAGCGTTGGCATTTTATCTATCATTTTTCTGTTCGTTTATTGTCGGTCGTGTTGGTTTTAGGGTGAGTGCTAACGGTGGCGGTATGAAAAGTTGCCGATTGCGGGCGATTACCTATCCAGTTACACAAAAGTTGAAGCGTGCTACAACCCTTGAATAACCTACTGTCCCGGCAATTTTTTATACCGCGTGTTATGGGCTGTTATTTTTTATAGTTTTTCAAGAAGTTTCTTTTTTTGTTCGATAAATTCATCTTCTGTAATTATTCCCGAATCTTTCAATTTACCAAGTTTTTCAATTTGTGTTAAAATATCAGGTTGTGAATTATTAGTATCGGTTGTTTTTGTAGGTTGAGATAATTTATTTCTTACAAACTCTGAAAAGTTTCGAGTACTTGCTTTTTCTATGTTATCAATCTCTGCAATATTTCCAGATGTATGTATTTTAATTTTCCCCATTAAAATACCTGTCTCATATTGGATTGATGTAATTTTATCAAGTGGAAAATCTTCAACTTTTAAACCATACAACAATCCTTTATCAATGAATACTAATCGCCTATTAGTGGATACAAGTATTCCCATACCATTATTATATGTACCTTGAACTATATTGTCAATTTTCTCATCTACTGCAAGAATATTTGGTAATTCATTAATTTCTTTTCTGCCAAAAAATGATGAAGTATTGCTCAGATTAAGGTTTTTTATTTCTTCCTTTATTGAATCAAGTCTTGTAGAGCCTTCACTTGTAGTTCTTGTTTTTTCAGCAAACAATTCTTGGATTTCTGAAAGTGTATGCTTTTTTGTATTAAAAGCAACATTAGGGTTAATTTTATTCACACCACTAAAACACTTTGTGCATAGTCTACCACCATCAAGAAGTTTTCCTGCTCCAAATGTTGGTGTATTTGTAAAAGTCAATTTTGCAGAACATAAAATACATGTTTCCATATCTATCTATTTTTATTTAATAATTTTTGCTTCATCGAATTTACCATTATTACCATACATGCCTAAATTACCATTCTGTTCAATAATGTAATATTCTCCATGAGAATTTCCGTCTTTTAAAATTTTCATGTTTTGTTTAGTTTCTTCACTAATTTCATTAGTCATTGAAGAACCATCCTTGAAAGTAATTTTCATATTAAGTTTTCCGTTTGAGTCTTTATACAATACCAATACAGCTCCCATTAAACTACTCTCACTTCTCCACTTGCCAATAATTTCACCACTTATATCAGATACATTAGCAGTTTTATTATCTTGTTCTTCTGTTGAACCCAATATCTGAATTTCTAATTCTGGGTCAAAATGACTTGTTGCCCATGCACCTTTATTAGTATCCATGCCTTTTAAATTGTAAAAAATGTAAAATCTGCGCTGCTCAGGTTTTGATTTATACAATTCATCTGCAAGTGTTGCAATTTGTCCAACAGTAATTTTCATGTTAATCTCAATTGTCAATTGATTCTTTTCTAATGCATTATTACTATTATCTTCCGTAATAGAATAATTAAAATCTGATGGCAATTGTTCTTTCTTGTACTTTCCAATCATCGAGTTATCACACGAGACTAAAATTAAAGCCACTAAAATTAAAATGATGTTTTTCATAGTTATTAGAATTTAAGTTGATACTGCGATTTTTTTATAATAGCCCATAACGTTTTGCGGCTTGGCGAAGGTGGCGTTTTTCACCACAAAAGTTGATGCGGAGAACTAAACTTTCTTTAACCACAAATGTGTCTGCGGAGAACGAAACCGCCACTTTTGCCAAACCGCTGTTACCTGCTGGCGTTCTGTCTGTCGATGCTCTGTTGTCCATTGTTTGCAGTGTCTTTGGTGCGTTGGCTTGGTGGCTCTTTTGGATTTTTTAGCGTTGGTCTGTGCGGTTGCAAAAAATACAAATGTGCCACCAAATGCGTTGGCTATAAATACTTTTTCATTACTTCATTTTTCTTGTCTGTCGATGCTGTAATAATGTCTTGTTCTCTTTTAATAATTGCTTCTAACTTCTCTATTTTCTCAATTAATTTCAATTGGTCTTTGATTGGTGGAACTGGAATTTTAAAGTTCTCAATGTCGTCTTTGTTAATGCTTGGATATGAACCACCGTGTTTAGATGCTTCCATTTGTTTCATTAAAGCGTCTGAATGTTGGAATGCACAAAAAATAACTTTATTCAAAAGTTGCTTTTCATCTTTGCTTTGTAAAACTGCAAAACCTGTCGAAAAGATACTGTCTGCAACTTCGTTTTCTATAAATGCAAAACCTTTTAAATTAGGTCTAACCGTTGAAACGATTGTGCTTCCTTTTGGTGCTAATCGTCTTGCTCTTGATGGAGCATTTGCACCTAATATTTTTTGTTCGTAGCTAATAACTCCTGTTCCTTTTCCTACACTTTCGATGTCCACATAAATAAATTCTTTGTTTGGCTCTTTTGTCGGGTCGTGTGTAAACTTATTGATGTCTACTAAATCAACAAGTTTTTTGGGAGTTCCAATTAAAAGTTGATTGTTTACAATATCCTTTATTTCAACGTTCGATTTTTCAATTAATGTAATTGCATTTTCGACTTGGGTGTCAATTAAATTGTATTCTTTTATTAATTTCTGTTGAATATCTTTTGGAGGAAGCGGTATTTTAATGCTTTTGATTTTTGGAATAGTTAGTTGAGGAATTACTGCACCACTGTCAACAAAATCAACTTTACTTAAAGCAATTTTTAAGTATTGTAATTCAATTAAATCATTTGGAATTAGGACAATTAGTCTAACGATTGGAACAAATGGCTCTGTTCTTATTTCAGTATAACCTAATGTGCCCCTTGCAGAAATTGTAACACAAGGTTCATTTACGATTGGAGTATTTGTATAGCCATATAAACCTTTATTTTCATAACCATTCGCAAATATCGGGATTTGCAGTTTTGCAGTTTTCGTTTTTGAAAAATTTGTTTTCGGTGCATCTCCACCTGCAAATAAATCTTTAGCAAGTGTTTCTATTTTAACTAAATCCCATTTGCTTTGAATAACCGATATTTTCTTGGGTGAAAGTGTGATTGGTTTATTGAAATTCACTCTTGAAAAATCAAGCAAGTCAGCCAAATGATGATAAGAAACAAAAGGACTTAAATTCTCCAACACTGACAACTCTTTCCCTTGAAAGTTTTCTTGGATGTAATGGTTTATTTTGTTGCTGTCGCTTCTATTATTCGGATTGTATAATGGTGTATTAATATTATGTAGCCCTGAAATTTTCTGCACCAATTCTTTGGTTTCAGCATCTTCAATGTCATTAGCTACATTAGATTGGTTAATGTATTTTATTCCTTCATTGCCTTTCGCACTGCTCCACTCATAACCTAAAAATTGTTTTTGTTCTTTATTATCAGATGGACATTTTACAATTAAAACCTTTTGTTTGTTTTCGCAAGCCAATACATAGAAATAGAGCTTGTCTTTTTCTATTTCTTGCAAATATTCAGTAAATCGTTTTTTAAGTTCGGTTTCTTGTTCTGCCTTTGGTTTTTTGCTGAATGCACTTGTTGGCTTTTTGAGATTTTTAATTTCAGTTGTATTTTCAAATGCCTTTTTGTAATCAACAAACATTTCTGTTTTCAAAAGCTCGTCACTTGGCTTTCCTTTAAGTAAGGTTTTGTATTGCGTTACATCTACTTCAATGTGGTTACAATAATTGCTTATGTAATTGCTGTCGTTATAAACTGCATCTGCTTCGTTTTCTGTAAACCAAGCATCTACTCGGTTTTTCCAATGGTCGGCTGGCGATGGATTTTCTTCTTTTCTGCGAAGAAATAAAGTAACAGTTGTTGTTCCTGTTTTTCCAAATGTTTGTGAGCCAAATTCTGTAATGGCTACAATTTGAAAATACTTTAAAATAATTTCTCTTGTGTTGGTATAAACAGTTGCGTCATTGCTTAAAATAGAAGAAGGTAAAATAATACCTGCAACTGCTCCTGGTTTTAAAAGTTGTTTTGCTCTTTCAATGAAAAACGTTTCTATACTGTTGTTATTCGCTAAACTCTTTTCGTCTAACGAACCAAATAATGTAAATGATTTTCTCTCAGTTTCGCTTAATGTTTGTAGAAAACCTTTTACTGCATAAGGTGGATTTGCCACCAATACAGAATACTCGTTGTCTTGCAATTTGGCTTTGCTTCCAAGTGCATCGGCATATGTAATTTTGATGTCGTCTTGTCCATACATAAAGGCTGAAACCTTTGCTACTTTGGATAATCGATATTCTTTTTCAATTCCTACAATTTCTTTGTAGTATTCTTTGATGTCGGCTTCTTTGTGTTTTTTTACGAATGGTTTTATTTGTAAAGCCAATTCATTTAAAAAGTGTCCTGCACCACAAGCATAGTCAATGGCTTTGGGAGGTAATTCACTTTCTTGTATAATGCTTTCTAATGGTAAAGAGTTTAGAATAAACTTTACAATTGGCATTGGTGTAAAAAATTGTCCCTCGCTTTGTTTTACACCATTATCCAAAAAGCCTTCAAACATATCGCCCAAAAACTGGTTTTGGTTTTCGCTTTGCAGTCTTGTGTCCTGCAACATTTGAACGATTTTTAAAAGAACTTCTGAATTTTGATAAAACAGTTTTTCGTTGTGAACATCAATAAAAGCAAAGTCGTTGTTTGTAAAAAATTTCAGTTGGCGAAAATATTTCTTAATTGTTTCTCTTGTTGCATCAGGGTCTTTTTTGAAAAAGCGAAATGCTTTGTCAATAGCTGTGTTGTCAATGTATGTAACATCTTCGCCCAAAAACTCTTTCATTCCGGCTTGATAAAGCAATTGCAAACGGTCTTGTAAATCAAAATAGCTGTCGTATGCAATACCTTTCCAATTGAATTTTAAATCCTTTGGATTTTTAGCTTCATCTACAATTTTACAAAGGAAAAGATTAACCAATTTATCAAAAGCATTTTCACGTCCTGAAACATTATGTTGTCGCATAATGGTTGCAAATTCGTGGTATTTGCTTTGAATGTCTTTACTGCCAACTTCTATAAGGTCGTCAATTGAGTATTTTTGTTTGCCAATTTCGTAAGGCAAAATATCGTCTTCAAAAATCCCTTTTGTTGCAAAGTCTAAATTGTAGGTTTCTTTCCAAGCCTTGTAAATATCTTCAACTTCTAATGCTTTCGCTTCTTTAAAAGATAAAGGTTTTTTGTCGGCTAATTCTTCAAGTAACTTTTCGTTGTCTTTAAGTGAAATGATATAATGATATGGAATTACTTTGCCGTCAGCAAAGTCCGAAGCATAAAGGCAAACGTATTGTGTTGTCCCTGCTTGTTTTGCATAGGTCAGCATTTGTCCGCCACGTTGCAAAGTGTTGTTCCATTCTTTTTTAAATTCGCTTCCTTCAGTTTTGCACTCAATTATTAAAAGTGATTTGCCTGAATTGTCTTTTACTAAAATGTCTGCTCGTCCACCGCTTGCACCGTGTCCAACTTTCCATTTTGGTTCAAGTTCTATATGTTCGGGTTTGTAACCTTTGGTGAAAAGTCTATGCACACACTCAAAAACAACAAAGTTTTCGTCTGATGTAAAATTGCAAGTAAACTCTCCGTTTACTACAAAACCTTTGTCTGTCGGATATACAAGTAAACTTTTAGCGAAATCAACTTTTAAATATGCGTCTGTGTCGGGAAAGTGCTTGCTAAAAACTTTGCCCTTTTCTTCAAAGTTCAATGTTTTCAATAAGTCCTTTAAGTTTTCTTTATTTATCATTTATTCCTTGTCAAATTATTAGGTCGTAAAGTTAAGTTTTTAAAGCGTTTTTGTCTCCAAAGTTGCCGTCAAATTGTCAACCGTCCACTTGTCGGGTGGTGGGTGGGCTTTGGGTGCGGTTGGGTAAAATTAAATGTGCTGCAAAAGCGTTGGCTTGTGTGTCGGCTTGCAGCTCTTTTAATTTTACGAAGCGTTGGCATTTTGTCTACTGTTTTTCTGTCGGTTTATGTTGAGTTGTCGGTCGTCCTACGCTTGCAGGTAACGGTTTGCAAACAGGCGCGAGGCGGCTAACACGCGTGTACGTTTAGCCGCTTGCGCTTGTTTGTTGTTAAGGGCTGGCATTATTTTAATTCGAGTATTTCTTTTACTTCTCCAATTTCAAAAGCGGTAGCCTCTTTTTGAATTTTATTTTCATCAATCCTATTTGAAGAGACTTTTACTGTTAATCCAAGTGCTCGTTTGGCGCCAGCAATTGCACAAGTACTTATACTCTTATTATTTCTTTTTCTAAAAATATTTTGTATTTCCTTATAAGTCATTTTATAGCACTTTTATGATTCTTATTGTATTATTTAAATTCTGCCCTGTTTTAAGGAAATAAATACCTAGGCTTAATTCGGTCAAATCAATTTCAGTAATTTTGGAATTAAATGTCCACATTGATATTTCTCTACCAACTTCATCGTGAATGTGGAATTTTGTACCAATTAAATTTTCACTCACTTGAATATTTAGAATTCCAGTCGATGGATTCGGTGAAACTGAAATTAAATCCACATCTACCTCATTAATTCCAGTATAGTTCATCGTTAGATTTAAAGTGATGGTACTATCACAATCTTCACTATTCGGGATTATTTGTGTGAATGTTCCACTTTGAGTATAAGTTTGACCATTCAAAGTATATGTGTCCAATGCTGTTTCATTTAAAGTTGAATTTGTTGGTTGATTAACGGTAACAGAAATTGTATCCGCACTTTGACAACCCGCACTATCAGCAGTAACTATATAATCAGATGTATTTGTTGGAGTAAACGGTGAGCCATCAACAACTCCATTATTCCAATTGTAATTTTGTGAACCCGTTGCTGTCAATGTCACTTGATCGCCATTACAAATTGTTTGATCAATTCCGGCAGAAACGAAAGTTGAGTTTAACTGCGAACTATATAAATCTTGAATCTCACAAACGGTTAATACCCTATCCCAAATTCCAATATCATCTAGTTTACCATCAATATATTCTGAAACTGAAAAAATGTCAACTCCAAAATACAAATTTTGTGTCGAGCAACCTCCAGTTGAAGTCGAATTTGTTGTTTGCCCAGCGTATTGCCCATTCTTGTATATTTGACAAATACCTCCAACTCCAGTGCTGACATAAACCAAATGCGTCCAAACTCCAGTTGGTAAGGTGCTTGTGTTTAGTATATTCCCTCCTACTCCAGAACAACCAGCACCATAGGCCATATAAATATTATTATTTGAAGCAACAGCACCCCACCTCGTACTTGCTGAACTACCTAAACATACAAATTGCATATTTGCAAACGTATTATCTTGATAAAGCCATACTGAAAGTGATGAGATTTGCGAAGGAATATTATTTTGAGGGCAAACAATATATGCATTAGCATTAAAGTCATAAGCTGCATTCAAATTTCCTAAACGATCAGTTGTCAATGTGGCACCATTTACTGTTCCATTGTTTCCATTTCCGCTGTCATCATTAGCACTTCCGTTAAAAGACCACCAACCGACTAAACCAGTTGAAGGCACATAAGTAGGCACTTGAGCCTTTGTTGTATTCACAAAGCTGAACATTGTTAAAATTGCAAATAGTAAATTTTTCTTTTTCATTTAGTTTGTTTTTTATGGTTAACACTTGAGCAATATGGGTTTTCAAGCTTGCCCTTAACGTTTTGCGTGTTGCCGCAGTTGGCGATTTCGGGGCACTTCACTGTCAAGTTGCACAAAAGTTTGATAGTAGCACTCAGCTTCAATTTTGCACGTCACCGCCAATTGAGGCAACACGCGGTTATGGGCTGGTTTTATTTATTCATATGTCGTTTTGCGTATTCGTCAAGTTGCTTATTTAGTTGACCTATGCGATTTACAATTTCTTGAATTTGCTCGTATGATAATGGTATTTCTAAGTTACCAATGATGTCAATTTGTATTTGTATTGCTTCACAAATTGAGTCATACACTTCGTCTGGTGTAGCTGGATAGTTAGTCATATATTTATTTTACTGAAATTGGATTGGGGTTGTTCTTCTTACAATCTTTTGCTTCCGTTATGTCAAGTCTAAAACATTTCCAAGTTACGAACGAATAATTTGGAAATTTTATTCTGAGGCTTTTCAAATATTTTGTTCTAGCAAGTAAGAATATGACTTTTGAGTCATTATTCTTTAATGAGTTGATTCGACTTTCTAAATCATTCAAATTTTCAGTTGAAATCAGTTTGTTTATATTTTCTTGGTTAAGTGATTTGTCTTTTTTTCGAATCTCAAGTGGTTCATTTATAATGTCAATAAGATATATTCCTGATTCTTTGAGGCATTCCAGAAACCGACTATATTCATTTGGGTCTTTTGGTCGTTGGCCAAAATAGTGATTGAATATGGTGGCAGGTAAACTTATGTCATTTTCAATTGTAGTATTCCTTGATGGATATTTGTCAGGAATTTTATAGAAATAGCTAGTCCCGTTTGGAGGAGGAGCTTCCCCAATTAAAAGCACTTTTATCGTTTCTGGCTTATATTTTCTTGCCAATTCTACGTAGTTAATCATATTTTTAAATTTATAAAAGAAATGCTACGGCTGAAAATCAGCCGTAGCATTTTAATTACAGAAGCCCAATGCGTGTAAGTATGTAAGCCAATTCTACTTTAGAATAGCCCCCTTCAATCAGGGCGACAGAAGTTTTATTACCGCCATATTTATCGATTGTGTAAATTTTACCACCTTCAACCATAGCTATTGATGTTTTATTGCCACCGTATTTATCAATAGTATAGATTTTGTTTCCTTCAACCATTGCAACGGAAGTTTTATTGCCACCGTATTTATCAATAGTATAGATTTTGCCCCCGTCAACTATCATAATAGAAGTTTTATTGCCACCGTATTTATCAATAGTATAGATTTTGTTTCCTTCAACCATTGCAACGGAAGTTTTATTGCCACCGTATTTATCAATGGTGTAAAATTTACCACCATCAATCATCATAAAAGAGGTTTTATTACCGCCATACTTGTCAATTGTAAATACTTTTGACTGTGCATTTGCAAACCCAAAAGTCAGCAACATTGTTGCCATTAAAAGAAATTGTTTCATTTTATATTTTTTAAATTTTATTCTTACTCTTATGGATTTTCAGAATACTCCCTGTTTTTTATTGTGGTTTTCGTGTCTCCACTTTTTTGTCTGTCACTTTAGGTGGTCAGCCTACTTTGAACCGCTATGTTTTTTAAACTTGCCCATAACGTTTTGCGTGTAGGCGATGTTGCCTTGTTGTCCCGAAGCTTCGGGACGGCAAGGCAATATTGCTTACACGCTGTTATGCCTTCGTGCTTCTCCACTTTCAAGTCATTCTAAGTTTTTTTCAGAATTAAATAATCAGCATTAGCAAAAGTAAACTTTTCAATTTCAGTAAACCCGATCTGATTAAAAATTAAACGAACCTCATCTATAGTCCAAAATTTAATCACAAAACTTTCGCTATAATTAAAGACTTCGCCATTAGGTAAAGTTCCTTTGACTTGCTCATAATAGTCGCATAAATTAGAGTCATTATCTTGGAAATTAACCGTTACATTATCATCCTCTTTATTATGAACGATTCCGTTATTGATTCTACAAATTTGATCATAGCCAGCTCTATTTTCCAAATCAAACATAAACAAACCTCCTGGTTTTAATGAATTGTAAATATTCTGAAACGTAGCTTTCAATTCAGATTGTGTTTTTATATAAGCCAAAACTGTAAAAATAGCAATTGCCAAGTCAAATTCATTTGAAATAACATCTGTCAATGTTAATTGTGTTACAATATTCAAGTTTTGAGGTTGAGCTTTTCTTCTTAATTCCTCTAACATTTCGGAACTACAGTCAACCGCTGTAACCTCATAGCCAGCCTTTGCTAATGGAATACTTATCCGTCCGGTTCCTGATCCGAAATCAAGAATTTTGCCATTTAGTTTAAGAACTCTAATTTTAGAAAGGTTGTTTTGTGTTAGAGCGCTATACATAGCACCAAATCTTCTTTCAAAAACAAAGTCATAATACTTTGCTGAGTTGTCGTGTGGTTGTTTCATTGTTGTCTGTATTTTAGTATGAGGCATAACGGTCCTCGAACTGGCGCATGTTTGGAATACCTTAGACCTACCGCCATGCCCGTAGGGCTTGCGGGTTTAAATGTATGGAAAATTGCGCTAGTTCGATGTTATGCACTGGGGGGCTTCAATTACTTTTCTGTCATTTTTTTGTTATTAAAAACCCCGCCAATAATTAATTTATAAACGATTTACATTCGTAAGTAAACATCTATAAATTTCTTCGTAAACAATACTTTCTCTGTATGAAATAATATCTCTATCATTTACTAATCTTAGAAAAAAATCTCTGACATTTAATTCCCTAAAATAATTTTGTTGAAATATTTTTACTTCTTCAATATACAATTTCATTGCATCGTCTTTGAAATGTAATATATTATTCCCATTTACTTCACCAAATTCCAATGGTCGAATAATAATATTTTTCGGCGGTTCATTATGGGGTCCCATACCGCACCAACCAAATTTAGGATAACGCAACAGACTTTCTGCTCTGTTGTATTGTTCCTCCGTTAAAAATGAATAAAATGCTTGGTCAACAGAAATTGTAATAAATAATGACAGAATAAATTTTGGTTTATTTTCATTAGAAATATTTTGCAAGTCGGCCTTATAATTCTGCCATTTTTCATTCCCAAAAAATTTATATTCCTTGCCTAAAACATTATGTATTGTGTAATTCAAATGTTCAAGGTCTTGCCTGAATTGATTATGATAATATTTATTCATACATTTTCTAAATTTTTACTGTAAAACAATTTTCCTTATATCAATCGTGCTGCTATTTGCATCAATCAAATGAACAAAATAAATTCCGTTACCTGACCATGTATTCAAATCAACAGTCGTCTGTTGTTGATTTATTGATGTTGTATAGACAATCTGACTTAAGGAATTTGTAATTTTAAGCGTGTAACCATTCATAGTCGAATAATTGTTCCCAAAATCAATGGTAATATGGTCATTTGAAGGATTAGGGAAAATTTTAATTGTATTTGCAAAAGTAATAGGATTATATCCAGTTAAGTTTGCATTAATAACTAGAGTATCAATTACAGTTACGGTTTGATAACAAACGTTTTCATTGTAAAGTGATGTTATCTCAACTTGGTTTAACGAACGATTATAAATTCTTATATCATCAATTTCACCGACAAACCCAGTACATGTGCCTGAAAACCCAAATATTAAATTAGCAGAGACTATTGATGGCAAACTTGCAGAACTTGAGTCTACAATAGCTCCATTTACATACAATTTACATTTCAAACCGTCAAATTCGCCAATTATATGATACCACTGATTACTTGTCAAGAAAAAACCAGAATTCAATAAATTACCGCTTCCGCCAAAAGATAATCCATCAGGTGCAGCGTTTGAGCCAATTTGATATTGAAAATTAGGACCACACGCTACCCTTTTCCCAAGTATATGAAACAAATCTGTAGTTGTTGTTTTTTTCGCCCAAACAGAAATTGTAGTCGAGCCACCAGTTGAGAAATTTAACAAAGAATTATTATTTACAACAATACTATCAGTGCCATTAAAATAATAAGCAGAACTTGAATTACCAAATCTGTCAGTTGACAATGTCGCACCAAAAACAGAACCATTTAAATTATTACCACTTAAATCATTGGGATTACCATTAAAAGGCCAGTAACCAACCAACCCATTTGTTGGAATTTGTGCAAAAACACAGCTCAATCCAAATAAGGAGAGCAAAACCGAAATTGTAAAAATCTTTTTCATTTTTATTAATATTAGTTTGCCTTGTCCCTCGGGCGTTTAACTTATTTTTAAATAAAAAGCATGGGACTTTCGCTTTCTATTTTAGCGCATTTTCTTTTGGTCTTTTGGGTTACAAGCCCGATTTTTGATTCATTACATGCTTTTTTAAACACTCTTTTCTTTTTGTCTGTCAAATCTTATTTCAATTACTTTTTTCTTTTGGCTGGGTTTTATCAATTCCTTTTCTGTCTGCTCTTTCTGTCTCTACCCCTTGTGCATAACGTGCGGTTGTTGCAGCCGGTGGGGTTTTAAAAGCACCGTATGTTTCAACCGAGACAAAATTAATAAAAAGAAATGAACTTTCCAAACCCACGAAAACCCCACTGGCTGTAACAACTTGTTAG
>Ga0247832_1003626_pt1 | contig 20806 bp, 21 predicted proteins | sample LaCruzMarch2015__10_FD_192407 | JGI IMG/M metagenome (GOLD analysis project Ga0247832, IMG submission 192407) | Freshwater microbial communities from meromictic Lake La Cruz, Castile-La Mancha, Spain - LaCruzMarch2015_4m | ecosystem: Environmental > Aquatic > Freshwater > Lake | place: Spain... | reverse complement strand
CGAGCCCGGCGCGATGCCGATGGATTACGAATTGCTTGGCGATCAATGGCAGATGGATGCGCGCGTTTTGAAATGGCGGCCCTGGGCTAATATTCTTGGCCTTAACGCCACTTATCGTTTGGAGCGTTTGCAAGGCCGCTACGCTGAAATCGCGGATGAGGCCTCCTCCGCCCGGAGCGTTTATCAACTCGGGGCTAATCCGGGCATCGACCTTTGGGGCATTGCCAACAAGTATGGGCGCAGCATCCCACTCGTTGACACCGTCTATGGCAGCGGCGCTTATATGCCCATGGCGGATGGTGCGACCTACGAGGTTTCGATCACGCAAAGCGGATTAATAGCGCGCGCCGCCAATGAGCCAGCGCGCGTCGCAGCGGAAAACTGGAAATAGCGCTTTATGCTGCCTGCGTCTCGGCGTCTGGACGCGACATCCAGGCAATCAGAGGCTTGAGCGGCAAGACCCAAGCGAAGCCCGCGATCGGATAGTACGCCATCATTATCCAGAAATTTGCGTTGATCAGGCGTGAGCCGATCGTTGCGGCTATGGCGATATAGCCGGTCATCCACACAAGCAGCACAATGCCGCCGATAAACATGCGCAGTCGTCGGGGCAGCGGAGCTATTTGAGAACTGGCCATTGCGTCCTTTCAGCCGATTGACGTCGGCAAACCCTGGTCTACATGGGTCTCCGAGACATTTCTAGGAGCCTCAATGGCGAACGCTATTTCCCCGAATGCGTCCGGACGCCACACCCTTTGGGCGCGCTGGTGGGTCCTTGGCTTTTGCCTTCTCGTCGTCGTTATGGTGCTCGTAGGCGGCGCAACGCGCCTGACGGATTCTGGCCTCTCGATTACCGAGTGGAAGCCGGTCACGGGGGCCCTGCCACCGCTGTCTGAGGCCCATTGGGCAGCTGAGTTCGCGAAGTATCAGCAATCGTCCCAATATCAGATGATGAATTACGGGATGAGCCTGGAGGCCTTTAAAGGCATTTTCTGGTGGGAATGGGCGCATCGCCTCTTAGGTCGAACAATCGGGGCCTATTTGCTGCTCCCGTTGTTGTTTTTGACCTTCACCCGCGCGCTAGATGCCCGAAAAATCAAACAGCTTTGGTTCATCGGCGTTCTGGTGGGCGTGCAGGGCTTTATCGGCTGGTGGATGGTTGCGAGCGGCCTGGTGAATCGGGTTTCGGTGAGTCCTTATCGTCTGGCGACGCATCTGGGCATGGCGCTGGTGATCTTAGCCTTGGCTTGGCGTCTATTCTTGATCTGGGATGCAAAGCCGCAAGAGAAGGGGACTTTGAAGAGCCCCTCGCTGCGGTGGCCGATCGGGCTGACTGGGTTGGTGTTTTTCCAGATGTTGCTTGGTGCTTTTGTGGCGGGTCTCGACGCGGGCCGCAGCCACACGGATTGGCCGACGATCGATGGCCATTTGTTTCCCAGCCAATATGCCGCGCTGGAGCCGTTTTGGCGCAATTTGTTCGAGAATACGCAAGCGGTGCAATTCAATCACCGGATTGTGGGTTACCTAACGGCAGTTGCGGCGCTTTATGTCGCTTGGACGTTCCGGTCGACCGCATATCGCAAATGGGCGGCTTCCGCGGGGCATATGGCCTTGCTCCAGGCGGTGCTTGGCGTGATCGCCGTTATACTGGCGTCGCCGCTATGGATTGGCCTTCTTCACCAGGCCGGCGCTTTGGCCCTTTTCCTGTTGGCGAACGCTTTATGGGCCGCCACAAGCAGTGGTGGTAGCATATTACCGATTGGCAGTGCGCTGAAAACACAGGTAAAAAATGAGGCACTTGACGCGGCTGCCCGCGCCCAGTAGCTACCGCGCCTTCCGAATTCGCAAATTGCGAGACTTATAATGAAAACGTTCACGGCGAAGCCCGCCGAGACGGAGCACAAGTGGATCGTGGTGGACGCCGAAGGCGCCGTCGTGGGCCGTTTGGCGTCTTTTATCGCGCTTCGCCTGCGCGGTAAGCACCGTCCTGATTTTACGCCCAATATCGATGTCGGCGATCATATCGTCGTCATCAACGCCGCCAAGGTGGCGCTGACTGGCCGCAAAGAAAAGCAAAAGGTCTATTATCGCCACACCGGTCACCCCGGCGGCATCAAGGAAACGACTGCAGGCAAGATCTTGGCCGGCCGTTACCCTGAGCGCGTCCTGGAGAAGGCTGTTGAGCGCATGATGCCGAAGGAAAGCCCGTTGGCGCGCCGTCAACTCGGCAAGCTTCGCGTCTATGCTGGCGCTGAGCATCCACACGCTGGTCAAACGCCGGCGACCGTGGACTTCAAGGGTCGTAACACCAAGAATTCGAGGATCGGTTAATCATGGTCGAAACCCTCAGCAGCTTCGAGCAATTGCAAGGCGGCACTCAAGAAGCGCCTGTGATTCGCGAGCCGAAGATTGACGCGCTTGGCCGGTCTTATGCGACCGGCAAGCGGAAGAACGCCATCGCCCGCGTTTGGGTGAAGCGTGGCTCCGGCAAGATCACCGTGAACGGTAAGGATCAGACCGATTATTTCGCGCGCAAGGTTTTGCGCATGATGATCGGCCAACCGTTGAACAGCGCGCAGCGTGGCACTGAATATGACGTGTTCTGCACCGTGCGCGGTTCGGGTCTTTCTGGTCAGGCTGGCGCGATCCGTCACGGCATCGCCAAAGCATTGTCCGAGTACGAACCATCGTTGCGCCCTTTGATGCGTACCGAGGGTTTTCTCACCCGCGACTCCCGTGTGGTTGAGCGTAAGAAATATGGCCGCAAGAAAGCGCGCGCCAGGTTCCAATTCTCCAAGCGCTAAGTTTCAGCGCGGGTACGTGGAATCAAACGGGCGCTTCTGCAAAGAAGCGCCCGTTTTGTATTTTAAGGTCAGGAGAGCGAGATGAGCATCCAGGTCTTTATCGATGGCGAGGCCGGCACCACCGGGCTGCAGATTCGCGAACGTTTGGAAACGCGCGATGACATCGTGCTTTTGAAAATTGACCCAGAGCGTCGGAAAGATCCAGCGGCGCGCGCAGAGCTCTTAAACGGCGCTGACATTGTCGTGCTCTGCTTGCCGGACGAAGCGGCGAAAGAGGCTGTGTCGCTGATCTCAAATGCCAAGGTTAAGGTGATTGACGCCTCGACGGCGCACCGCATCGCACTGGATTGGGCGTTTGGTTTTGCCGAGCTTGGCGCCGACTATCGCATGCGCATTCAAGACAGCACGCGTGTGTCGAACCCGGGCTGTTATTCGACTGCGGCGATCGCGCTGCTGCGGCCATTGGTGGCGGCGAACATTTTACCGGTTGATTGGCCTGTCACAATTCACGGCGTGTCCGGATATTCTGGCGGCGGCAAATCGATGATCGCCGAGTTCGAAGATACAACGGCGGTGAATTATACGAGCGCGCCGTATCGGATCTATGCGACCGCGCTCGGGCACAAGCATGTACCAGAAATCAAGCAGCATGCTGGATTGTCCGGCACGCCCTTGTTTACTCCTGCGGTCGGGCGTTATGCGCAAGGCATGATCGTCGAGATCCCGCTACAATTGTGGGCGCTGCCGAAGTCGCCCTCGCTTGATGCTGTGCATTATGCGCTGGCGGCGGCCTATCAAGGCGCGCGTTTCGTGAGCGTTGCATCCATGGAAGATGCTGCGGCCATCAAGACGCTCGACCCTGAAGCCTTAAATGGCACGAACCAGCTTAAACTGTTCGCCTTCGGTGATGCGAAAATCGGCCAGGCGCGCATGGTTGCGTTGCTGGACAATCTCGGCAAGGGGGCGTCGGGCGCGGCCGTTCAAAATTTGAACATCATGGCTGGCTTGGATGAGGGCGTCGGGTTGCGCTGATGGTTGAGCGAACGGACACTTTACGCGTCCGACCGCACACGGACATATTCTCCGGGCGCGTCGCACAAAGGTTTGTGAGGGCCTTTGTTAGGGTCTCGTGCGGGGATTTGAGGGCCGTCGCGTTCTTTTAGCCACTCATTCCAGCTGGTCCACCAAGACCCTGGATGTTCCGCAGCATTCGCCAGCCAATCTTCAAGTGAGGTCGGCAAAGTTGCGTTGGTCCAGTGTTGGTATTTCTTTGCGGCGGGCGGATTCACCACGCCTGCGATGTGGCCCGAACCGGCGAGCATGAACTGAACCGGTCCGCCCATGAGTTTTGCGCTTTTATACACGCTCTTGGCTGGAGCGATGTGGTCTTCCTTGGCGGCTTGGAAGAACGTGGGTGTTTGAACTTTGCTTAGATCGAGTTGTACGCCGTCGATATTTAGCTCGCCTTTTGAGAATCGGTTGTCGCGGTAGAAGTTGCGCAAATAATAGAGGTGTAGCGCACGCGGCATGCGCGTTTGATCTGAATTCCAATACAGAAGATCGAACGGTTTCGGCTTTTCACCCATCAAATAATTCGACACCACATAGGACCAATAAAGATCTGGCGCGCGTAAGGCGTTGAAGGTTTCGGACATGACCTGGCCTTCGAGAACACCGCCCGCTTCGTCCATTTTCGCTTCGACATATTTTATGCCGGCGTCATCGGTGAAAAACAGAAGGTCTCCGGCAAATTCGAAATCCATCTGCGCGGTGAAGAACGTCGCCGAGGACACCCGATCATCGCCTTTGGCGGCCATGTAAGCTAGTGTGGCGCCTAGGAGCGTGCCTGCGACACAATAGCCGACAGCATGCATTTTCTCGACGCCCGTTTGCTCTTGAACGACGCGCATGGCCGTCATCAGGCCATCTTTCATGTAGTCTTCAATGGTCTTCTCGGCGAGTTCCTGTGGTGGATTCACCCAGGACGTGACGAACACGGTATGGCCTTGTTCCGTTAGCCAGCGGACCATGGAGTTATCCGTCCGCATATCCAAAATGTAAAATTTGTTGATCCACGGCGGGAAGAACAGAACGGGTGTTTCCGCCACCGTTTTGGTCAATGGAGAATATTGGATCAGCTCGAACAATTCGTTCCGGAAGATGACCTTTCCCTTGGTGGTCGCAATGTTGTCGCCGAGCTGGAAGGGGCTCATGTCGGTTTGGCGTAGCGCGAGATGACCGCGCCCGCGCTTCAAATCTTCCTCAAACATCTGAAGACCGCGCAGCAGATTTTCGCCGCCAGTCTCAATGGTTTTCTTCAACACAGTTGGGTTTGTGAATACGAAGTTGGAGGGCGAAAACGCGTCGGCTGCTTGTTTTAGAAAGAATGCTGCTTTGCGCCTTTTTGCGGGTTCGATATTGGGCGCTCTCGCCGCAAGGTTTTGCAGCCATTCGCTTTGAAATGAGTATGTGCGTCTTAAAAGATCGAACAAGGCGTTCTTGCGCCAATCGGGATCTGTGAAACGCCTGTCGCGCGCCAGCGGATCGTGAGCGTTGGCGTCTGGGCCTTGCAGTAAGACCCGGTACGTCTCGGCCCATAGCTTTACGAAGCCGCGCCATAATTCCGTTTGGGCGGCGACGAGGGTCGCGGGATCCGCAGCAGCGTGCGCAAGCACTTCTTGCACGGCCTCTTGAGCGCGGAAGGGGTCGGGGTGCAGGTCGGCGCCGGCGGGGGGCTGCAGCGCCACGGCTTCCGCCGTGATCTTTTGCATTCTGACGGAAGCCTCCCAAAGGTTCATCGCGAGCTTTTCCAGCGTTTCGGCGCTGGCCATGCTCATGATATCGAGAGACGGCGGCGCCTCCGCTTTGGTCGCGGGCGCTGGCGTTGCCGCGGCTGCAAGCGTTGGAGATACGGACGCCGCCGCAGCCTTTTTTCGAGTGCGTTTCGGCTTCTCGCCCGCAACAACGGTGGTATTGGCCTTTTTGCGGCTGCGCGCGGCCGGAGCAGGCTGGGCCTGGATATCCGCTAGGCTCTTCGTATCCGCCAAGAAAAATCCTCCCAATTCCGCCGCTTGTATTTTTTACTTGGAGGCTGATTCTGATGAAAAGCCTTCAAATTGACGCGGCTATGGTGTCACACAGGGCTGTACGCGTATAGAAGTACGCAGAGGGAGCCGATCGTGGCCAAAAGACTAGTCATCCTTGCGTTTATGGCTGCGGCCGTTTGCGTTTCAAGCTGCGCCAATCTCGCCGGCGAAGTGTCGCGCCGCACTGATGCGCCGCCATGGTTTAAGCAGCGCGTGAAGGAGATCGAGGGTGACGGATACCCTAAATTCTCTGAAGCCGACATGACGCCGCGGCCGCGTAAGACGGAAGCGGAATGGGCGGAAGCGAAGGATGACCTTCAGAAGGCGAAAATCGAGGTCAATAACGATCCCCGTGCCGTTGATCCGGGCGCCATTCGAAACTCCACGGAATGGCAGGCAGCAGCCAAAGCGCGCACCGGCGCGACGGGCGTTGAACAATGACTATTAAAACAAAGCTATAGCAAGTTTTTGCCGCGTCGCCGATAATGCCGACCCTCAGATGAAGTCACGCTTTTGATTTATGGCGCGACGGTCCATCATGTAGCACCCATCGAATCAGAACCATGTCCCAAGAATTTTATAAAATCCGCCGCCTGCCGCCTTATATGTTCGAGCAGGTCAACAAGCTGAAGGCTCAACTCCGGGCCGAGGGCACGGATATCATTGACTTGGGCATGGGCAATCCTGATTTGCCCCCGCCAGACCACGTCATTGAAAAATTGATCGAAACAGCCCGGCGGCCGGACGTGCATGGCTATTCCTCTTCGCGCGGCATCCCTGGTTTACGCCGGGCTTTTGCGAATTATTACGAGCGCCGTTTTGACGTGAAACTGGACCCTGACACCCAGGTGATTTCAACCTTGGGCTCCAAGGAAGGCTTCGCGAATTTGGCGCAGGCGATTTCTGCGCCGGGCGATGTGATTTTGGCGCCGAACCCGTCTTATCCGCTGCATTCTTTCGGCTTCATCATCGCCGGCGCCAGCATCCGCAACGTGGAGGCGCATACGCCGGAACAATATCTGTCCGGGCTGGGACGGGCGGTTCGCCATTCCGTGCCGCCGCCGATTGCGATGGTGTTGTGCTATCCGGGCAATCCGACTGCGCAAGTCGTAGACCTCGACTTTTATAAAGAAGCCGTGAAGTTCGCTAAGAAACACAATCTCTTTATTTTGTCCGACTTGGCCTATTCCGAGATTTACTTCGAAGGCGCGCCGACGCCGTCCGTTCTGCAAGTGGAAGGCGCGATGGATGTTGCGGTTGAGACCGTTTCTTTATCAAAAACGTATTCGATGGCCGGCTGGCGCGTGGGCTTCGCTGTCGGCAATGATCGTCTTATCGCCGCGCTCGGCCGCGTGAAGTCCTATCTGGATTATGGCGGGTTCACGCCGATACAGGTCGCCGCCACCGCGGCGCTCAATGGTCCGCAGGATTTCGTCGAGAAGAACCGCCAAATTTACAAATCCCGCCGCGACGCGCTGGTGGAGAGTTTTGGCCGGGCTGGTTGGACCATACCAGAGCCGAAAGCCTCTATGTTCTGTTGGGCGCCATTGCCACGCGGCTACGAAGAAATGGGCTCGATGGAGTTTTCCAAGCGCTTGATCGAAGAGGCGGGCGTCGCCGTCGCCCCGGGCGTGGGCTTCGGCGAGTATGGCGAAGGCTTTGTGCGCATCGGATTGGTGGAGAACGAGCAGCGTATTCGGCAAGCTGCCCGAAATATTCGCAAATTCCTGCAGCGAAATGACAATGTGGCTGGATCCGCGAGCGCTGCTGAATGAACGAGAAGTCCTCTCTGCGGATCGGCGTCGCGGGCCTTGGCACGGTCGGCGCTGAACTCCTAAAGCAGATCGCTGAAGATCGCGTAGGCGCCTTCGCCGGGCGTGCGCATGTCGTCGCTGTGAGTGCGCGCAATCGCCGCCGCCAAAACGGTCCATCGATCGAGCACTTGAAATGGTTTGACGATCCTTGTGAACTTGCCGGTTCGAGCGAGATCGACATTTTCGTTGAACTCATGGGTGGGGCGGATGGTCCGGCGAAGCGGGCGGTGGAAATCGCTCTTGCGGCGGGCAAGCCGGTCGTCACGGCCAACAAAGCGTTGCTGGCCGAGCATGGCGCTGCGCTGGCGCACATGGCGGAAAGCGCCGGGGCGTCGCTGCGCTTTGAGGCGGCCGTTGCTGGCGGCGTTCCTATCATCAAGATATTGCGCGAAGCCTTGCGCGTCGATGAGATCAATGGCGTCGCCGGCATCCTCAACGGCACGTGCAATTACATCCTCACAGAGATGGAGCGCAAAGGTCTTTCCTTTGCTGCGGCGCTCGCAGATGCGCAGGCCTTAGGTTACGCGGAAGCCGATCCGACTTTCGACGTTGGCGGAATAGACGCAGGACACAAGATCGCCATCCTGGCAGCCCTGGCGTTCCGCGCCGCGCCAGATTTCAGCGCCGTACGCATCGAAGGCATCGAGCGGATTGAGGCCGTGGATATCATTTATGCGCGTGAGCTCGGCTATCGCATCAAGCTGATCGCGTCCGCACGCGCACTGGACGGCGGCGTGATCCAGCGCTGCAATCCTGTGCTCTTGCCCAACGAACACCCGCTGGCGAAGATTGACGGCGCGTTGAATGCGATTGTCGTAGATAGCGCCACGCGCGGCCGTCTGACCTTTGCAGGCGCAGGGGCAGGGGGCGCCGCAACGGCTGCTGCCGTCGCTTCGGATTTGATTGACCTTCTGGCGGAAGCGAAACGCTCGGTGTTCGGCGCCAAGGCGGACGCGCTAGCGAAGTTCAGCGCCAGCGACGGACCTGATGCGGTCGGCCAGTTTTATATGCGCCTGCGGCTGAAGGATCGCCCAGGCGCCATTGCTTCTGTGTCGGATGCGTTGGCGCGCCATGGCGTTTCCATCGATAGCTTCATACAGAAGACCGTAACCGATGCGTCCGGAGTGCCGATTGTTATGACGACGCACGACGTGTCAGAGAGTGTTTTACGCCGATGCGTGGCGGAACTGGCGACCTTGGAATCGGTCGTTGGCGCGCCGTGTGTCATGCCGATGGAAACGGCCGCATCGGCCTGATTAGGGAGTCGTCAGATGGGTTCAGATGGGCGCTTAGGCCAAGACATTGCTCTGGGGGCGGTTTCCGCTGCGGAAGCGGCGGCGATCGCTGCTTATCGCTTGGCGGGCCGCGGCGACGAAAAGGCGGCTGACCAAGCGGCTGTTGACGCGATGCGCACGGCGCTCAATGCGCTCGCAATAGACGGTGAAATCGTTATTGGCGAAGGCGAACGCGATGAAGCGCCGATGCTCTATATCGGCGAGAAGGTTGGCATGGGCGGTCCAAAGATCGCCATTGCGCTCGACCCGCTGGAAGGCACAACCCTGACCGCAAAGAACATGGCCAATGCCTGCGCTGTGCTCGCGATGGCGCCGGAAGGCGGCCTCCTGAATGCGCCGGACGTGTACATGGACAAGCTGGCGATTGGGCCTGGATTCGAACCTGGATTGGTCGATCTCGATCGCTCTCCCGCTGAGAACGCCAAAGCGCTGGCGAAGGCCAAGGGCGTGTCGGTTGAAGATTTGACGGTTTGCGTCCTGGATCGTCCGCGCCACGCCGACATTATCGCAAGCCTACGCGGCGTCGGCGTTCGCTTGTATCTGATCTCCGACGGCGATGTCGCAGGCGTCATTCACACGACCGATCCTGCAACTGGCATCGACATGTATGTGGGGCAGGGCGGCGCGCCGGAAGGTGTGTTGGCGGCGGCGGCGCTGAAGTGCGTCGGCGGTCAATTCCAAGGTCGGTTGGTGTTCCGCAATGATGACGAACGTGCGCGCGGCCGCCGGTGGGGCATTTCCGACCTCGATAAGAAATACGCGCTGAACGAATTGGTGCGTGGCCACGCGATTTTCGCCGCTACCGGCGTCACGGACGGCGCCATGCTGGATGGCGTGAAGATCGATGCGCGCGGCACCCACACGCATTCGATCGTGATGAATTCGTCGGATCGCATCGTGCGAACGATCCGGTCGACCTTTCCGCCGAAGGGATGAACGCAATCCCCCGCTCCCCCGTCGGAGCGCCAAAGGCGTTTCTCGGCGTAGAGAGATCTTTTGGCGGCCGCCGTTGGGTGGAGCGGGCCTTCGATCCGCGTGTTGCTGACTCTCATGCGCGGCATCCGGGCGTCGATCCGATCATCGGAAGATTGCTGGCGTCGCGCGGCGCGAAGATGGGCGAGACGGGTGCTTTTCTCCAGCCGCGCCTGAAAAAGCAAATGCCCGATCCCTCTATCCTGCGGGATATGGATAAAGCGGTAGAGCTTATTCTCACGGCGCTGTTGGATGGCCGCAAGACAGTGGTGTTCGCCGATTACGACGTCGATGGCGGTGTGTCGGCGGCGCAGCTGATCCGGTATTTTCGCTCCTGGGGCCGCGAGCTTGGCCTTTATGTTCCGGATCGGCTGAAGGAGGGCTATGGGCCTTCGCCTGGCGCTTTCCGGACCCTCCACGAACAAGGCGTGAAGCTGATCATCGCGGTCGATTGCGGCGCCAATTCCCGTGCAGCGTTGGAAGAGGCGAGCAAGCTCGGCGTCGAGGTGATTGTGCTCGATCACCATTTGATGGCGCATGGGGAACCGCCTGCGACCGCTGCGTTGGTCAATCCAAACCGTCCAGACTGTAATTCCGGCATGGGCTATCTGGCTGCGGCCGGCGTCGTGTTTATGGTCATGGTCGCGATCAACCGTCTGGCGCGTGCGCGCGGCCTGTTTGGCGAGCGCCCAGAGCCGGACGTGATGAAGCTGCTGGATCTGGCGGCTTTGGGCACTCTGTGCGATGTGGCGCAGCTGGTTGGAGCCAATAGGGCCTTCGCCGCGCAGGGCCTGAAGGTGATGGCCAAGCTTGAGAATATCGGCATCGCCGCGTTGGCCAAGGTCGCCAATATTGAGATCCCGACCAGCGTCTATCACGCGACTTATGTGCTGGGTCCACGCTTGAACGCGGGCGGGCGCCTGGGCGCGGCGATCATGGCGACGCAATTGCTCTCGACCGAAGATCCAATTGAGGCGCGGCGTTTGGCTGAACAATTGGACGTACTGAATGCCGAGCGGCGTCAACTCGAAGCGCACGCGCTGCTGGAAGCCGAAGCGCAACTCCTACGTCATCAAGACGATGCTGTGCTCGTCGCGGCGGGACCATGGCCGCCGGGCGTGGTCGGCATCGTCGCAGGACGCATCAAAGAAAAATTCCTGAAGCCCGCCATCGTGATCGGCTGGGACGGCGTGCATGACGGTACGGCGAAGGGCTCAGGCCGTTCGGTGCCCGGCGTCAATCTCGGCGATGCGTTGTCGGCCTCTATGGCGGCGGGCGTTTTGATCGCGGGCGGCGGTCACGCTATGGCGGGTGGGCTCACTTTAGCCATGGATCGGATCGATGCGTTTCGCGCCGACATCAATGAACGCCTGGGCGCTGTGTGCCGGGCTTCTGAGGACGAAGCGCGCGCATTGATGATCGACGGCATGGTCGGCGTCGGCGCGGCCACGGTCGCGTTCTGCGAGCGTTTGGAGATGATTGGGCCCTATGGCGCCGGCAATCCAAGCCCGGTGTTCGTTTTGTCGAATGTGAGCGTTGCACACGCCGCGCGGGCGGGGACGGATCACGTGCGCGGCACCTTCGTCGATGACAATGATCGCCGCATTCGCGGCATTGCTTGGCGGGCGGCGAATGCCCCGCTCGGAGAGGCCATTTTCAGCCGCGCAGAGCGCTTGCATCTTGCTGTCCGCATTCAAATTAACGAATGGAATGGACGCCGGTCGGTGGAAGTCGAGATTATTGACGGCGCCCCGGCAAAAGCTGGTTGATTATGGCGCCTTGGGGTTGCGCGGCCGAAGGCCCATAGCTATAGAAACGCCCCTGCGCATCTGCGGGCCCTTCGTCTATCGGTTAGGACGTCAGGTTTTCAACCTGAAAAGAGGGGTTCGACTCCCCTAGGGCCTGCCACGCGCCGCATCCCCCATCAGAGAAAATTCAAGTATTCGCGTGCGCTTTTGCGTGTCATCGCGTGGCGGTGTTTGGGCGATATTGTGTCGTAACTTTGACGCTCCGAATGGTTATTAGTCTAACGGTTTTTTAATTGCGCCAGCCGCTGGTTTAATGGGCGTACCCCTCCTGCGTGTGTTAACCATTTTGGGTCCTATCCGTCTCACAACGAATGTGGCTCAAGACATGAACGAAATTGACGATCTCAATGATTCGCTCGTGACGATTACGGGCAAAATCAAATGGTTCGATGCGGTCAAAGGCTATGGCTTTGTGGTGTCGGATGAAGAGCGAGAAGGCGACATTCTTCTCCACGTTTCCTGCCTCCGCCGCATGGGCAGAGACGCTGCTCCGGAAGGCGCAACGATAATTTGTGAAGCGACGCGCGGCGAGCGCGGGATGCAGGCGGTGCGCGTGCTCTCTCTAGACGAGAGTACGGCTTCAACCACCGATGCGCCGGCCTCTGTCCGCCGGAGCGCCAGCGCCAAGGGGCCGTTCACGCTCGTCTCGGTCAAGTGGTTCAATCGCGCCAAAGGCTATGGCTTCGTCAATGCGGGCGACCGGCCGGACGATATCTTCATCCATATCGAAACGCTAAGGCGCGGCGGATTTTTGGATGCGGCGCCAGGCGATAAATTTCTCGCACGCTTCACCGAAGGGCCTAAAGGACGGATCGTGATTGAATCAAAACCCATCGATGCGGCCTAAGGGTTTTGCTGAGACTTTGAGGTCTGGGTGTGTAATTTTGGAGCGCTGCGTGCGCCCCAAAATGTTTGTTTAGAGCTGTGTTTATGCGTTCTTGGATTTCTGCTGCGGCCATCACAATCGTTCTGGTTGCGGCGCCCGTTTACGCCGCGGTTCTGCAATCGCTGTCCGTCGTGAGTGAGAAGGGCGCCTTCGTCTATAAGGTTGAATTGGCGGCGGACGACGCGACCCGCGAAAAGGGGCTGATGTTCCGCAAGGAGATGCCGAAGGATCACGGCATGTTGTTCGACTTCGGCACGGATCGCGTCGCCCATATGTGGATGAAGAACACCTTCATCCCGCTCGACATGGTTTTCATCCGCGCTGACGGCGAGGTTGCCTCTATCGCCAAGAATGCTCAGCCGCAATCCTTGTCCCTCATAAGCTCTGGCGTGCGCGTGCGCGCGGTATTGGAACTGAATTCCGGCGAAGCCGACGCGATGGGTCTGAAGCCTGGTGATCGTGTGAAGCATAAGATGTTTAGGGCGAAGGCGGATTGAACGAACGCTCCACCGCCACCCCGGACAAGCCCGCGCAGCGTGCGTTGTCCGGAGCCGAGATTGTCAAAACGTAGCATTTCAAGCCAGGTTGCTAATCGTGGCAGCGCGATGAAATTCAACACGCATTCGGCCGTCGCACCGAGAAAGCGTTCAATGTGGCGGCGCCAAGCATACGCAACGGCGGCATTTTCAAACACAGATTGAAAGCGCGATCAGGCGCGTCAGCCAGAGGCTGATCGATCGCTCCCGCCGGTTTCGCCGTCGATTGGTTTTTGCGCGCTTCGCAAGGTTCATGGAGCGCATCATATGCGTGGTGAGGAAGGGGGAGGATAAGTCTTTGGCCCTCCACGACGCACGATCGTCGCGCCAAGGAGCCGGACGGCTATTTTGCGAAGCGAATATCGGTAAGCTCTTTTTTGAGAGCCTTTATAAAAGCACGCATCAACGGCACTTCCAGTCTGCCAGGAGGACTTGCAGCGGAAATCGTGATGACGCCTGCGTGGACGCTGGGCAAGACGGGCATCAAACTTCCCATTCTCACAAAGCGGTCAGCGAGAAATTCGGGTAGCGCCGCGATGGCTTGTCCTTCTGCTGCGATGAAGCACGCAGCCTCGGGGTCATTTACAGTGCAGATGACGCGCAGTCGCTCCTCCCACGAATGATCTTTGTCATTCAGGCGAAGCACTATTTCATCCCCGTCTTCATTTGACGTTTTGATGGCTGGGTGATTTTTCAAGTCGCTTACGCGGAGGATCGCGTTTGCGATCTGAGCCTCCGCGTAGAGTTTCAGATTGGCCGATACCAGTTTCGTGCGCACCAGATAGGGCGCCATGGGCTCGGTGATTTGGATCGCGAGATCGACATCATCGCGCATAGGGTCGATGATGTCGTTTGTGAACTTCAAGTTGACCTTGGTCTTGGGGCGCCCGGCTAGGAACTTGCCCATGAAGGGCGCCAGCACAAGCCGTCCAAAGAGAAACGGCGACGCAATTCTAAGGCGTCCGCCTTCGCCCTTGAGCGAAGAATCGACAATGGATTGAGCGCCAGCCAAAGCGACCCGGATAGCAGCGGCAGGTCCTGACAGGCCTTCCCCTGCGCATTCCGACGAGTTCGGCCACCGATTCCGATTTGATTTCGGCGGGGTCGAAGGTCCTTCTGGCGTGATGACGATTGCCTATGGTTTTTGTGGTGGTCAAGCGGCCGCTTTTGGCTGTTTGGTTTTTCGCATGCTGTCGCCGGTCAGAGCGACGCGATGGGCGTTGTGGACGAGACGGTCGAGCATGGCGTCTTGCGTAGGTTGGATCGCCGATAACGTCGTGCCAGCGGTCGACTGGGATTTGGCTGATGATCAGGGTGGCGCCGCGTCCGCAACGCTCTTCCAAGATCTCCATGAGATCATGGCGTTGCTGCGCGTCCAGCGGCTCAAGCCCCCAGTCGTCCAGGATCAACAATTTCACGTCGCCAAGGCTGCGCATGAGACGCGGATAACGCCCGTCAACATGCGCGACGGCAAGATCGGCGAAGAGTTTCGGCGCCCGGGCATAGAGCGTCGATCGATTGTCACGACAGGCTTGGAAGCCGATCGCGCAGGCCAACCAGCTTTTTCCGACGCCCCTTGGACCAGTCATGATCAAGGCATCCGCCGCGTCGATCCATCCGCCCTTCAGCAAGGCCGCAAAGAGCGGGCGATCAAGACCACGCGCCGCCTTATAATTCACGTCCTCCGGCGCTGCCATGTGGCGTAAGCGGGCGTAGCCCAGTCGGGCAGCCAGACGTTTGTCATGCCGGATCGACGATTCTCTTTCGAGCAGCAAGGCGAGCCATTCCGCATGCGTGAGAGCGTCAGCGTCTTGGCGCACTGATACGTCTGCGAAGGCTTTTGCCATGCCGTGCAGCCCCTTGTTCAAAATGCCGACGGCTGTTCTGGGTGAAGGGAATGACTATTACGGCACGTTCCTTCCTGAGATCCAAAAGCTCGTTACCGATGGCGGCAAGACGTTCGCGCCCCGGTCGACACCCATGGCGTACACGCCCGATTTCGCAAAGTGGCTCAAGGCGACGGGCCGTCGGAATGTCATCATCGGGGGATTTCGATCGACGATTGCACTCTGCACACATCGCTCGATTTATTGCGCGAAGGCTACAACGTCTTCTTCGTCGTCGATGTTTCGAGCACCAACAGCAAGCTTGCAGAGGATGCTGCGATCCAACGCCTCATCCAGGCGGGCGCGGTCCCGGTGAGCTGGCTGAATGCGCTGACGGAATTGGGCGACGACTTCGAGGGTCCAAACGGCAAGGGGATGATGGACATGATCCAAGCGAATTGGCCTGCATCGACGGTGGGTGGGGTCAATGACACGACGCCAGATGGTCGGGGGATGCAACCGCCCAAGTAAGTGGAGTTATGGTGGCGCGCCCGGCAGGATTCGAACCTGCGACCACAAGCTTAGAAGGCATGTGCTCTATCCAGCTGAGCTACGGGCGCGCGGGGTTAAAGCCCTTTGATCGCTATAGAATATTTCGCCGAACAGGCAAATCGGGAAACCGGGGCAATAGTGGTAAAATGGCCGAAAAAGGCGCCCAGCGGGAAACGAAACGCACCACAAACGCACCACAGATGCTGCCTGGATCTTGTGGTGCATGCAGATAATGGACGATTCTCTTTAAAGGTCTGCAGTTCCATGAGCGCGAAGTCGGGGATGTCCGCTCAGGGTGCGATTTTGGGCAGTTTGTGTGACGCCGCCGATCACCAGAACTGCAGGATTTGTGATTGCGCGGCCGGGCGCTTTAGTTTTGCAGCGTCAGCACCGCATCCAAAACTCTGGGAAGTGCGTCCGCTGACTGGCAGAATAAGCCAGGCGCGAATTCCAAATGCGTCGCGCCCGCTGCGATGTAATCCTGCGCGCTGGCGATTGTGGCGGCCAGGTCGAAACCGTTCGCGCCAAGCACAGGTTCGGGCATCGTCCGGATCGCAAAGCCTGCGGGATCGCGCCCACGCTCCTGCAACGCGGTGTGAATGCGGGCCCGGCCTTCCGCGATACGTTTGAGCGCCGCGCTGCGCGGGACATCTATCGTTTCGTCGCCGGACGGCAGACCGAACCACGGCGCCCAGCCTGCGCCATATGCCGCCATCCGTGCGACATTGGCGGGCGACGGCGCGAGGCCAAACCAGAGAGGCACGCCGCCCGTCTGCAACGGATTCGGAAGCGAGTACAAATCGTTGAACCGAATTCGCTCACCCGTGAACGCCGCCGGCGCCCCCGACCACAATGTCCTCATTGCCTGCACTTGCTCGTCGAGCAATTGCAGCCGACCGTCGAACGGCACGCCGCAGGCGTCGTACTCCGCGCGCTGCCAGCCTGTGCCGAGCCCCACCTCAAGCCTGCCGCAGGAAATTTGATCGAGCGACGCCAGCTGTTTTGCCAGCAGCACGGCTGGTCGCAGTGGCGCGATCAGGATACTGGTCGACAGCCGCACCCGGCGCGTCACGGCGGCGATGGCGGATAGCAATGTGATCGGTTCAAACCAAAGCGCATCCGGCGTGGATGGATAGCGACCATAGGGGTAGCCGACGATCTCGTGGCCCATCGCTACATGCTCGGACACAGTCAATTGCGCCACGCCAGCTGCGTCTGCTGCGCGGGCGAATTCAAGAACGCCTGCGACGCCGCCTTCGAAATATTCAAGCCCCGTGAGGTTGACGGAGAGGCGCACAATGCTCACGAAGCGCCTCCAGCCGCGAACGGCGCCATGTCGAAATAATCGAGCCACCGCGCCACGAGTCCGTCCTTGAGTTTGAAACTACCCATGACCGGCAGGGACAAACTACGGCCTTCGAAATGGAAATGATCCACACGCTCGGTCAAGACCGTGCCGTCTGCTGCTTCGGCGATCGCCAGGATCTCGAACTCGACTGTCTTTGCTTCGCCGACAAAGCCGCGAATGAACTCGGCTATCGCCGTCCGGCCGACCACGGGCGAGATGGGCACATTATGATAGAAACAATCCTCGGTCATCAGCGCCACGATCTTATCCGGATCGCAGGATTTCCAGGCCTCGCAAAAAGCAAGCACGTGTTGGATATTGCTCATGACTTCCCTCCTGGTTTAGCGCGCGGGCGGCCTTTTTGCGGCGACCGCGCCGATAGACCCTGCCTTGCATTAATCCAGCTAAACATGACGTGCTATCCCTGAATGGGGACTGACGTTTGACCACGGATATACGCTCCACTTAGAGTAAGCGGACTCGGCAGCGGAGTTGGGGCCTTTGGTCAAGGTTACATATCGGCAAGACAATGGCGACGAGCAAATTTTGGACGTGCGCGAAGGCGATAGCCTCATGTCTGGCGCTGTGTTCAATGGCGTCGCGGGCATTGAAGGCTTGTGCGGCGGCTCCATTGCCTGCGGCACCTGTCACATCGTCATTCTGGACGCGTGGAGCGCGCTTTTGGGCGAGCCTGGCGCCAGCGAATTGGAATTACTGGAAGCGCTCGGAAACCGGCAACCCGCCAGCCGTTTGGGCTGTCAAATCTTCGCACGGCCAGAGATGGATGGTCTGACAGTGCGAGTTCCATCCCCTGAGGCCTGATCGAGCGCGCGGGCGTCATATAAGTCTTGCTACGGAGTACGAGCGGTGACTGTCCACTACAATCCTTTTGAGCGCGAATTCTACTTAGACCCACGCTCGGTGTACCGCCGCCTACGCGATGAGGAGCCTGTGCATTGGGCGCAGGCCTGCAATATGTGGGCGCTTTCCCGCTATGAAGATGTGCGCGGCGCGCTGCAGAACTGGCGCGTGTTCAGCAATGAAGTGGGCGCGGGCTCATCAGGTCCGGTCGGCGAGTTGTTCAAGGAATACCCACACCTTTTGATGTTTGATCCGCCGCGACACACCGATCTCCGCAAGGTGCTGGCTTCGCTGATCACGCCGGACCGTATGCTCTCGCTTAAGGACGCTACACATGCCCGTGTGCGCGATCTTTTGAATCCGTTGATGGATGTGGAATCCTTTGACCTCACGCAGGACTTCGCCGAACACCTGCCGCCGATGATTATTGCAGACCTGCTCGGCGTTCCCAGTGAACACGTGCCGTTGCTGATGCGCGCGGTCGACAAACTTGCCGATCACAATCAACCCGACATCATGACCGCAACCAAAGAGGCTATTTATGAGCTGCGCGACTTCTACGTTGGGTTCTTCAAGGAGCGCAGGAAGCGCGCGCCAGCCGATGACATCGTCTGGCATCTTCTTGAGGCGTCCGACGCTGGTCTGCTGAGTGAGAACGAAACCATCGGATTTGCAATTCTCGTCACCATCGCCGGAGGCGAAACCACAACGAAGATGATCGGCAATACGGCGAAATTGCTTCTCCAGCATCCCGATCAGCGGCGGATACTTGTCGAAGCGCCGAACCTGATCAAATCGGCCGTCGAGGAATCATTGCGATACGATGGCTCCACGCAGATGCTGACGCGCACCCTGACGGAAGACTTTACGCTGCACGAAACGACCATGCGCGCTGGCGACACCGTGGCGTTGATCTTTAATGCCGCGAACAATGACGAACGTAAATTCAAAGATCCGGACGTGTATGACGTCACGCGCAATCTGATGGGACAGCATCTGGCGTTCGGCGGCGGCGTGCACGCCTGCATCGGCGCGCCGCTAGCCCGCCTCGAATTGATTGTGGCGTTTCAAGAGCTGCTGGAGCGCTGGCCGGAATTCGGGCTGGATATTGAAAATGCTGAGCGGCACTTCAACCCTTACGTCTCGGGCTTTCGGCGGCTGAGGCTCACGGCGCACTAATCAGCGCAGGACAGCGTGTGATGTTGACCTCGGCCTGGGTCGCGATCTCTTACATGCTCGCATTGAGACGTTACACGGTCTGAAAGTATCGCCAAGTGGGCCTTGGTGAGCCGCTTGAAGAGGCCTTTTCACTTGCTCGACCCTTTGGGGGAGGCGCGGCCGAGTGTCCGCTTATGATTGAAGGTTCAAAGGGGCAGGGTCACCGGGTGCAGCTCAATTCGTCGAGGCGCATGCGATTGAGATACGCAAATGGCGGAGATTGGCGCGACGACTTGCATAGGGATGCAAGCCGTCGCTCGTTTGTCTCATGTTAGTTCAATCTTTTTTTGACTCGTTCCGCGTGTCCGCCAGAGCGAATAAGCGATTGATCCACCAAGGAGGCCAAGGGTCATTATCAGCGCCCAATGCGGCTCCAGATAGGGAACCCAGCCGAGCTCTTTGGAGAGGCCGAAGTTCCAAATGATCTTCACACCGATCAGCACGAGCACAAGTGAGAGGCCGTACTTCAGATACTTGAATCGCTCCACCGCTGCGGCCAGCATGAAGTACATCGACCGAAGACCGAGGATGGCGAAGATGTTAGAGGTGTAGACGATAAAGGGATCCCGCGTGACCGCAAAGATTGCGGGCACAGAGTCCACCGCGAACACAATGTCCGCTACCTCGACCATGATGAGCGCGACAAACAGCGGCGTGGCAAAAAGAACCAACTTGCCGCTTAAGGGGTGCGGCCGGCGGACGAAGAAATTGTGGTTGTCGATGGTGTCGGTCACTCGGAGACGGCGATGAATGAAGGCGAGTAAAGCGTTCTCCTCAAGCTTCATCTCTTGACCGTCTCCCGTCAGCATCTTCCAGCCGGTGAAAATCAAAAAACCGGCAAAGATATAGAGGACCCAAGTCCACTCGTTTACGACGGCCGCGCCGGCGGAGATGAAGATCGCACGGAACACGATTGCGCCCATAATGCCCCAGAACAGCACGCGGTGCTGATATTCGCGCGGCACGGCAAAGTACGTGAAGATCAGCGAGATGACGAAGATGTTGTCGAACGCGAGTGCAGTTTCGAGCAGATAGCCGGTGAAATATTGTATGACCGCTTGTTGGTTTAGATTGTCAGGCGAAGAATAATATTGCGGATCTGGCTCGAAGGCGAAGCCCACATAAAGTCCAAAGGCAACGGCGATCGAAGCGAAGCTCGCCCACATGATCGCACTTTTCGCCGGCGAGACAACGCCGTCCTTGCGGTTGAACAGACCAAGATCCAGCCAAAGCAGAAAGCCTATGAAGGCAAGAAAGCTCAACCAGAGCCAGATGGGTTGGCTCGCATATTCAATTGTGAGAAATTCCAAGGATTTTTCTCCGATCAAGAGGCGGTTAGGACGGCGCTAAACGCGAAGCTGTTGATCGCGCCTTTCACAAAGAAATCGGCGCGGAGCATCAGCACCTCAATACCTGCCGCTTTGAATATAGCAGATAGCCAGTGCGGTCGGCTCGCGGGCTTTGCGCGCGGGAAGAAGCGCGATCTATTCGTCCGATTTTCCGGACATGAATGACAGGATGAACTGGAACAGGTTCACGAAGTTCAAATAAAGGGACAGCGCCCCCCAATTGGTGGCCACCGCCATGGCGCGTTGGTCGCCTTCCAGCGCGTAGTAGTCGTGCTTCAAGCGCTGAGTATCGAACGCCGTCAGCCCCGAGAAGATGAGTACGCCTAGCACAGAGACGATGAAGCCCATCATCGACGATTGCAAAAACATATTGACGATCGACGCAATGACCAGGCCGATCAGGCCCATAATCAAGAATGTACCGAAGCCTGACAGGTCGCGTTTGGTTGTG
>Ga0247832_1003625_pt1 | contig 20806 bp, 17 predicted proteins | sample LaCruzMarch2015__10_FD_192407 | JGI IMG/M metagenome (GOLD analysis project Ga0247832, IMG submission 192407) | Freshwater microbial communities from meromictic Lake La Cruz, Castile-La Mancha, Spain - LaCruzMarch2015_4m | ecosystem: Environmental > Aquatic > Freshwater > Lake | place: Spain... | reverse complement strand
AAGCGCCCCGTCGAACTGCTGAGCGAATTTTGGGCGTGACGCTGGAGCTTTTTAACCGCTTTGGCGAACCCAATGTCTCGACAACGCTGATTTCCTCCGAGCTAAATATCAGCCCAGGGAATTTGTATTACCACTTCCCCGCCAAAGACGAGTTGGTCAATGCACTGTTTACGCGTTATGAAACATCGCTCAACGAATTACTGAGCGCCGCACCAGGCGTGCACGATGTTGAAGACGCTTGGTTTTTCATGCACACCTTGTTTGAATTGGTTTGGCAATACCGATTTTTATACCGCGACCTCAACGACTTGCTCAGTAAAAACCGTCGGCTAGAAGCACAGATTAAAGATGGGTTGTTGCACAAAACCACCGCATTTAGAACTGTCCTAGACAGCCTTGAACATGAAGGTTTATTGGCCATCACCGTATCTGAGCGCGAAGCCACCGCCACACACATGGTGGTCATTCTCACATGGTGGCTAAGCTACGAATACGTTCGCGACCCGCGCCATGCCCTAGAGCCTGAAAGTGCCCAAGCCTCTTTATTGCGGGGCGCGAAACATGTACTTAGTTTGCTATCTCCCTTCGCTGCAGGGAAGAACAAAGCGCATTTGCAGGCGTTGTTGGCGGCTTACTAGACGAAATTGACGGAGGCCAACATTAATTGGGGTCAGAACCTAATTAATTTATCAAACCCCTTGCCATCCTAAAGCGCCACAAATTTAATTAGGTTCTGACCCCAATTAATGAAGCCTCCACCAACTTCACCCAAAACGTCCCGCCAAGTGGTATGAGTTCGTCATTGAAGTCGTAGTTGGGGTTGTGCAATGTGCAAGGGCCTTCGCCGTGGCCTATTTCTCGGTGGGCGCCTTCGCCGTTACCGATGAACGCGTAGGCACCTGGCACGGCTTGCAACATGTAGGAGAAGTCTTCCGCGCCCATAGTGGGTTCTTGGGGGACGATGTTGGCTTCACCCACGATGGTTGACAGCACTTTTTTGGCGAAATCGGTTTCTGCCACGTGGTTGATCGTCGGTGGGTAGTTGCGATGGAAATCGAACTCGCAGGTTGCGCCAAATGCAGTGCAAATGTGCTGGGCCACTTCACGCATGCGCTGCTCAATCATGTCGAGCACCTCAATGCTAAAAGTGCGCACCGTACCGCGCATCTGGCATTGGTCTGGCACCACATTGGTCGCTTCACCCGCATGGATCATGGTGACCGAAATCACGCCTGCATCCACCGGTTTTTTATTACGGCTGATGATGGTTTGAAACGCTTGCACCATTTGGCATGCGATTGGCACAGGATCGATACCGTTATGCGGCAAAGCCGCATGGCTACCCTTGCCATGAATCGTGATGGTGAACTCGTTGCTCGACGCCATCACAGGCCCCGCGCTCAAAGCGAATTTGCCGACGCCCAAGCCTGGCCAGTTGTGCATGCCATACACCGCTTGCATAGGGAACTTCTCAAACAAGCCGTCTTTGATCATTTCACGCGCACCACCGCCGCCTTCTTCGGCGGGTTGGAAGATCACATAGACCGTGCCGTCAAAGTTGCGGTTTTTCGACAAATGCTGCGCCGCCGCCAACAACATGGCCACGTGGCCGTCATGGCCGCAAGCGTGCATCTTTCCTGGGTTTTGGCTGGCGTGTGGAAACTTGTTGAACTCTTGCATGGGCAAAGCGTCCATATCGGCACGCAAGCCGATAGCCCGGTCGCTCGTGCCGTTTTTGATAATGCCCACCACGCCCGTGGTGCCCATGCCGCGGTGGATAGGAATTCCCCATTCGGTCAGCTTGGCCGCGACCACGTCAGAGGTGCGTTGCTCTTGAAAGCACAGTTCAGGATGCGCATGGATGTCGCGGCGCACAGCGCTTATGCTGGCGGCTTGGGTAACGAGTGAATCTAGGATTTGCATCGTGCCAGTCTAGCCTTAGTTATGCCCGTTTGTCACGCAGGGAAATCCCCGCAATTTGGCGTAAGTAATGCGTGAATTCGGTGTGAAAAAGTTCTATTTGTGAATTTTCAGACGCTGGTCTGCGATTTCCAGCAGGCCATCAAATATCAACGACTCCACCAACTCGCAGTGCGCCGACATGCTCGGCGCCATTTTCCAGCCCGCGCCGCCGGTCATGTAGCAAATCGGTTCAGCGTTGCAGTGGGTACGCACATGTTGAACCATCCGCTCGACCGCGCCAGCAATCGCAAAAGTACCGCCGCTGGTCAATGCGTCACTGGTGTTGGTAGGAAATTCACGCACATCTCCAGTGGGCACGCGCAGCCCCGCCGTGCCAGACTCCAAAGCGCGCAACATGATGCCGTGACCAGGCAAGATCAGTCCGCCTAAAAATTTGCCAGAGGCGTCAATGGCTTCTACCGTCACTGCCGTACCGACCATCACCACCACCAAAGGCCGCAACTGCTGGTCCATCACCTGTTGGCGCATGCGCGCATAGGCGCCAATCATGGCGACCCAACGGTCTGCGCCTAGGCGGGTGGGGTGGTCGTAGCCGTTTGTTAAGCCAGCCTCTGAAATGGAGGGCACTACCCACGAAGGAGATGGAGAGAAGTTCCATATTTCCAATTGCTCCTCTACACGTCGACGAATTGCTTCACCGGCAACGATACACCCCATCATGGAAGCAGGCTCCTCTAAGTCGCGCCAATCGCCGTCAGCCAATTGGTCGATATTTTCTAGAAACACGGCTCCGTGACCCAACAGCTTCGCGCCGGGTTTGGGGGCGTCGTAAAAGGCCCACTTCAAGCGTGTGTTGCCTACGTCTAGGGCTAGAACAGTCAAGCTAAATAAATTGGTTATGCAAATGCCATAGGGAAACGCTTGAGCGCTATTTCACTTTGAAAACAGTGAGCGCCCAAAGAACGGCGAACTTGGGGAGGTATTTTTCTACAGCAGCAAAAAAATGCAGCCCATTTTTTTCTGAATTCATAGTGCTCGGTCGATTCTAAACTTAGAAAATAAGTATAGGTAGTGTGAAAAGTTAGACGAAATAAAAACAGGCGTTCACGCTGGGCCAGTCCATCTTAAACCTCTCTGGCAGCGACAGCATCCTTGTGTGGCTGGCACAGCAGTTGATGTTGGCTTGAAGAAAAATTACCAGCTAAAGCAGCTTTACGCTCTCAATGCTCCACGTGCTGACGCCGCTCTTGTGGCGCCTATTACGTGGCGTTTACTGAGAATCACCCGATTCACCTGAAGAATAAAAGTCTACTATGGCCAAGCCTAGACCACCCAACAAAATCAAGGTGATATCTAGTTGAGGCAGTTTCCAGATGTAAGGGATCAAGAAAGCGGCCATCAAAATCAGCCCTATTAAGCTGGTGTAACGCTCAAGAGATTTCATAGGATATTCCTTTTGATAAATTCTGTAACCAACCACTGTGCAGAGCGCATCAAGCGCGCATCGTTTTGAAAAGCGCCGACCGCCTGCACGCCCAAAGGTAGGCCGTTGGAAAGGTTCATCAGCGGCAAATTGAGGCAAGGCAACCCCGCAAAACTCCAAGTGGTTTGCATAATGGGGTTACCAGTGGATTCAAGTCCCAAGGGGGCTGTGCCCAAAGCTGCAGGGCACAAAATGGCATCGTAACTGGCAAAGTACTCATCAAAAGCACTCATGACATGGAACATCCTTTCTTTGGCAACTAGGTAGTTGTTAACCGGGATGTGCATAGATTTTTCAATCCGTTTTTGCAATACAGAGCTTAGCTGAGTGCGGCTAAGGTTCCATTCTTTTTGCAGGCAAAAGGCCAGTTCGGATTCATTCACGGTTGAGTGCCAAGCAGCCACGCTGCGCACGATGTCAGGCAAGTCGTGTTGCTCAACACTGTCGCCCATATGGGCGACAAAAGCTGTGTAGGCTTCGCGGGCTTCTGGCTCGACTTGGTCCCACCATGGGGTTTTGATGAAACAAAACTTGGGCGGCAAGGGCGGTTCGGCGTTGACCACATCCACAAATCGCCGAGGAGATTGGCGTGCAGTCGCGGCATCGTGGTTATCGTCACCGACCAAAATTTCGGCAAGCAGAGCGATATCTTGCAAGTTGCGGGCAAACACACCAACCTCGTCCAAGGAGGGCGACTGGTCGAGCATGCCTGTTCGCGGCACCATGCCGCGAGAGGGTTTGTAAGCGTAAACCCCGCAAAACGAGGCCGGGCGAATCACCGAACCGTTGGTTTGTGTGCCCAGTGCCACAGGCACCATACCTGCCGCCACAGCCGCTGCCGATCCACTCGATGAACCACCAGGCGTGTGCGCAAGGTTGTGCGGATTACAAGTGGGCCCTGGTTCAGTGGTGGCAAATTCTGTGCTGACTGTTTTGCCGAAAATCACCGCGCCAGCAGCGCGCAAACGCGACACCACCGTGGCATCGCTCACTGAGTAGCGGCCCTGGTGAATGGGGCTGCCATATTCGGTCGGGAAATCCACCGTGTCAATGATGTCTTTGATGCCTATAGGAACACCGTACAAAGAACCTGGCAAGTGGCCGGCAGAGCGGTCACGCTGTAAATTGTCGGCCTGCAAGGCCACGACCCGATCGTCACGGTGTGCAAAGGCTTGGATGCTGGTGTCCGCCGCATCCACAAATTGGCCCAGCTTGACAGTGAATTCCTCCACTGTCTCTTGGCCACTTAGAAGGTGATCGCGAATCTCTAGAGCCGTGAGTTCCGAAATACTTTTGCCAAGACCATTCATCACTGCGCTTTGAAAAAGTCAGGGTTGACCACAGACTCATCGTCGGGGTCGCGTTCCATTTCAACCGCTTGGTTGAAGAACTGGTCTGGCAAATAAGTGACCATGGCAGGGAAGGCATAGGTCATGGCCAATGTGAACAAAATTATGTAAACAAAAGGCATGCACCCACTAAAGATAGTGTTCAATTGCAGACTCTTGGGTGCAACCCCTTTCAGGTAATAGGCCGACATCGCCATGGGCGGGGTCAAGAAGGCGGTCTGCAGGTTCACGGCGATCAAGATACCAAACAAGATGGGGTCGATGTTGTACAAAGGCAGCAAAGGCAGGAAGATGGGCACGAAGATGATGATGATCTCGCTCCACTCCAAAGGCCAGCCCAAGACGAAAATCAAGAACTGGGACAACAGCAAGAACTGCAAAGGCGACAGGTCCAATGCCAGCATGAAATCCTTGACCAAATGCTCACCGCCCAAGTAACCAAAAACGGATGCGAAGGTGGCCGAACCGACAAAAAGGAAACAAACCATGGCGGAGGTGCGGGCCGTGAGGTAAACGGACTCACGCAGCCGCTGCCAAGTGAAGGCGCGGTAAACGATAGCCAAGATGATGCCACCCAAAACACCCATGGCGGCCGCTTCGCTGGGTGTGGCCAAACCAAACAAAATAGAACCTAACACCGACATGATCAAGACGGCCAAAGGTACAAAGGCCTTTAACACCATAACAATGCTTTCCCAGACGCTGTAATGGTCCACGTCTTTGGGCTTTGGGCACAAAGAGGGGTTGAGCGTGGCACGCACGATGATGTACATCAGGTACAGAAAAGCCAATGTGAAGCCAGGGATGATGGCAGCCGCGTACATCTTGACTACCGAAACGCTGGCTGTGGCCGCATAAACAATGAGCAAGATGGAAGGTGGTATCAAAATGCCCAAGGTGCCGCCAGCGGTGATCACACCGGCGGCCAGTTTTTCGTCATAACCGGCTTTGAGCATCGACGGCAAGGCGATCAGACCCATCAGGGCCACCACAGCGCCCACAATGCCGGTGGCAGTCGCAAAAAGCGTACAAGTAACCAAGGCAGCCACGGCCATAGAACCAGGAAGTGCACGCAAGCCGACCTGCAAACTCAAAAACAACTTGTCCAAAATATTGGCGCGCTCAATGATGTAACCCATAAAGAGAAACAAGGGTATCGATATAAGCACATCGTTGTTCATCACACTGAAGGTGTTTTGTGTGAACAGGTACAAGATGCGGTTTTCCCACATCAACTGGTCAGGCGTGAAATAGGCGTAAAAGCCAAAGCCCATTCCCATGGCCATCATGGTGAAGGCAATTGGGAATCCGAAAAAAATAAAGACAATGAAGAGCCCCAGCATGAGGAGGGCGACAAATGGATCACTCATGATGGGTCTTTCGCTGCGTGTTGTTGGATCAACACTTTTTCAAGTTCTTCGACATCGCTGCCACGCGACAACCACTCGCCAGTGCGGATGCATATCAAGCAACGCATGACCTCTGCGGTACCCGCAATCAACAGCGTGACACCGGCTACAAAAATGATCGACTTCAGGGGCCAAACGGGCACGCCTGCGGGGCTGTTCACGCTGGACTCCAAAATGCGTATGCTTTCAAAAGCGTATTGGCCGCCGGTAAACACCATGGCAAAAATGCCTGGAAAGAAAAACACGAAATACAAAGCCAAATCCACTTTGGCTTGTGTGCGGTTGGACCAGTTGCGATAATAGAAGTCACCTCGCACGTGCGAGTTGCGCGAGAGGGCATAAGCTCCCGACATCATGAACATGGCACCATACAACATGTAGCTCATGTCAAATGCCCACACGGTAGGGCTGTTGAGCACATAACGCATAAACACTTCAAAACATGTCGATGCAGTCAGGATGAGCACACACCAGGAAAAAGCGTGACCAATCGATTTACTGAGGATGTCAATCCTTCGAATCCAGACTTCCATGCGAATTACCTCTAAACAGATAAAGACAAAGGCTGCCGGAACCAATCCGACAGCCTTCAAAAAAAGACCCTAATTAGCGCGGCAGTTTTGTCTTTTGAACGTGCTCGTAAGCCATTCTGTAATCAGCTTCATTGGTGAAGTGGTAGAAGCCTACGCGGCGTGACCAAGCCTTGAAGGAGTCGTTGATTTCTTTGAACATATCAACTTCTTTTTCGAGCTTTTCGGTGACCTTATCCCATGCAGCCAACTGGCCTTTGTACACGTCGGCCGAGGTGCGAGAGACCTGAACTTTGTGCTTGACGATCAGTTCCTGCAAGTCTTTGGAGTAGTTCTCGTGCGCCAAAGATGTAGATGCAGTCGATGCGGCTTCGGCGGCGTACTTCAAGATAGCCTTGAGATCAGCAGGCAAGGCGTTGTACTTGTCTTTGTTAAAGATGATTTCGAAGAATTCCTGGGCTTGGTGGAAAGAGCCCATGGAATAGAACTTGGCGACGTCTTGTGCACCAAAGCGCATGTCAGCAGTCGGGTTGTTGAATTCGAAGGCGTCGATCACACCACGCTGCATGGCAGGCACGATTTCACCACCAGGCAACTGAGCAACAGCCATACCCATTTCCTGCAACATATCTGCGGCTAAACCAATGGTGCGGTACTTGAAGCCCTTCAAGTCGGCCGCTTTTTTGGGCGGAGACTTTTTGAACCAACCCAAAGGCTGTGAAGGCATGGGGAAGGAGAAGAAACCAACGACGTTTAAGTTCATCTTGGTAACCAGTTTGTCCCACAACTGCTGACCACCACCAGCCTGAATCCAGCTCAAGCCAATGTCGGGGGTGGCACCGCTGACAGGCCCCGTACCGAACAAAGAAGCAGATTTGTTCTTGCCGTACCAGTAACCGGAGACGTGGTGACCAGCGTCGAGTACGCCTTTGCTCACGGCATCAATGATTTCGAAAGGCTTGACCACAGCGCCTGCAGGTAGATATTCGATTTTCAAACGACCACCAGACATTTCATTAACACGGGTGACGTATTGCTGGGCCATCTCACTGAAAATTTCGTTAGTACCCCAAGAGCCTTGCATCTTGAAAACGATAGGGGCCTGGGCCACGGCTATCATGGGCACGCCGGCCAACGGCACAGCAACAGCGGCAGTCGCGGCTTTGCCGAAAAAACGGCGGCGGCTGGCGTCAGGGGTCTCGCTCTCCGAGATCGAAATGTCTTGCTTTTGGGTCATGGGTTGTCTCCTGTTAAACAAATTAGCGTGAAAAGTAATTGCAAACGAAGCATTATGGCTGAATGAAAAGGTGTAGATCTAAGTGGAAACCCGTTTTACCCTTGGGCTTTGGTGCTTATAGCTTAAGTATGTGGGGGGGGGTGACGATGCGAAGTTCTCTGATAAATTCACGCACCGGTTATTTATTGAAAAAACGAAAGCTAAACATGAAGATTCGCAAGATCGGCAAATTTATAGAAACACCAGAGGTTGGCTACGGATGCACGGGTTTAAGCAAGATACTTGGCTCGCTTCACGGAGACCTGTATGACCAACCTGTCCGCTGAATTCCAAGCCCTCGCCAATTACAAGCCCACCCAAAAAGTGCGCTTTGTTACCGCTGCGAGTTTGTTTGACGGACACGATGCCGCCATCAACATCATGCGCCGTATCTTGCAAGGTATGGGTGCGGAGGTAATCCACCTTGGACACAACCGTTCAGTGGATGAAGTGGTGACAGCTGCACTGCAAGAAGACGTGCAGGGCATCGCCATCAGCTCTTACCAAGGCGGCCATGTCGAGTATTTCAAATACATGGTCGACTTGTTGCGCCAGCGCGGCGGCGAGCACATCCAGGTCTTTGGTGGTGGTGGTGGCGTGATCGTGCCGAGCGAAATCCGTGAATTACAAGACTACGGCGTGACCCGTATTTACAGCCCAGAAGACGGCCAAAAAATGGGCTTGCAAGGCATGATTGGCGAGATGATCATGCGTTGCGACAAAGATTTGTCGGGCTATGCTCCAGCGTCTGTCAAAGACATACAAGGCCGCGACGAAATGGCGTGGCGTAAATTGGCGCAACTCATCACCGCATTAGAAAACGCGCAAGTCGCGTCTAACGGGAAAGCGGTCGACCCCGCTTTCAACAAATTGGTCGAGGCGGTTCGCAAAGAAGCACTCAACCACAAAGTGCCCGTTTTGGGCATCACTGGTACAGGGGGTGCAGGCAAGTCTTCGTTGACGGACGAGTTGGTACGTCGTATGCGCCTAGACCAAGGTGATGAACTGCGTATTGCTGTGATATCTATCGACCCTTCACGCCGCAAGAGCGGTGGCGCTTTGCTGGGCGACCGCATTCGTATGAATGCCATTTCGCCATGGAGTGCAGGCAAAAACACAGCCAAAGACAAAAACGATTCTGGCCAACGTGTATTCATGCGCAGTTTGGCTACGCGCGACTTTGGCAGCGAAATCAGTGCAGCTTTGCCCGACGTATTAGCCGCAACAAAGTGCGCGGGCTTTGACTTGATCATTGTTGAAACATCGGGCATTGGCCAGGGTGACGCAGCCATCGTTACGCATGTCGACATTCCCATGTATGTGATGACGCCTGAGTTTGGCGCTGCCAGCCAACTCGAAAAAATCGACATGCTCGACTTTGCCGAGTTTGTGGCTATCAACAAGTTCGACCGCAAAGGCGCGAGCGATGCCTTGCGCGATGTCGCCAAACAAGTGCAACGCAACAAAGAAGCGTGGACTACTCCCACAGAAGATATGCCGGTTTTTGGCACCATGGCAGCACGCTTCAATGACGACGGAGTCACCGCGCTCTACCAAGCGCTCAAGGGTCGCTTAGGCGAACTCGGCTTACATCTCAAAGACGGTCTATTACCTTTGGTGAAAATGCGCTTCAGCACCAACCAAACACCCATCATTCCAGCTGCTCGCACACGCTATCTCGCAGAAATCAGCGACACCGTGCGTAGCTACAAAAAACGTGCACGCACACAAGCCAAACTCGCACGCGAAATCCAACAGCTCCTGGCTGCGGCCGACATGCTTGAGATCGACAAACCTGGTCGCGCCAAAGCTGCTGAAGCTGCGCGTGACTTGGCCAAGCAACGCGAAGAAGGCATGGGTGCTACTGAGCGCAAACTGCTTACGCAATGGCCCGCAATGCAAACGGCTTACGCAGGCGACGAATACATCATCAAAATTCGCGACAAAGAAATTCGCACAGCACTCACCACCAAGTCTTTGAGCGGCACCACGATCCGCAAAGTGTCTCTGCCCCAGTACGAAGACCACGGCGAAATTTTGAAATGGCTGATGCTCGACAACGTGCCTGGCAGCTACCCCTACACAGCAGGCACTTTTGCATTCAAACGGGAGAACGAAGACCCCACCCGCATGTTTGCAGGTGAAGGCGATCCCTTCCGCACCAACCGCCGCTTCAAACTCGTGTCAGAAGGCATGGACGCCAAGCGCTTATCCACAGCGTTTGACTCTGTCACTTTGTATGGCAACGACCCTGATCTGCGCCCAGACATTTACGGCAAGGTAGGTAACTCTGGTGTCAACGTCGCCACGCTCGACGACATGAAAGTGTTGTACGACGGCTTTGATTTATGCAATCCGACCACTAGCGTGTCGATGACCATCAACGGTCCGGCACCGTCTATTTTGGCGATGTTCATGAACACTGCCATCGACCAAAACATCGACAAGTTCAAAAACGACAACGGTCGCGACCCTACAGAGACAGAATCCGCCAAGATCAAAGAATGGGTGTTGCAAAACGTGCGCGGCACGGTGCAAGCCGATATCTTGAAAGAAGACCAAGGGCAAAACACCTGTTTATTCAGCACTGAGTTCTCACTCAAAGTAATGGGCGACATTGCCGAATACTTTGTACACAACCAAGTGCGCAACTTCTACAGCGTGTCGATCAGTGGCTATCACATCGCTGAGGCAGGCGCCAATCCCATCTCACAACTTGCGTTCACGCTGAGCAATGGCTTTACCTTTGTCGAAGCCTATTTGGCACGCGGTATGCACATCGACGACTTCGCGCCTAATCTGTCGTTCTTCTTTAGCAACGGCATGGACCCCGAATACACCGTGATGGGCCGCGTAGCGCGCCGCATTTGGGCGGTGGCGATGAAAGAAAAATACGGCGCCAATGAGCGTTCACAAAAACTCAAATACCACATACAAACCAGTGGCCGCAGTTTGCACGCACAAGAAATTCAATTCAACGACATCCGCACCACACTGCAAGCGTTGATCGCCATCTACGACAACTGCAACAGCTTGCATACCAATGCTTTTGACGAAGCCATCACCACGCCTACCGAAGACTCGGTGCGTCGTGCAATGGCGATTCAACTCATCATCAACCGCGAATGGGGTCTGGCGAAAAACGAAAACCCCAGCCAAGGTGCGTTCATCATCGAAGAACTCACCGAGTTAGTAGAAGAAGCCGTGCTGGCTGAGTTTGAGCGCATCGCTGAGCGCGGTGGCGTTTTAGGAGCCATGGAGACGGGCTACCAACGAGGCCGCATCCAAGACGAGTCCATGACTTACGAAATGCTCAAGCACACGGGCGAATTGCCCATCATCGGCGTCAACACATTCCGCAACCCCAAAGGCGATCCCGTGCCAGACGCCTTGGAATTAGCGCGCTCAACCGAAGAAGAAAAGCAGAGCCAGTTGAAGCGTCTGCAAGACTTCCATACCCGTCACCAAGCAGAGGCTGTCGTGCAAATTAAACGCCTACAAAAAGCTGTGATCGACAACACCAATGTCTTTGAAGTGTTAATGGACGCTGTGCGGGTTTGCTCGCTCGGGCAAATTACCAACGCTTTGTTTGAAGTGGGCGGGCAATATCGCCGCAATATGTAGTTTTTTATCCTTGCAAATTGAACAGGTCATGTTTGATTTACAAGGATGCTTTGGAAGCTTAGACGCTGTCTTCGCTCATCTTCTCGCCCAGCCGCACACCCAAACCCGGCTCCCAGTGCTTATTAATCACCAGCGTGCTCTGCGGCCACAGCATCACCACGGTAGAGCCTAATAAAAAGCGACCCATCTCCTCGCCTTGTTGCAATTGAATCGCTGCATCGTCGTAGTGCCACTCACGCACCGTGGGTGCGCGTTGCGGATTGACCACGCCATGCCAAGTGGTCGCCATGCTGCCCACAATCGTGGCACCCACGAGCACCATCACAAAACTATCAAACACGCACACCACGCGTTCATTGCGCGCAAACAAACCAGGCACGCCTTGGGCCGTTGCAGGATTGACCGAGAACAAATCTCCTGGCACATGAATCATGCGCAACAGACGACCTGCTGCTGGCATATGGATGCGGTGGTAATCCTTGGGGCTTAAATAAATGGTCGCGAATTCGCCGTTATCAAATTGGGTTGCTAATTCTGCATCTCCACCCAATAAAGCACGTTTGCTGTAGAGGTGTCCTTTGGCTTGAAAAATCTGGTCACCTGCAATGCGCCCGAACTGGCTGATCGCACCGTCTACTGGACAGACCCACTGCGCATTCGCCAAGGGACGTGCGTCTGGCTTCAGCGCGCGCGTGAAAAAGTCATCAAAGCAAGCGTAATGCGTGATGTCAGGATCTGCCGCTTCGTCCATGTTCACGTGATAACGCTTAACAAACCAACGGATAACGGCGTGCGTTAAGCGTCCCCCATGCCAATTCGCAAAACGGCCTGCTAATTCGGTCAAGGCCTGTTTAGGTAATACATATTGCAGATATACGCTGAGAGGTGTCGTCATAAGTTTGAATTTTAGGCGGGGCACAATGTGCGTATGCGAGAACCTCTTTTTCAATGCCAACACCTTGTCAAGCATTATGGAGAGGCCACTGTCGTCGACGATTTGTCGTTTCAATTACAAGCAGGCGAGTGTTTGGGCGTGATTGGCCCCAACGGCGCCGGCAAAACCACCACCTTGCGTATGTGTTTGGGCCTGACTGAGCCTGATGCAGGCGCTATTAAAGCTTTTGGTTTGTCTATGCCTAGTGATGCACTGGCTATCAAGTCGCGCTTAGGTGTTGTCAGCCAATTTGATACGCTTGATCCCGATTTCACTTGTGTGGAGAACTTACGCGTATTCGGAACTTACTTTGGTATGTCACGCGCCGCCATTGCAGCAAGGGTTCCAGAGTTGCTCGAATTCGCTGCGCTCACGCACAAAGCAAATGCCAAACCCGGACAACTCTCGGGTGGCATGAAGCGCCGATTGAGTTTGGCACGCGCACTCATCAACGACCCCGATATCTTGTTGCTCGATGAACCCACTACAGGCCTTGATCCCCAAGCGCGTCACCTAATGTGGGAGCGTTTGCAACAGCTCTTGCAACAAGGTAAATCGATATTACTCACCACGCACTTTATGGACGAAGCTGAACGCTTGTGCAACCGCTTGCTGCTACTTGATCACGGCAAAAAAATTGCTGAAGGCACGCCGCGTGATTTGATCTCGCAACATTTAGAACCTGATGTGGTCGAGGTGTACGGGCAAGATGCTTTGGCATTGATAAACAGTCCTCTCGCGCAACTAGCCCAACGCACCGAGACCAGCGGTGAAACTGTTTTCTTCTACACCACAGACGCTACGCCTCTTTTGCAAGCCCTGAACGCCCATACGGGTCTGCGCACTTTGCACCGCCCGGCTAACTTAGAAGACTTGTTCTTGAAAATGACCGGTCGACAAATTCGAGAGGGGGCATAAGCCATGACCCACTATTTCCGTTTTTGGCCTGTCTTTATGCGCAACCTTTTGGTATGGCGCAAATTGGTGATTCCCAGTTTGATCGCCAATATTGCTGAGCCCTTGATGTGGCTTGTCGCATTTGGTTACGGCATGGGTGCATTGATTGGCGATGTCACCTTGGATGGTGCGCAAGTGCCTTATCTATTGTTCTTGGCGAGTGGCTCTATTTGTATGAGCGCGATGAACGCAGCCACCTTTGAGGCTTTGTATTCCGCTTTCTCGCGCATGCATGTGCAAAAAACATGGGATGGCATCATGAACGCGCCTATCCGCTTGGAAGATGTGCTGCTGGCTGAGATGCTCTGGGCAGCTTTCAAATCTTTGTTCACCATCACCGCCATCTTGGGCGTGATGATGGCCCTAGGTATTACGCAAAGCTGGAAAATTCTGCTCGCTTGGCCCTGCTTGCTGTTTGTAGGTATTACCTTTAGTTGCTTAGCATTGATCTTCAACGCCTTGGCAAAAGGCTACGACTTCTTCACTTATTACTTCACACTGTTCTTAACGCCCATGATGTTTTTAAGTGGCGTGTTTTTTCCAAGCGACCAATTGCCGACCTGGGTGCGTGCAGTCGCAGAATGGTTGCCACTGACCCAAGCCATTGCATTGGTGAGGCCGTTGTTCTTAGACCGATGGCCTAGTCAGCCCTTGTTGCACTTAGGCATATTGGCTTTGTATGCGGGTGTAGCGTGGGCCATCGCTTTGCATTTCACACGCAAACGCTTTAAAACTTAACGTTTCTCCACAAAGCTCCAACACAAAAGTGGTGCGGATAACATCCGCAGTTAGGCGTAATTAAGATCAGTTTATTTATAAGTAAGAAGGTGATTTCATGAGTATTCAAACAGTAGGCATCATCGGCGCGGGCACCATGGGCAACGGTATTGCGCAAGCATGTGCCGTATCTGGCGTGAACGTTGTGATGGTCGATATTTCTGAGGCTGCAGTGGCCAAAGGTATCGCAACAGTAGGTAGCAGCCTAGACCGCTTGATTAAAAAAGAAAAAATGACCGAGGCAGAAAAAACTGCCGCACTATCACGCATACACGGTAGCACCCAATACCAAGATTTACAAAAAGCCCAATTGGTGATTGAAGCTGCCACTGAGAACTTTGATCTCAAAGTCAAAATCTTGAAGCAAGTCGACGGCTTGCTTGGCGCAGACGTCATCGTGGCATCCAACACTTCATCTATCTCCATTACCAAACTCGCTGCCGCCACCACGCGTGCTGACCGTTTTATTGGCATGCACTTTTTCAACCCCGTGCCCATGATGGCCTTGGTGGAAATCATCCGCGGCCTGCAAACTTCAGACGCTACACACGACGCTGTGCAAGCATTAGCCAAACGCCTAGGCAAGAGCCCCATCACCGTTAAAAACGCGCCTGGCTTTGTGGTCAACCGCATCTTGGTGCCGATGATCAACGAAGCATTTTTTGTTCTCTCCGAAGGCCTTGCTAGTGCGGACGACATCGACTCAGGCATGCGTCTAGGCTGTAATCAGCCGATAGGTCCGCTGGCGCTGGCCGACATGATCGGCCTCGATGTTTGCTTGGCAGTGATGGAGGTGTATTTAAGCGAGTATGGCGATAGCAAATACCGCCCTTGTCCATTGCTCAAAGAAATGGTCGCCGCCGGTCAACTCGGTCGCAAAACTGGACGCGGCGTCTACCATTACTAAAACCTCTTGGTTCAACTAATCTGCGTATTGTCCAGCAGCTTTGATCACTGGACCCCACTTATCAATTTCGGCTGCAACAAATTTCTTGTGCTCAGCACCATCCGTACGCTTATCAGAAACAACGACAGCGCCCAGAGCTTCTTGCTTTTTCACAAAATCCGGATCTCTCAGGGCTGTTTTTAATGCCGCATTTAACTTGGCCACCACATCAGCCGGCGTGCCTTTAGGCGCATACATTCCGTGCCAAATAGAAACGTTGAAATCTTTCACGCCGGACTCATTCATGGTCGGCAGGTCTTTCAAAGCAGGCGTTGTCAAACGCTTCATGGTGGTCACTGCAAACGCTTTGATGGTTTTACCTTCGATTTGCGCAGAAGTATTGGTCGTTTGATCACACAACAAATCGACCTGTCCGCCTATCAAATCGTTCAATGCGGGCGCGGTACCTTTGTAAGGAACCGTAGTCATATCGGTTTGAACGGCTTTCTGGAACATCAGTCCACACAGATGTGAAGCAGCGCCTAAACCAGCATTTGCCAAATTGATCTTGCCTTTGTTTTGGCCAATCCATGTCACCAATTCTTTGTAATTGTTGGCTGGCAAAGTAGGGCGTCCTACCAATGTCATAGGAACTTCATTGACCATGCCCAAGTACTCGAAGTCGTCCATGGTGTTGTAGGGCATCTTGCGATAGAGGGCGGGAGATGTGGCCATGCCAATATGGTGAAGCAAAACAGTATGGCCGTCTTGGGGCGCTTTAGATACTTTATTGGCCCCGATCGTTCCACCTGCACCTGCCACGTTTTCCACCACGACAGTTGCTCCTAGGGGCTTGCGCATGGCTTCTGCCAAATCGCGCGCTACGCGATCGGTAGGTCCACCTGCTACAAAGGGGACCACGATCGTGACAGATTTGTCTCTGATGGGGAAATCAGCAGCAGACACCCAAGTTTGGCAAGTGGCTGCAACGATAAGGCTGAGGGCAAATAACTTTTTCATAGGTTCTCCAAAAAGAGTGGATTGATGTCAAAGGCGTAAACTTTGAATGTTAAGGCATTCTTGAGCACCCGGATTCTTCGGGTATTACTTAGGTATTTACTTGTAGCTACGGGCGTCTTCAATCACTTTGCCGTCGTTGGGTAAACTGCCCACCTCCACCAAAGCGATATCAGCGCGTAATTTAGTCACGTCGCGTACCGCTTCGCTGATTTTTTCAGCCAACCCTGCTGTCTCTAGGGTTTCCACTTTGAGAGTGAGCTGGTCGTTTGCCATTTCGCCTGATACGACAAGGCGTGCCCGCTTGATGGCAGGAAAGCGTTTGGTAACTTCTGCCACTTGCCCCGGATGTACAAACATGCCGCGCACTTTGGTTGTTTGGTCTGCACGACCCATCCAACCTTTAATTCGGGCGTTGGTTCTGCCACTCGGGCAAGTACCAGGCAACACGGCAGACAAATCCCCCGTGCCAAAACGTATCAAGGGATAGTCGGGGTTCAACGTGGTAACGACCAATTCACCCACTTCACCTTCTGGCACAGGATCACCTGTTCCAGGACGAACTATCTCAACGATCACACCTTCATCCAATACCAAGCCTTCACGCGCCGAAGTTTCATACGCGATCAATCCCAGATCCGCGGTGGCATAACACTGATAGCCTGCAATGCCACGCTCTGCCAACCAGTCACGCAAACTGGGTGGAAAGGCTTCGCCAGAGACCAAAGCTTTACGCACGCTGGGCAAAGCAACGCCCATTTCAGCGGCCTTCTCAACAATGATTTTTAAAAAGCTGGGCGTGCCAATATAGCCAACCGGTTTTAATTCCGCCATGGCTTGTACTTGTTGTTCGGTTTGACCTATGCCGCCTGCAAACACGGTACAACCCAATGCATGTGCGCCCGTTTCCATCATCGAGCCCGCTGGCGTGAAGTGGTAACTAAAGCAGTTATGGATCAACTCGTTTTCACGGAATCCAGCAGCGAACATGGCACGCGCCATGCGCCAGTAATCAATGCGCGCACCTTCTGGTTCATAGATGGTGCCGGGACTTGCAAAGATACGGGGCATCGCCCTGCCATAGGCAATAGCTGAGAAGCCTCCAAAGATATCTGTACCGCGTAGCGCCTGTTGCTGTTCTAACAATTCGTGTTTACGAATCACGGGCAACTTAGCCAAAGCAGCGCGGCTATTCACGCTAGCTGCATCCACCGACTGCAAACTTTTGGCAAATGCACGCGCACTGGCTTTGGCATGCGCCACTTGGTTTGGGAGCGCGGCTAGCAATGCTGCTTCTCGCTGGGCAGGGTCGCGCGTTTCTAACGCATCAAAATGGTTACTCATAAATAACTTACTACGCCTAATGCTTAAGCCAACCAGCGCTTGCGGCGTTTGTAGCTCTTGGTATCTTTGAAATTCTTGCGCTCGCCAGCGCCTACGCCCAAGTAAAACTCTTTGACGTCTTCGTTAGTGGCCAAGTCACTGGCCTTGCCGTCCATCACAATGCGGCCTGATTCCATGATGTAGCCGTAATCGGAATAACGCAAAGCCATATTGGTATTTTGTTCGGCTAAAAGAAACGTAACTTTTTCTTTGTCGTTCAAATCTTTGACGATGTTGAACACCTCTTCCACGATTTGTGGCGCCAAGCCCATCGAAGGCTCATCTAATAAAACAATGCTGGGGTTAGCCATCAAAGCACGGCCAATGGCGCACATTTGCTGCTCTCCGCCAGAGGTGTAAGCGGCTTGCGATGTGCGACGGGTTTTCAAACGGGGAAAGTAGTTGTAGACCTTCTCCAAATTGGCGGCGATCTCGCCTTTGTCTTTGCGGGTGTAACTACCCGTCATTAGATTTTCTTCAATCGTCAAATGGGCAAAGCAATGACGCCCTTCCATCACCTGCACCACGCCACGTTGCACCAAGTCAGCGGGCGTGAGGTTTTCAATCCGCTCACCACGCAACTCAATACTGCCTTTGGTCACGGCACCACGTTCGCCTTGCAGCAAGTTAGAGACGGCGCGCAAAGTCGTCGTTTTGCCAGCGCCATTGCCGCCTAACAAAGCGACGATCGCGCCTTGAGGCACTTGCAATGAGACGCCTTTGAGCACCAAGATCACATGGTTATAGATCACCTCAATGCCATTGACATTGAGCACGATGTTTTTCGTGTTCATAAAGACCCTTGACTTTTTACCCAGATGAAAACACTTCAAGCGAACTGTTAGCGCTTTCATCTGGTGACTGCGTACGCAGTCACACAGAAAAATTGCCGTCACTGAGAAAACATACGGCCAGATCTATTCCATATCTGGACATTCCCCATGGTGGCGCAAGCCAACTGCAGTGACGGTCACTCCATTAGGATTGGCAATCTTGAGGCGTACGACGTGTCCACTTCTTTTCGGCAGCATACTTTTCGGCAGAGGACTTCACCATCGGACGAATAATTTGCTCGTCAGCCTGCAACCAGTCTGAAGACCAGGTGAACTTGGAACCGTCCCAAGTGTGGATGCGACCGTAAGACGAACCCATGTGGTCTGAACAACTGGTGGAAACAGGACGCATCACCCCTTTAAAGCCCAAAGCATCGAGCTTGGTTTGGGTCAAGTTAAGATTTTCATAACCCCATCTAGCCTGTTCGGGTGAGACGGGCTTTCCTTTGCCAAAGCGGTCTTGGGCTGCACGCGCACCTTCGACAGCCAGCATGGCACCTACTACCCCTCGCACGTAGAGCACCTGCCCGACCTCATCCTTGGGGCCTGTCCCTTGGCCTTTGGCGTGCACCTTTTCCAGAATTTCTTTAATCACCGCCGCTTGAGGCTCGGCACCGTGCTGCATCATGACGGCGTTGTAGCCTTTCGCCGATGCACCAATATCCTTGAGGTCAGGTTCTGCACCAGACCACCAGGTACCAAACATCTTCTCGCGCGGATAGTCCACGGCAATCGCCTCGCGAATCGCAGTGGACGTCATCACGCCCCATGTTTGCATAATCACCATGTCAGGCCGTTGCTGACGGACTTGCAACCATACAGCTTTTTGCTCGACTCCGGGTGCAGGTACTGGCAGCAACTGCAAGGTAAAGCCGTGCGTAGCTGCACGCTCCTGCACGATTGGCAGTAGCTCCTTTCCAAAGGGGCTGTCGTGATAGACGACAGCAATCTTCTTGCCCTTGAGCCTGTCCCAGCCCCCCTCTTGCTTAGCGATGTGCTGGAGAACTACATCGCCCGCCACCCAGTAGTGGCCAATTAGCGGGAAGTTCCACTTGAAAATACCTCCGTCAGCTGAATCGCTTCGACCATAGCCAGAAGTTATCAGGGATACCTTGTCATTAGCCACCTTTTCGGTCAAGGCAAAAGTGATTCCAGTTGACAAGGGCTGGAATACGGTAGCTCCGCCATGCTTGCCCTTGAGGCGTTCGTAACACTCGACCCCGCGATCGGTGGCGTAAGCTGTTTCACACTCCTCAACCAAGGTCATAACACCGTTGATGCCCCCTCGGACATTGACCAGTTTCATATAGTCCGCATACCCATTGGCAAAGGGCGTTGCGTTAGGCGCCACTGGGCCAGTGCGTCCTGTCAGGCTAGGAAAAAACTGGACCTTACCCGAAGCCTGCGCCATAGCCGGCGCTGTCGTGACAACAGTTGCCAGACTAACGGCTACCAAACATGCGCCGAGCGCGATTTTCTTGAATCTCATGCTGTCTCCTCGTCGAACACCTTGCAATAAAAGAGAGTCATGCGCACGAGGTGCCGGCCGTGCGCCACTCTATTGAAACTCAATGCGGAAATGGCCAAAGTCTGAGTTTTTGTTTGCCGATGCTCCACAACTTGGCCAACCCATGCGGCTCGGCAATAAGAAACCAGACTATCAAAGCGCCAAAGATCATGTATTCGGCATGGGAGATCATGGCGGTCGACACTGTCACACCAACCAGTTGACCAACGGCGGGAAGCAACTGATTCAGCGCGATGGGTAAAACAACGATAAAGGCAGCGCCAAAAAAGCATCCCATGATTGAACCCATTCCACCGATGATCACCATAAACAGAAGCTGAAAAGAGCGATCAATCGAAAACGCGGCAGGTTCCCATGAGCCCAAATGGACAAATCCCCACAACGCCCCTGCCACGCCAATGATGAAAGAGCTGACAGCAAAAGCACTAAGCTTGGCATACATCGGACGAATACCGATGACTGCCGCAGCCACATCCATATCCCGGATGGCCATCCACTCGCGCCCGATGGCGCCCCGCACCAAATTCTTAGCCAGCAAAGCTATGATCGATGTGAGCGCTAAACAGAAAAGGTATTTTTCATTGGGATCATCAATGACCCAGCCCAACAAGCTTAGGCCTGAAACCGCCACCGAGCCCGAAGAGCTGTTGTTGGTAAACCAGTCGATTCGAGAAAATACCCAGTCACAAAAGAACTGAGCGGCCAAAGTTGCCACGGCCAGGTACAAGCCTTTGACTCGCAGGCTAGGAATGCCAAACAAAACCCCAACCAGCATTGCACAAAGGCCACCCAACAGAAGGGCAACAATTAAAGGCATGCCCTCGACACGCACAAATGCGTTGTAGGTCATATAGGCTCCTACGGCCATAAAGGCACCTGAGCCGAGGGAAATTTGCC
>Ga0247832_1003624_pt1 | contig 20812 bp, 27 predicted proteins | sample LaCruzMarch2015__10_FD_192407 | JGI IMG/M metagenome (GOLD analysis project Ga0247832, IMG submission 192407) | Freshwater microbial communities from meromictic Lake La Cruz, Castile-La Mancha, Spain - LaCruzMarch2015_4m | ecosystem: Environmental > Aquatic > Freshwater > Lake | place: Spain... | reverse complement strand
CAGTCGAAATTGCTTAACAACATTTCCTTGTCCCATTCTCGCCGGGATTAAGCCTTCATCTAAAGCAAAATCTTTATCATCAATATGAATGCGACTATTTAATAGGTCGTAAGCTGGACTCAATTTGAAATCTCCTAATGGCGTTTCAATGATTGAAAAGTTCTTTAAATGAGCATCTCCGTTTGAAAAGAGATAGTTAAAGACCAACAATTTGAATAATTTAATTGATTCAACTTTATAGCTTGGCAAGTTTTCACGCATTAGCTGAAATAAATCCCAATAACTACCCTGATATTTATAATCTATCCCATGTGTTTGTGGACTCATGCCAGCAAGAGCCGCGAAATCTTCTTGGGCCAATTTGAGTCCATCTGGTAACACATCAAACCGCTTCGTGATATATGCAGGTTCTCCGTTTCCAAAAAAAATTAAAGCATTCTCTGCTGTTTCAATACCAAATACTTGATGAGCAATTTGCATAGTTAAGTGCTCATTTGCAGGCATTTGATCAGCATTCTTTGATACACTTGGTATGGGTTTTAAAATATGTGTGCCATGCTCACCTTCTTTAGTCAAACGAACTTTGTTTTTTAATTGAATGAGTGAAAACTTTTCCTGAACACCAGAAATCGACATGCGAATTGCGTTCTCTTCAAATGAATCTTCATTATTGTGATTGGACTGCAAAGAAGCATACGGTAGTATATGATTTACCTTACTCCCATTGAAGACACGTTTAATGCAAGTTCTACTGTATGTAGTAAACCCGGCAGCTAAAGTTCCCGGACATCTATTTATTTCCATCTTGATCATTACATTTTAATGACTTTAACCGCTCCAATCGTATCACCGCCTGCAACCTCTAGCAAGAGGCCGAAATAGTCATCACGATCTATTCGCTTTTTACTACAGATCAGTTGTTTATTAACCCCTTCTGGAATCAAATTGAAAAAAAATGGGAAAAGTGTGGATGATTGAAATTCTATTTTGTTTTTTGGCATGGTCAAACTTATTGAAGGCTTGCTGCTGTCATTCAACCACTGTTCATCATATTGAAAAAGAAAACTTCCGTTATCTAATTGAGTTAGCGTACCAGCTAATTCGTTTTTATAAAACACTTGGCCTGATCTCATACTTTATTTAATCTTTTAACTTGTAAAACCAGTTCCAAACCAAGAACATCAGCGATTTCCTGTAAAGTCTTATAGGTTGGATTTCCATTGCCGGCCTCTAATTGCTTTATGGTACGAAGCCCAACCCCGGTTAGATCGGCTAAAGCTTCTTGTGTAAGCTTCAGCATTTCTCTTCTATCTTTTATTTGTTTAATCACTACAGAAAGGTGCGACATAATGCTCTATTTTGTACAAAAATATGAATATTACGAATAAAAACAAATATATGTGCCATTTATTGCACTTTTTAATATCCTTTGCTTTTCAAATCGATATTTGCCACATAATAGTGCATTTAATTGCTCTTTATTATAAATTTAGGAGAAGTTTTTCGTTTGTCCTACCTTAAATAAAGAGGGTAATCATGAAGTAAAGATTAAATCACAACATAATTGGCCTGCGTTTAAAAAAATGAAACATAGCCTCATCATTTACAAAGCGTTCCACAACTTGCTCTGCCTTTGCAAATGGCTGATCGAACTGCCCAGACACTAATTTTAGGGTATTTTATATTTATAATCATATAATAAAACATATGATGCGCACCAAATGTGTTCTTTCAAAAGTGGCAAAGTCTTATTTATTGAAAAACATCCAAATATGGTAGACAGCAATACCAAATACCTCCATTTTTAAATCCCACATCATATAGTATCCTTTCAGGAATAATTATCCCTCTGTATGTGTAATCTTCTGTGTTAAGTATGGTAAAATCGATATGTTTTCCTGTCGAATTTACATTCCATGCATGACTTATTTTTGTACCACTATTTTTACATATTATTATTCCTTCCACATATTTAAATCCCTGATGCATTTTTTTTATGGCATTAGGATAACATGAGCCTAATTTCATTCTATTACTTTTCTTTGGAGGTGGCGATACTTGACAATCCTCGCCATAAATATCCAGTATAGCTTCTGAATATCCTACTTTTATACGATTATCACTTTTGATAGATTGCCAAAAAAATATTTCAGCGTGTCTATCTTGATAATCAGGCTCTTTAATTAAATCTAATTTCATGATGATAATTAATTTTGGTTTAAGATTAAAAATGTATTTAAAGAATATATTTAACTGTATGTTTTTATGATTATTACAAATCATTAAAACATTATCGGACGTCGTTTAAAAAAATGAAACACGGCCTCATCATTTACAAATCGCGCCATAACTTGCTCTGCATTCGCAAAAGGCTGATCGAACATGCCTGACCACTCTTCACGGTTTCTAAGCCATTCAATGACCAACTCTTTTAATCTACCTTGTAATACAAAATCATTCATTAATTCATCCCTCGACACATTATACAAGGCATAATCAATCCCAGAAAATAATTTATAAATGGGTGGAAATCCTGGAATATCAATTTTGATGAATAAAACTTGATCGTCATACGAATTAAACATGGTGAGTACTTCTATTTCTAACGCAGCTTCGTTGTTGGCAATAATTTGTAGCATTTCAATTCGTATTGCTGCAATAATATTATAGTAATCATCTAGTTTTGAATCTACTCGGCTTAGTGATCGCATATGTCTTTCCCTAATTTGTTGCAATTCATCATAGTTCCTATCAGCATCTAAACGAAATTGATTAAGTCTTTGTAATTGTTCCATATTTACCATTTAAATTTTAACTAATACCTGCATAACGCTCTTGCCATATTTTCTCCAACTTGTCAGCAAACTCCTCGCCGCTTGCCTTGATATATCTCAAAAAGTTTTTGTAGCTTTTATGCCCAGATATTGACATAATTATAGGTATATCAGTTCCTTTTAAAAATTCGTTGGTCACTAGGCTTCTACGAGGGCAATGTCCTTGAATCCACTGAAATTTAGGCTTTGTAATCTCTATTCTTTCTCTTCCGTACGTTATTTGCTTTGAAAATTCAATTTGCATTGATGGCATTAATGCACCTATTTCTTTAATCAAACGATTAAACTCATTATTTTTAGGGATTTTAGGCAGCTGAAAATTATACTTTAAAAATATCTCTTGAACCAATGGATGTATTGGGAGAATTACTTTTTTTCCAGTCTTTTTTTGAATTACCTCTAATCGGTTATTGTTAATTTTTGCAAGGTTTAATGACGAATAATCAGAAAATCTTAAACCCAAATAACACGCTGCAACAAAAATATCTCTCACAATCTCATGGTTTTTTGATGGCAGATCTTTCAAATCATACATTTCTCTTATTTCGTTCTCATTAAGATAAATGCTATCGGTCTCCTCACGTCTAGTGTCGAAGGATAATTCTCCCATTTGAGATTGGGTAATTAGTTTATTCTTCAACGCATATTTAAAGATCTGGTTCAAGTCCATAAAAAACTTTGAATGTGTATTCAACGAATGCTTTAACTCATTTACAACAAAATCACTTATCTGATCTAGCACCCTTTGTGTGACCTCATTCAGTAAAAGTGTACAACTTTTGGCTGTTTGAAATTTCAAAATATAAGTTCTTGTTGTGCGAAACGATTTGATGGTTGTTTCTTTAATCTTTTGCCGCTGAGGACTCAGGCGAATTCCTTTCTCGCAATCGGAGATAAAATGATCTACAAAATCAGTTAAAGTTTTGGTTTGAATTGATAATCCATGATTTTCTTTAATCATTTTAGATTTTGGATTGCCAACAACCTCATGCATTTTGGCTTGTAGCTCCAGAAATGTCATTTTTGAAATACCAAATCTGTAATCATCAAATACTTCAGTTAAATCCATCTGAATTTTACGAAGGTATTTACTTGCCTTGGCGGCAGTTGGATTACCAACCTGAGATTTAATAAATGCCTTCTTGAAATCCCAAAGTTCAGGGGATATTGTTTTACCTGTGTACACAAAGAAGTTGGCTCCATGTGTGGCTATTTTTACTCTAATGCTACTATTTTTTGCTTTTGGCCGAGCCAAAGAAAAGGATACTCCCATGGTTTAATCATTCTTAAGAAGCATGCAAGTATTAACTTAATACTGCTAAAAATTATAAGTGAATTTTTATTGATAATTTACTTTTAGTTGTATAATTCAAAGGCCAAACCGATATAATTATACCAATTTGGCCTACTAAAAAATAAACTGTTAATCAAAATATAGATTTTTAAAATATTCTAAATTAGATTCTACTTCATAAGATAAACGTTCTAAACGATCATCACACCAATTAAAGGAAACAGTATAATTTGCAACTTTAACTAGCGTAAAAAGAAAATATAAGACATTACTTGGCCACTCTTCCTGTGACACTATTATAACTTTATTATTTTTGTCTATTAGCATTAGATATGGAAAATCCAATTCATGCTCCATTTCGTATACATAATATCCAAAATCACAATCGGTAATTTCATATTTTTCTAGCTTTAGGTAATTGACTAAACCTTCGACGCTCTGTTTTATTTGTATTTCTGATTTTTGCATTTTTAATTTTTTTATTTGATTATATTTTTTTTATTAAAAAATAAAGATTTTCATCTGCGGTATAATTTTCTTTATCAACTAAATGAATGATGCACATTTAAGCAGGTATTATTCCTCTTTTTAAACCTTTATTAAACCTGTTCTACTCGCTCCTCAGTAGATTTACTTGATTATTTTCAACTGGAGAACGAATCCTGATGAATGATTTATTTTTCATGTTTTTTGTGCTGGATAAACCACAAATGATGGTTTAGTAATTATTAATTTGATTTTAAAAACTTTAGTATGGAGCTCTTTAAAAAGTGATACTTCCGTCCACTTTTTTGACCAATTAGTTTGCCCTCTAGGAAAACCTTTGTGAGAGTTTGCTCACTAATGCCAAGAAACTCTGCCGCTTGTTTTCGATCCCAAAGCTCATCAGTAAAACCCTCGCCAATCATTGGGCTAGTGGCTAAAGATTGAACCTCTGTCCTTACAACTTGAGTCATAACATTAACCAAGTCCTCTACTGTAATTGTAACTACTTGTGTTTGCATAAGATTTAATTTAAATTGTGTGAAATTTATTTTTTACATACTATTTGAGCAAAAAAATATGCCCCTATAAAGGCACATATTTCTCCTCATATAATGACTTAATTTTTAGTTTGATTTCATTTGATGCATTTATTAGTACTTGTTGGTCATAGTCACCATTTTTGAACATTACTTTGTCAGTATTCCCCAGGTTGACGTTAAATTTCAAGAACCTTTTGCCAGAATTACTAACCCAATATGCGCGCATGACAGAATACTTGTGCTCCCGATTGTAAGATTTATTAATACTTATAATAGTGTCAGGCTGTATAACTAATCTTAAACGCATAATTTGAATTTTATTGTAATTGAAAATTCGATCTAATTGATTAAAGTTATTTGTTACCGTTCTCAAAGCAAGTTGTTCTACTTGTTCGTAATAATTTTTCCGATAATCTATTTTAAAATCATCTAGAATTTTTAATAACTGTCTATTTCCTGGATCATTTAGTGTCTCATTTGTAAATCCATCATTGTTTAAAAAATCCTCAGTCCTCTTATCGTGGTCATCTTGACTTTCACCAAGAACTATTGTAGGCCAAAAAAAGGCTGTTTTCGCCATAAATGCTGCTATTGCCGAGAGTGTGGTTATCATATGTTTCTAATTGACAATGCAAATGTATGTAATTATATTTTTTCAAACAACATTAATTTTCAGAAAACAAAAAATATATTTTAAACTACTCATTTTCAGTAACTTATTTTTTAAAATAAATTTAAACAAATCTGACTTTTCACAAATTTCAGACTATTTATCTATGTACCCCACCAAAAATCGGGAACATAAATAATAAAATAAAAACTTTAAAAAATGACAATTAAAGAAAAACACAACCTTAACGGAGAAACTTTCCGTGAACAAATTGAATATCAATTTGAAAGCAATCAAGCATTCATAAGCGGAGTCAATCGAGACCTAATAATGGAATTGGCTTTTAGCGCTTTGGATGACCAGGATCTAAAAAACACAATCTACGAAGCAATCAATACGGATGAATTGTACGCAAAAAAAGCAAAAGCAAAAGAATTACTCAGTTTTTATCTTGATGAAGAAAATCAACTATTGGAAGATGCTGGTTTGGATATAAATACTGATCAAGCCATTTTAGCCTATAAGCTAATCATTTTAGAGAGAATGCATGAGAATGAAGATGCTGATTGGACTGTTGTAGTAAACTTCAAAGACAACTACAGCTATCCAACAATACTGGTTGAAAAGAACTAGTGTAACGAGCCTTTTTAAAAAGAGGATGGCAAAGGCAATAATCACGCTGCCGTCCTCTTTTCATTTTATCAGTATCCCCCCTCCCTCCTGGCCAATTTTCGTTTGACCACACAGGGAGGATAATTCCAAGAGTCAATTTTGAACAACTTCCCCTAACCTTGGTGTTTCCCATTTTCAGTCTTACTTGAACGAAGCTTTAAAACAAACTCCCTGAGTAATTCAGAAATAGTAATATCTGAATGTTTTAAAAGGCTTTCGAGGAAATGATGATCTGCATCACTTACTCGAACCCGAATATAGTGGGTTAAGATTTTACTTCTCATATGCACCCTCCTTTATTTCTTCCATCACATTAGGATATACATTTTTTGCATAGTAATTCAATGTTCTTCGTACATGCTCGCTAACATTAGTATAATCATGTGCATTAATCAACTCAATTATTTGACGCTCTTGAGGTGTTAAACGAAGGCGTATGTAAGCACTTCTCTTAAGTTTTACTTTACTCATATCTATATTTTTATATATAAATATCAAGAAAAATGAAAATAATTCTGAAATGGGATACTTTTTTTAAATGTCCTACTATTTATATTAAAAAGAAATTATGGAACAGAACAAAAGGTATCAATTTACCTACCACCCAACCCAATTAAATCGAAAACCAGCTACCAAAACTGAAAACTGGATAATTCATGAAAATATGATTCAAACAGGAACTACAATAGAAAATGTTTGTACGTATATTGGCAATGGATATGGTTATACCTTTACACCAAACCTATATTCTGACAATAAACCATCATCTAGCACCTTTATTGGAACCAGTGGATTCTTTTTGGATTTTGATTTGAACTCAAATCCAGAACAAATTCTTAATAGATTTTATGAGTTAAATATTAAGCCAAATTTCTGGTACACATCCTTTTCTGATACACCAGAGTATAGAAAATTCCGAGTTTGTCTTTTAGTTGATGAGATTATAAATGATTCAACAACCATTAGCAACATATTCTCTAACATATTTTATCACTTCCCAGCTGATAATTCATGCAAGGATCTTGCGAGGAAGTTTTACGGAGGGAAGGAAGTATACTTTTTAACCGAAGAACCCAATAGTTTAGAAATATTAAAATCAGAATCTACTTGGTCAGGAGAAAGAGCCCCACTCCAATTTGATTCTGAAAAACCTGTTAATCTATTATATATTAATAAGAAGATTACAGGAATTTCAAAAAGGAGAAAAAAAGAAAAGACATACTCGTTGGATCAGGCTAAAGACTTTACTTACCTAGAAAAACTAAAAAATAATGATTGTGATTTTTCAATTATTGAAAATAAAGTAAGGGTTTTTAAAGAGTTTGTCAATCTAGAAAATCGATTTGATTATCTGGTTCTATTTGGTCTAGCAACAAATCTTCATTGGTTACAGGGAGGAATGAAACTGATGAAAAAATGCATGGAGAAATACAATGAACTCCATATTAACGATAAAAATCAATTAATTTATCATGACCGACATTTTGAAGTGATAGATCAAGTAAAAAATCATAGGTTATTTCCTCAATCACTTGAATTTTTTTCAATCTATCCAGAGGATAGTCAAAATAAAAACTTGATTAGTTGTTTGATTAATCCAAGAGGGGTCGTGTTTATTGGGAAACGAAACGAAAAGATATGCCTTGATGAAGGAGTAAATCTATTCCAAAAAACATTTGAAAAATCCATTAAATCAAATAGCCCTATAATCATCATAAAAGCCCCTGTAGGGATTGGTAAAAGCCACATTTTGAAAAACAAAGATAACATCGCAATTGCATTACCAACTCATAAACTAAAGGATGAATTATATGAGGAAATGAATGTACAATCTCTCAGAGTGCCAGAATTGCCAAATTTTGAAAACAAGGAAATTAATGCGCAGATAAAATCATTGTATCAATCAGGCTTAAGGGCTGAGGTAATGAGTCTAATTCATCAGCTTGCAGAAAATGAATCCTCAGATCAAATCTTAGCTAAAACTTACCTAAAAGAGTTAGATGAAGCTAAAAATTGGAAGGGTACGTTATTAACTACCCATGAACGATCCATTCATGAGGCAATGAATCAAAATACCATTATATATGACGAAGACTGCATTCATAGCCTGGTGTCTCAAAAATCCTTCAATCTAACTGATTTTGGATTATTGTTATTAAAATACCCTGATTTAGCTTTTTATTTCAACGAATGCTACCAAGAACTTCAAGCAGCAGAAAAATCAATAATGCATGTAACTCCCAAATATGAAGTACCCATTCCTCTATTGATTGAGAAAATAAAATATGAACCATCAACGTCTAATTTTATAGAGTTTTTCAGTTCAAATCGATTTTACAAAGAAGAATTTACTGATAAAAAAGGACGAATTCACACAACTATACATTATTGTAAATTCAACACATTGCCAGAAAACAAGAAAATAATCATTCTATCCGCTACCATCAATCATGCGTTTTATGAAAAAGCATTTCCAGGACAAGTCGAAGTACTAGAAATCCCGGAAATAGAAAATATGGGTAAGGTAACCCAATACACCAAATATTCAAATTCTCGAGAATCCTTGAAAAAACGAGATCAAGAAGAACTATTGGATAAGATTGGAAATAAGCCCGTAATTACATTCATGTCAAACACACAAACCCTTAATCAAGAATACATTAAAGAGAACGGTGAATTAGGAATCTATTTTGGAAATACGCGGGGTTACAATTATTTAAAGGGTAAGGATATTATGGTAATTGGGACTCCTCACATAAATGAAATTGTGTACCTATTCCACGCAGAGTTTTTGGGTATAGATACAAACAACATTGATAAAAAAATGGACTACCAAACAATTCAACATAATGGAATGCAATTTAAATTTAAAGCTTTCAATAATATGGATTTGAGGGAAATACAATTAAATCTGATTGAAGGAGAGCTCATTCAGGCTGTTGGAAGAGCAAGAACAATTAGGACTGATGCAAAGGTTCAAGTGTATTCGAATTTCCCATTAACTATATCTGATGAATACATTTTTGATTAAAAATAAGGGTTTATTAGTACCGATTGTGTCGTATTTCTTGACAAATTTTAATGTAGCACTCTTGTAGAATTATTAAATCAACAAAAGATCTACATAATCTAGATTTTAACCTTGCAATCGATAGTTTGTCTAGGGGTAAATGAAAATAAAAAAGGATGGTTAAAAGCCATCCTTTTGTGAAACAGGTACCTTTTTTTTCAATTTACAACTGAAAGTATACCACCTCCACTAAGTCAATCCCTAAAGATCGCAAAATTTCATGCTCAAAATAGCTAAAAATGAGATCTTCAGATTGTACCGTTGTAAAATGTCCGAAAGGTAATTCCATACTTTTTAGAGGTTTCTTTAAATTAAATTCTAATATTGAATTCGATTCAGGAAATTCCTTAGGGTAATCTTCTTCAATTAGATCGGACTTGAATTTTGTTAGATCTTTATCCAAAATTTGCAGTCTCATTATTGTGTTTAAAGAATCCAGCTCAACTGAAATTCCATGTTCAATTAGGTCATTTACTGACATCTGAGGTTTTAAATTAAATATTTTCATCTTATTAAAATTTATAAGATAAAGTAGACCAAAAATTCAAAAAAGTAAACCTTAAATAATAATTTCAATATTTATATAATAAAGAAATATATGAAAAAGAGGAAAATCATCATCATCACTGAAGCACAAGCGAAATTATTGATCAATAAAATTATTACTGAAGCACAAAGGATTAGAAAGGTGGTCTAAAATGACATTCCGAGCAAAGTAAGTCTTATACGATGGCGACCCAGCATTCCGACGAAACCATGGCATTATATTTTAAGCCCATAAAGCTGTTCAACCAATGAGGTACGCAATGGCCCAACAGGTGTGTTGGATAGCTTGAGCTTAAGATTAAAATAAGTCTGTATTAATTCTTGCATTTTGGGCTCTTCCAAACAATCTTGTAACCAAGAGCCGAAATCAACATATTTTTCTTGATTTGCTCGATAAGGCAATTGCAGAGCCAATTCCAGTCCCTCCCAATTTGAGCTGAGTTTAATTCCTTCAACTTCAGTGGCAATACCCGTAAAAAACACTTCCCAAATATAGAAATTAGCCACAAAAGCTTTAAAAGCCATGGAACGGGCCTGGTCTAATTTGTTATTATAAAAATATGTCATGCATGCCTCAACCAAGAAAAAGGGAAAGCCAGTATCATCCGGGAAGTTTTTGAAAAACCAACGTAAATAAACGGCTGCACCTTTATAATCTGCAATGCAAACATACATGTATAAAATAGTATAACGCCTGCCTGCGCTATCATCATAGCCGCCAAACATAGCCATTTCTGCAGCTAATATTTTACGCAGCTTGATAATTTTTGTTTGTGTACGTCGTCAAACTAAAGTGGACTTTTCCTTAAGGAGTGTTTCGTGTTTTTGTGAATGTATAATTTCTTTTTTTTCTGTGCAATCTTTGGCTGTTTTTATTTTCTCATAGTTCAATCTTCTTTGTTTTAAAGTTTCCATTTTAATTCGTTTTCTTTCTTGTAAAATCATCTCTCCACGCCCATAATATACGTCAGCAGGCGTAAGATTTTGAAGGGATTCATGGTAACGCTGGTGGTTATAGTATTCCACAAAATCTTTTAAAGCCGCCTCTAATTCCTCTGGCATGTAGTAATGATGCAGCTTGACTACATTCTTCATGGTCCGGTGGTATCTTTCTATCTTTCCTTGGGTCTGTGGATGGAAAGGTCTGCCGTGTAATTGATCCATATTGTAGGATTCCTTTAGGTATTGCTTTAGCTCCTTTGCCACATAACAGGAACCATTATCAGAGAGTAATCGAGGTCTTGGTTTGGTGATTAATTTAGCTTTAATAATCGCCCGATCTAAGGTTCTTTTTACGTCTTCTACTTTCATGGATTCACACAACTCCCAATGCACAATGTAGCGGCTAAAATCATCGATCACCGTGCTTAAAAAATACCAGCCCCAACCGATTATTCTAAAATAGGTGAAATCCGTTTGCCACATCTGATGAACAAATTCAGTCTTGTTTTTATATTCATCAGCTGCTTGAATAAACGCATGAGCTGGAGGGCTAATCAATCCTCTTTTCTTTAAAATACGGTACACACTAGACTCTGAGATGAAAATCTGCTGCTCATCGGTTAATTTACAAGCTAGCTCCCTACAGGAAAGCTGTGTGTGTTCTAAGGCTAATTCAACCACCAGGTTCTTTTGCTGTGAGGGAATCACATTCCAATGACGTCTGCCACAACGCTTGTTAGGACTTAGCCCATCCACCCCAAAATCACTGTATAATTTATACCATAGATAAAAGGTACTTTTATTCAAACCCAATTGCTTGAGTGTTCGATTAACCCCTATATCTGATCTTGTGACCATGTGAATGATTTCTTGTTTTTCTGATGCTGTCAATCGCATATATCGTTTGAGCTTATCGCTTATTCCAAGGCGTTTAAACTTTTTTTTACGATGTCATAGCGTAGCACTAAATCAGCTAAGGTCTCTTTAAGTTTAAGGTTCTCTTTGCGAAGATCAGCGACCTCATCACTGGTGGCTTCCCTTGTTAGATCTCCTGATAATCGCTTCTTGCCCGCTTCCAAGAATTCTTTGTTCCACTTGTAAAAGGTAGACTCTTGAATCGAATGTTTTCTACATAGTTCAGCTATCGAACTCTCGGCTCGTAAAGCCTCCATGATGATTTGAATCTTCTGCTCGGAACTAAACAGGCGACGTGTCTTTCGACGGATGTCTTTGATGTAATTTTCTGCTGTTTGTTTTTTTCTTGTTTCCATTTTGTTAAGTTAATAATTGTTTGGAAACACTCCCTAAGAAATAACCTCTATCGGTCCACTTTTTGCTGACGATTTACACCTCTCTAATTTCATTTATTTGGCTTGCTCTAACTTGAATCATAAAGTCGTCACGCTCAGCTTTTGGAACAACGACCGGATATTGTCGGGTCGTTGTGATGTTGTCCTGCTCGGTCGTCTCAACTTTGACGTCAGGTGTCGGAATTAAGAACTTAACCGCTGGTTTGAATTCTTTTTTTTCTTCTGGGTTGTCCATCTATTATTCTGTTGTCTTAATAAATTCTGACTAACGTTTTTTAATTTATTTGATTTTTAGATATATGAAAATTCGATTTTCAATCGACTTTTCATTTTTAAAGCTTTTAAATCGTTAGCCAAGTAATCAACTTTTGAGATGTAGGGGGAATACCGCATAACTTGTACATTTACGAAACAAACCTCCATATACACACCCATTATCAGATACATAACCGAAGGTTTGTTTAGCAAAATTGATTTTTTTATCACAAATCATCAAAAGGACTTATTATTTGTTGAACACCTTTAGTTCAGACTTACGAATAAATTCCAGTTGTTTTTATTAAACCTATAAAACAAAAAAAGCTCACGCAATGCAAGCTTTTATAATGACCCAAAATAATTATTGGTAAGATTCATAGTTTCTCAAACATCTTCTATTATTCCTCCTAATGCGCCACCCCCTTAACCCCAATCACACTCGTAAATGTCCTTACCACGATCACCATATCAAACCAAACCGACTTTCTCTCTAAATACTCTTTCTCCAGCGCCACCTTTGCTTCAATGGAAATTTCGTCCCGCCCGTTAATCTGTGCCCAGTCCGTTAATTCACGCTTCTAATATTAAAACTTGATGCTTTGCACTTGCTCATTGAATAATTATGAGGCATTAATGCAAAACCCATGCCCTAAAAAACGTTTTATCGTGTATTGGTGCTAATTTATAAGTTTAATGCAATTTAGTGTTAGCAAAACCTTACATATTATAAAGATATTGATAACATAAGTTATTGTATGGTTACTATTTCAAAATCTGAAGCATAATATAAGCCATCAAAAAAATCAATACCCTTTGAATCTTGAATCGGTTTTGTTGATCCTTCCCAGATAATCAATTTATTATTTTGATCAAGCATTATAAATGCACCAGGATATGGCCGCGTTGTAGCCCTAACTAATCTATCAACTTCAATGACAGACATGGTCTTAAATAACTCACCATCTGCTGGCGTTCGGCCTTCCCAATAAGTAGCTAATGTTTCGTCTTGCTTAATTCCTACGATAGAACCTTCAATCAACTTAGGCCAAATTTGCTTTATAAGTTCTACATGTGCTTGGTTTACCTTATCGTACAAGGTTGTTGCTGTTTCGTGAGGATTAAGAGCGATTTCAAACTGATCTAAGATTTCTCCAGTATCAACTCCTTCATCCATTTTAAAAAATGTTACACCAGTTTTATCAAGACCTTTTAGAATAGCCCAAGGTACCGCAGCTCTACCCCTTCCTATGGGCAAAAGGGTTGGATGTGCACCTATTACTCCTTTTTTGGGTGCTTTCAACAAATCAGGAGAGGCAATCTGCGACCACCCTATAATAAATAACCAGTCGATAGAATGTTGATTCAGTACCACAGCCACGTCAGAATCGTTAATATGGTTAAGCTTGTATAGAGGGGTTTGTGTATCTGCAGCGATATCATCCAAGTAAATACGGCCAGACTTTTTCTGCGATTTATAATCATGTAGTGTAAGCAGTAAATCGAAACGCCCATTATTTGACAAAATAGCTTCAATGCATGATTTACCAATTTGAACACAAGTACAAAATGCTATTTTCATTAAATTTTATTTAATAAGTTGGTGGCTTTCTCGTTAAATATAGAATCGTCTTAAACAATATCAAAATCTCAAATCCAATAGAAATCTTCGAGGAATATTCTCCGTCAAATTTTGCCTTTTCACTCACAGACATCCCATCATAAGAATTAACTTGAGCCCATCCTGTTAGACCGGGTCTTAATTGAAGTGACCCATTCAAACGGCGTAATTCAATGAGCTCAGTTTGAGAAGGAATCGGTGGCCGAGGTCCAATAAAGCTCATATCACCTTTTAACACATTATAAAATTGCGGTAGTTCATCAAGATTTGTGCGACGAATAAATTTACCAAAGGGTGTAATTTGAAGTTTATCTGTATCCTTTGACTCAACATTTGGGGCACTTAATGGCATGCTACGAAACTTATAGAATAAGAATTCTTCACCTGATTTCCCCACTCTCTTTTGTTTAAAAATAGCGGGACCGCCATCTTGAATAATAATAATAGTTGCAATTATTAAATAAAATGGAGCCAAAATAATCAATAAAAACATAGCTAATATGATATCAAATAGACGCTTAAATTTACAGTATGTAATCATGGTTCTATAACATTCATAGCTGTTTGGAATCCTTCACATAAATTACGGCCTACTAGACTACCTCGTAAAACCGCTAATGCTCTAATGGCCTCATCAGACCTTGGATGTGGATATGATCGCATAACACCCTTATAAGCATTTAAAGCTTCTAACTTTCTCGCCAACCCTTCCTCGCCTATCTCTATAAAAGTATCTGGTCTGAACTGTTGACCATCCACTGGAAATGCCCAATCTGTACTTGATGGTATTTCCATAAAGTATAGAGCTTTTAAAGGCTTAATGGGTTTTCGCTGAAATAATCGCACAGCTGCTTGACATGCTTTACTTGTATGATAATGATCATTGTTTAAATCATAGGGATGGTGGGTAATCACTATGTCTGGCTGTAACTGCTCGATATACTTTTCAATAAATTGAACAATTTCAAGATGAGGTACAGAATTAAACTTAATGTTTGGGAATGGGCCTAAAATTGGCAATTGAGCACCTACTAACTTTTGTGCATTATGTGTATGCTGAATTAGATCCTCTAAGTCAGGCTTATGCCTTCTTGCGTCAACACTTCCAGATAGTATTAAATTATACACTACATGGCCATTACTCGTAAGTATATATGTACTTCCGCCAAAGCCAAGTATTTCATCATCTGGATGTGCAGTGACAGTAAGATATATCATATTTTTGAATTAAATGAGTTCAAGGTTTTCATCATACCATCGGTTGCTTTCAACGGCAAGTCTTTGCCGATTGCCTTTAATATTTTTTGATTTGAAACAACATAATTTTGTGTCAATTTCTCAAGCCGTTCTGAATTTAAAGGCAACTTAGTCAAATCACCAAATTTCGCCAATAAAATGATAATTTTTTTTGATATATTCCAAATTTTTGGATTTCTATTTTTGGATTTGGCAATCAATGAAATTAGCATGTTAGTACCCATAGGGTAACTATCTGCAACATTATACACCCCAGAAGGAATATCATCCCGTTCTATTAATTCTTTAATGATAAACAACAGATTATCAATACTGCAGAAAGAACGTTTATTCTCAAATGCACCTAGTGGCCACGGAATGCCTTTGGAAGTTAATTTATATAATAAATTCAAATTGCCCTTATTACCAGGACCATGAATCATACAGGGTCTTAAAATATATACTCGTTTATCCCTTGGAATATCTTTTGATAAAATGTATTGTTCTGCCAATAATTTACTTTTACCGTAATGGGTAATTGGGTTAGCGATGTGTTCTTCGGTTAACTCTCCTTGCACCTCGTCCGCAACAGCTTTTACGGAGCTAAGGGTTATAAAAACCTTTGCTTCTGAAGTAAGAAAGGCATCAAATACTTTTTTAGTTAATTCGGTATTTACTTGATAGTATTCATCGGGATTAGATATCTTCTTAAGGTCGTGGGCTTTACCCGCGAGATGAATTACAATTTTGGCATTATCAATAAAAAAAACATTGCCTCTATGGGATACTCGAATACTAACATTTTTAAAATATTTTAAAAATGAAGAACCAACAAAACCAGATGAGCCTGTTAAATAAATCACGATTGTAATTGCATTTTAATAACGTGAATTATAAAGACCAATTATTGTTTTTAATTTCTTCATAAACATTTTTAATCCCCTCTTCTAAACTAATGCTTGCAATCCACCCGAGTTTATTCAACTTAGACACATCCAATAACTTACGAGGTGTGCCATCGGGTTTAGTCGGATCAGTAATGATATCTCCATTAAATCCCACTATCTTCTGTACCATTTTAGCTAAATCTAATATAGAAATATCCTCTCCCTCACCAATATTTACTAATCCTGCTTCATTGTAATTTTCCATTAAGAACAAGCAAGCATCGGCTAAATCATCTGCATGTAAAAACTCCCGCAAAGGACTACCAGTTCCCCAAATAGTGACTGATGTTTCTCCATTATTTTTGGCTGCAATAAATTTTCTTAATAATGCAGGCAAAACATGGGAATTATTTAAATCATAATTATCATTAGGGCCATATAAATTGGTAGGCATTACAGAAATGAAATTACAACCATACTGATCCCTATAAGCATCACACATTTTAATCCCAGCAATCTTTGCAATGGCATAAGGTTCATTCGTAGGTTCCAAAAGACCAGTTAATAAATATTCTTCTTTTAATGGCTGAGGTGCCATTTTGGGATAAATACATGAAGACCCTAAGAACAAAAGTTTTTTTACCTTATTTAAATATGCATGATGAATCACATTACTTTGAATCATCAAATTTTCATAAATAAAATCTGCTCGATAGGTATTATTTGCAACAATACCACCAACTTTCGCAGCAGCCAAAAACACATATTCAGGTTTTTCCATTGCAAAAAAATCAGCAACTGCTTGTTGATTTCTTAAATCCAATTCAGAAGAATTTTTTAATACAAAATTAGTGTAGCCTCTTGACTGCAAAGCACGTAATATAGAAGAACCTACCATTCCCCTATGACCAGCAATATATATTTTTGATGATTTATCCATGATATTGCATTCAGATGTTATTATGCTCTAAAGCCGGCTTCTTTTAACATCATTTCCTTCTTCACTCGCTCCACATCCGCAGCAACCATCTCGCTCACTAATCCTGCTAAATCATAATTTGGTTTCCAACCCAATTGAGTTTTAGATTTGGTGGGATCACCAATGAGCAAATCTACTTCAGTTGGTCTAAAATATTTTGGATCAACAGCTATAACTTGTTTACCTATTTCAATTTGATATAATGGATTCGTACATGCTTTAACAAAACCCTTCTCATTTACACCTTCACCCTTGAACTCGACTTCAATACCTAATTCTACAAATGCCATACGAACGAAATCACGCACATAGGTTGTTTTTCCCATTGCGATTACATAATCTTCAGGGACTTCTTGCTGCAAAATGCGCCACATCGCCTCCACATAATCTTTTGCATGACCCCAATCTCTTTGCGCATCTAAATTTCCTAAAAACAAACAATCTTGACGCCCTAAAGCTATAGCTGCAGTAGCCATAGTTATTTTTCTAGTTACAAAAGTTTCTCCCCTGCGAGGTGATTCATGATTAAACAATATTCCATTACAAGCAAACATATTGTAGGCTTCTCTATAATTTTTGGTAATCCAAAAACCATAAATTTTAGCTGCTCCATATGGGGAACGAGGATAAAACGGTGATTTCTCATCATAAAGACCTTTTTCATTCTTGTTCTCCGCTAAACCACCATACAATTCAGAAGTAGAAGCTTGGTAAATTCGAGTTTTCTTTTCTAAACCTAAAATTCGAATAGCTTCTAATATGCGCAAAGTACCAATACCATCAACATTAGCCACATATTCTGGTGAATCAAAAGAAACTTTAACGTGGCTCATAGCTCCCAAATTATAGATCTCATCGGGTTGTACCTCTTGAATTATTCGAATAATATTAGTAGAATCAGTCAAATCACCATAATGCAATTTAAAGTTGATATGATTGTCATGTTGATCCTGATAAATATGATCTATACGTTGCGTATTAAAAGATGATGCTCTTCTTTTTACACCATGCACTTGATATCCTTTTTCTAATAATAATTCTGCTAAATATGACCCATCTTGTCCTGTTATACCTGTAATAAGTGCTACTTTCATGATTTAATTTTATTTTTTATCTAAATGATTTAAGCGACAATCATTCTTAATTTTTTTTAATAAAGTTTACTGATTTTATTTGCAATGGTTTAATTAATCAAGATAATTTTTCAAAAGCATTTAAGTTATTGACAACTTTTATTAATGTAATATTCTTATCTAATTTTAAAGATCAATTAATTTATAAATCTAATACATCGAATTTTACGTTTTATCTTTACAGTTAAATAATCACTCTAATTTAGTTGCAGTTTTGCAAGATTTACTTTATCAAAAGACCTATTATTTTCCAAAAAAAACGCATTTTAATTTTAAATGGAGAAAATACAACTCTATTCATCGTAAGTGCTTTTTCAATTTCTTTTGTTATTAATTGATAGGATTTTAATCCGGAACTACTTACTCCTCCAATTAACATAGAGGTTGTTGTAATGCCGGAGTACTTCCAATTAATGTTATTTTTAAAAAATAAACGAGTGACAAATTCATAATCTGCACCAATTTTAAATCCTAAGTTATAAAAACCATATATATCAAAAAGTTCTCTTTTTAAAAAAATTGAAGTATGAGGTGGCATAAAACCGATTTTAATTTTTTCAGGTATCCAATGCTTAGAAGAATAAAATCTTACAATTTTGCCATTTTCATTACGTTGAATTATATCACCAACTGACGCTTCCACATTGTTAACTTTATGAAAATTAACTATTTCTTCAATTACAGTATTAGAATTAAAAGTATCATCAGAGTTTAATATACCTATTAAATTACCCGTTGCAATTTTAACTCCTTTATTCATTGCATCATATAGCCCTTTATCGGCTTCCGAGATCCATTTTAATCTCCCTTCAAAATTCAATTCATAGTCTTTGACTATATTCATAGTACTATCTAACGAAGCACCATCTACAACTATAAATTCAATATTAGAATATGTTTGCGCTAGTACAGATTCTATAGTTTTACTAATTGTTTTTGAACTATTATATGCGACCGTTATTATTGAAATTTTCATTTGTTGTTTTTTGCAATTCAAAAATTTTAATATCAATTAACAAACGATACCAAAATCCATGTAGTATATGCCATATAAAACCCTCTTTACCATCTAGAAAGCCCAATTTAAAAATATAACGATATAAAAAATACATTATAGCTCGAATGAATAATGGCATTTTATAATAAACTTTATTCTTCAAATATCTTGAAGTTTCATTCTGTTTCCCTCTAAAAAGAGAAGGTTTAATTTCTTCAGAACTGCTTGCGTCAAGTAATAAATTCATTACTTCTGTATCAGAATACTTATTATGTTTTTGAATCCATAAATTAATTGAAATTTTTGGGTTATCTATAATATCCAATTTGGATAAAATCGAGATCCCTTCTTTTAATATCATATGCTCATCAAGAAGTCTATTTTCACATAAAACTAAACCGGTCCTCCAAATACGTAATGAATAGATTGGATACATGGCGCCATGTCGCATCCATTTGTTTAAGAACCACAACTGTCTGCGTACATATATACCTGTAACGCTTTGTTGTTGACTTTCAACTATAGAACATACATTTTCAATAAAATTTTGACAGAATATTTCATCTGCATCTAAACGTATTGTCCATTTACTTGAAATTGGTAAATTCGCAATTGCCCAATTTAATTTAGAACTAAATGATTCGAATTTTCCATAATAAATATTTTTCGTATATTTCTTTGCGATTTCAACTGTTCTGTCAGTAGAATATGAATCAATCACAAAAATATTATTTGAAACTAAAGAAGCATTCCTAATACATCTTTCAATGTGGATCTCCTCATTAAACGTTAAGATAATTATTGAAAATAGATTGTCATTTATCATTTAATATTTTTTTGTATTGTTTTACTAACTGTTTAGCTATAGTTTCTTGATTATAGTATTCCCTAACAAATACCTTACCTTTATCAATATATTCTTTTCTGACAATTTCATTTTGTAATAGTTCTTTAATTCCAGCATACACAGAATCGATAGAAATATCTGTAACAATTCCAGCATTATTAGAATATACCTCATTATAAATTCCAACACCATTTGAAATTACCACTGGGATTCCGCATAACATAGCTTCAATAACTGACATTCCAAAATTCTCTGAATAAGAAGGCAACACAAAGATTTCTGAGTCAACTAATACGCTATATTTATTTACCCCAGTTAATAGCCCCGTGAATGTTACTTTTTCTGAAAGCCTATAATTCAAAATCCACTTCTTAACTTTCAAGGAATAATTTTCCTCATCGGAGCCTGCAATTATTAAATGTAAATCGGGGAATTCATTTGATAATTTATAAAACGATTTTATTAGAATATCCATTCCTTTTTTTGCCGTTATCCTTCCATAAAAAACAATTAATCTCTTATTTTCTAATAATGGGTATTCTTTCAAAAAATCA
>Ga0247832_1003622_pt1 | contig 20818 bp, 11 predicted proteins | sample LaCruzMarch2015__10_FD_192407 | JGI IMG/M metagenome (GOLD analysis project Ga0247832, IMG submission 192407) | Freshwater microbial communities from meromictic Lake La Cruz, Castile-La Mancha, Spain - LaCruzMarch2015_4m | ecosystem: Environmental > Aquatic > Freshwater > Lake | place: Spain... | reverse complement strand
TGAACGAAGGCTAAAGCCATTACAAGGGCGAGTGCTTTTAATGGATTGAATCGATTAAAATACCCATTGATTGTTTGAACTGATGTTCGATTTTGTTTCATAAGAACAATTGTTAAGATTAGGTTTTGCAAAATTATACATAAATGATGTAAGAAATGTTACAGTTCTGTTAAATATTTTTTTAATTTTCTTAATCTTAGAATTATTATCAACACAAAACACTCGCATATATCTGTTTATCAGTTATTTAATTATATTGTTAATAACTTTATAAATTTTTGAAATTGCTCAAAAACTCGTAACAATACCCTTATTTTTACAGTTTTCACACTCGCTTACAAATAAAATAATGTAATAAATTGTTCATAAAACGTCATATTTGACCCTAAATCGGGTTTGTGAGTTCTAAAATTTACAGATTACCTTAATAAACTTACATACAATATGCTAAATCCGACAAAAACCTTTAATGTTGTGCTAAATTAGAAAACATGAAAAAAACGCTACTTATTACATTTTCAGGATGCATTGCACTATTTGCAACAGTTTTAACAAATAATGATGTGCATTCAAATGGGGGAAGTGCACCAGCCGGTTATACTGGCTCACCATTAGAAAATAATAACAGAACGTGTTCAAGTGCAAACGGGGGCTGTCATACCGGAGGAGGAGCCAGTTTTCAAACAGGATTAATAACATCTAACGTTCCCGAATGTGGTTATATAGCAGGACAGACTTATACTATTACAGTTTATGTTACTTCACCCAATAGAACAAAATTTGGTTTTAGCATTTCTCCACAGTTAACCAATGGTAATCTTGGTGGAAGTATGATTGCATCAACTGGAACACAATTAAACGGAGGAGGAAGGTATTTAACGCATACAAGTGCAGGAACTTCAGAAACTGGTACCAATGAAAGAACATGGACTTTTGACTGGGTAGCTCCAGCTGCAGGTTCTGGTGATGTTACTTTTTATGCTGCTTTAAATGCCACTAATAGCAATGGTGCAAATTCGGGTGACTTAATTTTTAACTCTACTTTAACAATATTTGAAGGATTACCTCCTGAAGCTCCTCAAATAATAGGTAATAATTTTATATGCGATGGAAATCCAATAACAATTTCAACAAACTATACTTCTGGGATTGTTTGGCAACCTGGAGGACAAATCACACAAGACATTTCGATTACAGCTTCAGGTATTTATACAGTGCAAGTTACTACAGCATGTGGCAATGCTACTTCTCTCCCTTTTGAGGTAAATATTGGAACTAACCCTTCTACGCCAAGTATTAGTTTAAATAGTTTTGGAAACCTTCAAAGTTCAGTTACTGGGAATTTTACTTATAATTGGTATTTAGATGGGACATTAATTGCCACGACAGATTCTGCTTCATACTCACCTCAAAACACAGGCGATTATACCGTAAGTGTTACTTCTACAGAAGGTTGCAATAGCGGTTTTTCATCTCCATTTACTGTAAGTGGTGTTGGTATTTCAAAAACAGAAAATAAAAGGTTTGAAATCTATCCAAATCCATCCAATGGCGCTTTCAATATTGTTATAAAAGAGTCAGAATCTGAAGTAGTTATAACTGATTTATCTGGTAAAATAATTGCTAAAGAAAAGCTGTGGAGCGGAATAAATCTTATTGATTTAAAAGTAAATAAGGGAATTTACATTTTACGTCACCAAAATGAGAATTACAGAATTATTGTTAGAGATTAGCAATGATTAAATTTTCAGTCTTGGTTTTAGAACCTATAGCCAAGACTGAAATTTAAGTTTGCAGTTGCTCCGCTGCTTGTAGCACCCGCAATTGAAGTAAATACTCTTCTAGTTCCAACACCAAAAGTTGATGAAATCGCTAATTCTTTTGAAGGATTCCAAATAAAACCTCCTTGGATTAAAAAAGAAAAGAAAGCAGTATTTTCTATATACTGTGCAACAGGGTAATTAGGCTCTATATAACCATTGTTATTATAAGGCCTGTATTGAACCATTCCAGTTCTTATTGATGGGCCAAGGACTAGGCTAGCTTGCCCTTGACCAGTTGGATAAAACAACAAATCGAATCCGCTATAAAAGATATTTCTAATTCTACCATTGTTCCCACTATTATTAAGCTGACTTGTTCCGTTTAAGTTAATGCTGAATGGTATTCTAATTCCAAGTTTGCGACTTTTTCCAAGTAGTCTTTCGTATCCTAAAGTAACATTTTGAAAAAGTAAATCTCCCGCGTTCATATAAACTATATTACTTTTCAATTCAGAAGGGTCCATCTTCGAGTTGTTGCCAGCATATGATGGCTTTTCATTGTACAACATATTAAACTTGTCAATTGCACCACTTTCATAATTTATTAAAGCAACATCTTCAATATCTAGCGTATAAACTGGCCCGTTTAAGTTTGAGAATCTTTTGTACAAAATATCTTTGCTACCTACCTCGGTTACTTTAGCTTCGATTTTTGAACCATCTCTCATAGTAATTACATCCTGAGAAAAAGAAATTAAACTGCTTAAGAGCAGCAACAGAATAAGTGGTGTGTTTTTCATAGCAATCCTTTTAACGCATAGAATTTAAATTTATTATAATGAAAAAACCCCGCAAAAAGCAGGGTTTTAAAATTCAATTTAGGTTAATTTAATTTTTTGTAATTTTTCTAACAACAATTTTTCCATCTATTTCAAGTCTTATAGTATATAACCCTTGAGACAAGTTATTCATATCAATGCTTAGATTTTGACTTCCATTACTTACCTTACCTTTATAAGAAGGTAATACAAGTTTACCTAATAAGTCATAAACCATCACAGAAACATCTGATGTTTTTTGAGTAGTAAAGTTAATATTAGTAATTCCATGAGTTGGGTTAGGGAATATATTCAAGTTAAGAGCCTCCAAATTTTCATCTATTCCTAAAGCAGAACCTATTCTGAAATCATCAATGTAAAGATTGTTACTTCCAGTAGAGCCTGCTTTAAATTCGAACATGATTCGAACATTGTTTTTATTGTTAGCTAAACTTAAAGATGCATAAAAATCTTCAAATTGATTTGCACTAGAAGGGACAAATTCAGTAGAAAACAAACCAGCAGTTATCAGATTTGCACCAGACCAAGATTTAATCAACCTCCAATTTTGACCACAATTAATTGAAAAATAAACACTTAAAACATCTGAAGGATCCCCACCTCGTTCTGCAGCTGCAATTTTAAAAGATAGTGAAGGAGTAGTTATTCCAACTAAAGAATAAGAAGGAGAAACAATTCTATCATATTCACTATCAACATTATTATAGTTGCGCATTCTCAAACCACTTGTTCCTCCAAAAGCTGAAAATTGCGACCATTCCCATTTGTTTGCCCTATTATCAGGATTAAAAGTTAACCAAGAATCAAAATTTTGTTGGTTATTAAAATCTTCATAAAATTGGCCATTAACTGACTGTTGACCTGGAGCATCTGGAGAAACTCTAATTTTATTATCATATGTCACTGAATTAGTTCCAGCGTTGTTACTTGCTGTTAAAGAATAATCATAAATTCCACTTGCATTATAAGTTATTGTAGGGGAAGCAGCAGAAGAAGTAGCAGGTGTACCTCCTTCAAAAGACCATTGTTGTGAAAAAGTTGTAGTGTTATAAATTGATTCATCAAAACGGATACTATTACCTTCACAGACCATATTCGGAGTACTACAATTGTTAGCAGGAGCTGAACAAGTAGTTGTAATAACACTTTCTACTATAGGAGTGCAAACGATAGGATTCGCAATATCTTCTTCTCTCGTTCCTGTAAAAGCTAAATTAGCATCAGAAACTAGATAAGAACGAAAATTAGCAAATACACCATTCATAATTGCCTTTTGCCCTTGTGTAAACATAGACATACATGCATCGTCAGAATAATCCATATAATTCATAAACATTTCGCCACAAGCACTATCTGTATTACAAGTAATAGTATCTCCACCAGCAATCACTGAAGGAATATAAGGGAAATTATTATAACAAATCCCATAGTTAGGACCAAATGCTGGAGGCGTATCCTCCACCCCATCACTGCCGCAATCAGCATCTCCCCAAATATGTCTTAATCCAAGCCAATGACCAACTTCATGAGTCATAGTTCTACCTAATCTTGGTCCAAATTGTCCATTTGTAGCTGTACCAATACTTCCAATGCAATCATGTCTAATAACAACTCCATCTGTAGATAATAAACCTGAAGCTGGAAATTGAGCATACCCCAATACTTCTCCACCAACTCCGTCTAATGCACCAATAGACTTCACTACCCAAACATTCAAATATCTAAAAGAATCCCAATGACTTACTCCTTTAAATCCATTTTGGTTGGAGGCTTCATTGGTTTTAGAAGAATATACTCTTAATATACCGTCAGTACAATTTCCTTGAGGGTCTTTAGTAGCAAGTCTAAATTCAATTTCACAATCTGCACCTACAGCGGCATGGCAAGCTGGAGTCTGAGAAAAATCTAGATTAGTTAGAGCAAAATCCTTATTTAGTCTTACTAATTGGTCCTCAATCTGAGCTTTTGAGATATTTTCAGGGCCGCCCTCGTGCATTACATGAAAAACAACAGGAATAATTCTTTTATTACCTGACCGTTGTGGAGATTGGTTTTGAGACACATAATTCTCTATTTTTGCCTGTTCTTCTTGATACTTAATAGCTAGCTCAGGATGTTTCTGAAAGTCTTGATTCATAGACTCTACTGTATAACATTTCTTAGGCTTATGGTTCTCTTGAGCAAATGCATTAACCGAAAGGAATGCAAAACAAAGAGAAACTGCAAATGGTAAAATTCTTTTCATTTTTATAATTTCAAAAAGGTAAATATTACAATGAGTTAAATTTAATGAATGTTTAAAGTTCACTTTAATATTAGTAAACCAAAATTCAATAAGCAAATCTATACATAGAAACGTTAATAAACAAGAACACATTTTCGAATATATCGGAAATAATATTCTTTAGAGGGAGCTAAAATACTTAAATCAATCAAATTGATATTTTTTGCATCCATATTTGAGTATTTTGAGAATTGTAAGATGTTGAAATCTAAATAATTAGATTTTTTAGAATTCCAAAAATTGAAAACTAGAAAACTATTTCCTTTTATAACTATAGCTTGAGTTAATGTCCCTTTTGAAAATATGATACAACTAACATTTCGATAGTTATTGAACTTGACTGTAGTTTGAACAACAGAAATTAGTAATAATAAAAACAATGTTAACTTTAACTTTAGTTTAAGAAATTTGAAATTAGATAACAAAGTGGATATAATAAAAATAAGAAAGACAGCACATATTGCTGTGTATTCTGAAATATGCAAATGTTGAATAGTAGCGAAAGGTAGTTCACTTATGAAATGAGCAAAAGAATTCATTAAATGAATTCCAACTTCTAATGTTTTCGATAAGCAAAATCCCAAATAAGGAATACTACTAAGCAACATAGCAGAAATGCCAATGTAAGTTAGAAAAGTTGATAAAGGCACTGCTACCAAATTAGCAAAAAGAAAATAAGTAGGAAATGTTCCAAAGTAATACAAGCATATTGGTGTTGTTGAAAATTGTGCAACTAAAGAAAGTGAGCAGGCCTTTAAGATATTTCTAATTAACCAATTCTTGTGTTTATTTCCGTTATCGATTATGTTCTTGAAAGCAAAAATGGACCAAACAGCAGCAAATGAAAGTTGAAAGCCAAGTTGTTTCCAAACAAATGAGTCATACAAAACCATAAAAAAAGCTACAGAAGCTAATAAATTAAAATTAGTGATTTTTAACTTATAAGTTGATGCAATAATAACAAATGTGCACATGAAAGTAGCCCTTACTACAGAAGCAGACAAACCAGCAATTAATGCATAAAACCAAAGAAAAGCGACCACTAAAATAACAAATACAGTCTTTGGCAAAATTCGTTTAAATGGGCTAAGAATAAACAAAAATGCAACGTAGAGCAAGCCAACATGGAGTCCAGAAACAGCTAAAATATGCACAATTCCACTTTGAGTGTAATCAACAATTAGCTGCTTATCTAAATCTGACTTTGCGCCTAAGATTAATGCAGATATAACTGCAAGTTCGTCTTTATTTACTGCATGTTGTTTAATGTTGTTAATGCACTTCTCTCTCGCTTGAATAGCGAATTTGTAAAAACTGAACTCACTATTTTTTAGGTGAAGAATCTTTTTTGAATCCGTTTTAATAAAATAGTCGATTCCTATAATTTGAAGATACTTTTTATAATCGAAAATCTTTGGTAGTATGTTTTCGGTTGGTATAGTAATAGAATCATTGATTAATAAAAAATCACCAATTTTAATCGTTGAATCAGAATATAAATTTATTTCAATTCTTGAAATACCTTCATTTTTCTTCCAGTTATTATTTAAAAATGTTCCTGAAATGTGTCCATCTACAATTACTTTATTATTTTTATAGTTTGGCTCACTTAATACTTTAACTAAGTGAAAAGCGCCTGGTATTTCATTTATGTTCCTTTCTTGAGCTTTAAAATTTATTACACCACTCAACAAAATAAACATGCTTAAAAGCACATTTGATAACGTGCTTCTATTTAGAAAAAGAAGTAGAATACCTAAAAAGAAAAAACTCAATAAGTAGACTAGAATTGAAAATTTAATATATTCTGCAATACAGTTTCCAGCAAAAAATAGAATAAAGATTCTCGAAAGTGGTTGAATTGACCACTTCATAAATGTATCAGCCATAAAATACAAATGGCTAAAAAACAAAATAGCCCCGAAAATTGGGGCTATTTAGACATTTATAAACGTTTATTAAACGTTTAATCTATTTAATCACTTTAAATACAGTTCTTCTATTAGTTTGGTGCTGCTCTTCTGTGCAACTTTCGCAAACACAAGCTTCTTTAGGTTGAGACTCCCCATAACCTTTATATGTTAATCTTTTTGGATCAATATCCCTTAAAGTACAATACTTAACAACTGATTTAGCCCTATTTTCAGAAAGCTTCTGATTATACTCATCTTTACCGCGGCAATCTGTATGAGAGCCTAATTCAATTTTAATATCAGGATTATCATTCAACAAAGTAACAAGTTTATCAAGAATTGGCATTGCATCAGGACGAATATCCCATTTATTATAATCATAGTAAATATCACCAAGACCATATTCTTTATCAGCTAGAGCTGGATCTAGTTCAATAAATTTAGATTCATCACAAGTAACAATTATAGATGAACAAGGTTTACCTTTTGTAGAAACTTCAATTGAATTCGTAAAATACTGTTTACTCTTAGCATTCACTGTATAATCTGCTTCACCTGCCAATTTAAAACTTGCAATACCTGAGCTATTTGTTAAGGCGCTATCTTGAATTCCAGTAGAAATATTTTGAACATAAACTGTAGCATTAGCGTACGGCTTTAAAGTTCCTTTTTCTCTTACGCAAACTTGAACAGGAATAATTGGATCTTTATAAATAACTTCATACATCTGATCTTGAGATGCTAAATCACTTGCAGCAGAACCGCGAGACGAGGATACGTTTCCTAATTTCCCATCATCATTTAATACAAAAGAGAAATCATCTTTATTAGAATTAATAGGAGATTTCATGTTCGTAGGTTGAGCCCAAGTAGAACCATCTTTAGTAGTGTAGAAAACATCTAAACCACCCATACCTGCATGTCCATCAGAAGAAAAATACAATTTTTCATTAAAAGCAAATACTGGAGCAACCTCACGCCCTGCAGTATTTACCATGGCACCAAGGTTAGTAGGCTCGCCCCATTTAGAACCATCCCAAAGACAAACATATAAATCGCTTTGTCCAAATCCTCCTGGACGGTCAGATGAAAAGAACAACATTTTGCCATCTCTACTTAAATTAGGATGACTATTAGAATACTCATCACTGTTATAAGGGAAATCTTCAATATTTGTCCATTCTCCTTCTAAGAAAACCGCTTTAAGGATTCTTAAAGTAGATTCATTTTTCTTATTTTTCTTCAATTTACCCTTAGATTCATTGGTTCTAGTAAAGTACATTGTTTGTCCATCTGCAGAAAAAGTAGCATAGGCATCATGATATTCAGTGTTTACTCCACCTTTTAAAGGTTCTGGAGAAGACCATTTTCCAGTTGATTGATCTTTTTTACTGTAATAAAGGTCAAGGAAAGAAGCTCCATTAAACTTATCTCTCAAAGCTTTACCTTCAACAGGAACATCTGCTGCGAAAACGTATCCAAAATTATAAGGGGCAGCGCCAAAGGAAGAAGATAAGCCGCTTAACTCTATCTTTTTGATGGCATATGCACAAGTATCTAAATTGTTATCAAACATTTTGGGATTTGCGCAAGCTTCAATTAGGCTTTTAGTAATTTTATCTTCTGGAACTTTTGCGGCATAAGATTCAAATGCTGTTTTTGCTTCAGCATATTTACCACTTTGCATTAAAACCTTTCCATAATGAAAGAAATTGATAGCCTCAGCAGCGGTATCAGCTATAACTTCTTTGTATATAGGTTCTGCTTTAAGAGGATTATTCATTAATCTATATGAGTCTGCGAGCTTTTGCTTTGCAATAGTCAATGATTTTTTCTCTATTGCCTTATTATACAAAGGAACTGCATCAGCATATGCTTCTGCATCAAACTTTTTGTTTCCTTTATTTACTAAGTAATTTGCACCACAACCTGCTAAGAAAAGGCTGGCAATTAATAAAATTATAGGGTATGTTTTTTTCATTTTGCTGATATCTAGGTCCCTTTTATTAGAAGTAACGAGGATGTTTAATTTTAACGAGTTTTTGAGTAAAATCATACCCCAACATGATTTCATGTGAGCCATTTTGGTAAGTTCTAATTCCTGTAGTTGTTGCATCAAATGCATAGCCAACTCTTAGTTGTTGTGTGATTTGGAATTCTGCCATCATAACAAAAGCTGCTTTTGTTCTATAAGAAACACCCAACCAAAACCTATCATTGAATAAGAAATGTGCATTTAAATCAGCTTGGATTGGAGCGGCGGCTTGGTACTTTACTAATACTGAAGGTTTAAATTTAACAAAACCGCTAGAAGTTACATTAAAAACATAACCCGCATTTAAGAAATAATGTCTTCTAAGGCCTGCATCAGAGTTAAGTTTTCTACGCTCATCGATTGAAAGCATATTATGAGAAGAAATTCCTATATAAGCCTTTGGCGTATAATAGTACATTCCAATGTTAACTCGAGGTATCCAAAAACTTTGATTTCCCTGATACAATGGGTCTGATAAATCTACATTTTGCAATCCGTTTGCATTGAAAGTTTCATTTCGAATACCAGCTCTAACACCAAAGGCTAAACGGTGATCTTTATCGTTTAACTTTATGTAGTAAGAGTAATTCGCAGCAAATTCATTTGTAGCTAGTAAACCAGTTGCATCGTTAATGAACTGGAAACCAAGTCCCATGTTTTTTCCTTTAATAGGTCCATCCACTGCTAACATGTTAGAACGTGGTGCTCCTGGGAAAGAAACCCATTGAGAGCGGTGCAATGCTGTGGCACCCCAGTAGTCATGACTTCCTGCATAAGCGGGATTCAGAAACAGTCCATTGAACATGTATTGACTAACCTGCAACTCTTGTTGGGCTTTCCCAACAGCTGCGAGCATTAGTATACTTATCATTGTAGCTATTCTCTTCATTTTTTTTTGTTTTTGGTTGAGAGCGTTATTTTTACTATTTTCTTAAATCAAAATATCCTTTTAAATTTTCCTTTGAAGAATCATTTAGTTCTACGACGATGTAATACGTACCATCTGGTAAAACGTTACCATCATTTGAAATTCCGGTCCAATCGTTGGTGTAAGCGCCTTTGCTGTAAACTAAAGAGCCCCATCTATTCCAAATAATTACTTTATTGTTTGGATATCCTTGAATTCCTTTAATAATATATGCATCATTAAATCCATCACCATTTGGAGTAAATCCGTTTGGCAAAACAATTTCTCCTGGTTCTTTCAAGACAATGTTGCCAATAGCAAAACATCCATTAGCATCTGTAACAGTTACGGTATAATTACCAGCAATTACATTAGACAAATCTTCAGTAGTAGAACCATTAGACCATGAGTAAGTATAATCTGGAGTTCCATCAGAAGCAGTTAAATTAATTGAACCATCACTTGCTCCTTTCTTTGATACGTTATAATCATCATAAAGAATTGGAGAAAATAAAGTAACAGAAGGACCAGAGACTCCAACTAAAGTTATTGTTGAAGAAGAAGTGCATCCATCTGCAGTGATTCCAGTTACGGTATAACTTCCTGGTTCTTGAGCAATAATAAATGTTGTATCTGCACCTGTGGACCAAAGAAAAGAAGTAAAGCCTACTGTTGGAGTTGCAGTTAAGACCACTTCAAACGGTTGATTTAGACAAACTAACGTATCTTTATCTGAAACAATATCAACTGGTGTTATCGGTTTTATTATGACTTCTAATTGAGCAGAAGTAGATTCACACCCTTCAGGAGAAGTATAAGTTGTAGTATAGATTCCTGCTGTGGAGGTATTGAATCCATTCAAATTAGCTCCTAAAATAGCAACCCCATTTAAATTCCATTGGTTTCCTACATTATAAGAACTCACCAATGTAATAGATTCATTTTCACAAATTGAAACTGAACCTGCAGGAGAAATTACAGGTAGTTGAGGTATAGGAGAAACTATAATAGATAATGTATCAGAAGCAGCGCAACCATCTTGCGTAACAGTAAGTATATAATCACCAGCATTGCAAGCTTGAATTGACGGCTGATTTCCAGAACCTAATCCACTCCAAGTTATTCCTGTAGAAGTTAAAGCACCTAATGTAGCACAAGTTCCTTGGCAAACTAAATTATCATCTGCATTTTGAATTGTTGCATTAGGAATAGGATTCACAACGACTTCAATAGTATCTGAATAAGCAGGGCATTGACCAGAAGTTAAAGCTACATAATACTGCCCAGAAGTAGTAACTAAAATTTGATTAACATTTAAAAGTCCATTGCTCCATTCAACAAAATTGCCAGTTGAAGAAGTTAAAACCAAACTTTCACCTTCACAAAAAGTAGTGGGACCTTGAGCTGTAATTGTTGGAGCGTTCTGTGGAACTACCACATTTATTGTAAGCGTATCTGTATCAATACATCCATTTGAATTTGTTGTTGTTACAAAAATATCTGTGGTTGCATTAACTACAACAGTTGCTTCAAAAGCATTTGTAGCTCCGACAAAAGCGAAAGAAGGGCCCCATTGATAAGTTGCAGTGGAGAGGTTTTCTACTGCAAATTGAAGTGTATCGTTAGCACAAATTGTTAAGTCTTGACCTAAATCAGCGATTGCAGTTGGATTAACAGTTATTATAAGCGTATCAATATCAACACCACAAGCATTTGTTCCAGTTACAGTATATAAAGTTGTTTCTGGCGGAGCAGCTGTAGGTGACGAAATAATAGTTCCAGATAGCCCGATAGATGGACTCCAAACATAATTCGAAGCACCTGTAGCTTGAAGTTGGGTAGTTTCTCCATTACAAATTGTAACATCATTACCAGCGGCAACATTAGGAACTGAAATTAAGTTAACATCCACAGTATCGGAAGTTGCAGCGCAATTAAATTGATTAGTAAAAGTTACAACAAACTGACCTGTCGCGTTAACTGTTATACTTTGATCGAATTGGTCAGGACCAATAAAATTCCAAATATTACCAGTCTGATAACTAGAAGTTAGAACAACACTTTGTCCACTGCAAAAATCCAAGGGACCATTTGCAGTTATTATTGGTTGAGCAGGAACAGGATTAGCTTGAACAACTGCAGAAGGAATTGGGAAATTTCCTGGACAAGTTGGATCACTTTGAGATATTAATGAAACAAGCGTATATGTAGTGGTAGTTGTTGGACTAATGGCTGTGGTAAAAGTATTTCCAGCAAAATTTAAAACTGGAATTGTTGATGTACCATTAGAATAAGAGAAATTAAATGGTGCAGTTCCTGTCAAATTGATTGTTAATGTGACTGGTTCTCCAACACAAATTGTATCGTTAGAAACACTAATTGAGGCAGTTGGTGCATTCGAATTAATTATAGTAGCAGAATCAGTAGCGATGCAAGATCCAGCAGTTACCGTTACAGTATAAGTGCCTGCTGGCACATTTGAAATATCCTGAGTGTTTGCAGTAAAAGAATTTGGTCCTGACCAAAGGTATGTTGGCTGTCCATTAATAGAACCAACGGTTAAATCTATACTTCCAGCAGGCGCTCCGCAAGTTGCATTGGATAAAGAAAAAGATAATGTAGGCTGATCAGAATTTGTAACTTCAACTGTCAATGTGGCTTCGCAATTGTTAGAATCAGTAACTTCCACTGTGTATGATCCAGCAGTGATTCCGGTTAAATCTTCAGTAACAACATTAGAAATTCCCGGACCGTTCCAAATAAAAGTGTAAGGATCATTTCCATTAGAAACTGTTAGGTTGATAGCACCAGTTGAATTTCCGCAAGTTGATTGGGTAGTATCGGCTGAAAGTGTTATTGAAGGTGAGCCAGGAACAACAAAAGTACCTTGAACATCGCAACCTGAGTCATCTGTTAAAGTAAGGTCGAAACTACCGGCACACAAATTTGTAATATTAGATACACTTGCACCATTGCTCCAATCATAAGAGAAAGGTAGTTCACCTCCACTGACTGTAATCGCAATTGCTCCATTGCATTGTCCACATGATGCAGGTGTAATTGCAGCAGATAAAGTTGGAGTAGGAATTGAAATAATAGTAAATGTCTGAGTAAACTCACAACCAGCATCATCAGTGATTGTTACTTCACAATCACCAGCAGGTAAATTGTTTACAGAACTGCCAGTAAAACCATTACACCATTCAAAAACAAATGGTTCAGAACCACCTGCAATAACAAATGAAATTGAACCATTATCCAGACCACATGTAGCATTTGTCAAAGTTGGCGTAGCAGTAAATGTATTTGAATTTGTAATAGTTATTGTTAAAGAATCTGAGCATAAACTAACTGCGTCAGTAACAATCACATTGTACTCTCCAGCAATCAATGCGTTTTGGTCTTCATCAGTTGGAATCACTCCTGGACCGGTCCATAAGAAGTCATAATTACCAGAACCATTTGCAACTGAAATGTCAATACTTCCATTTGCTGTGTTGCAAGTTGCATTTGTTTGAGTAAAAGTAATGTTAGGTGCATCACCATTTGTGATAACAAATTGACCAGTAACTTCGCAACCTGCAAAATCTGTTACTGTTACAGAATAATTACCTGCTGAAATACTATTAATATTTTGCGTTGTCGTATTATTTGACCATAAGAAAGTATAAGGAGAAACACCTCCAATAATTGTTAGTTCAATTGAACCATCAGAGCTACCGCACGAAGCATTGGTTTGATCTGCGGTTAGCACCGGAACACCCGTATTTGTTAGATCAACCGAACTAGTTGCTTCACAACCATTATTATCTGTAACAGTAAGTTCATAATTACCATTCCCGATATTTACAACAGAAGCTGAATCAGATGAATTACTAGTCCACACATAAGTAAAAGGTGCTATTCCTCCTTGAAGATTTGCGGTTACTGACCCATTATTTAAATCACAAGAAGGTTGAACAGTTACAAATGAAATTACGGGAGCATTCTGACTTAAAACACAAGCTTGAGTTGATGCTTCACAACCGTTTGCATCGACAACATTTAAATCATAACAACCTAATGCCAAAGCTGAAAGATTTTGGTTGTTAGAAATTGTATCCCCTTCAAAAGTCCAATAGTAAGTGAAAGCAGCTGAGCCTCCTGTAACAGTGAGGTCAATAGCTCCTGTGCTTGCTGCGCATTGGGTATTTGTAACAGAAGTTGATATTGTAGGTTGATTAGGATAAACTAAAATTGCAGTATCTAATAAAGTACAACCAGCAACATCAGTTGCGATTAGTGTATAAGTTCCTGCTGCCAAATTCCCTAAATTTTCAGCATTTGAAAAATCACTTCCATTAAAACTCCAATCATAAACAATTGGATTTGTAGCGTCGGTAATTGTAATAACTATGCTACCTGTATCGTTTCCGCAGGTTGGATTAATTGATACATTAGAAATAGTAGGCTGAATACTTGGAAGAATTTCATAAGTTTCAGAAATTGAACAATTAGCACTATCTGTAACTAAAACAGTGTATTGACCGGCACCTAAATTTGTTTGGTCTTGAACTATTGAAAAATTATCCCACAATACTGAGATTGGTTCAGTACCTCCTGTGATTGTAATATCAATTAATCCATTATTCTGACCACAAGAGGTATTTACTACTGTAGCAGATATTTCAGGTGCATGATTTAAAATTATTGTAACAGTATCGTTTAAAGTACAAGTAGTTACAGTATTTTGAATTACTACGCTATATTCACCTGGAGCTAAATCATTTAAATCTTTTGTAGTTTCACTAAATCCATTTGGTCCTGTCCATAAGAAAGTATAATCGTTTGAAATTGGATTTAATGTTAAAACTATAGCTCCATCATTAATTGTGCAAGAGCTATTAGTAACTTCAAAAGAAGAAGTTGGGAGATTTCCATTTATAATATTAACCTGGGTTGTAGCTGAGCAAGAAGTATCTGCTGAATCTTTAACGACAACAGTATATTCGCCAACTGCCAAATCAGAGACATCTTCAGAGGATGTTGAATTAGACCATTCAAAAATATAAGTACCAGAACCTCCTGTAACAGAAAGATTAATACTACCATCATTATTCCCGCAAGTAGCATCAACTTTTACAGTAGATAAAGAGATATTAGGTAATGGAGCAATTGTAGTTATTAAAGTATCAACACAATTAGCATCATCGGTTATAATTACCTGATAAGTTCCAGGGGCAAGATTTGAAACTGATTGGGTAAAATCCGAAGTATTAGGTGACCAAATAAATGCAAATGGTTGAGCCCCTCCATTGTTATCAAACAATACATTAATTTCACCAGATGAAGGAGCTGAGCAAGTTGGATTAACAATTTCGGAAGAAGCGTTAAATTGATTTGAATTAATAATTGTTGCTGTAATAATTACTTCACAATTAGCATCTGAAATTGTATCTGAATAAACCCCAAAAGGAACATTTGTCAAATCTTCTGTTGTTGCACCATTACTCCAGCTATGTGTTATTGTTCCAGTACCACCAGTAACTTCAACATCAATAGCCCCAACACTTTGAGCACATAATGATGGAGTTACATTAAAAGTTACTACAGGAGCATTTTGATTTAAAACAGTTGCTGAACCATTTACAACACAAGTTGTTCCTTCGTCTGTAATTTGAACAGAATAAACTCCTGCAGATAAGTTGGAAATATCTTGGGTAGTTTCATTTTCGTTGTCCCACAAGTAAGTTACAGGACCAGTAGTATCCGAAACTGATAAATTGATTGCTCCATTTTGATTACCACATGTGGCATCTGTTACATCAAAAGTAAATAGAGGTTGATTGGTATTAATTATTGCAAAAGTACTGTCATCAGAACATCCATTTGTATCAGTAGCAGTAATGGTGTATGCTCCAGCAGCCAAATCAGAAATATCCTCAGAAGTAGAGTTATCAGACCATAAATAAGTAAATGGTGTAGCGTCTCCGGAAACAGTTGCGTCTATACTTCCTATATTTTGACCACAGAGCGTATTAACGACTGTTCCACTCACAATAGGACTAGGAAGTGTAGTTACCAAAGTAGAATCAGAAGTTTGACATACTCCTGCAGCAGATGTGTATACTATATTATATGCAGTTAAAGGAGATGCATTTGAAATGATTCCTGTAGCGCTAACAATTTGAGCATCATCAACTGGAGATGGACTGATGGTAAAAGAACCACCAAAAGCAAAACCTGGAGAAACAATAGGACTTCCTGATGTTGAATTGGCACAAAATGGATCAATCGTAAAAGAAACCACATCCACAGAATCAACAGTAACACTTGTTGTGGAGCTGGCTTCGCAATTTGGACCCTGAACTGTATAGCGTATTATATATGTACTTCCAATTTCAGTATTCGAAATAACTCCAGTTGTAGAATTGATACTTGCTGTTGTATTTAGGGGAGAATCAATGGAGAATATGCCTCCTGTTAAAAATTGAGGCGCTAAGACAGGAATTTGTGATTCTGTGCCACAGAAAGGGTTGTATGAAAAATCTGTAACGGGTCGAGGAGTTGTTTGCAAAGTAAATACTCCTAAACTACTATTCGCACCGCAGTTCGTTGGAAAGTTATCTGTAATTCCAATAAGTTGATAAATTCCAGGTTCTTCAGTGTAAAAGCGATAAACATTAGAATTAGGGCCAAAAGGAACTCCTACGTCATTAACTGTAATAGTATTTAACCCATCATTAGAATAAAAAATATCGAAAGGAGCAACACCACCTTCTATAATAATACCAACCTGAGCAGAATCACCTTCGCATATAGTAACAGTTGTATCTGCAGTAGTTACCAAAACGTTATTGTTAAAATATCCTAAGTATGTAAAAATTGGAGTATTCACATTAATGCAAACAGGAATAGAAGAAGTAACACAACCATTACCACCTGTAACCTGGGTGTAGTAACACCCTGACCCTACAACACCGATAAATGGATTTGTATTTGTGCCTCCAACCCCATCAGTATACCAAGAATTTCCAAAAGGAGCGCTTGATGTTAAGAATGTTGTTGCTGAACCAAAGCAAAAATCAGAAGGACCATTAATTGTAACAGAAGGAATTGGCGGGGCAACTTCTATTTTGATTGTTATATCAGCGCCATTATCAGAACCAATTATTGCTTCATCAGAACTTACCACTCTTATTCTATAACCAGATAAGAAAGGTGTTCCATTAGGAATTAATGCAAAAATTGACGCCGAATTAACTATTCCAGCCTGACTTAAAGTACCAATATCTGTTGGTGAAGCAAAACTACCATTTCCATCAGAAAGCTGAGCAGTAAAAACATTACCAGGAGCAAAAACAGCCCCAGAAGTTGTGAAGTTAACAACGATGGTAGAATTTGCACAGAATAAACCTGAAATGGGAAGAGTTACTATGGTTCCACTTTGGATAGAATTAGGATTTAGTAAATTGTTTTCTTTTAAATTCCTAAATATTACATTAGAAACAGCTTCATTCGAATTTGCAAACGAAGAAGATGCAGAAAATGCAACTGTAAAGAAAATACCAAAGGAAATTAAAGCTGAGTAAAAGCTTTGTTTCATACTTAATGAGATTATGCGATGGGCAAAAATAAACAGATTGCACTTATAAAAAAAAGAATGTTTCGATGTTAATGAGCTATTTTAAGAATTTTATTAATAATTGATTATCAATTATTTAAATGCATTATTCACTAAGTTTTTAACAATTAAAATTAGATTAACGGAAAAGTAGCTCACTAAAAAGCGATTTAAAACTGCTTAAATCTTTGAAAATTTGCAGAAGTAGTTTTCTGTTTCTGTTTTCACTTGTAAAACATATAAACCAGAAACTAAATCACTGACTACTAGTTCAATTCTTGAGTCACTTTTTGTGATTTTTTGGGTATGGATTAACTTACCGCTAAAATCATAGATAGACAAACATCCGTTAAGATTCAAATTTCCATGTTGAATAGAAATCTGGCTTAAAGCAGGATTAGGAAAAACATTCAATTTATCGGAGACAGTTGCAATTTTGTTAGTAGATAAAAGAAGTGAAGGTCTAAAATTCTCTATAACAAATCTCATTGCCTCAACTTGTTGATTAGTAAACATATTCATGCAATTTTCATCAGAATAATCCATATAATTTTCTATCATATCAGGTAAATCATCAGCACCATCATTGCATGAATTTACAGAATAGTCACAAGTTTGTTGGTTTGCAGCAGCAGAATTTGGTGTATCGTTGAGTCCATCATCAACTACACATCCATCCTCGCCTGGTCCAGGATCTCCCCAAATATGTCTTAAACCAAGATAATGGCCAACTTCGTGAACGAGTGTTCTGCCTCTGTTCACAGTTTCTAACGTTCCAGTTGCATTAGGATTGCTGCCAAAAACTTCATAATGAATAACTACACCATCATTTTGAGGTTCAGAAGCTCCACTGCCACTCGGCCAATTTGGAGCACCATCGGGTGGAGTTGCAAAACCTAATATTAAAGGAACATTTATAAATGGAACAGAAAGGTTACAAACCCAAATATTCAAATATTTATCTGTTGGCCATGCGTCAGCCCCGCCATTGGCTTCAGATTTCATTACATCAAGATTAATTATACTAAAAAAAGTATTCACCTCAGTTTGCTTTTTTACAATTCCATTTGTAAGTGCACCTGTAGGGTCAAATTGAGCAAGATAAAATTCTATTCCAGTAGCAGAGGCTAGAGGTTTAAAAATTTCTCTTGTTAAGTTGGAATCGGAATTAAGTCTCGCATAATCTTGATTTAAAATATCAATTTGAGCTTTCACTAAAGAGTCCGTCAAATTTTGACTTTCTGTTTCGTATAATACATGAACAACAACAGGAATTCTAATTGTTTCAAAGTCTCTTTCAGAATTTTCATTTAAGTTAGACAGCATAAAATTGTAAGCGTCATCAACATTATTCTTAAATGTAGGATTTAACGAATTTCTATATTCAACATATTTATCAGTATAGCATCTATTTAATTGAGCTGAAATAACCGTTGAAATAAACATTGAAGTGATGAATAGAATTTTACGCATATTTTTTTGGGGGAAAATACAATTTTATCTTTTTGTTTTTAAAATAATCTAAACAGGAAATTCTTTTATTACTTCTTTAGCAACGACTTGACCAGAAATTAAAGAAGGTGGCACACCAGGACCGGGCACGGTTAATTGACCTGTGTAAAATAAATTTTTAACTTTTTTGCTTTTACATGAAGGTTTAAGAATCGCTGTTTGAAGAAGGGTATTAGCCAAACCGTAAGCATTACCTTTAAAAGCTCCATAATCATTTATAAAATCCCGATACGCATAAGTGCGTTTAAACACAATGTGAGATTTAATATCGGATGAGGTGTATTTTTCAAGTCTTTCCATAACCATTTCAAAGTACTTTTCCTTTATTTCATCTGTATCAACTAAACCTGCAGCTACAGGAATCAATATAAAAACATTTTCTCCTCCTTCGGGTGCGCCAGAAAGGTCTGTTTTTGTAGTAAGCGATAAATAAAACAAAGGATTAGTAGGCCATTTGGGATTTGAATAGATTTCATCTGCATGAATTTCGAAATCAGTATCAAAAAAGAGCGTATGGTGCGGCAATCCGTCAATTTTTTTGTTTAATCCAACATAATATAAAAGGCTAGATGGAGCCATTTTTCGGGAATCCCAATATTTATTAGAATAAGAACGATATTTTTCCGGTAATAATTTAGTTTCAGTATGGTGATAATCTGCTGAAGAAATAATTACATCTGCATTAAATACTTTATTTTGGGTTTTTACTTGAGTTATTTTTTTATCATTTATTTTAAGTTCTATAATCTCTGAGTTAAATTCAAATTTAACTCTTTGTTCCAAAGCTAATTTATACATCGCCTCAACAATTTGATACATACCACCTTCCGGATACCAAGTACCAAGAGCCATATCGGCGTAATTCATTAAACTATAAAGGGCAGGAGTATCTTTGGAAAGTGCGCCTAAAAATAAAACCGGGAATTCGAGAATTTGCAATAATTTTTTATTTGATGTAATTTTTCTGACATGTTTTGCCATGCTTTTAAATACATCCAATTTAATAACACCAGTAAGTAACTCAAGATCAGCAAACTCTCTTAAACTTCTTCCTGGTTTATAAACTAAACTATTAACACCAACATTATATTTATATTCAGCTTCTTTCAAAAAAATCTTTAATCTTTCGCCACTTCCTTTATCAAATGAATCGAACAAATTCACTAGCTGGTTCATATCTGCCGGTAATTCTGTTTTCTCATTGTTATCCCAAACAACAGCATATGAAGGATCTAATCTTAAGAGTTTATAATAGTCGGAAGGTTTCTTACCAAAAAGCCCAAAATACTTTTCAAAAACGTCAGGCATCCAATACCAACTTGGTCCCATATCGAAAGTAAACCCATTTGCTTCAAATTTACGTGCTCTGCCGCCAGCTTGGTTATGTTTTTCAATTACTGTTACATCATAACCCTTATGAGATAAACAAGTGGCAGCTGAAAGACCAGAAAATCCAGCTCCAATGACGATTGCAGATTTAGACATTTATGAATTATATTTGCGATTAATTTAAGGTTTTAAAACAATTATTATTGATTTTTGTTTTTGTTTTTTTAATAAATAAAATAATGGTTTTTCCAGTTTTTAGAAAGTATTCTGACAATTTAACTTATTTTAGAATTGATAGTGAAACTGAATTTACCGAATTAAAAAGGTTGGGTAATTATTTCAGCAAAACAGTAAATACTGCTAAAATTTATACTGATAAAGTTTACATAAAAGATTTAATTGATTGCAATTTTCCTGGCATACAAAAAGCAACATTTGAAACTTATCAATATATTAAATTAAAATGGGAAAAAGAACTAATATTATTTCCAGTTTAATAAAATAAATATTATTACTCGTTGTGCGGTTAAAATGCAAGTGCATGTTTAGTATGATTTAAAGGTCTTTCGCTTATTGTATTAAAGTATTGTAGACAAGTAAAACTACCAATTTTACTTGTAATTCTAGCAAAAA
>Ga0247832_1003621_pt1 | contig 20820 bp, 20 predicted proteins | sample LaCruzMarch2015__10_FD_192407 | JGI IMG/M metagenome (GOLD analysis project Ga0247832, IMG submission 192407) | Freshwater microbial communities from meromictic Lake La Cruz, Castile-La Mancha, Spain - LaCruzMarch2015_4m | ecosystem: Environmental > Aquatic > Freshwater > Lake | place: Spain... | reverse complement strand
TTTTTCATAATTGTGTGTTTAAATTACTAAAAAGTTATTACCGGAAAAAAATCTGGCTTTTTGAAGGAAGCCATTTTTTTTCAGAATAACTTTTAGCTATGTTTACACACTTTATGGGATACTACCCATTCTTATATTCACAGAATTTAATTGATTTTCGATTTTATTCTTTAAAACATCTACAACAAGTATATATCGGAATTCATTCGTGTTATTCCATGCCTCATGTTCACAAGCATCATTAAACGCAAACACTCCACCGTTTTGCCAATCCATAATATCTTCACCAATTTTGATTGAACAAATATTTTGACCACATTCGGGAATCTTTAATCCTAAATGTATTCTAATTATTGCGTCAGTTTCACCTGAATGAGTAAGAACTTTTGAATTGGGTGCTAATCTTGCAATAAAACAGGACGTTATTCGAGGATAATGGCTTAAAAGATTCTTTATCGAATTAAACTTGTTAATATTTTTATAACGTTTTAAACCCCATACTTTAAAAAGAAGTTTCTTCCAGCTACCTTTTGGATATTGTACTTCATCAAATTTATCATAATTTCCGAAATAATTAGAATTAAACTCATCCCACAAAAACCTAAAATCGTCTAAAAAATGACTATAATTTTCCTTTAAGTATATAGCTTCATCCAGTTTTGAGTGTTCAATAATTGACTTTTCATTTTGAATATAGTCTTTTTTATATGGAGAGTAAAACCAAATACTTTCAGATTTCATTTTATTTTTTTTTGATTTATTTTAATCATTAATTTTTTTGCGATTATTTGAGATGCTTTCTCGTTGATATGCATATCCTGTTTATTAACTGCATATTCAAATGGAGTAGAGGGTGCTAGTTCTTTTTGAAAATTAATAAATTCAACATTCTGCCTTTTTAGTACTTTTTCAAATACTTCATAAATACCGTTGGCCATGTAAACATCGAATGCGCTCGGAATTAAAACGAAAATTAACCTTTTGTCGCCAACACAAAAATCTCGCTTAATTTTGATAATTCTTTTATCAAGTTCAAATTCTAATTTTTTATCTTTCGAGCAACAATTTACGAATTTTATAAAATCATCAACGACTAAATTTTGTGAAAATTTAAAGTAGAAATAATTAATTAAATAACTGTTTTTGATAAAAAACGAAGAAACAGGATTATGACCTTGCCAAACATCTATGTTAGGGTATTGGTAGCCATTATTGAAACAAATATCATCTACATCGTTGAAAAAAAATTGCCAAACTAGAATGTCAGGATGAAAGGGCAAACTTTCAAATAATTGTATTTGCTCGGTTAATGCTGAGCCACTTTTCCCTAAATTATAAACTTTATAAGTGCCTAGAACATTTTTAGCGATTTTATCTGAAAATCTATTATTAACATCTTTAATTCCATAACCCTCTGTGTAAGAGTCTCCAATGAAAAAAATGGTTTTTTGATTGGGTTTTTCTAGTGGTAAATTATTTACATCTCTAAATCCTAAATTGTTTGTGGGGTTTTGATAAAAATAGTGCCAATTCCAAGATGCTAATGACACTTGTAGATGACTAGATTTAGGAATGAAAGTAAACACAAATTCAATTGTGAAAAATGAAATAATAAATGATAATATCGCTAATAAAATAGGATTCAATTTTAATTTATTGGAAAACAGATGTTTGAAAAATATCAAGGTTGATATTATAATCATTGAAAAAATAAAAGTTTTAATCGAAAAATAAAGCAAAACAACATTACATTTAATTGCATTTTCAAAAAACAATGAAGAAAATAGCATTAGAAAGCACCAGAAAAAAATAAACAATAAATAAAATATCTTTTTAGTCATCGCAGCATTTGTTTAAGTATTCATAAATGGCATTCGTTTCTTTACGATTCAACAAAGAATATGGAAACATAGGGTCTTTTACAGCGTCCCCATTTTTTTTTATTCCATTTGTGATTAGTACGTAAAATTCATCTTCTTTATAACCTAGGTTATTTGAGTTTGCAATATTAATAATGGATGGCGAGTAAATTATTTCTCTATTTTCATTTGCATGTCTATTTCCTCCTTTTAAATAACCAAGAGATTTTTCAGGATAAGAATAGTTGTTAGTAATTGAATTTCTACTGTGACAATCAAAACATGAGTATTTTGCATCAACAAGGTATTTTCCAAATTGAAACAAATTGTTGGTGTCGGGGTGTTGTATAAAATAGTTTGGTAGAGGTTCTGGTTTCAATAAGAAGTGTATATATACTTTTGTTACTAAGGAGTAAGATGGGGAGGGAGTATGTTTTTTTGCTGGTCTAACCAATGGATCATCGCTCCTCAAAAAGGCAATTAGACTTTGTATATCGTATTCACTCAAAAGCGGATATTTGGGCATATCAAAGACTACTGTTCCATCTTTTTTAATTCCTGTTCTGAAAAGTAAATAAAGTTCTTCATTTGTCCAGGAACCTATTCCCGTTTTCTTATCTTGAGTTATATTAGGACTATGAAAATCACCAAGTCTTTTCGGATTTCCATGTTGTCTTCCTGATAAGGCATTTTGTTCATAGTTGTAATGACATTGAAAGCAGGTAGTTAAAGCCAACTTTTTCCCCTCATTTACATCAAAAAACAAGCTGTTTTCTTTAATATTAACTGATTTAGAAAATGTAGGATAGGGGACTATGTTTACATATGTTGCTAATCCAATGAATAAGGAAAGAACAGAAATGATTGTTAAGTAAATTTTTCTTCTCAAGTTCTATTTTTGATATTAAAAATTATTCGATGAACTAAAATTAGTAAAATAAGCTGTAAAAAAACATTATTAAAAATATTGAACAGTTGATTGTTCTGTATAATATCGGCAACCAGTATAGTTTTGTAAAACAACCATGGCTGTCGACCAAGTTCAGAAACTAACCATCCACAAACAATAGCAATCATAGGTAGCATATATGCTATTAAGGAACTTGAAAAGGGAATTACTTTAGATTTGAATAGTAAAAACAAATGATACAAAGAAAAGATGATAATAAATGCCCAAGTTAATGTCATCAAATGAAACAAATTAAAAATTGTTTTTTCGTGTTTATTGTTGTTTTCGTATTTCAAAGGCTTGTTTTTTAAACCTTCATATCTAAAAGCAGGGTATAAGGTGGTTACATCAACACCTAAAACATCATCATTTTGTTTTGATATTTTAGCTCCTGGAAAGTAAATCCGAAATTCATTTTCAGAACCTACAATAGAAGTGAATTTATGAGTATTTATTTTGCTGACCTCTTCAATTTGATAATGCCCTGAAAAAAGCATCGATATATTGGCAAGCAAAATTACAATGTTGATATGAAAAGCGTAGGTTTTTTTTGATTGATTTGCAATTGTATGGTTGTTTATAACCAGGAAAACCAACGACAAACCCAAAATTAAAAAAGCGATGTAATTATGTGTAAATCTTAAAAAAACATTCCGATCATTCGATAAGAATGCAATTATTTCGAAAGATAGCTGATTGGGATTTTCAGTAAAGTAAAGCGAAAGCTCAGGATTTTGCATAATACTATTTACTGCTAATGACCAAGCACTTAGTAAAATGCTAGAAAAAAAAAGAAGTAAATAAACTATTTTTTTTGAATAGATATTTTGTGTTTTTGTCAACCATAAATAAAGTAATGATAAATTGATTAATACATAACCCATTAATGAAGACCTACCTAAAGGATGATGGATTAAACGGTATAAGAGCCCTTCTTTATTAGTAAAAGCAAACTCGGCATAAAGGGTAATTCCTGAGACTATACTAAAGGCGAAAATCAATACGAAAACCTCCAAAATCTTATTTTCAAGCTCTAAGGATTTTGAAGGGATTAAAATTAGACCTGCTGAAACCCCAACAAGGCTTGCAGAAATCAATAAGTGCAGCAATATTCCCATTCCATCAATCATTTTGTTTTATAGGTTTTCATCATTTTACGCACAAATAACAAACAAAATAAGGATTTAAAAAATAAAATAAAGTTATGGTTTAAATTAAGTTGAGTTAAAAACAAGAAGATTATCAAAATTAAATTGGAAGTTAAAAGAATGCTTTTAATTAAATGTTTAGTCATATAAAAATCTTTTTTTTTCAACCAATATTAAGCCACCACCAAATAAAATAATCACCAAATGAATAACAAAATGAATCCCTCCCGCGATAATAAGCAAATTTTCATCAAAAAATAGTGAACCATATAAAACTAAAACGGTTTCTGGGAGGCCAAATCCTTGATAGCTTAAAGGAACAGTAAAACTTAATAACATTAAAGGAACAACAGCAATAACAAATATCCAATCAGCATTTATCCCAACTCCTTTTAAAATGAAAAATATAGCCATGGACCAAGAAATCAATTGCAAAACGCCCATTAAAAAACTTAATAGGAGATGTTTGGTGGAGAGCTGATATTGATTGTGGCTTTTTTTTAAAATTCTGAAGTATATATTTTGGTTCAGATATATTTTTAAGATTTTTCGAAAAAAGTATATTAAGATCAATACAGCTAAAACCACTAAAATTAGGACGGTAGAAATAAGAAAAGGAAAATCGATTTTAGTTAAAAACTTGTGAATGTTTGTGATGGAAAATGACATAAAAAAAAACATAATCATTACACCTAGAATTCTATTAATAACAATTATGTTAATAAGATAGAAAACACTTTTTTGAAGCGTTTTTTTGAGAAAAAGAAAACGAAGTACATCTTCAATGTTGGGGAACGGTAAAATCAACTCATAGAATAAAAGTTTATATTCGAATTTAATACAATTCCACAATTCTTCTTTTAATGTATTAGTCGCTATAAAATGCACTCTGATTGCCAAAAAAAAATGCCGAATGAGCATAAAAAATGCACCAAGACCAATCATTTCGTAGTTTAATAAATAAAAAGCTTCTTTTTTGGGTTGAAATGGAATACCATTAAATTGAAAATAAACGATTACAATACCTATCAAAAACATTATAATTTTTAAAAAAATGAAAATTTTGTTTTTTTTTGAAGGATCTAATTTATTGGTTTTAAACATATTTTACTAATGTATAAATCATCATTAATCCTCTTGATTTTATCACAAATTTCTAGTGACAAATTATAATTATACCTCAAATGTAGCTTTAAAAAATCTAATCGTTCATTATTATATATGAATAGTACTTTATTGTTAGCAACGAAAGATAATTTGCTCAATAAAGATTCTGAATCACAATTGCAAATGTTTTTCCATGTTTTATTGTTAGTGTTGTATATCAAAAAGTCACTTAAAAAAATTATATTTGATGAAGACGGATTTGATAAAGGAGAGCGAGAGATCATACTCAGTTGAGGTGCGAATTCAACTACAGCCAAATTGTTTTCTGGGTTTAAAGAATTAAAAGTGTTGTTAAAAGCTATGTAGCTATTTTGTTCAACTCTATATTTTTTAATGGTACTGAATTGATGAAACGTATTAAAAAATAAAAAGCATGAAATCCCGATAGTGTAAAAGTACTTATTGTCAAAAACCGAATCTGCATAATTAATCATTACAAATATGATAAAGAATGAGTAATAAGGATATAAAAAACGTATTGGTGTATCTATGTGTAAATTAACAAATACTGGCAGTACTATGTAAAAAAGCATTGAAAATAATACTTTATGTATCTTAGTATTTAGAAAAATTAATACAGTTAGGAAAATTGAAAAAAGAATCAAATGTAAACATAGAATAAAACTTTCTAAGGAAAAATTTAAAGTGTCGATAAAGGTTTGAAGATTTACCCTGCCAATTAGGTACAATAAATTATCGGGGACAGTTCCTGTAACATCATCTATGTATTTTTGATTGATAGTTAAAGTATCAGGAATACCGAACAAAAAGAGCGAAGAATATTTAAGCGATTCTTTTTTAATAGAATCATCTTTTATATTTTCAATCCCTGCATCCTTTAATTGATAATAGTTAGGCGGAAGAGATTCTTGGTTGAATTTTGAGTGGTGTTCAAAAAAGTAAAATATTTGGCTACTTAAAGGGGCTTTATAAACACCGTAAGTATTATAAAATAAAAAAACAGATGCAGAAACAATCAGGGGAATTGATAGAGAAAGGGAAAATTTGGGATTATTTACAATCATTATCAAATATAAAATAGCTGATAAAAGAAGAACAATTTCAAATCTAATTAATGAAATAAATAAAGAGTACCCCAAAATTGTCAATAAAACATAGGTTTTTTTTGTGTCAAAAAATCCTGATTTAGAAATTAAGAACAGATTCACACATCCCAGTGCAGCTAATCTAGTAGAGTTTAGATTTATAATATTATCCGCAATCAAAGAAAGTACAACAATTACAATTAAGAATTTTATTTTTCGATTATAATTTTCAAGATATTTGAAGGTAATCAACACAAAAAACCACAATGAGATAAAATGAAAAAACAACAAGAAGTAACCAAATATATTGATTTTCACCGGAAGTATTTCAACAAAACTAGATAATATTTGAAGTATAAACAATTGGGTGGACGATGAATAGTAATCATTATTCAGAAAATCAAAATATTCTCCCATTGCAATTGAGGCATACATGATATCATAGCTTTCAATGTAATTGCCCATAAAAAATGATATAATACCAAAATATAAACAGAAAAATAATGATATTTTAAAAGTTAATTTCATGACAGTTCAATTTTTATTTTTTTACCACCTTCTTTTAACCGATAAGAAGTGTTAGTGTCGAGTTTTTTAAACTCTTTTAATGTTTTAGAGGCAGTCCAAATTATTTTAATTGAATTTATGGTTGTTTTCAATTCTTTAATTACTTCAATGATAACATTATTGTTGTGATAATAACTAGAGGCATGAACTTTATTTAAGTCAAAATTGTATTTTATACTTTTATGATTCGAATTATTTTCATCTACTTGATTATATGATTGTATCTGTGAAAAAATTATAGAAAGATGAATTGTGAAGCTTAATTTTACTGATTTTTTAAATACCATTTAAGAGTTTATTAGATCTTTATTTTTTATTTTAATCCTATATAATAAGGTAGGTTCTCTACGAGCCATTGCTGAGTTTTTCTAATTGTCAAAGAAGCGTCTTTTGGGATATAAGGCTCCGTTGCATCGTAAAGTTTTGTCAATGGCCCTTTCACAAACTTTTTATCTTTAGAATATTCAATATGCATTTCAAACATATCCTCATCGGCGAGGCCTTTTTTGTCGGGTATAGGATGCTCCGTCCAATAAAAGGATTCATCGCTGATAAGACATTTGGTCTCTTTTAATATTTCATTTAAGCCTTTTTTATATTCCGGATTATTTTTTGCAAAAATTGAATTATAGCTAAGTACAGTAAAAAAATCTTTTTCTTTTTTTACTCTTTTAATCAATTTAATTAGGTGTTCAGGTTCAATTATATCAGCTGATGTAAGGTGTTTGTAATCAATAGAAAAGTTAATCACGCCTCCCTTAAATCTTCCTAGAATTAATTCTAGTTGCTCAAGAGATGGCTTCGAATTAAACTCCATTCTGACCTTCAAATCAAAGTCTTTATTGAGAACTTCAAATGCATAATCAGATTTCATTAAGGTTAAGAAATCGTGATAAATAGAAACAAATTTAATATTGGGGTTTTCATGCATTCTGTAAAAATCCTCTCTTAACCTTTCTGCACTTCTCATTATTGGCTTTCTACCAAATAATTTTATTTGCTCGGTTACTCCACCGGCGCAACCTAAACAGTCAATTGGGCAACCTCTAAAAGGGATCATATATGGGTAAACAACTTCACTCCATGGGGAAACATTGTTTTTTTGAATTCTATAAATCTCTTTTTTGAAAGAAGGAAAAAAATCAATATCTAAGTAATCATTTTCTTCTAAATATTCACTAGTTAACACAAAACTTCTCGGGTTATTAATACCTTCTCTGCTAACTAGATTTGGTATGCTTGAGAAGTTATTTTCATCTTTCATAATTGTATTTACAAGTAAAGTAAAAGGCAATTCAGCATCTCCTCTAATAACAAAATCAACTTTGAATTTTTCACATATCATTTTTGGATACTCGGAAGCTGTTATTCCACCTGCAATAATAATCGTTTGAGGGCTGATGGTTTTTATTCTCTCACATAGTTCCTTAGCTCCATGAAGACTTAAATACCAATGTATATCAATCAATATTATTTTAGCTTCTTTTATTGTGTTATCACTTACTTCTGAAGAAAAGTACCCTTCAACACCATATTCACTAACCCTTTTAACTAATGCAGGTACAGAAAAGGGCATGATACACTGCCTACTCATTGTAGTTTGGGGATGGATATATAATATTTTATTTTTTTTCATAGAGTTTTTCTAAAAATCTATTAAGCAATGATGGTTGAACCATCGTTTTAACAACCCCCTCAATATTTGTTTCGTTTAGAGGGTATGATTTCTTTTTTATATGTAAAGATAAGTCAAAATTTATCCCCAAATCATAATCAATAAACTTTTCATTTGTTGTTTGGTAAGATTGTATCAAACTGGGTTCAATTTCTTTTTTAAAGATAAAAGGCCTTGATTCGTATGGCAATACATTTAAAATTAAATATCTTTTTACATCATTATTATTGATTACAAAAGGGATTTGATTATACGCTATAATAACTTCACCGTACTTAATTTTAGTGAAATGAGTATCTTTCGGTAAAAGGTGACCTTCTTTAGATGATATAATTTCAAGTCTAGGAAATGGTAATTTACATTTGTTAAAATAAATAACTTCAGCAGTAGATTTTGTGTTTTCAAATAATGGAATAAAAAATGAAAGTGAAGATTGTTCTTCTTCAAGAACAACCGATTTATTTATAACAAATGTTGTAAAGTTTACATCAATAAATTTTAAAGATAGGGGACTACAGTTAATACACTTATACTCTACTTTACTTTGAAACTTGTCGATAAACAATGTTTGAAATTCATTGAAATCTATATTGGATTTTTCAAAATCATTCACGATTGATAATATAAATGCATAATTTTTTTCATTAAAAAAATCAGTCTTTAAAAAAAGAGATTTTTCTAAAGTGTTTTGATGTTTGGTCTTTCTTAGTAAAACTCTTGATTTAATCATTATCAAATATAAATTTTAGTTTTTTGAACTTTTGAATGTAAATAGTTAAGAATTCAGACTTATATAAATTCATTTCTAAAAAATCTTTTTTAAACTCATTTTTATACATGAATCCTAATTTAAAATTCATGTTAATGGCATTTCTGTTTTCTTTGTGAACCACAGAAACAAGTTTATTGGTAGAAGTATAACTAAACAGATAATAAGTCATAGCTATAATAGCCGTTGCAGGTGCATGATGATTGTGATATTCTTTTTTAAATAAGATTCCTGTTTCTACTTCATCTAAAGGATTTCTTTTCTTAACATTTAGGAAACCAATTACATCATTTTGATATTCAACTGAAAAGAAAGTGTTTTTATTAAAATCATTTGACTCTAACCATTTTAACTGTTCTTCTTTAGAAATAGTATCCTTGTTGATTAGAAATCTAGTGCTTTCATTTCTGATTTGTCTCAAATTTTCGGCATCTTCAGATTCGAATTTTCTTATGTATATGTTTAAAACTCTAATCATGTTATTATTTGTAGATGGTACTACCAAAGACAAATCTTAACCACACGCCGATAGAATGCTTAAAAAACGCCCTATCCCTCATTAAATGCCCATATTTCATAAAAGATGAAAAACGTAAATAAAATTTAATATAGGCTAAACGATAGATTAACTCCATCTTTAATTTGCCAATTTCTTTTGGGTAGTATACCGGGAAAGGAACTTTCCCTTTCATATATTTATACCAAATATTTGGATCTAATTCATTCTTAGAGACAAGGATTTTGAAGATATCAACATCAGGTAAAGGGATCATTTTAGTAAACAAGACATTAAAAGGATTGAGTTTGATTGAAGAGCTAATGGTTTCCCAAGCAGATGAGAATGTTTCATTAGGATGACCTATAATATAATTTGCCATCACTTTAATACCTTTTCTTTTACAATTGAGAAAGACTTCTTCAAAGATGTGATTTTTTATCTTTTTTCCTGTAGCGTATCTCAATGCTTCATTTCCTGATTCTACACCAATAGTAATTTTTGTGCATCCTGCTTTTTTCATCCAATCTAAAAGTTCATCGTCTAATAAGTCAGCTCTGGTTTCGCAGGCCCAATCAAAATTTATCTCTGCATTAATAATTTTCTTACATATTTCTATCACTCTTTTTCTATTAATTGTAAATGTTAAATCCATGAATTCAACCCAACCAACGCCAAGCTCATTTACTAAATGACTAATTTGTTTAACTACTCGATCTGTGTCTAAAGTACGATACTTCATTTGAGCTGGGCTAGCGCAAAAATTACAATTATATGGACATCCACGATCAGTGAATAAGATCATATATTTTTTATTAGTACTCGCAGAGTAATACTTGCCAATAGGTAACAAATGAAAAGCTGGGTCGGGAAGCAAGTTAATGTTGTTTATTTGAGCACGTTTATTGACTACTAAAATTGGTTCATTGATAATTAAACCTTCCATTCTTGTGTCAATTTGTTTATTGTCAATAATGGATTTACAAAGATTTAAAAAAGTAAATTCACTGTCACCGTATATTCCAAAGTCTGTATCGAGTTCTTTTACAGCTTTTGGGTCTGCATTAACCATGTACCCTTCTAAAACAAGAATAACATTTTTACATTCTTTTTTGATTTGTTTGATTGTTGCGTAGGCATCAGGTAAAGTAGAGGGAAATGCGGAAATACAGACAATTTTTGTTTCATTGAGGATTATTAATTCCACAATATTTTTGTGTAATAAAGATGAAGCTTTTGGTTCAATAATATTGCATGAAATTCTATTTTCAAGCAGGAGTGCTGCATGAGTAGTTGTTTTAACATAAGGGGTAGGAACAGATAAGTCTCTTGGGTTGATAAAAAGAACCTTATACTTACTCAAATTAGATTTCATGGTACTTATATGAATCAATTATTTTATTGGTGTTTTTTTTTGTTCTAAAAATGAAATTAAAAGTAAAAAAAAAGAAATTATTCATTCCATAGGAAGATTGTTTCTCTTCATCCATTTGTGCATTTAATACTGAAAAATGCTTAGTATGTTTAATTAAAAAAATGTCTAAAAAAAGAGGAGACATATTGGATCTTAAAAAATCTTTAATAATTAAACGGTCAATAATTCTAAAAGAGGAGCCTTTATATTTAGGATTTTTCATTGTAATTAAAATGATGAAAAAGTGGAATAAAGTAGATAAAAAAAATCTCACCAACTTATACTTTTTTTCTAATCTTACAAAAACAACAGGATTTTTATTCATCACTCCTTTGAGTATTATTTCCTCAAGATTTTTTATTAAATAAAAATCAGAATCTAATGTAACAACTTTTTCACTACTAAACACCTTCAATCCTACATAGGCAGCATAGTATTGTCCATAATTAATAATTGAATTAAAATACATCACTTTCAAGTTTTTAATCGCTTTGTATTTTTTCAGAATAGTAATATAATCTTGATCACAACCATCGTTAATTAAAATTAATTCGAGAATAATTTCCTTTTCAAGTAGATTAATAAGTGTATTTATTGTCTTGTCAATGCTATTAATACTTTTGTATAATGGAATAATAACAGAGATTTTCATTTCTAAATTTCAATTAGTTTTGTTTTCATATCCTTATTCGGATAAAAAAGCATTTGAGCTGTTGACATTCCTACACCAAATGCCAAGCAGTAAAAAAGCTTATTTTTTTCTACTTGATTATTTGCGCAAATTGTCAAAGGTATTGATGCAGAACTTGTATTTCCATAATGTGGGTATGATATTAAAGTTTTTTCTTTTGGAATATCAAGTTTTTTTGAAAGCGTATCCACAAAATATTTGTTCGCTTGGTGGGGAATAAAAAAGTCTGGATTGGCATTGTTTTTTCTTAGAAATTCTTTTGAGAAGGGAATAACTTCCGTTAGTAGATATTTTGCAATTAAGGAGCTATTCATTTTTACTTTCAATAATCTTGAGTTATTAGTATCTTTTTTTTCTATAATAGCATCACTATAGTTTCCATTGTAAGAAAAGTTAAAAACTTCATTTACGTCTTGATCTTTATTGTTAACGATTAAGCTTGCTACACCTGCATCACCAATAATTGGATATGTTGAATTGTCATTTATATCTGTAAGTACATCCGTATCACCATTAAGTAAAATTCCATATTTCAAATTATGTTGTTGCATTATTGATTTTACAATAAAAACACCTTGAATCCATCCTGTACAACCGATATTCAAATCAATTAAAATACAAGTTTTTGATAAAGACATCTCTTTGTGAACCGAATAAGAATTTCCTGGAACAGAATGATTAGGACTCTGTGTAACAAAAGCTACAATTTCTACATCTTTATTTGATAAATCATTTAAAGGTAAAATCTTTTTCATTGCATTTATACAAAGATGTAATGTGGAAAATTCCCCATTACTTGTTCTTTTGGACAAAACACCTGTAAAAAGCTTTGTTTTTTCAAGGTCATCAGATTTTATTTGATTATAATCATCGAGATTAAAAGCATTTTTAGGAACACAACTAACAATAGAACATATCAATTTACAATAGTTTTTTGAATTATCAAATTATTTAAATCCTCAAAAGTCCTTGATTGTTTTATTTCATCGTCTTGTAATACAACACCATATTCATCTTCAATACAAATAATCAGTACTAATATGCTCATGGAATCCAAATTTAAAACATCGGATAAGTTTGTATTTGGAAAAATTATTCCTTTTTCCAACTCTTCGAATTCTTGCTCAATAAGCTTAATAAGTTTATTCATTCCGAATCATTTTATTATTTGATTATAAGGTCTTACTTTTTTATTAATTATTTTAATTTCATTCAAAAGTAGCCCATTTTCTTCTAAAAAAGATTTTAAATTCAAATCTTCAGGAATTTCATTGCTGTAAATATGAAGATCGATTTTGTTATTCGTATAGAATAATTGTATGTTCAAATTATAGGATTTTCCAAGTTCATTTTTCAGAATATCTAAATTCACCCACTCTCCTTTATTGTTTTTTACATTTCTGTCTTTCCTCCCCTTAATGTATAAAAAACCGTCGTTGTCAATATAACAAATATCATTTGTACAAAAATAATCGTTATTAAATTGCTGTATGCTTTTGTTTCGCCAATACCCTTGAAAAATCATATTACCTTTTACGTGTAAAACGTTATCTTGATCAATGAAAAAATCAATTTCATCATTAATTTTTCCGACGGAATTTTCGTTAAAAAATTCTTCTGAATTATATGAAACCAAAGAAGCAGTCTCTGTTAGTCCATATACATTAAAGACCTTTATATTGTTTAAACTCAAAAAATCAATGTCCTCTTTATTTAGAAAAGCACCACCACAGATGACTTTTTTTAAAGATAAATCATTTCCGTTGATTTTAATGTAGTCAATTATTTCTAAAAGTATGGTTGGGGTAAGGGCCGTAATATCAGGACTAAATAGTTTTATATTATCAATAACACTTTTGCTTTTAGACTTAAATGATATTGACAAATTGTTTAAAATGGCAGCGTAAAAAACTTTTCTACCACCACTAAAACTGCTCGATAGAATATGTAGATATCGATTCGTGTTTTTAAATATATCTGAATTAGAGAAAATTGATGCTGAGTAAAAAATACTTTTATATGAGTGACAAATATATTTTGGCTGCCCAGTAGATCCTGATGTAGACATTATTACAGCTGTACTGAAATCAGAATGGCTCAATAGAAAATAGTTTTGAATAATTTTATTGTAAACATCTTCGGAGTCTAAAAGAATAATTCGATCATGGTAAAAAAAACTTTTAATTTTATCGTACATTCGATAATTATCAACAATAATTAGGTCCGGTTGTGTCTCTAAAATAGTTCTTTTGATAAAACTACTTGATTTAAAAATATTAATAGGAAAGTGTATGTTTTGAGCAAAAAAGACAGCAAATTCTATTTCTAAAAAGTTTATTTCAGATAAAACACTAATAATTAGTTTACTCTTATAAATTATTTTTTTGGCATTTATTTCATTTGAAAATTTCATTAACTTTGAAAGCGTTTGTTCACGGGTTTTAGTTTTAACCTTTCCATTTGATAAATAATTAAACTTAAAATTACTTTTGCTAATTATATGATTGATTGTTTCAATACCCATAACAGATTACATTTTACAATTTTAAATGATACCTTTTTTTAAAAACCATACAATATTAAGTAAAAAGAATGTCTCTTTTGAGGATAATGAATTATTGAAAAATTTCAACTCATATTTACTAAATAAATCATGTACACAAGCTCTTGAGTTGGCAGTTCTTTCCTTAAATCTAAAACAAAATGATGAAATTATAATACCTTCATATTCATTCGTCTCATTAGGGAATGCTATACACAATTTTGGTTATAGGCCAGTTTTTGTAGATTGCGATGGAGACACTATGAATATTCAAGCCGATGCAATTGAATCAGCAATTTCTCCTAAAACCAAAGCCGTTATTGCAATCAATTATTCAGGTGTTGGTTGTGATTATGATCGAATTGTTCCTCTTTGTAAAAAGTATGGGTTGTATTTAATTGAAGACAACGCACATGGCATCATGGCATCTTACAAAAATATTCCTTTGGGTTCTTTTGGAGATTTGGCAACTTTCAGTTTTGATCACTTAAAGATGATTTCATGCTATGAAGGTGGGGCTCTGCTTGTAAACAATCAGGACCTATCTGATAATTACTCCATTGTTTCAGAATTTGGAACAAATAGAAAAGATTTTTTGGAAAAAAAAACAAACTTCTATCAATGGATGTTCAAAGGGACCAATGCAAAACTGGCAGAGCCTTTAAAAAATATTTTGGATATACAATTGTCTTACGCTAAAGAAACCAAAGTTGTTTTCAAAAATAAATGGGAAAAGTATCATTCCGCATTGAAGGATGCTGAAGATAAAGGCTATTTGAAAAGAATGGTTATTCCAGACTATTGCGATCACAATGGATATATGTATTGGCTTAAGACAAGGACAGCAGATGAAAGAAGTTCTTTAATGAGTTATTTGTTAAAAAACGGAATCCAATGTGCATTTCATTATTCACCATTACATACATCAAAATATGGCAAAAAGGTGGGTGTTTTCAGAGGGATTGATAAAAATACAACAATCGGTAGTAAATGTCTGATAAGGTTGCCACATTTCTACGAACTATCTAATGATGAACAAGATTACATAATTGAAAAAATTTACGATTTCTATTTCATTAAAGGATGATACTTGGTTTAGCACAATTATTGGTGGAGGGGGGCGAACCTGAGAGAAATTTTGAACGTGCAGAAAAACTCATTTCAAGAGCTTCTCGACAAGGTTCAAACTGGGTACTTTTGCCTGAAACAGTTGACTTTTCTTGGACGCATCCATCGTCTTTAATTGAAGCAGAGCCAATTCCAGGACGCTTTTCTGATTTAATAGCTCTAATGTCGGTAAAGTATAATGTTTGGATAACTGTTGGATTAACAGAGAAAACATCTCAAGGAAATTACAACACCGCAATTACTTTCAATAATCTTGGAGAAATTGTTCATAAATATCGAAAAATAAATTTGTTAACGGTTGAGTTTCCTTACTACCTTGTAGGAGACTCTTTAAGTGTGGTTAATACTCCTTGGGGAATTGTTGGAATAAATGTTTGTTCCGATAATTATATTGATAGTCTTCACATAGCTCATACATTGGCAAGGATGGGGGCTCAACTAATCCTTTCTCCTTCCTCCTGGACAGTAGACTTTCACATCACAGAAACAAATGAACCATACCAAGATAAATGGCTAAAACCAATGAAGCTTATAGCTACTTATTATGATCTTGTTTTTGCTAGTTGTACAAGTGTTGGTTACATAGTTGGAGGACCTTACGAAGGGAAAAAAATGGTTGGTCAATCGTTGGTAGTGAATAAAAATGGAATACTTGCTCAAGGAGAAATGAACGAGTTTGCTGGTGATTTGAAAATCATATCATTATCTTTACACGAAAGAAAATATAAAGGAATAGAAATTGGTAAAAATCTTTCAGAAAGAGGATATTCATTAGATGAGTACATCAGAAATATATAGCCCGATAATTGTTAATGGAGTAAAAACGACTATTCCATTTCAAGTGTGCATTAGGTGTGTTCAAGATAGTACCGTACCTGGTATTAAATTTAATAAAAAAGGTATTTGTAACTTTTGTGATATTCACGATTATATGTGCAAAATATTTCCTAATGGAGTTGAAGGAAGAAAGATTTTGAAAAATTATTTCTACAGAATAAAAAAGCAGCATGCTTCAAGAAAATACGATTGTATTGTAGGAATCAGTGGAGGAAGAGATAGCATTTATTTGCTTTGGATTGTGGTAAAAGTATGGAATTTGCGCCCATTAGCAGTGCACTTTAATGATGGATTTGATAATCCTATAGCAGGAGAAAATATGCTCAAAGCAGTTAAAAAACTTGGAGTTGAGCTTCGAACCATAACATCTAATTGGAAAGAATCCAAAGATTTGAAAATTGATTTTTTAAAGGCGTCAACCCCAGATTTAAACATGGGTACAGATATAGGGATTGCCTCAAGTTTGTATTCAGTTGCATATAAGGAAGGAGTGAAATGTATACTGATAGGGCAATCATTTCGTACAGAGGGAATAAAACCATTATCATGGTCATTCTTTGATGGAGATTATTTAAGAAATGTTCATTCTTTATTTGGAACTGTTCCGCTAGAACCATGGAAGCCAGAAAATGCCGGATTCCATTTCGGCGTTAAGGAATTGTTTTACTATAGTGTAATTCACGGAATCAAAACATTTACTCCATTATATTATTTTGATTACCATAGGGAAGAGGGGCAGGAAATCATCCAATCAGAATTAGGTTGGCAATATCCTGGAGCTCATTATTTTGATGACCTTTATCATTCTTTGATTAAGTATGTACATAGGGTAAAGTTCAATATTGATATGAATATGAATAGCGATTCAGCATTGGTAAGAAGTGGTCAGCTTGATAGAGACAAAGCTAGGTTACGTGCTCATAGTATTTACCAAATAGAAGACGAAAAGGTAATTAATTTATGTATTAAAAGATTAGGACTTACAATTGAAGAGTTTAATGGTTTTATGGCACTATCTCCAAAAACTTTCAGAGATTATAAAACATCATATAAGACAATTCAGAATCTAAAGTTACCCATTAAAATAGCATCTTCACTAAATATTATTCCTAAGATAACCTATTATAAATACTTTAAAATAGGACAATGATTTATTTAGGCATTAATGGAGGTTTTGGCGGTGGTTATCAAGATATTGCTGCATGTTTTATCAGGGATGGTAAGATAGTTTTCGCTGCTGAAGAAGAAAGATTTAATAGAATCAAATTTTCTCCAGGAGTTTTGCCATTGCTTAGTATCAAGCAAGGATTATCATACCTTAAATTAGTCGCTAGTGAAATTAAAGTAGTTGCTATGCATGGAGTCACTTGGTCAGAAGACAAAGAGTCCAAAATCAAGAGTTATTTTAGATTTCACTTTGGAATATCCCCTGAAATTCGTTTTTATCATCATCATGATTGTCATGCAGCTTCTGTTTTTTATACAACAAGTGTAAATGATGCATTGGTTTTTTCTATGGATAGTTCTGGGGATGGCATATCTACAAGAATTACATCTTTCAAAGGAGATCAAAAAAAAATTATCCAAGATTATGAAAGGCCACAAAGTTTGGGTTTCTTTTATTCTGCCATCACACAGTATTGCGGTTTTAAAAGAGATGCAGACGAGTATAAGCTGATGGGATTGGCTCCATATGGGAAAGATTTAGAAAGAGTCAATTTGGATTTCTTTTTACGTTGGGATAAACAAGAGTATATCATCGACGAAATTTTTTTTAATGGATTTGAGCCCCAAAGACCTGCCCCTTCTAGACAAGAATTACTTTTTTCTCAAATGCTACAACAAGAATTAGCTTCAGGACCGTATCATTTTGAGTTTTCGAATGATAAAATCAAATCTTTGGCATTTTCAGCACAAAAACAACTTGAAGATGTCCTGATTTCGCTAGTTGAGTACCATGCTAAAGAAACTGGTCATAGAAATATAGCTTTTTGTGGTGGAGTAGCAAATAATTGTGTAATGATAGGAAAACTTCAGAAATTTTTTCCAAAGCTCAATATAATCACATCCCCATTCAGCGGTGATCAAGGTATTAGCATAGGTGCAGCTTGTCTTGCAGCCACAGATGAAGGTGAAGTTATACAACCTATTAAAAATGCATATTTGGGTATTGATTATGAAAATGACAAAATAAGTTCAGTTTTAAAAAAATGTAAATTGAAATATAAAGAGTCAACTGATGTAATACAAGAGGCCGCTAAAATGTTAAACGATGGAAAAATCATAGGTTGGTTTCATGGACGAAGTGAAATAGGTCCTCGTGCTTTGGGGAATAGAAGTATTCTTGCCAATGCTTGCGATAAAGGAATAAAAGATAAAATAAACCATGACGTGAAGTTCAGAGAATCATATCGTCCTTTTGCTCCTATGGTTCGCAAGGATGATTTTGATAACTATTTTTTGGGAGTAAAAAAGAGTTATCCATACATGACTGAAACAGTAGAATGCAAAGAAACTCTTTTAGATAAAGCAAAAGATATAGTGCATGTGGATAACACTGCAAGAGTACAAACAATAACATTGGATGTTGCACCTATGTTGGATGATTTGTTAATGAAAACTTCTGGATTACTCATCAACACCAGTTTAAATACTAGAAATATGCCAATGGTAGAGTCACCGACCGATGCTATTGAATGCTTTTATTCAACAGGACTAGATGCCCTTGTAATCGGTAATTTTATTTTAAAAAAATGAAAAAACTCTCAATAGTTATTCCTTGTTATAACAGTGACGATTGCTTCGATTTTCTTATTTCAGAGTGCGACAAGCTTAATCAATTACTTGAGCAAAAAATCCTTGTTGAATATGTATTAGTTAATGATGGTTCTACTGACGATACTTGGAACGAAATGCTACGGTTTAAAAGTTTAATACCAAATACGAGTGTTGTACAGTTAACAGGAAACTTTGGCTCTTATGCTGCATTTCTTGCTGGACTAGCTCAGGCAAATGGTGATTGCTTTGCACAGCTACATACTGATTTACAAGACCCACCAAACAGTATTCCAATGATGGTGGACTATTGGCAGAATGGTATCAAACTTGTTATTGGGCAAAGAACTAAACGTGAAGAATCAAAAACGACATTGTTTTTTGCAAACATCTATCATAAAATGATTAAAAGTATTGCACTTTCTCATATTCCTGAAGGAGGATACGATTTGATACTTTTTGATAAAGAACTTAGGGATTTAGTTGTAGGATTGAATGAGTCCAATATCAACTTGGTTTATCTAATTTCTTCTTTCAAACACCCATTTGTTACAATACCAATAACAAGAGTAAGGAGACCTTCTGGTCGTTCAGGATGGACACTTAAACGGAAATTCAAATTGGTGATTGATTCTTTAGTAGGATTTTCATATTTTCCAATACAAATTTTGAGCTTAATTGCTTTGATATTCTTTTTAGGAACTATTGTTTCTTTAATTTTATTATTCGGGGGAGTTTCGACATTAAAGTTGCTGTTATTAACGATATTGGCATCAGCATTCTTATTGTCGGTGATGTTAGTAATTGTCGGTGAATATCTATGGCGTACGCTTGAGGCAACAAGAAAAAGACCTCCATATGTTATTGATAAAGTGATAAAATAATTAAATCTCTATTCTACATTTGCTAATTCCAGCTATATTGACCACCTCATTCCAATTTAAATTGACCATGTAATTCCGATTGAAAGTGACCACCTAAAATTTGTGTTCAAAAACTACTTTTTTCATGGCTTAATTATTTCAAATTTAATTAAAAAAATATCCGGTTTTATATTTTTTTCTTTCTCATTGATTCACCTTGTAAAACTATTCTATGAGCTTGATGAATAAGTCTGTCTAAAATAGCATCTGCAATGGTTTTTTCACCAATATTATCATACCAACCTACAACTGGTATTTGTGACGTAACAATGATTGAACCCTTGTTTTATTTGTCCTCAATGATTTCTAAAAGCGTAATTCTGTTCTGAGAATCGAGCGCTTGCAACCCAAAATCATCTAAAATAATTACTTCGAAACGTTCTATTTTAGCTAATTCTCTTAGGTAAGAACCGTCTGCTTTTGCGATTTTTAGTTTTGAAAAAAGTTTTGATGTGTTAAAATACCCAACACGATATCCTTGAATACACGCTTGATATCCTAATGCTGTACCTAGATAACTTTTACCAACGCCTGTACTTCCTGTGATTAATATGTTTTCATTTTTCTCAACAAAATCACATTCTGCAAGTCTTGAAATCTGGTTTCTATCCAGGTTTCTTGATTCATCAAAATTGATGTTTTCTATGCTTGATTTGTAATGAAAACGTGCATTTTTGATAATACGTTCGATACGTCTGTTGTGCCTTTCATCCCATTCTGAATCGATGAGCATAGACACAAATTGGTCTAAAGTATAATGGTCTGTTCTTCCACTTTCAATAGCGGTTTTAAATGCGCTATGCATTCCATAAAGCTTCATTTGCTTCATTTTTG
>Ga0247832_1003619_pt1 | contig 20842 bp, 14 predicted proteins | sample LaCruzMarch2015__10_FD_192407 | JGI IMG/M metagenome (GOLD analysis project Ga0247832, IMG submission 192407) | Freshwater microbial communities from meromictic Lake La Cruz, Castile-La Mancha, Spain - LaCruzMarch2015_4m | ecosystem: Environmental > Aquatic > Freshwater > Lake | place: Spain... | reverse complement strand
TCGGGCGTTCATGTGGTGGTCGCAACCCCGGGTCGTCTCATGGACCTCATGGAGCGCAAGGCCTTGGACCTAAGCGTTGTTCAAACCCTTGTGCTGGACGAGGCCGACGAGATGCTGGACATGGGATTCCGCGATGATCTGGATTATATCCTAACCCATGCGGCGGGTCGTCGCCGGACTTGGCTTTTTTCGGCCACCATGCCGGCCGAAATCAAAAAGTTGGCGGATCGTTTCCTCAAGGATCCCCAAACCCTCCGTTCCGAATCGCAATCAGCGGCCCCTTCCCAATTGGAGCATTGGTCGTTTCAGGTGCCCTTTGCCCGCAAATACGAAGCCCTCAAGCGACTCATTGACGCGCATCCAGAGATGTACGGCATTGTTTTTACCCGTACCAAGGCCGAAGCCCAGGAATTGACCGAAAAACTCATTCGGGAAGGTTACGATTTGGAGGCACTCCACGGGGACTTGTCCCAAGCTCAGCGGGACAAAGTCATGGCCCGCTTTCGGGAGCGCTCCCTTCAATTAATGGTGGCGACGGACGTCGCGGCCCGGGGCATCGATGTCAAGGACATTACCCACGTTGTTCATTACTCGATTCCCGAAGACTCGGAGGTTTATACGCATCGCAGCGGCCGGACCGCCAGGGCCGGCAAGGCAGGAGTTTCGATGGTGATTCTGGGACCCAAGGATACCTTCAGGCTCAAACAAATTGAAAAGCAGGCCAAAGTCCGCTTTCAAGTAGGGACCATTCCCTCCGGAACTGCCATCGCGGAGGTGAAGCTCCGGCATTTTTTTGGCAAAATCGCTGCTTCGGAGCCTCGCATAGACCGCATTGGCGAACTCCTTCAAGGTCTTCAGCCCATGTTGGACGGGATGGATCGCGATACCCTCATCCAGAAATTGGTTTGGATGGAGTTTGAGCGCTTGTTCCGCTATTACGCCCTTCAGAACGATGCCGATATGCAGGGCCGTCAGGCGATGGGTGACATGCCCGCAGGTCGTGGTCATTCGGATCGCGAAGACCAACCGGGTTTGCAAGTCAATTTGGGAACGCGGGATGGTTTTTACAAGGCCAGCATGTTGCAGTTTTTGTTGGACCATTCAGGTCTTCAAAAGGCCGATTTGGGCAAGATCATTTTGGGCGACTCCTGGACCACGGTGGAAGCTGAACAAGAATCCTTGGATCAAATTCGATCCACCTTTGACGGGGCTCGTTTTCGGGGTAGGGCCATTCGAGTGACCGCCCATCAAGGGGGGCGTAGCAACGAGAGACCGGCCTACGCGGGTCCTCGCAACGGTGGCAAAAGCCGCCCACCCTTTAAACGAGACTATAATCGTTAATGTTAATTTAACAGACTGATTATTAAATCCATATGGTGGGATTGTAAAAAACAAGCTTTTTCGCTTGTTTTTTTTTACACGCTAATCCCCAATATTTTCGCTTCGTAGTCAAGTATTTAGGTTATTCGACCTTTTTTTTGGTCGGAATGGTTTTGAAATAGCAGCAGTATTTAAGAAATTCGTACAACCTTTGAGCGACCTTAGTAGTAGCGAATCATGGCGGAGAAAGAAAACAAAACAGCAGAAAACGTTTGGGCCGAGTGCCTTGAAATCATCCGGGACAATATCAGTCTCCAGAGTTTCAAGACATGGTTTGAACCGGTGATGCCCAGCAAATTGGCTGGGGAGGTTTTGACCATACAGGTTCCTTCTCAGTTTTTTTACGAATGGCTGGAAGAGCATTATGTAAATCTGCTTCACAAGACCATCAAGCGGGCCCTAGGCCCCAACGGTCGTTTGGAATACGCCGTGGTCATGGAAAACAGTGCCGGGGAAACCAGGCCCTATACCATCCAAATGCCGGGTGGTTCGGTGAAACAGGCCGGCGCCGAAGTGTCCATGCCGGTCAATATCGGACAGACCATCAAGAATCCTTTTGTGATTCCGGGTCTCAAAAAAATTCAAGTAGAGTCCCAACTCAACCCCCGTTATCGTTTTGATTCCTTTGTGGAGGGCGATTGCAATCGATTGGCCCGTTCAGCAGGCTTGGCGGTCGCAGCCAAACCCGGTGCCACCTCGTTCAATCCTCTCATGCTTTACGGTTCAACCGGGCTTGGAAAAACGCATTTGGCCCAAGCCATCGGCAACCAAGTCCGTCAATTGTTTCCGGCCAAGACCGTCTTGTATGTAAGTTCCGAGAAATTCACACAGCAGTTTGTGGATGCCATCAAGAACCAATCCGCCAACGATTTTGTGCATTTCTATCAGATGATGGATGTTTTGATTCTGGACGATGTGCACAACTTGGCCAACAAAGAGAAAACCCAGGATGTGTTTTTTCACATTTTCAATCACCTTCACCAAAACGGAAAACAGCTCATCCTAACCAGTGATCGAGCCCCCAAGGATCTACGCGGGATGGAGGATCGACTCCTGTCCCGCTTCAAATGGGGACTCTCCACCGATTTGCAGGCTCCCGATTTTGAAACACGTTTGGCCATCCTCCAGAGCAAAATGTACGCCGATGGGATCGAATTGCCCTTGGAGGTCGTCGAATTTATTGCACACAACATCCATAGCAACATCCGTGAATTGGAAGGGGCTTTGACCTCGCTGATGGCCTATACCACGTTGAGCCATCGTCAGGCTGATCTGGAATTGGCCAGAAATGTCATCAAGAATTTCACGCGTCATACCCAGACCGAAATTTCGATCGATTCTATTCAGTCCATGGTCTGCGAATATTTTGATCTACCGGTCGATTTGTTAAGGGCGAGCACGCGCAAGCGGGAGGTCGTTCAGGCCCGTCAGATTTCCATGTATTTCGCCAAAAAAATGACCAAATACAGTCTCAAGGCCATTGGGGAATATTTTGGTGGCCGGGACCATTCCACCGTGATCCATTCATGCCAAACGGTGGAGGATTTGATGGAAACCGATCGCCGATTCCGCGGCTTTGTGGATGATATTCAGAAGAGGATCAAATCCTCGACCGTCTGATTCTATTTTAGGGTCCATGGAACCCAAATCAGCAGCCCCGGTTCGGGGGACCCGAGATTTCGGGGCATCCCAAATGCGGAGACGCAAAGCCTTGTTTTCGGTCATCGAAGCCGCTTTTTTGCGTTGCGGTTACGGTCCGCTCGAAACCCCGGCCATGGAATCTGGGTCAACTCTCAGCGGCAAATACGGGGAGGAGGGGGATCGTTTGATTTTTCACGTTTTGAATTCCGGTTCGTTTTCCGAAGGGATAGAACCGGAGCTATGGAACCAACTGAGGGAACAACCCCGACGCCTTGTGCCGTTGCTATGCGAAAAGGCCTTGCGTTACGACTTGACCGTTCCTCTGGCTCGCTATGTCGCGGCCAACCATGCCAAACTGAGTTTTCCATTCAAACGATACCAAATTCAGCCCGTATGGAGGGCCGATCGTCCTCAAAAGGGCCGATTCAGGGAATTTATTCAATGCGATGCCGATGTGGTGGCCCCGGAGATTTCGACCTTTCATCAGGCCGAACTTTTGGGGCTTTACCGGGATGTTTTGGATGGCTTGGGATTTAGGAATTACCGAATTCGGGTGAACGATCGTCGTTTCCTGAACCTTTTGGCCTCTTGGGGCGGGGTTCCTGGACAGGTTGCTCGTTTGGGTTTGCTTTTGGACAAATTGGATAAGCAAGGTTGGGCGGTCGTTCGCGATGAATTGCTCGCCTTGGGATTTGAGCCTTCCAAATTGGATCGATTGGTTCAGAGCGTCCCCTTGGATCGCCCCATGGGTCAGGTGATGACTTGGATTGAATTTCACGATTGGATGCAAGCGATCCTAAGAGATGGAGGAATAACGGATCTTGTGAAGGAAGATGCCCTCAACGCCTTGAAAGAGACCGAGCAAGTTGTGACTTTCTTTGGTCAAAATCAGGCGGATGGTTCAAGAGCAAGCGGGGGCGATTCGCTCACCTTTGATCCTTGCCTGGCTCGGGGTATTGATTACTATACCGGTTTGGTGGTTGAAGTGGTGGCCCCCGAATTGGGTTTGGGTTCCTTGGGCGGTGGTGGGATGTACAGCGGGCTGACCGCGCTGTTTGGGTACCCGGAATGGAAGGGCATGGGCATCAGCTTTGGTGCTGAACGCTTGCTGGAGGGAATGGACCGTTTGGGATTGTGGGATGAGTCATCGCTTCGCGGAATGGATATCTTGTGTTATGCTTCGGATCCTTCGCTGGATGCTGCGGCTCAGTCCTGGGTTTTGACGTGGCGTTCCCAGGGTTTCTCGGCCGATTGGTTTCCGTTGAGTGGCAAATACAAAAAGGCGACGGAGCATGCGCAGCGTTCAGAAGTGGCTTGGATGGTGATCTTTGGAGAGCGCGAATGGGCAGCCGGAGAGGTAACCCTTCAATCAACGGATCAAAAGCTTCGTCATCGCTTGCCTCCTTCCGAGGTAGCGGCTTTTCTTCAGTCCCCAACGAATCCCCTTGCCTAAGATGAATTCTACCAACTCGGCCATCATCCAACGCCCTAGGCTCCACCTTAGCCCAGGCCTAGGCTTGGGGGAATGGACCCGTGTCGGTGCCGGTTTGGTGGAATTGGCCTTGGAAGAGGATCGATGGGCCCTAATTGCCGAGAACAGGTCCTACCTGGACAAGGCCCTGGACGGCAACGACCAGGCTTGGTACGGAATCAATACGGGCTTTGGAGCCCTTTGCAATACCCGGATTCCCAACGAAGATTTGGAAGCCCTGCAGCGTAACCTGGTTTTATCCCATGCCTGTGGTTGTGGGCCTGCAGCCGAGCCCGAAGTGGTCCGCCTCATGCTAGGGCTCAAAGTGCATTCCTTGGCCTTTGGTTATTCCGGTGTTTGCACCGAGACCGTAGAAGCCTTGCTGGATTTTTACAATCATGATATCTTACCCGTGGTCCCCACCCGTGGTTCCCTGGGAGCGTCGGGTGACTTGGCCCCGTTGGCGCATTTGGTGTTGCCGATCTTGGGCCTGGGGGAATGCACCTATCAGGGACAAACAATGAGCGGAGCCGAAGCCCTGTCTGCCTTGGGTCGCCAACCGTTGATTTTGAAATCCAAAGAGGGACTGGCCCTGCTGAACGGAACTCAATACATGTTAGCAACGGCCATAGCGGCCCATCGACGGGCCAAGGAGGCCGGTCTTTGGGCCGACCGCTGCGCGGCCTTGTCTTCCGAGGTTTTTTTGGCATCTCAGCAGCCTTTGGATCCCTTGCTGCACCAAGTGCGCCCCCATGCCGGGGCCATTCGAACGGCTCAGCATCTCCTTGAGCTCATGCAGGGAAGTACCTTGGCTCGGTTGCCACGTCCTTCGGTTCAAGACCCCTATGCTTTCCGATGCATCCCACAGGTTCACGGCACTTCGGCGGAAGTCATCGCCTCCTTGGGCCGTGTTTTGGAGATCGAGGCAGATTCGGTGACGGATAATCCTTTGGTGGATCATCGCAGCGGCCGTGTCTTGAGCGGGGGCAATTTTCACGGCCAAGTTTTGTCCATGGCGATGGACCATGCGGCTCTGGCCTTGGCCGAATGGGGGTCCATTTCGGAACGCCGGACCTATCAATTAATTTCAGGAACCCGGGGCCTACCGCCCTTCTTATCCGGGCAATCCGGTTTGGAATCGGGCTTTATGATTCCCCAATACACGGCGGCCGCTTTGGTTTCTCATAACAAACAATTGGCAACCCCTTGCGTGGTGGATTCCATTCCGTCCTCCAACGGCCAAGAAGACCATGTTAGCATGGGGGCCAATGCCGCGAATCGTTTGGCCACGATGCTGGATAATTTATTCCAAATTTTGGCCGTGGAATGGTTGACTGCGAACCGGGCACTTTCTTTTCGTCAGGGAGAACCCGGATTCAAACTCCTTCAAATCCTGGAGCCTTACCGATCCAAGGTTCGTATGCCCGAAGGGGATGCCTATTGGTCCCCTTTGCTGGCCCAAACCAGGGTGTTTATGGAACAAGCCCAGGGCCTTGACTCTTAGAGCTTGCTAAGAGGTGGTTTAGGCTGCTTTTGATTTCCAAGGTAAACGACCGCTCCATAACAATAGACCTAGCACGATGGCTGGAATGGATAACCATTGGCCCATGTTGAGCATCATTTGGGATTCAAAGTTCACTTGATCGGCTTTGAGGAATTCAATGAAAAAGCGGAACCCAAAAACCAATATGAGAAAAGCGCCTAGCAGCGCACCCGGTTGTTGAGCGGCGGGATGCTTTCTTTCCATCCAGCGCAAGACCAAGTAACACAAGAAATAGAAGAGGGATTCGTAAAGCTGGCTGGGATGACGAGGGAAATTCTCGCCCAATCGCTCAAAGACAAAGCCCCAAGGCAAATCGGTCGGTTCCCCAACGATTTCGGAATTGAACAAATTTCCTAAACGAATGAGGGCCCCTGCCAGCGCAACCACGACCACCACGCGGTCCAAGAGCCACAAAAAACCTATTTGAGGGTTTTTGCGGGTAAAAAGCCAAACGGCGATTGGAATACAAATGGCGGCCCCGTGACTTGCCAGCCCGCCTTGCCAAATTTTGATCATTTCCAGGGGATGGCTCAGATAATAAGCCGGTTCGTAAAAGAGGCAGTGACCCAAGCGGGCCCCTAGAATGGTCCCAACACCGACATAGAGGGCCAGGTCGTCCAGGAGTCGCGGGTCTTTGCCGTGGCGAACAAAAATCTTCTGAAGGATGTAATAACCAAAGACAAAACCGGACATAAACAGCAGCCCATACCAACGGACGGGCAGAAGGCCGGGAAATAATTCGGGTTCAGGACTCCAAGGGATCGCAAGGTAAATCATAGGACGAAGTCCAAAAATAGCCAAGGAGGTGTTGTAATTTTGCTTCAACAATTCCTTGTACCCCTCAATCGTCTTCTATGAATTCACAATCAGCCTCTTACAATTGCTTGGGCCTGGCCTCCCAAGCTTATCGCGTCTTCTTAATGGTCATGTTCCTTGGGTTATCTCAAAACGCCCAGGCTCAGACGACTCGTACGATTGCTCAAAACCCAGGGTCCAAGTTGACCCCCAAAGTGGCCCATGAGCGGCGGACGTACAGCCCCGGCCAACCCTTGTTTATGTCCAAAAATCGGGGAGTGAGGGAGCATCTCCATCGCAATCTAGGGCGCACCTCGGCTGCGGCCAACCCGGACTCGGTTCTTATGGAAGAATACCTGGGGGGTGGTTTGTTCGAGCCGGCCTTTAATTACCGACTGGTCCGTAACAGCGCCGGCAAATTAACCCAGGCCCGTCTATGGACCCCTCCAAGTCCACCGTTGCCCGCTTTGCCGGTTGGTCAAGCGGTGATGAATTACACCGCCCAAGGACAATTGTTGCAGGTTTCTTTTTTTGAAAATTTACCCACCACCGTGGAGACTTTTCGTTTGATGCAACCGGTGGATAGCCGTGGTAATTGCACCTCTGTGCGGTACATGGAAGAAGATGGAAACGGAAATCTGGCCTTGTTCATGGGCGATTCCATCGCCTTTACCTACATGGGGAATGCCGTGACAGGTTTTGTCTACCGGACCTACAACGAGGATTTATCCCAATGGGAACCTTCGTTGAGATTATCGGCCGTGACCTCCGCAGCCAACGGGTCCCCGACTTCCTTTGATCTTGAATTTTGGGATGAACTTTCCGGAACCTGGTCTCAACTAAAATTCCGTTATGGTAATTTATCTTGGGATTTGGGATTTGGGTCTTGGATGCAGAGCATCGGTGAATCGTATGTGGTTTCAGCCGAAGATCTCATTGCACCCGAAGGCATTATGGATTTGCACCGGCTCAGTCCATCCGGGCCATCGGAACCAACTCGCTTTTTGGTGCAGATGGTATCCGGTCCTTTGGTGACCCCGATGCTTCGTCGGAATTCCCTCAGCACAGGCGGTGTACTTCAGCAGTTCACAGACCAAGAAATTGACAGCGCTAACCAATGGGTTTCAACAACCCGTACCCTCTTGGCATGGAATGCCGGAGTCCTGGGCAGTATCACCGTTCAAGATAGTACGAGTGGATCCTGGGTCAACGATATTCGTGATAGCCGTACCTATACCTCCAACGGTGATTTGCAAGTTCAAAAGAACGAGGAATTCGTCTCTGGTCAAGGTTGGATAATGGATTCAGGATCGGAAGCTTTGATCACCTACAATCCCAGCAACGCGAGCCGTATAGCCTCTTGGATTCGCAAGGAATACGATTCATTCGCAGGCGCATGGGACAGCGTTGCACGGTATACGTTGTTCTACAATACGGTCTCATCGACTTGCCCGACCTGCCTGACATCCGATCGCTGGTCGGTTTATCCCAATCCCATCGCTCATCAGTTTGAGGTTCAGGGGTTGACAGCGGGTGCTCAACTTAGGGTCACCGATGCCTGCGGTCGCCAGATGCACCTTGGTGGGGTCGCCGAAGGCGACGCTTCGATGCGGGTTGACTGTTCGACTTGGGCTCCGGGTTGGTACCTTCTTCAGCAAATCGAAGCCGATGGACGCGTTTCGGTTTACCGCTTGCTCAAGCCATAAGGCTTGAATAACCGGATGCCGTAAGGCTCGATTTCCAAATCTTCTTTGAGGTAGGCGGTGCTTCCGTCCCTTATATTCTCATAGGACTTGAGGCGATAAGCGGTCGGAACCTTGGTGAGGAGGGTTTTGTTTCGGGTATTGACAACGCAAAGGACGGCTTCATCGCCTTGACCACGGAGAGACCACCAACAGTCTTTGTCCTCGGGACGTAGCCGAACAAAATCCCCGCTTTGGTAGGCCTTCTCAACACGGAAGATGGCCCCGTACTCCCTGTAAAAATCCAGGATTTCAGGATTTCGATCGTAGCGAATGGGGCTACGCTCAAATATGTTCTGCTTGAGAGGGTGACCGACTTCTTGACCGTTGTAAACCAAAGGAATACTAGCCGGCTGTTGGCTAATGACATAAGCGGCCATTGCGGCCTGGTCCGAGCCAAAGACCTTGGCAGGAACCTGATCCCACGATGTTTCGTCGTGGTTCGTAACAAAACGCATCACCCTCCCCAGGCCTCCAGCGGCTTGAGCGGCTTGGCTGTTTTCTGCAGTCCAGGCCGAGTCCAAGCCCCGAAGCGAAGCCCCTTGAAAAACCCCTTTGAGGCGGTGATAGAAATCCCAACCGTAGGTTGAATTGAAGCCGTATCGATAAAATTCGGGGCCATTGGCCTCGGCTAACATGAACAAGGGTTGGTGACGACGGAGCCTTTGGATGCAGGTGCTCCACCAATCACCCGGTACCATCATGGCTACATCGCAACGAAAACCATCGACATGGAATTCTTGGACCCAGTATTCCATTTCGGCGACCATGGCCTCGCGAAGCTCGGGGTGATCAAAGTTGAGATCTGCAACATCCGTCCAGTCATCGTTCGGAGGCAGAATTTTGCCGCTTGCATCCCGGGTATACCATTCGGGGTGGGATTGAGTCCAGGGGTGGTCAAAGGCGGTGTGATTGGCCACCCAATCCAGGATGACGCGGAGGCCACGCCGGTGGCATTCCCGGACCAGGACTCGGAAATCTTGTTCGTTGCCAAATTCCGGATTGATTTTCCGATAATCTTGGACCGAATAGGGGGATCCAAAGGTGCCTTTGCGGTTCACCTGCCCGACCGGGTGGATGGGCATCAACCAAAGCGTGTTAAATCCAAGGCTTTGAATATGGTCCAGCCCACTGTAAAGACCCTTGATGCTTCCTTCGTTGCTGAAGTTTCGTAGATAAACTTGATAAATGCGTATTTCGGAAGGGTCCAAAGCAGGGTGGACCGTGCTATCAGCGCGGGGACTCTTTTGGGCGGACAGCGAGCCTTGAAACAAGAGCAAGATCAGGAGAAGCGTGTTACGAAGGATTTTCATGGTTGATTGTTAACGTTAAGAGTTCATCAAGAGGTTAATGAGGTCCGAAAGTAAGAGAAAAGGCCGAAGTACGACCCGCCAGGGTCTGTGGAAAGGTGGTGAATTCCATGCGGATACGCTTGGTTTCAAGTGCAAGTCCCCAACGAAAACCGCTTCCACCTGTGCGCTCCGGAAAGGACCAGTCGGCCCTTGATAGTGCCTGGTAGCCCGCCCTTAGGCGTAGATATTTGCCGAGGTTGATCTCGGTCCCCAGGACCAGGTGCAAAAACAATTCTTGACTTGCGGCGGATAGGGCCGATTCTCGAAGGGTATCGGAATCGTTCAAGGAAAAGACTCTATTCTGGAAGGGGTCGTTGGGATCCTGGTAACGCAAAGACCAGTTTTCGAGGTGTTGCAAACCGAGCGTCCATCGAAGAGGAAGGTGGGCCAACGCCTGGGTTGTTATCAAGGAGACCCTGCGAGGAACCAATCGTTGACCCAGGCTTCCAGGCAAATAATCGCGAAACACCAAGGTTAAATCATCCATCAAAAGGGCGTAGGCTCTCTTTTGTTCAGGGTCCTCGTAACGCAATGCAAGGCCCAGCCCACCACCCCAGGCCGAATAACCCCCCAGTTGGGAAGAATACAAACGGCCCTGCACCCCCCAATTCCAACGTGAGCTAAAGCGATGGGCCAGACTGTAAATCAAGGCCCCTTCACTGGCTCGGTGCTCTCCTTCCATTTGTCCAAAGGGATTGGTCCGGGCCATGGGGCCGGTTCCACTAAAGCGAGCTCCCCAGGCCATGGTCCATCGGCTTTCTTGGGCGGTCGGTACAACCCAGGCCACTTCCCCTTGACCCAAACCTGCCGAACGCTGCACCCAGGCTGCTGCGTAGGATCGGCCCAGGCCTGCTTCGAGCAAGGCGGGATTGGAGAGGGACCGAAGGGGGCTCTGCGTTCCCCAAACCGGGGCAAACCCCCCTTGGGATAAGGTCATTGGATCGCTGCTGTTGAGGACCATCCCAAAAACTTGGCGGCCCCCGCTTTGGGCCCCTAGGGGGCGGCCCATTCCGAATCCCAGAATGGTTAGCAGAACCCAACCAAACGTTCCAGGCCGAGGAAACCGCAACAGAACAGCGCTTTGGATATCTAATTGGTGGCCTTCCATAGGTGCACAGTAGGCAACGATAAAACCGGACTAAAGTTGCCAGAGCGGTCCCGAAGGACGGCAAACAACTTGAAGGAATCGACATCCAGGTCTGCGCGTACATCGAACGGGTCCAACAGAAGTTCAAGCTGGGCATCCACCACCTTGTTGGCACCGCGAGGTGTCAAGTTGGGGACCGAAAATTCCCGGTAGGTTGAGTCAAAGGGGGGAAACCCATAGCGGACTTCCAACAGCCAAAGATCCCGTGTTTGGTCCCCGGAATCCCGGCCCAGGTCTCCGTCTTCGTCCCGGATACGAAATTCCAATCGCAGACTGTCCAATCCCGAACGAAGCCATACCGTATCACGGGGCTGGACCAAGTCCATTTCAGGGGGAAAAATCTGAGGAATAAACAAAAGATCGCAGCCACTCAGGGCCTGGCCTAAGAGGAGAAAGAGGGCAAAACGAAGGGAGAGACGGTGAACCATGGTGACTCAACAAAAATACCCTTTTTGGAGAAGGTTAGGCGTTACTTTGCGTTGCTTCCTGTGGATCGTTTTGCCCTGAAAATGCTGGATTTTTGGAGCCTTTGGGAGAACCAAGGGTCCCATGCGGTCTTGGGTTCCCCGTCGGTGGGTTCGGGTTCCTCTACGGTGGGTTCGGGCTGGACGGATCAACAATGCGCGGCTATTTTGAACCTTTTTCACCGTCAAAGGCAGGAAATCCCTGTTTTTGGGAGGTTTGTGGAGGCGGTCAAGTCCAATGCATCGGCCATACGCTACCCCGAGGATTTGGTTTTTTTGCCGATCGAAGCTTTCAAAGAACATGAACTAGCGTGGGGTCCTCCTCCCAGTGCACGGCAGCTTTTTCGAAGCAGCGGTACCAGCGCCGGTGTTCAACGCAGGGCCGTCCATTCCATGGCTTATCCAGACCTGGTTTGGGAACGTTCTCTGGACTTTGCTCAAACCATTCTGGGTCCTCTGGATGGAAAGGCTTTGCTGGCTTTGTTGCCCTCGTACATGGACCGCGGGGAATCCTCCTTGTTGGCCATGCTGGCTTTCTACATGGAGGCGTCGGATTTGGTCCAAGGGTCCTTTTATAACAAAGATTACAACGCGTTCACCCGTGATTGGCAACAGGCCCAATTGAATCAAAGCCCGGTCCTGGCTTGGGGGATTCCTCACGCACTCTTGGAATGGATCCAAGAAACGGATTTGGTGGCAAGTTCCAGCGATATTCTAATGGAGACGGGCGGTTCCAAGGGGATGGACCGGACCTGGACAGAGGCGGAACGTCGGCAATGTTGGCGGCAAGCCTTGGGCTCGTCCATCCGCTTGGGCGGCGAATACGGCATGACCGAATTGGGATCCCAGGCCTATCGCCTGGATGGAACGCGTTGGGAGGGTTATGTTTTTCCACCCATGGTTGGTGTGGGTTTTTACCGTGCAGACAATCCCTTGGAATGGGAGAAAGCCGGAGGGATTGGTGGTCTCAACATGGTTGACCCGGCCAATTACTACAGCGTATCGTTTATTCAAACCCGTGATTTGGGTCGGTGCTTGCCGGACGGTAGTTTGGAGCTGTTGGGTCGATTGGATGGGGCCGAACCGCGCGGGTGCAATCTCTTGCATGTTCAATAATTTCATTCCCATGATTACTTGCTTTTGGGGACGTGGATGGGGCCAACGTTCCAAGATCCTGGTGCTGCTTCTAGGCTTCTTGGGTAGCAGCTACAACGCGCATTGTCAACTTCACCTTGTTTTGGATTCGGTTCCAGCCTATACCCCGGCCGGTGCTACGATCTACCTGGCGGGTTCCTTTAACAATTGGAATCCAGGGTCTGCAGCGCACGTGCTGACTTGGAGGCCCGATTCAACCCGAATACTGACCCTGCCCCCTGGTTCCGGAACCCTTTCTTTCAAGTTCACCCGGGGCTCTTGGGCGTCGGTTGAAGGGAGTGCAACCGGTTCCTTCCGGCCGAACCGAACCTATACCTACGGGAACGGCGATACCGTTCGACTCAAAGTCCTGAGCTGGGAGGATTTGCACAGCGGAAGTGGTGGAGGCGGAGGAGGAGGGGGGACGGCCAATGCACAAGTACAAATCCTGACCGATACGTTCTGGATGCCGACCCTGGGCCGTTACCGCCGACTATGGTTGTATTTGCCCCCGGATTACCAAACGGCCCTGAACAAGCGTTATCCAGTGTTATACATGCACGATGGTCAAAACCTCTTCAATTCGGCAACTTCGTTTGCAGGAGAATGGGAGGTGGATGAATGTTTGAGTCGCCTCTCCACCGGCGGTGATTACGGGGCCATTGTCGTCGGAATCGACAACGGAGGATCGCAGCGCATCAACGAGTACAGCCCGTGGGTTCATCCTCAATACGGCGGGGGGCAAGGGGATGCGTATGCCCAGTTTATTGTTCAATACCTGAAGCCTTATATCGATGCGCATTACCGGAGCGATAGTACCCGGAACGGAACCTGGATTTGGGGATCCAGTATGGGGGGATTTCTGTCTCAGTACGCGGCGGTTCGTTACCAAGAAGTTTTTTCGAGAGCCGGTGTTTTCAGCCCCAGCCTTTGGTTTGACAGTCGTATCATGCAGCAACCCTCGCTGGAGGGTTATCGGTGGCCGGTTCGCTTTTATGTGATGGCCGGGGCTTTGGAATCTTCGTCCATGGTCGCCCAAGTGCAGCAACTCAAAGATGCCATGGTGCAGGCGGGTTTTCCAACGGGCCTCGTCCAAACCGTGATCCGTTCGGATGGGCAGCATGCCGAATGGTTTTGGCGCAGAGAATTTGAACAAGCGTACCGATGGTTGCAAGGCCAGGCCATGGCCTCGGTCGAAGAACCAAAGACGGAGTCCACCCAACTGGGGATTTACCCGAACCCGTCCTTGGGCCGGTGCAGGGTTGAATGCCCTTCGCGACAAGATACCTCCCTGGCAGGCCATCTCAAGGTGCGGGACCCTTTGGGTAGGATCGTACTTTCCGTGACGGGGCACCTGCCCTATGATTTGAATCTTACAGCCTATCCCAGAGGGGTTTATACCCTGGAATTCAGTCCCGTGGAAGGTCGACCCTATCGCGGTCGTCTTCTCCTGGTGGATTAGGAATCGTGGTGACTATGCTGGTTTCATAAGAACCGGGGTTAACTCCGGTTCAATAAGGGTATTTGCCTTTTTCTAACACATATTGAGCGACGTCCCTGCGGAGGTTTTTGAGGTTCACCGAGGGGGTTTTGGTAAACCGACGCAGCCCCATGAGCATCATGCGTTGTTCATCGTTTTCTGGCAAACCCATGATGACTTCCCTGCCTGCGCTCAGGCATTTTTCGGCGGCATGATGGGCTTGGAGGGTTGCTAGGAGGCCCCTTCGTGAGTTTTCTTCCTCGGAAAGTCGACCGGCTAGGCGTTGGGTCTTGAGCAGGGCCGATTCCAAAACATAAACCTCCATGGCCATATCGGCCATGCGCATCAGGGCTTCTTGCTCTTCGGCCAAGGCCGGCCCGTAGTGTTGAACCGCCGCACCGGCGACCAAGAGGTTGGCTTTTTTGAGTTGCATCAGAATCTTGGTTTCGGGGGCCAAAAATCCGGTCGGTTCCTCCGCCCCAAAATCGGGAATCTCCATCAGCTCGGCGGCCACTTTACGAGCCGGTCCCAAGAGGTCCACATGGCCTTTGAGAGCCTTTCGTAACATCATATCAACGATGAGCATCCGGTTGATTTCGTTGGTTCCCTCGTAGATACGGGAAATCCGGGCATCGCGGTAGGCCGCCTCCATCGGTGCATCGGCTGAATAGCCCATGCCTCCGTAGACCTGAACCCCTTCATCGGACACCAGGGCCATGACTTCGGAACCGTAAACCTTGAGGATGGCACACTCGACGGCGAATTCCTCCAACCCTTTGAGCTTGGCTTCGGCCTCGGTTTTCCCCTCGGCCAGTAGGGCGTTCTGAAGTTTTTCGATCGCATCGCCGGCTCGGTACAAAGCGGCATCCGTTGCATAAACCAAGGCACTGCAACGTGCGATTTTTTCTTGGATGGCTCCGAATTCACCGATTTTCTTTCCAAATTGCTGGCGCTCGTTGGCGTAACGGCTCATCAAGCCAATCACTTTAAACGCCGCACCGTTGGTCGCCGCGGCTAATTTGATACGACCGGCGTTTAGGACGTTGACGGCTATTTTGAAGCCGTCCCCTCTTTGTCCAAGCATGGAATCCGCCGGAACCCTGACCTTGTCGTAAAATACCTGCCGAGTTGAAGAAGACTTGATGCCCATTTTGTGTTCTTCGGCATTCATCGTCAAACCCTGCACATCGTCTTTGTGAAAAACAAAGCATGAGATGTTTTTGTCATCCTCGATTCGTGCAAAAACGATGAAGACCTGGGCAAATCCGGCATTGGAAATCCAGATTTTTTGACCGGTTATTTCGTAATGTTGCCCATCTGAACTGAGAACGGCCATTGTTTTGCCAGAATTGGCATCGGATCCTGCACCCGGTTCGGTCAAGTTGTAACACGAGATCCATTCTCCACTGGCGATTTTGAAGAGAAAGCGATCTTTAATCGCTTGGGAACCATAATACTGTATGGGTAGCGTTCCAATGCCGGTATGGGCCCCAAAGGCGGTGGCCAGCGAACCAGTCATGCTGGAAATTTCTTCGCAAATGAGCATGGAAACATTAAATCCCATCCCCATGCCTCCGAATTCTTCCGGAACAGAAAGGCCCAAGAGACCCAAGTTACCAGCTTTGTGTAGGAGATCCTCCACCAAGGCGTAATCGCCTTGTTCAAAGCGATGCAAATGCGGCTCCACTTCGGACTTCATGAAATCGGCTGCGGCTTGAAACATCATGCGCTGCTCTTCGCCAAAATCTTCGCGAATGAACAATTCATCGGGATCGGGATGGTGAACCAAAAAATGGCCACCTCGACGTAATTCTTTTGAATTCATAGGGATAAGTGTCTAGGTTCAAGTTGGATTGTGAGGGATCTGAGATAAGACGGTCATCAAGGGTGGTAACACTCAAAAATGCCCGCAACGCCTTGTCCACCGCCAACACAGGCTGTTACCAGCCCGTATCGTTGCTTTCGCTCCCGCATTTCATGCAATAGCTGCAGGCTGAGCTTGGCCCCCGAACAGCCGAGGGGATGACCCAAGGCAATGGCACCACCGTTCAGGTTCACGATTTCGGGGTTCAAATCCAATTGTCGGATGACGGCCAGGGATTGGGCGGCAAAAGCTTCGTTTAATTCGATTTGTTCAAGGTCGGTGATTCGCAAGCCGGCTTGGTTCAAGGCCAATGGAACAGCGGCTACCGGCCCGATGCCCATGATGCGGGGTTCCACACCGCGGGTCGCGTAAGAGACCATCCGGCCCAGCGGTTCGACCCCTAACTCGCGGACCATTCGTTCGGACGCAACAAGGACAAAGGCAGCCCCGTCCGAGGTCTGCGATGAATTGCCGGCGGTCACCGTACCACCTTGGGCAAAAACGGGTTTGAGTTTAGCCAAAGCTTCCATCGAAGTGTCCCGACGGGGTCCTTCGTCGGTATCCACGATGGTGGTTCGCTTTTGTTTTTTCATGCGCTCGTCTACATAGACTTCTTCCACTTGGATCGGCGCAATCTGTGCTTTGAAGCGACCGTTATCCAGGGCGGCTACGGCTTTGGCATGGGATGAAAGGGCAAAGGCGTCTTGTTCATCCCGTGTGATTCCGTAGTCTTGGGCGACCATTTCGGCGGTCAAACCCATGGAGGTGTAATAGTCACCATGGGTTTGGGCGATGTTATAGTTCAAGGCGGTTTTCCAACCCATCACCGGAACCATGGACATGGATTCCGCCCCCCCCGCCAAAACGAGGTCCGCCATACCGCAGTGGATTCGTTGGGCTGCGATGGCGATGCTTTCCAGACCCGATCCGCAATAGCGGTTGACAACCATACCGGGGACTTCTTTGGGCAAAGCGAGCAGCGAGATAATCCGACCCATTTGCATGCCTTGCTCGGCTTCCGGCACCGCATTGCCAACGATGAGTTCGTCGATCCGTGCTGGGTCAAGCTGAGGGAGCCCGGCCAATAATTGCCGAATCACCTCCGCGGCCAGATCGTCGGGGCGGGTGAAGCGAAACCCCCCCTTGGGGGCCTTGGTGACAGCCGATCGTAGACCGGTAAGGATGTAGGCGTTCATTGGATAGAAAATCGTTCGTCGTCGCGTTGATGGATAAAAAATTAGTTGCGTAGTGCTTTGCCGGTTTTGAGCATGTGTTGGATGCGCTCCAAGGTCTTTCGCTCACCGCAGAGGGAGAGGAAGGCCTCTCGTTCCAAGTCCAGGAGGTATTGTTCCGAAACCAGTTGGGGGTAGGAGAGGTCTCCACCGCAGAGCACATAGGCCAGCTTGTTCGCGATGAGGCGATCGTGGTCCGAGATGTAGCGACCCATGTGCATTCCGTTGACTCCGGCGAGGAGCAGAGCCATCCCCGCCTTGCCGGGAACACGGATATCCTCGCGCATGCTGGGTGGGTTGTATCCCGCTGCCGCCATTTCCAAAACCCAATCGCGGGCCTGCGCTACGCGATGTTCTTCGAACAAGGAAATTCGATCGCTATCTCGGAAAATCCCCATGGCCTTGGCTTCCATCGCGGAGGTGGCAACTTTGGCGGTCGCCATGTTCATATAGACCTGGCTGAGCGCGTTGTATTCCACATCTCCCTGCCGGTAGCGATCCGAAAGGCGAAGGGCAAATTCTTTGGTTCCACCTCCACCTGGGATGACTCCGACCCCGACTTCCACCAAACCCACGTAGGTTTCTGCAGCGGCTTGGACCCCGTCGGCATGCATGGATAATTCACAGCCACCCCCCAGAGTCAGGCCTTTGGGGGCCACCACCACCGGGACCTTGGACAATCTCGCCAACATGGTAAACGATTGAAAGGCCCGGATGGCCATATCCAACTCATCGTATTCTTGTTCAGCCGCTAGCATAAAGACCATCCCTAGGTTGGCACCCGCCGAAAAAACAGCCGATGAATTGGAAATAACCAAACCCGCGAAATCTTTTTCGGCCAATTCAACGCTTTTGCGGAAACCCGCGATGACTTCGCCTCCGATGGAATTCATCTTGGTATGGAACTCAAAATTGAGCACCCCTTGACCCAAGTCAATTAAACTGCAACCGCTGTTGGACCAAACGACCTTGGTAGGTTTGAGCAGTTGAAGATCGACGATCCGCTGCCGGTGAGGGACTTGGATACGGCGTCCCAAACCTGGATGGTAACACCAGAGTTCGCCTTCTTTGTTTTCATAAAAAGAATCCAAACCAGAGGCCAACATTTCGGTAACCCAAGGGGCAGGCGTTTCGCCATACAGCGTCATCAACTGACTCATCTCACGGACACCGATGGCGTCCCATAAAGCGTAAGGGCCTAATTCCCAGCCAAAACCGGCTTCCATGGCCTCGTCCATCTCAAAGGGAGCTTCGCAAATTTCAGGAATTCGAAGGGAAGCGTAGCGCAGGTTGCGGGCAAAAGTTTGGCGTAGAAATTCTCCGCCCTTGTCCGGCATTTGGATGAGGGCTTTGATTCGTTTGCGCAGGTCATTTTCCTGCTTGATGGGGTCCAATAAGGGGAACTTGGTTTTGGATTGGACCGAGTAGGAACCTGTACGTAGGTCCAGGGCCTCAATCGTTTTGGTACCGTCCGCGGCTTTGGTTTTGCGGTAAAAGCCTTGCTTGGTTTTGTCGCCCAATCGGCCTTGGGCTAACATTTGTTGAAGAAAGGCCGGGATTTCAAAAAGGCCGTGGTATTCATCGTCTGGGCAGTGTTGGTGCACCCCTTGGGCCACTTTGACCAGGGTGTCCAGACCTACCACATCGCAGGTCCGAAAGGTGGCGGATTTGGGACGACCAATCAGGGGGCCTGTGAGTTGATCCACCGCCGTGATATCCAGGTCCAGGCTGTCCATGCTATGCAGCAGGGCCATGATTCCAAAAACCCCGACGCGATTGGCGATAAATGCAGGGCTGTCTTTGGCTTGGACGGCTACTTTGCCCAGTTTTTGCCGGCCAAAATGAAGAAGAAAATCCACCCATTTTGGATCGGTATCCGGACCGGGAATCACTTCAAGTAATTTGAGGTAACGTGGAGGGTTAAAAAAGTGAGTCCCGCAAAAGTTTTGGCGGAAATCTTCGGAGCGTCCCTGGCTAAGGTCGGCGATGGGAATCCCCGAAGTGTTGGTGCTGATCAAGGAACCAGGCTTTCGGTGGGTTTCAACCCGGCTGTATAGATCTTGTTTGGGTTCCAGCTGTTCGATGATGGCTTCGATGATCCAATCACATTCCGCCACCCGATGGAGATCGTCCCGAAAGTTGCCGGTCCGAATTCGGGAGCCCAGGGAATCCAGGTAAAGAGGCGATGGTTTGGAGGCCATGGCCGTTGCCAAGGATTTGTTAACCATCGTATTGGCGTCTTTGGAAGGTTCCGGATCCGGGATATCCAAGAGCAGGACGTCCATTCCGCAATTGGCAAAGTGACAAGCCAACCTGGAGCCCATTATTCCAGAACCCAGGACAGCGACTTTATGGATAGTTCGGTTCATAACACAAAAAAGGTGGGATGCGATGGATTAAACTTCGACGGTGTTGGGATGCGTGGACGCTTGAAGCGAGGAGTTCCCCATTAATTGATCAGGCGACAGGGATCCGATGAGACCATTGATGGTGTCCATGCATTCAAAGAAGACAGCCAGCTTGGCATCTCCCAAACGATTCCGCACCAAGCGGTTGAAATGCCTGACCCGTTCTTTGGCTAGTTCGCGGGCGGCGATGCCCTGGGGGGTGAGCCGTACCATGACTTGGCGACGGTCTTGGCCGGGGATGCGGTACCGTTCAATCAGGCCATCGTTCTCCAATTTGTTCAGGGTCCGGGTCGTGGACGAGGGTTCCATGCCCAGTTTGGGCGCCACTTGGGTGACCGGGAGGCCTTCGGCTTCGATGTGAAGAAGGAGGTAGGCCGAAGAAACCGATAGTCCGTAGCTCTCGGCCTCAAAGTGATACATACGAGCGATGTTCAGCCAGGTCAGGCGGGTATCAAAACAGACAGTCCGTTTGGATTTCCCCGCGGGGTTGTTTGTTGTTGGCATACCCAAAGTTAAGGATATATAGTATGCATGCATATCTTGTGCAAGCATAAAAAAGCAGGTTCCAAAAAAAAACCCGGACGAGCCGGGTTCTTGGATTTGACCTATCGTGTTCTACGAAGAGTACAAGGCGTCGTGTTCCTTCTGGAATTTACCCACAATAAACTTGCGTTTGAGCTTCATGGTGGGGGTTAATTCTCCACTTTCAACGGTCCAAGTCACGGGAAGAAGGGTGAACTTTTTGACCTGTTCCCACTGCCCGTATTCCTTGTTGAAACGATCGACTTCGGATTGAAGGAGGGCAATCACTTGGGGGTTTTGGACCAAAGCCGAAGGGGATGGATCTCCAAGGCCGTTTTTGGTAGCCCAATCGTTGAGCACCTCCCAAGCCGGTACGATGAACGCCGAAGGGTGTTTTTGGTTCTCGCCGCAGACCATCAATTGTTCGATGTAAATGGACTCTTTGAACTTGTTTTCCATGGCTTGGGGTGCGATGTATTTGCCCCCGGAGGTTTTGAAAATCTCTTTTTTGCGGTCCGTGATTTTGAGGTTGCCTTGCGCAGTCAAGGTTCCGATATCGCCGGTATGGAACCAACCATCGGGGTCGATCACCTCTCGAGTGAGGGCTTCGTCTTTGTAATACCCTTGCATGATATTGGTCCCTTTGCACAGGATCTCACCGTCTTCG